>Ga0209697_10000535_pt1 | contig 62149 bp, 64 predicted proteins | sample AliMusrvi5mmetaG_FD_184115 | JGI IMG/M metagenome (GOLD analysis project Ga0209697, IMG submission 184115) | Freshwater lake bacterial and archeal communities from Alinen Mustajarvi, Finland, to study Microbial Dark Matter (Phase II) - Alinen... | ecosystem: Environmental > Aquatic > Freshwater...
CTTTGCCATCGGGCTTCCTTCAGACTCGCAGTCACCCGCGAAACCCTTGCCTCTGGCTAACTCTTCCCCTTGCCGGGCGAGTAGAGGACTTTCACCTCCAAGTAGGTGCGCCCTGCCGGGCGCACCAAAAAAAAACCCCAGCCCGGGGGGCTGGGGTGGTAAGCCTATTTGCTGTCACACATCAAGGCCCCGCTCAGGGAGGAAAAGCGGGAGGCGGTAAACCGCCCGCGTGTAATATATCAAACTTGAGAAATCATTTCAAGCCGACCCGTGCGCCAACTGCTTGCGGGTGAAATATTTTCCGCCCACACGACAAAACCGATCCACCCACTACACTTTTCGCCATGACACAGCATGCTCCTTTCCCCTTGGGTCGGCCGCGCCGACTGCGGCGCGACACCTTTACACGCAATCTCGTGCGTGAGAACGCCCTGTCCCCGAACGATCTGATCTACCCGGTTTTTGTTGTCGACGGGAAACAACATCGCGAGGCTGTCTTGTCCATGCCGGGGGTGGAGAGGCTCAGCCTCGATCTGCTGCTGCCGGTGGCCGAAGACTGCGTGCGCCTGGGGATTCCCGTCATGGCCTTGTTCCCGGTGATCGATCCGGTGCTCAAGACACCCGACGGCCGCGAAGCCCTGAACCCCGAAGGGCTGATCCCGCGCGTGGTGCAGGCGCTGAAGAAAGAATTCCCCGACCTCGGCGTCATGACCGACGTCGCGCTGGACCCGTTCACAAGCCACGGACAAGATGGACTGCCCGATCCCGAAGGCTACATCCTCAACGACGAAACTGTCGCCGTCCTGGTGAAACAGGCCCTGACGCAGGCCGGCGCCGGCGTTGACATCGTGGCCCCCAGCGACATGATGGACGGACGCATTGGCGCCATCCGCCAGGCGCTGGAAGCGAACCACTTCGTCCACACCCGCATCATGGCCTATAGCGCCAAGTACGCCAGCGCCTTCTACGGCCCGTTTCGCGACGCCGTCGGCTCGGCCGCGAATCTGGGCAAAGGCACGAAAAAGGTCTATCAGATGGACCCCGGCAACTCGGATGAAGCCTTGCGCGAAGTGGCGATGGACATTGCCGAAGGCGCCGACATGGTGATGGTCAAGCCCGGCATGCCTTATCTGGACATCGTGCGGCGCGTCAAGGACGAATTCAAGGTCCCGACCTTCGCCTACCAGGTCAGCGGCGAATACGCCATGCTCAAGGCTGCCGCCATCAACGGCTGGCTCGACCACGATGGCGTCATGATGGAAAGCCTGCTCGCGTTCAAGCGCGCCGGAGCCGATGGTGTGCTGACCTACTTTGCCCGCGATGCAGCCCGGCTGCTGCAGAAGTAAGCCCTGCGCGACGGCACCAGCGCAGATGGCCCGCCCATCTTCCAGGTGACGCGGGACACGCCCGATGCGCATCTTCACGATCAACACCGCCGACATCGTCGAGACCGATGACCTGGGTGCGCTGGTGGCGGCCGGCCTGCCCGAGCACGGCTACCTGTGGCTCGCCTGCACCCGAACCGAACTGGAGCACACGCAGGCGCAGATCCAGGCCACGCTGCTGGCCCTGTGCGGCGTGCAACTGGTGGACCTGCACATCTCCGACCTGCTGAACCAGCAGCTGTCCTCCCATTACGACTACACCTCGCAATACGACGTGCTGGTCTTTCGCCGCCTGGCGGCCAGTGCCGCCGAGGGAGATGCGACGCCGCCCGAACAAGGCGCGCCGACAGCGCTGCAGCGCGGCGGCCCGCCGGTGCTGCGGCGCATCGACACCAGCGCGGTCGGCTTTGCCGTGTTCGACCAGATTCTGCTGTCGGTCCACCCCACCGATTCCGCCGTGCGCGACGCCTACGCTGAAAAGCTGCTGCATTCGGCATCGGCGGAATCGCGCGCCACGGGCGTGCGCCCGCCCGGCTCCCCGGCCGATCTGATGCTGCGCATCGTCAACCAGATGGTCGATGCCTACCTCGGGCTGCGGCGCCAGTTGACGCGCCAGCTCGACCACTGGCAGACCGAGCTGATCAATCCCAGAACGCGTTTCAACAATTGGGCGGCCCTACTCGAAGCCCGTCTCTCGCTGCACCACCTCGACGAAATCTGCGAAGACCAGCGCAGCGCCCTACAGGACTGGATCGAAGCGCTCAAGACCTGGCCCGATGCGCAGACGCCGGCGGCGCAGCGCGAGCGCGACCTGCTGCACGTGCGCAGTCGCGACGTGCTGGAGCACATCGAGCGCGTGGTCCACCATGTACAGCGCCTGGAACAAAGCGCCGAAACCGCAGTCCAGATGCACTTCAGCGCCCAGAGCCATCGCACCAACGAGATCATGCGCACGCTGACCGTGCTGACCGCCATCTTCCTGCCGCTCAACCTGATCGCCGGCATCTTCGGCATGAACTTCGAGTTCATCCCCTTGCTGCACCAGTCGAACGGATTCTGGCTCGCGATGATCCTGATGGCATCGACCGCGTCCGGCCTCGTCGTGTTCTTCTGGCGCAAACGCTACCTTGAGCGCTCCGCACGCTGAAACGCTGCTGCCGCCGATCACGCGATAATCTGCCACCTTATCCGAGTCCTGCCTGCAGCACGCCAGCGCGCTGCAACCGCACTCATCCATCAACTCCTTTGGACACAGCAATGAACCTCCTGACAAAAATCATGGCGTCACTCGGCCTCTTCATCCTCGCGAGCGCCAGCCTGCACGCCCAGACCCGGGAACTGGTGGTCGGCTCGAGCGCCACCTACCGCCCGTTTGCCTACGAAAGCCCGACCAAGGAAATCGTCGGCTACGACGTCGACATCATCAAGGCCGTGGCGCAAAAGGCCGGCCTGCAGATCAAGGTCGTCAACACGCCGTGGACCGGCATCTTCGCCGCGCTCAACAACGGCGACGTCGACCTCGTGATCTCCGGCGTGACCATCAACGACAAGCGCAAGCAATCGTACGACTTCACCGCGCCCTACTTCGAAGCGCGCCAGCTGATCGCGGTGCACAAGGACAGCCCGGTCAAGACACTCAAGGACCTGGCCGGCAAGAAGGTCGGTGTCGTCACCGGCAGCACCGGCGACGACACCGCCTCGCGTGAATTCGGCAAGACCAACCCCGACATCCGCCGCTTCGAGAGCACGCCGGTCGTGATCTCGGAACTGGTCAACAGCGGCGTCGATGCCGCCATCGGCGACAACGGCGTCATCGCCTTTCGCGCGCAGGAGCACAAGCAGCTCAAGACCGTGAACGACCCGAGCTTCCCCAAGGAGTACTTCGGCATCGTCGTTAAGCAGGGCAACAAGGCGCTGCTCGACAAGCTCAATGCCGGCCTCGCCGCCGTCAAGGCCGATGGCAGCTACGCGCAGATCTACAAGAAGTGGTTCCAGGCCGAAGCGCCGGTGCTGCCGGCCCAATAAGTGCCACAGCGAGCCTGTAATTGATGGACCAGCTGCTCTGGTTCGGCTGGTTCCGCGCCGACATCATTGCCGAGTACGCCGCGCTGTTCTGGCGCGGCCTGCAGATGACGATCCTGGTCACGCTGATCTGCATCGTGCAAGGCACGGTGCTGGGACTGGCGATCGGCATGGCGCGCCTAGCCGAGGCGCGCCACGCGCCGGCGCGGCAGCTGTGCCAATACGCCCTGCGCTGGCCGGCCACCGTCTATGTCAGCTTCTTTCGCGGCACGCCGCTGTTCGTGCAGATCCTGCTGATCCACTTCGCCGTGCTGCCGCTGTTCATCAACCCGGCCGACGGCCTGCTGATTTCGGGCGAAGCGGCGCGCAACCTGAAGCAGAACTACGGCGCCTTCATGTCGGGCGTGGCCGCGCTCACGCTCAACGCTGGCGCCTACATCTCGGAGATCTTCCGGGCCGGCATCCAGTCAATCGACCGCGGGCAGACGGAAGCCTCGCGCTCGCTCGGCCTGTCATTCCCGCGCACGATGTACCACATCGTGCTGCCGCAGGCGTTTCGCCGCATGCTGCCGCCGCTGGGCAACAATGCGATCTCGCTGCTCAAGGATTCATCCCTGATTTCGGCGATCGGCCTGACCGAACTGGCCTACGCCGCGCGCACCGTGGCCGGCGCCTATTCGCGATACTGGGAACCGTATCTCACGATCTCGCTCATGTACTGGGCGCTGACCCTGGGCCTGGCTTATGCCGTCAAGAAGTTGGAGGCTCGCTATGGACGAGGTGATTCGCGTTGAGGGCCTGACCAAGCAGTTCGGCCCGCTGGCCGTGCTGCGCGGCATCGACTGCATCGTACGGGCTTCCGAAGTGCTCTGCGTCATCGGCCCGTCAGGCTCGGGCAAGAGCACCTTTCTGCGCTGCCTCAACGGCCTCGAAGAGGCCTCCGGCGGGAGCGTGCGCGTGCGCGGCGTGTCGGTGCACGAACCGAGGACCGACGTCGATGCGTTGCGCGCCGAGATCGGCATGGTGTTCCAGCGCTTCAACCTGTTTCCGCACCGCACCGTGCTCGACAACATCACGCTGGCGCCAAGCAAGGTACGCGGCCTGAGCAAGGCGCAGGCGCACAACCGCGCCCGCGAGCTGCTCTCGAAGGTCGGCCTGCTCGACAAGATCGACGCCTACCCGAACCAGCTTTCGGGCGGCCAGCAGCAGCGCGTGGCCATCGCCCGCGCGCTGGCGATGCAGCCGCGCATCATGCTGTTCGACGAACCAACTTCGGCGCTCGACCCGGAACTGGTCGGAGAAGTGCTCTCCGTCATGCAGACCCTGGCCGAGGAGGGCATGACCATGGTCGTCGTCACGCACGAGATGGGTTTTGCGCGTCAGGTCGCCGACCGCGTCCTCTTCATGGATGAAGGCCTGATCGTCGAAGAAGGCAAACCGTCCGACATCTTCGACCGCCCGCAGCACGAACGCACGCGCCGCTTCCTCAGCAAGCTGTTGTAGTACGAACGCCCGCGCCGGCCCTCAGGCCAGGTGCCGTGCAAAGAAGGCGAGCGTGCGTTCGCGCGCCAGGGCTGCGCAGGCTGCGTCGTAGGCGCCGCGATGATCGCAATTGAAACCATGCGTGGCCGCATACATCTGCACCTCGACTTCCGGGTGCGCCTGCCGCAATGCCGCCACGCCTTCGAGCGGAATTGACTGATCCGTCTGCGCGAAATGCGCGAGCACCGGGCAGCGGGGCTGACGCGCAATCTCCGCTGGCAGCGTCATGCCGCCGCCGTAGTAAACCACGGCCGCGCTGACCCCCGAGAGCAGGCAGGCGGCGCGCCAGGCCAGCAGGCCGCCCCAGCAGTAGCCGACCACGCCGACCTTGCCCGCCCTGGCCGCGTAGTCGACGGCCGCCTGGATATCCTGCTGCACACCGGGCGCCGGCAAGGCCTCGACTGCCGCCTTGAGCGCCGCGCCGGCCGTGATGTCGGCTGGCGTGTAGCCGAGTTCAATTCCTGGCTGCAGCCGGTGAAAGGTGGCTGGCGCCACGGCCAGATAACCCATGGCGGCGTAGCCTTCGACGACTGCGCGGATGTGCGCGTTGACGCCGAAGATCTCCTGCAGCACCACGACCGCCGCCTTGGGCGTTCCCGCCGGACGCGCCTCCCAGGCCGCAAATTTGAATCCGTCCGCCGCCGTCAATTCGATGAAATGTGCCATGTCCTGCCTCAAAAAATAGTTCAGTCGGCGCGCAGCTTGCGCTCGACAAAATCGAGCCGGTCCTGGCCCCAGAAGATCTCGCCGTCGATCACATAACTGGGTGCGCCAAAGACGCCGGCATCGATCGCCGCCTGGGCGTTCGCGTCGTAACGCTGCTGCGCCGCCGGCTCGCGCGACTGCGCCAGCCGCTCGGGCGGCAGGCCGCACTCCGACAGCAGTTCGGCCAGCGTCTGCGCACTTGCGATGTCACGCTGCTGCACCCAGACTGCATCAAAGACAGCGCCACTCAGGTGCATCGCCGCAGCCGTGCCCTCGTGCGAATCGACAGCGACGATCAGGCGACCGGCGTCATCGCCCGCAACCGGGAAAAAGCGCGGCTGCACTTGCAGCGGCATTTGCAGCGCATCACGAAAGCGCGCGAGTTCCTGCAGCCGGTAGGCCTGACGCTGCGGTGCGCGCTTGCCCAGCGGCAAGCCGCCGGAGGCGGCAAACACCTTGCCGAAATCGGCCGGCAGCACGCGCACCGTTGCGCCGGTCGCAGCGGCGATGGCGGCGAAGCGCGCGTGCCCGAGGTAGGTCCAGGGGCTTTGCGGCGCGAAGTAGTAATCGACGGTCTTGTTCAATGGGTCTCCTTGCCGGAAATCAGGTCCGGCTCCGATGGCCGGCTTTGCGGCTAACATGGCCGCGTCCGGGGCCCTGTTTTTACCCCATATTCACACAAGCTGCAGACGCATGACCAAACCCGTTCTCCTGATCACCGGCGGCTCGCGCGGCATCGGCGCGGCCAGCGCGCTGCTGGCCGCGCAAAACAGCTATGCCGTGGCCGTCAATTACCAAGCCAACCCGATGGCGGCGGACGCCGTGGTGCAGCAGATTCGCGCCAGCGGCGGCCAGGCCATCGCGCTGCAGGCCGACGTCGCCATCGAGGCCGATGTCATGGCGATGTTCGCCCGGGTCGACGCCGAACTCGGACGCCTGACGGCACTGGTCAACAACGCGGGCGTCGTCGACGTCGCATCACGCGTCGACGAAATGAGCGTGGCACGGCTCAAACGCATGTTCGAAATCAACGTGCTCGGCAGTTTCCTGTGCGCGCGCGAAGCGATTCGGCGCATGAGCACACGCCATGGCGGCAGCGGCGGCGCCATCGTCAACGTGTCGAGCGCCGCAGCGCGCCTGGGTGGTGCCGGCCAGTACGTCGACTACGCCGCCAGCAAGGGCGCGATCGACACCTTCACCGTCGGCTTGGCGCGCGAGGTCGCCGCCGAGGGCATCCGCGTCAATGCCGTGCGCCCCGGCATCATCGACACCGAGATCCACGCCTCGGGCGGACAACCGGATCGCGCCCGCCTGCTGGCGCCGCAAGTGCCGCTTGCGCGCGCCGGCACGGCGCTCGAAGTCGCGCAAGCCATCGTCTGGCTGCTGTCAGAACAATCAAGCTACAGCACCGGCGCCCTGCTCGACGTCTCGGGCGGACGCTGAAGGAAAGAGACTCATGGATTTCAAACCGCTCGTCACCTTGATGGCCATCGTCAACCCGCTCGCCATCGTGCCCTTCTTCATCCACTACACGCAGGACTTCACGCGCGAGCAGCGCCGGCGCACGATCTGGATCTCGTCCTTCAGCACCTTTGTGGTGATCGCCGTCAGCGCCCTGATGGGGCTGCACATCCTGGACTTCTTCGGCATCTCGCTGGCGAGCTTTCAGGTCGGCGGCGGCATGCTGCTGCTGACCTCGGCCCTGGCCATGCTCAACGCGCAACCGGCGGAAGCCAGGTCGAACGAAGAGGAAATGCACGACGCCGCTGCGCGCGCCAGCATCGCCGTGGTGCCGCTGACGATCCCGCTGCTGACCGGCCCGGCCACCATGTCCACGGTCGTGATCTACGCCGAGAAAGCCAAGACCTTTCTGCAATTGAGCACCCTGGTCGGCTATGGCCTGGTGATCGCCGTGGCCACGGCCCTGTGCTTCGCATTGGCGCATCCGATCGCGCGCGTGCTGGGCAAGACCGGCATTAACGTCATGACGCGCCTGATGGGCCTGATCCTGGCGGCGCTGGCGGTCGAGGTGATGTCGGACGGCCTGGTCAAGCTCTTCCCGGCGCTCGCGAGATAGCCCGCGGCAACGAGCGCAAACAAGAGACCCACGCAATGGCCCTGCATGCCTGGCTGCTCTATCTGGTCGCGGCCTTCGGCCTGTCGCTCACGCCCGGACCGAACAGCCTGCTCGTGCTGACCCACGGCGCGCTGCACGGCCAGCGCAAGACATTGTTCACGGTGGCCGGCGGCGCGCTCGGCTTCCTGCTCCTGATCGCGCTGTCCATGCTCGGCATCGGCGCCTTGCTGCAGGCCTCGGCCCATGCGCTGACGGTTCTCAAGTTCGCCGGCGGCGCCTATCTGGTCTGGCTCGGCATCGGGCTCTGGCGCGCGCCGCCGGTGCACCTGCAAGCCGGTGCGGCGTCGGTTGATCGGCGCGGCGCCGCCCTGTTCCGCCAGGGTCTGCTGACCGCCCTCTCCAATCCGAAGGCCTTGTTGTTCTACGGCGCCTTTCTGCCCCAGTTCATCGACCCGACGCGCGCGTTGCTGGCGCAGTTCGTCGTGATGGCCACCATCTTCGTGGCGGTGGAGATCGGCGTCGAATACCTGCTGGCGCTGCTCGCGCATCGCATCCGTCCCTGGCTGGAGCGCGCCGACAAGCGCTTCAACCGCATCTGCGGCGGCCTGTTCGTGACCATGGGCCTGGCCCTGCCGATGACGCGCTGACCGGTCTCAAGCCCTGGCCGGCTTTGCTTTTCGCGGTGCCCTTGACACGTTCACGACCGGTCCCGACGCTTCGGCGCGCGCTTGCCGGGCCGGACTGCTTTCGCTGGTGCAGGCGCCGATGATCCTGGCCATCTGCCGGCCGACGCTGACATAGGCGTGGCCGATGCGGCTGTCGAAATACAGCGAATCGCCGCGCGCCAGGCGCATCACCTCGCCGCTCTCGAAATAGACCTCGATGGTGCCGGCCATGACATGGGCGAACTCCTCGCCTTCATGGCGCACGTAATCCCCGGGGCCGTTGAAGCGGCGGGCATGGACCGTTCCCAGGATCGGACTCATCTGCTTGCCCGCGACGTCGGTGCCGAGGAATTCGTAGGAGAACACCGGGCCCTGGTAGAGAACGCCTTCACCGGCACGCGTGAGCACGGGGCGATCGAGCCCGCTGGTCTTGGCATCGGCAGGCGAAAACATGGCTGCCATGTCCATCGCCAGCGCGCGACCGAGCGCCGAGAACTTCTCGTAGCTCAGCGTGAGCTGGCCGCGCTCCGCCCTTGAAATCGTGGTGATGGAAACGCCCGAGCGCGCCGCCACCCCGGCGAGCGTCAGGCCCTGGGCCAGGCGCGTCGTGCGCAGGCGCTTGCCGAAGGTCACGCGGTCGAGCGTGCGCGATGCCTTGCCGCGCTGTGCGCTCGCTGTTGTTCCTGGTTTCGTCATAAGGGGTCTGACAAGTGAAGGCGTCCGATGTCGATAGGCGAACTTTAGCGACAATTGTGATTTGCGTATACGCAAATTTCAGATTAGACTGGCCGACGCATCAACCCTTTCTGACAAACGCAGGCCCACGTCCTGGCCGGCGCCTGGACCCTTCATCGAGAGCGCCCCACATGCCGCAACAGGCTGACTTTCTCATCATCGGCGGCGGCATCGCGGGTGCCTCCGTGGCCTACTGGCTGGCACCGCATGGCCGCGTGATCCTGCTGGAACGCGAATCGCAACCGGGCTACCACTCGACCGGACGCTCGGCTGCGATGTTCATGGAGAGCTACGGCACGCCGCAGGTCTGCGCGCTGACCCGGGCAAGCCGCTCCTTCTTTGAAGCACCGCCGGCCGCCTTTGCCGACAGTCCTGTACTCTCGCCACGCGGCGCCATGATGGTCGCCACGCAAGGGCAGGATGCGCTGCTGGCCGACTACTGGAAGGCCGCGCGCGCACTCTCACCCAACGCACGCCTGCTCGACGCCCAGGGAGCTTGCGCGCTGGTGCCGGTGCTGCAGCCGGACCGTGTACTGGGCGCGGTGCATGAACCCGATGCGCTGGCCATGGACGTTGACATCCTGCACCAGGGCTATTTGCGCGGCCTGCGCCGCGCCGGCGGCACGCTGGTGTGCGACGCCGAAGTCACGGCGCTGCGGCACTGCGGCTCGCTCTGGCAGGCGCAAGCCGGCGGACTGGACTATGCGGCGCCGGTGCTCATCAACGCGGCCGGCGCCTGGGCCGATGTGGTGGCAGGCCTGGCCGGTGTGCGGCCCATCGGGCTGCAGCCCAAGCGGCGCTCCGCCTTCATCTTCGCGCCGCCCGAAGGCGTGCTCAGCAGCGACTGGCCATTGACCATCGGCATTGCCGAAGACTGGTACTTCAAGCCTGACGCCGGCATGCTGCTGGGCTCACCCGCCAACGCCGACCCGGTGGCGCCGCAGGATGTGCAGCCCGAAGAGCTCGACATCGCGCTGGCGATCGAGCGCATCGAATCCATGACCAGCCTGTCCATCCGTCGGCCCACGCGCACCTGGGCCGGGCTGCGCTCCTTTGTCGCCGACGGCGATCTGGTCGGCGGCTTCGACCCGGACGCCAGCGGCTTCTTCTGGGTCGCGGCGCAGGGCGGCTACGGCATCCAGACCTCGGCCGCCATGGGCGAAGCCTGCGCCGCGCTGGCGCGCGGTCTGCCAATACCAAGGCCTATTGCCGAGCAGGGCCTGAGCGCTGCGATGCTCGGACCGCAACGACTGGCAAGCCGCGCCGCCGCGGACGTGGCCTGAACCCTCACCTCAACCGAAACCAACACCAGGCCCACCATGCGCGTATTCAGCGGAGCCCTCGCCACCGAAACCAACACCTTCGGCCCGATGCCGACCGGCCTGGCCTCGTTCAACGACCGCGGCTACTTTCCCGCCGGCCAGCACCCCGATCACATGCTCTACTTCAGCGGCCCGCTGTGGGCGGCGCGCCTGCGTGGCGCCGAGCGCGGCTGGGACCTGGTCGAAGGCATGGTGGCCGGCGCGCAGCCCAGCGGCATCACGACGCGCCACGCGTATGAAACCCTGCGCGACGAACTGCTGCGCGATCTGCGCGCCGCGCTGCCGGTGGACATGGTGCTGCTCGGCCTGCACGGCGCCATGGTGGCGGACGGCTATGACGACTGCGAAGGCGACCTGCTCACGCGCGTGCGCGCCATCGTCGGACCCGGCGTGGTTGTCGGCGCCGAGCTCGATCCGCACAACCACCTGAGCGCGGCCATGCTGGCGCAAGCCAATTTACTGGTGTGCTACAAGGAATACCCGCACACCGACGTCAAGGAACGCGCGCTCGAACTGGTCGACCTGTGCGCCGCCACGGTTGAAAAACGCATCCGTCCGACGCTCGCCGTGGTGGACTGCGAAATGGTCACCCTGGTGCACACCTCGCGCAACCCGGCGCGCGCCTTTGTGGACCGCATCCAGTCGCTCGAAGGCCACGACGGTGTGCTGTCGATCTCGATCACGCACGGCTTTCCCTGGGGCGATGTGGCCGACATGGGCACCAAGGTCTTTGTCTACACCGACAACGATCCGGCCCAGGCCGCGGCCCTGGCACGCCAATTGGCCGACGAGCTGATCGCCATGCGCGAGCAGCTCTCGCCAGCCTACCCCGATATAGACGAGGCGCTCGATCAGGCCATGGCCTTCGACGGCGCTCCGGTCGTCATCGCCGACAGCGCCGACAACCCCGGCGGCGGCGCGGCCAGCGACTCGACCTTCATCCTGCGCCGCATGATCGAGCGCGGCATCGGCAACGCAGTGCTGGGACCGCTGTGGGACCCGATCGCGGTGCGCATCGCTTTCGATGCCGGCGTCGGCGCGCAGCTGCCGCTGCGCATCGGCGGCAAGATCAGCGCGCTCTCGGGCGACCCCATGGATTTGCAATGCACCGTCAAGGCGCTCACGCCCTCGCTGGTGCAGACCGGCCTGTCGAACACGCCGACACCGATGGGCGATTGCGCGCTGGTCGAGGCTAATGGCATCGAGATCCTGCTGGTCACGCTTCGCAACCAGGCCATGGGAACCGATCTGTTCACGGGCGCCGGCTGCGAACTCGCCGGTCGCAAGCTCATCGTGGTCAAGTCGTCGCAGCACTTCTACGCCTCGTTCTCAAAAATCGCGGCCACGGTGATTTATGCCGACGCGCCGGGCTCGGTGGCGCGCGACCTCAACACCCTGCCCTACCTTAAGGTGCGCCGGCCAAAGTGGCCGCTCCATCCTTGAAGCCCGAGCCTGCCATTTCCATCCGACCAAAGGAGCATCCGCCATGAAACGCCACACACTTGTCACCCTGGGCTGCCTGGGAGCCCTGCTGCTGGGCCTGAGCGCCACGCCCGGCCTGGCCCAGACCAAGACCCTGCGCGTGGTCGCGCACGCCGACGTCAAGATCCTGGACCCGACCTTCACCACCGCCTACATCACGCGCAATTTCGGCTACATGGTCTACGACATGCTGTTCGGTCGCGACGACAAGGGCGTGCCGCACCCGCAGATGGTCGAGAAATACACGACCTCCAAGGACGGCAAGCAGTGGTCGTTCACGCTGCGCCCGGGTCTGAAGTTCTCTGACGGCAGCCCGGTCACCGCCGCCGACGCCGTGGCCTCGATCGAACGCTGGGCCAGCAAGGACAGCATCGGGCGCGCCATGGCGGCCTCGGGCCCGCAGTGGCAGGTGGTCAACGCCAGCACCTTCACGCTCACGCTCAAGGAGCCGTTCGGCCTGGTGCTCGACGGCCTGTCCAAGCCCTCGGGCTTTCCGCCGGTCATCATGCCCGAGCGCATTGCCAAGCTGCCGACCACCACACCCCTGACCGAAGTGCTGGGTTCGGGCCCCTTCGTCTTCAAGCGCGATGAATGGGTGCCCGGCAACAAGCTGGTGTTCCTGCGCAACCCGCACTACGTGGCGCGCAGCGAGCCGCCGAACTACCTGTCGGGCAGCAAGAAGAGCGCCTTCGACCGCGTTGAATGGCTCTACCTGCCCGACTCCAACAGCGCCATTGCCGCGCTACAAAAAGGCGAGGTCGATTACGTGGAACAGGTGCCGCCCGACTACATCACGCCGCTGCGCGCCGACCCCAACGTCAAGGTCGCACCCTCGGGCGCCTGGCAGGGCTGGATGATCATGAACCAGTTGCACGCCCCGTTCAACAATCCGAAGGTGCGCCAGGCGCTGCTCAAGGCCGTGAGCCAGGAGCGCTTCACCTCCGCCATGGGCTACCCGCTCGACATGCGCGTCACCTACTGCCCGGCGCTGTTCCTGTGCGGCGGACCGAACCAGACCGACGCCGGGGCCGAGCCCTATCGCACGGCTGACGTCGCCAAGGCCAAGCAGTTGCTGGCCGAGTCCGGCTACAAGGGCGAGAAGGTCGTGCTGCTGGTGCCAACCGACGTGCCCTACCTCAACGCCATCGGCCTGATGGCGGCGCAGACCATGCGCAGCATCGGCATCAACGTCGACGCGCAGACCATGGACTGGGCCTCGATCGGCGCGCGCCGCGCCAAACGCGATGCGCCCGAGGCCGGCGGCTGGAACATGTACGTGACGGTGGCCGGCGGCTTCGACGCCGATTCACCCGTGACCAACGCCTATCTCAGCGCCGCCTGCGGCAACAGCCTGCCGGGCTGGCCGTGCGACAAGACCCTGGACGAACTGCGAGTCGCTTGGATCAAAGAAACCGTGCCGGCCAAGCGCCGCCTGGCGCTCGACAACTTCCAGAAGCGCGCCTATGAAACCCTGCCCTACATCAACGTCGGCCAGTACACGCCGGCGATTGCCACGCGCAAGGCGATCAAGGGCAGCGAAAAGCTCACCAGCGGGTTGCCCACGGTGTGGATGCTAGACAAGTAACCAGAGGCAAGCGAACCACATGCGCGTATTCACCGCCTCGCTGGCAACCGAGACCAATACCTTCGGCCCGATGCCGACCGGCCTGGCCTCGTTTCAGGACCGGGGCTACTTTCCGGCTGGAAGCTACCCGCCCGAGTTGAGCCTGTTCGCGGCGCCGCTGTGGGTGGCGCGCAAAGTGGCCGCGCAACGGGGTTGGACCCTGATCGAGGGCATGGTGGCGGGCGCGCAGCCGAGCGGCACGACGACGCGCGCAGCCTATGAAACGCTGCGCGACGAACTGCTGAGCGACCTGCGGGCCGCGCTGCCGCTGGACCTGGTGCTGCTGGGCCTGCACGGCGCCATGGTGGCCGAGGGTTACGACGATTGCGAAGGCGACCTGCTGACGCGGGTGCGCGCCATCGTCGGACCGGCCGTAGTGGTCGGCGCCGAGCTCGATCCGCACGTCAACCTGAGCCGCGCCATGGTGGCGCAGGCCGATATCCTGGTGGCATTCAAGGAGTATCCGCACACCGACATCGTCGAGCGTGCACACGAACTGATCGCGCTGTGCGAAGCCAGGGTCAAGGGCAGCATCCGGCTCGCGCACGCGGTGGCAGACTGTCATATGGTGGTGCCGTTTCACACCACGCGCGACCCGGCCAAAGCGCTGGTGCGGCGCATCCAGGCGCTCGAAGGCCAGGGCGGCGTGCTCTCGATTTCGATAGCGCACGGCTTTGCACTCGGCGATGTGCCCGACATGGGTTCGAAGGTGCTGGTCTATACGGACGGCGACCAGGCCCAGGCCGACGCCCTGGCGCTGCAGCTGGCGCGCGAGGTCATTGCCATGCGCGAGCAACTCGCCGTGAGCTACCCGGCCATCGACGATGCGCTCGACCAGGCGCTGGCCTTTGACGCCGGCCCGGTGGTGCTGGCCGACCGCGCCGACAACCCGGGCAGCGGCGCCAGCGGCGACTCGACCTTCATCCTGCGCCGCCTGATCGAGCGCGGCATCGGCCGTGCGGCGCTGGGGCCGCTGTGGGACCCGGGCGCCGTGCGCATCGCCTTCGATGCCGGCGTCGGCGCGCGGCTGCCGCTGCGCATCGGCGGCAAGGTCGGTCCGATGTCGGGCGACCCACTGGACCTGGACTGCCAGGTCAAGGCCCTGCGGCGCGACCTCGTCATGACCGGCCTGGCCGGCGCACCGACGCCCATGGGTGACTGCGCGCTTGTCACGACCCATGGCATCGACATTGTGCTGATCACGCTGCGCAACCAGGCCATGGACACCGACCTCTTCACCCAGCTCGGCTGCGACCTGGCAGCGTGTAAGCTCATCGTCGTCAAGTCGGCGCAGCATTTCCACGCGTCCTTTTCGAAGGTGGCCAAGAAGGTCATCTACGTCGGCGCGCCGGGTGCGGCGACACCGCACGTCGCCAGCCTGCCCTACACCAAGATCCATCGACCGCTCTGGCCGCTCGACGACATTGCCACGCCCAGCCTGCTATGAAGCTTCTCACATCCCTGCCGATCCGCCGCAGCCTCGTGCTGCTGTGCAGCCTGCTGCTCGGCGTCATGGCAACGCCTGCCGCGGCGCAGACCAAGACGCTGCGCTTTGTCGCCCACGCCGACGTCAAGATTCTGGACCCCAGCTTCACCACCGCCTACATCACACGTAATTTCGGCTACATGGTGTACGACACGCTGTTCGGCCAGGATGCCCAAGGCGTGCCGCGACCGCAGATGGTCGACAAATACACGACCTCCAAGGACGGCAAGCTGTGGACCTTCACATTACGCACCGGACTCAAGTTCTCCGACGGCAGCCCGGTCACCGCGGCCGATGCCGTGGCCTCGATCCATCGCTGGAGCACACGCGACTCCTTCGGACCGCCCCTGCGCGCCGCCGGCGCCGAATGGTCGGTGCTGGACGCGCGCACGTTCCGACTGCAACTCAAGGAGCCGTTTGGCATGGTGCTGGACGCACTGGCCAAGCCGTCCGGCTTTCCGGTCATGGTGATGCCCGAGCGGCTCGCCAGATTGCCGACGACCGCGCCGATCAACGAAGTCATCGGCTCCGGCCCCTTCCTTTTCAAGCGCGACGAGTGGGTGCCCGGCAACAAGGTCGTCTTCATCCGCAACCCGGCCTACGTGCCACGCGCAGAACCCGCCAGCGGACTGGCCGGGAGCAAGAAGCCGGCCTTTGACCGGGTCGAGTGGCTGTACCTGCCTGACGCCAACAGCAGCGTCGCAGCGCTGCAAAAGGGCGAGGTCGATTTTGTCGAGATGGTGCCGCCGGACTACGTCACACCGCTGCGCACCGACCGCCAGGTCAAGCTGCTGGCTTCCAGCGCGCAGCAGGGCCAGCTGATCATGAATCACCTGTACCCGCCATTCAACAGCCCCAAGGTGCGCCAGGCGGTTCTGAAAGCCGTCAGCCAGGAACGCTTCAACGCCGCCATGGGCTATCCGCTGGACATGCGCATGACCTACTGCGCAACCTACTTTATCTGCGGCAGCGCCAACGAGACCGCCGCCGGGGCCGAGCCGTACCGCACGGCCGACCCGGCCCGCGCAAAACAGATGCTGCTCGACGCCGGCTACAAGGGCGAGAAAGTGATCCTGCTGGTCGCCAGCGATGTGCCGTATCTCAACGCGCTGGGCATGATGGCGTTGCAGACCCTGCGCAGCATCGGCCTGAATGTCGACGCCGTGACAATGGACTGGTCCTCGATCGGCGCGCGCCGCGCCAAACGCGACGCCCCGGAATCGGGTGGCTGGAGCGCCTACACCACCGTGGCCAACGAGTTCTCGATCAACAGCCCTATCGTCAGCACCTACCTGGGCGCGGCCTGTGGCAACTCGCTGCCAGGTTGGCCCTGCGACAAAGCGCTGGACGAGTTGCGCGCGGCGTGGATCCGCGAAGCGGTGCCGGCGAAGAGGCGCGAAGTGCTCGACGCGTTCCAGCGCCGCGCCTATGAAGTCGTTCCCTACATCAACCTGGGCCAGTATTTCCCGGCCTCGGGTTATCGCAAGGAACTCAAGGGCGCCGAGCGGATCTGGGGTGGCATTCCGAACCTCTGGGTGCTCGATCGATGAACTACCTGCTGCGCCGCCTGCTGGCGACCCTGCCCGTGATGGGCGTGGTGGCGGTCGTGGTATTCCTGCTGATCCACCTCTCGCCCGGCGACCCGGCGGCGCTGATCGCCGGCGACCTGGCCAGCACCGAGGACATCGAGAAGCTGCGCAGCGCGCTCGGGCTGGACCAGCCGCTGTGGCGCCAGTTCGCGCTCTGGCTCGGCCGCGTGCTGTCGGGTGACCTCGGCGTCTCCATCTTCACGCAGGTTCCGGTCACCGAACTGCTGGCGCAGCGCCTGGAGCCGACCCTGTCGATCGCGGCGCTGACGATGGCCTTGACGGTCTGCGTTGCCGTGCCGCTGGGCACGCTGGCCGCGCACCGCGCCGGCAGCTGGATCGACCGGCTCGTGATGCTGTTCGCGGTGCTCGCCTTCTCGGTGCCGGTGTTCCTGATCGGCTACCTGCTGATCTACAGCTTTGCCATCCGCATGGCGCTGTTTCCGGTGCAGGGCTACGTGCATCTGGCGCAGGGCGTTGGCGGCTGGCTCAACAGCCTGGCGCTGCCCTGCCTCAACCTGGCCCTGGTCTACATCGCGCTGATCACGCGCATGACACGCGCCACCGTGATGGAGGTGCTGCAGGAAGACTACATCCGCACCGCGCGCGCCAAGGGCCTGGGCGTGCTGGCGGTGCTGGGCCACGCGCTGCGCAACGCCGCCATCCCCATCGCCACCACCGTGGGCGTGGGCATCGCGCTGCTGATCGGCGGTGTCGTCGTCACGGAAACCGTGTTTGCCATTCCGGGCATCGGGCGCCTCGTGATCGACTCGGTGCAGCACCATGACTATCCCGTGATCCAGAGCGTGCTGCTGCTCTCGGCCGGCGTCTATGTGCTGATCAACCTGCTGATCGACCTGAGCTACCGCCTGTTCGACCCGCGCATCCAGTACTGACCATGTCCCGCTCGCTCGCCAACTCCACCGCCGCGGACGACCTGCCGTTCGTGCCGCCGCGCTGGCGCTGGCTGCGCAAGAACCCGACCCTGATCATCGGTGCGCTGCTGCTGCTCATCGTCACCGCCATCACGCTGGGTGCGCCCTGGATCGCCACGCACGACCCGCAGGACATCGATCCGCTGACGCGCCTGCAGCCGCCATCGGTCGCGCACTACTTCGGCACCGACGCCCTCGGCCGCGACGTCTTCAGCCGCGCCGTTTGGGGCGGACGCGTCTCCATGATCGTCGGTGTCTCGGTGGCCGTGCTCGCGACACTGGCCGGCGTGCTGCTGGGACTGGTCGCCGGCTTCGTGCGCTGGGCCGACGGACCGGTGATGCGCGTGATGGACGGCCTGATGGCCATCCCCGGCATCCTGCTCGCCATCGCGCTGATGGCCGTCACGCGCGCCAGCCTCACCACCGTCATCGTCGCCATCACGGTGCCCGAGATTCCGCGCATGGTGCGGCTGGTGCGCTCGCTCTCGCTGACGCTGCGCGAGCAGCTCTACGTCGAAGCGGCGCACGCCGTCGGCACGCGCCTGCCGGTGATCCTGTGGCGCCACGTGCTGCCCAACATGGTCGCGCCGCTGATTGTGCAGGCCACCTTCGTCGCCGCCGCTGCCGTGCTGATCGAGGCCTCGCTCTCGTTCCTCGGTGTCGGCGTGCCAGCGCAGACGCCCAGCTGGGGCAACATGATGGCCGAGGGCCGCAACTTTGTCGCCGTCGCCTTTCACATCATCCTGTACCCGGGCCTGCTGCTGGCGGCCACGGTGCTGGCCATCAACATGCTGGGCGACGGTCTGCGCGATGTGCTCGACCCACGCCTGGCGCGCCAAATCTGATGCCAACATGACAAGCACCGCATCCACCCCGCCCCTGGCCGCCAGCGCGCCGCTGCTCGAGGTGCAGGACCTGCGCACCTGGTTCAACACGCTCGGGGGCACGGTGCGCGCCGTCGACGGCGTCTCGTTCACCGTGCATGCGGGACAGACGCTCGGCGTCGTCGGCGAATCGGGCTGCGGCAAGAGCGTCACCGCGCTGTCGGTGCTGCGCCTGCTGCCGAGCCCGCCGACGCGCCACATGGGCGCGGTGCGCTACCGCGGCACCGATCTGCTGAGCTTGAGCGAGCGCGAGATGCGCGCGGTGCGCGGCGACCGCATCTCGATGATCTTCCAGGAGCCGATGACCTCGCTCAACCCGGTGCTCACCATCGGGCGCCAGATCGCCGAGACCGTGATCGTGCACCAACACGCGAGCCGCGCCGAGGCCCTTCAGCGTGCCGTCGAAATGCTGCGCCTGGTGCAGATTCCCGAGCCCGAACGCCGCGCCCACGAGTACCCGCACCAGCTCTCGGGCGGCATGCGCCAGCGCGTCATGATCGCGCTGGCCCTGGCCTGCAAGCCCGAGCTGCTGATCGCCGACGAACCGACGACGGCCCTGGATGTCACGATCCAGGCGCAGATACTGGACCTGATCAAGCGCCTTCAGGCCGAGCTCGGCATGGGTGTCGTGCTGATCACGCACGACCTCGGCGTGGTGGCGGAGAACTGCGACCGCGTGGTGGTGATGTACGCCGGACGCAAGGTCGAGGAGACCAGCGTGCTGACGCTGTTCACACAGCCGCTGCATCCGTACACGCGCGCGCTGATGGCGTCGATGCCGGCCATGAACAGCCAGCTGACGCGGCTCACCGAGATACCCGGCATGGTGCCCTCGCCACATGAACTCGGAGGCGGCTGCGCCTTTGCCGCGCGTTGCCAGCATGCCCGGCAGCGCTGCCATGATCGCAGCCCGACCCTGACCGACCAGGGCCAGGATCACGTCGTAGCCTGCTTCGCCGTTGAAGAAGGCCGCATCGGCGCTTCGGAGCACGAAGCATGAGCGCCGCGCCGGGCCGCCCCAAGCAAGCGAGCGCCCCCTCGAGGGGCAGCGAGGACACGTCAGTGCCGAGCGTGGGGGCCACACCCTTGCTGCAGGTCACCGACCTGCGCAAGCATTTCTTCGCGCCGCGGCGCTGGATCGGCGCCGCGAAACCGCCGATCCAGGCGGTCGATGGTGTGTCGTTCAGCGTGGCGCGCGGCGAGACGCTCTCCCTGGTCGGCGAATCCGGTTGCGGCAAGACCACCACCGCCAAGTCGGTGCTGCGCCTGATCGAGCCGACGTCGGGCTCGGTCAAGCTCGACGGCGAGGAACTGCTCGGCCTGAGCGCGGCGCAGATGCGCGCGCACCGGCGCCATCTGCAGATCATCTTCCAGGACCCCTACGCCTCGCTGAGCCCGCGCCTGAACGCCGGCGAGATCGTGGCCGAGCCGCTGCGCAACTTCGGCGACTGGAGCGCGGCGCAGCGCCACGAGCGCGTGCAATGGCTGTTCTCCAAGGTCGGCCTGCGCCCGGACGCGGCCAGGAAGTTTCCGCACGAGTTTTCCGGCGGGCAGCGCCAGCGCCTGGGCGTTGCGCGCGCGCTCGCGCTCGGGCCCAAGCTGATCGTCTGCGACGAGCCGGTGTCGGCGCTCGACGTCTCGGTGCAGGCGCAGGTCGTCAACCTGCTGCAGGACCTGCAGAACGAGTTCGGCCTAGCCTATCTGTTCGTCGCGCACGACCTCGCCGTGGTGCGCCACATCAGCCACCGCGTGGCCGTGATGTACCTGGGCCACATCGTCGAGGTCGCCGACCGCGACACCCTGTTCCGGGCGCCGCTGCACCCCTATACCGAAAGCCTGCTGGCGGCCGTGCCGCTGCCCGATCCGCGCCTGCGGCGCCAGCGCATCCTGCTGCAGGGCGACCTGCCGAGCCCGGCCAATCCGCCGCCGGGCTGCCGTTTCCACACCCGCTGTCCGCTGGCACAGGCGATCTGCAAGGAACAGCGCCCGGCGCTCACCCAGCGCAGCGTGAACGACCAGGGCGGCCAGTGGGTTGCCTGCCACTTGCGTTAAACCAGGATTGAAAGGACTGCGCATGAACACACCCCAGCACTACGACCTGCTGATCCACGGCGGCACGGTGATCGACGGCACGCGCGCACCGCGCTTTGCGGCCGATGTCGGCATCCGCGACGGGCGCATCGCGGCCATCGGCGACCTGCGCGGGCACAGCGCGACCGAGCGCATCGACGCCAGCGGCCGCATCGTGGCGCCGGGCTTCATCGACTCGCACACGCACGACGACCAGGCCGTGCTGTCGCAATCCGACATGCGCTTCAAGATCTCGCAGGGCGTCACCACCGTGATCGCCGGCAACTGCGGCATCAGCGTCGCGCCGCTGCGGCCCGACACACCGCTGCCGATGCCGCTGGGCCTGCTGGTGAGCGCGACCGACCCGCGCTTCGGCACGTTTGCCGATTACCTGTCGGCGCTGCGCCAGAGCCCGTCGAGCGTCAACGTCGCGGCCATGGTCGGCCACTCGACGCTGCGCGCGGTGACCATGAAGGAACTTGACCGCGCGGCCACGCCCGACGAGATTGCAGCGATGCAGGAACTGGTGGAAGAAGCGATGCAGGCCGGCGCCATCGGGCTGTCGACCGGCACCTTCTACCCGCCGGCCGTGAAAGCCAGCACTGAGGAGATCATCGCCGTCGGGCGCCCGCTGGCAGCCCACCAGGGCCTGTATGCAACCCACATGCGCGACGAGGCCGCGCACGTCATGGAATCGCTGGAAGAAACGTTCCAGATCGGCCGCGAGATCGGCGTTGCCGTCGTGGTCTCGCACCACAAGGTGCAGAACCGGGCCAACTTCGGCCGCAGCCGCGAGACGCTGCCCTTCATCGGCGAGGCGATGCAGCATCAGCGCGTGGCGCTCGACTGCTATCCCTACGCCGCCGGCTCGACCATGATCCGCACCGACCGCGGCATGCTCGACGGCCGTGTGCGCATCACATTCAGCACGCCGCACCCCGAGTGCGCCGGGCGCGACCTCGACGACATCGCCGCCGAGTGGGGCGTTGCAAAGGACGAAGCTGCGCGCCGCCTGCAACCCGGCGGTGCGATCTACTTCCTAATGGACGAGAACGACGTGCAGCGCATCCTGGCTTTCGACGAAACCATGATCGGCTCGGACGGCATACCGACCGGCGAGAGCCCGCATCCGCGCCTGTGGGGCACCTTCCCGCGCGTGCTCGGCCATTACAGCCGCGACATCGGCCTGTTTTCGCTCGAGACCGCCGTCTGGAAGATGACCGGGCTGACCGCGCGAAACTACGGTTTGCAGGGCCGCAGCACGCTGAAGGTCGGCCATCACGCCGATGTCGTCGTCTTCGATGCCGCCACCATCCGCGATACCGCGACCTACGAGACCCCGATCCAGGCGGCCGCCGGCATCGACGCGGTGATCGTCAACGGCGCCGTCACCTGGCGCAACGGCGCGCACAGCGGCGCGCACAAGGGCCAGGTCATCACACGCACACCGAGCGCCGCGAAGGAAGCCACATGAGCGCGGTCACACGCTACCCAACCGCGTTGCCGGTGCCCTTTTCCAAGGCGGTCAAGGCCGGTGGCTTCCTGTTTCTCTCGGGCGTGCTGCCGATGGACGCGCAGGCCAACATCATCGCCGGCGACATCCAGGCGCAGACGCGCGCCGTGCTCGAGCGCATCGCGCTGACGCTGGCCGAATTGGGCGCGGCGATGGGCGACGTGGTGCGCGTCACCGTGTGGCTGTCCGACCTTGATGATTTCACCGCCTTCAACGCCGAATACCAGCGCCATTTCGCGGCCGGACTGCCGGCGCGCTCGACGCTGCAGGCCGCGCTCTACAAGGGCGCCAAAGTCGAGATCGAAGCCCAGGCCTGGGTCGGACCCTGAGCGCGGATCAGTAAAGGCCTCGCACGCGCGCCTGCAGGCGCGACAAGCCGAGCAGCGCATCGGTGAACGGTGTGGCCACACCCGTCATGGCGCCGAGTTCCTTCACCACGGTCACCAGCGCATCGAGTTCCAGCGGCTTGCCGGCCTCAAAGTCCTGCAGCATGGAGGTCTTGAACGCGCCGAGCTTGCGCGTCACCGCGTGCCGGTCTTCGGGTTGCTGCTCGATCGGGATGCCGATGCGCGCACCGATCTCCCTGGCCTCCAGCATCACGTTGGAGACAAAGCCGCGCACCAGTTCGTCGTCCAGAATCCGGTCGGTGGTGGCGCCGGTCAGCGCGCTGATCGGGTTGACCGTCATATTGCCCCACAGCTTGTACCAGACATCCTTTTGAATCTGCTCGGAAACGCTGACCTCGAAGCCCGCCGCCTGCAGCAGCGCCGCGAGCTGCGCCGCCCGCGGCGTCGACTGCCCCGACGGCTCGCCGATGATGAGCTTGTTGCCGAAGTGGTGCAGCACCTGGCCGGACGTGGCCGCGCAACTGGCATGCACGACGCAGCCGATGACGCTGCTTGAAGGGATGGCCTTGCCGATATCACCGGTGGCGTCCACGGCGCTGAGCACCGTCCCCTCGAAGCGCCCACCGAAGCCTTGGAAGAACCACCACGGCACGCCGTTCATGGCGCTGAGCACCACGGTATCGGGGCCGATCAGCGGTGCGATGCGGCGCGCCACGTCAAGCAGGCCCGGCGCCTTGACGGCGATGACGACCAGATCCTGCACGCCGAGTTCCGCCGGGTCGGCACTGGCGCGCACCGGCCACGCGCGGTCGGCCCCGTTCTCGCGCAGGCGCAAACCGTCGCGCTGCAGGGCGGCGAGCGTGGCGCCGCGCGCCACCACGCTGACGCTGCAGCCCGCCGCAGCCACGCGCGCGCCGATCCAGCCGCCGATGGCGCCGGCACCATAAATGCAGACCCGCGTGAGATGTTGAGGATTCATGGTGTGCTAAGACTGAGTTAAGGCTGGACGACGAAGATTGCGCCACTGATCCACTTTACCAAAGAGGTTTTCCATGGACCCGATATTGCGCATGTTCATCCGCCAACTGCTCGGCGTTGTGCTGGCCGCGCTGGTGCCGGTGGTGCTGGTTGCGTTCCTGTGCATCCCGTACATCCTGGGCGGACAGCCGGGAGAAGAACGCGATCCGAATGAACCTTCGGCCCAGCACATGACCTGATTGCCATCCTGACCTAAACTCGGCGGATCATGAAATCCTCCCTATTCGCCGATGATCCCGAAGATGCAGAACACAGCCCGGCCGAGCGCGCAGCAGCGGCATCGCGCAGCACCTGGGTCAGCGTCGGGGTCAACCTGGCCCTGACCATCACCCAAGTCCTTGTCGGTGTGCTGGCCAAATCACAAGGACTGGTGGCCGACGGCGTGCATTCCCTGTCGGATCTGGTGGCCGATTTTGTCGTGCTGCTGGCCGGCCACCACAGCAAGAAGGACGCCGACGCCGATCACCCCTACGGCCATCAACGCTTCGAAACCGCCGCCTCTCTGGTGCTGGGCATGCTGCTGCTGGCAGTCGGCATCGGCATGCTGTGGTCCGCCGCGCGCAAGCTCGAAGCGCCCGAGACCATCGCCACCGTGCACATCGTGGCGCTGTGGGTGGCCGGTGGCGCGCTGATCGCCAAGGAACTGCTGTTTCGCTACATGCTCTCGGTGGCCAAGCGCGTCAAATCCAGCATGTTGGTGGCCAACGCCTGGCACGCCCGCTCCGATGCCGCGTCCTCGCTAGTGGTGGGCATCGGCATCATCGGCAACCTGGCCGGTTATCCGATCCTGGACCCAATCGCCGCGCTGATCGTCGGCTTCATGGTGACCCGGATGGGCTGGGGATTTAGCTGGGACGCGCTACATGACCTGATGGACCGCGCCGTCGACGAGCAGGAGGTGCAGGCGATCCGCGCCACGCTGCTCGAGACGCCGGGCGTGAGCGGCGTGCACGACGTGCGCACGCGCAAGATGGGCGACATGATCGTGGTCGACGCGCACATCGAGGTCGATGCCACGATCAGCGTCGAGGCCGGCCACGACATCGCAGTCGTGGCGCGCCAGCGCGTCATGCAGCGCCATCGCGTGCTCAACCTGATGACGCATGTGGACCCGTGGAGCCGCCCCGATCTGGACCACGCGGCGGCAGCGCGCTGATCAAGGCTCAGGCCGTTTCGTTGTCCCAGAAGTGGCTGTGCTCCTTGCGCAGCATGTGCTTCTGGACCTTGCCCGTGGCCGTGGCCGGCAGCGCATCGACAAAGCGCACCGCCTTGGGCACCTCGAAGCCGCCCAGGCGGCTGCGGCAATGTTCGATGATGGCGGCCTCGTCGCAGGACGCGCCGGGTTTGCGCACGACGAAGGCGCACACCGCCTCGCTCCAGCGCGGATGCGGCAGGCCCAGCACCGCGACGCCGGCGACATCCGGGTGCGCCAGGATCGCGGCCTCGACCTTGACGCTGGCGACGTTTTCGCCGCCGGTCTTGATCATGTCTTTCTTGCGATCCAGGAACAGCATCTGTCCGCCACCATCGATCATGCCGAGGTCGCCCGTGTGGTGCCAGCCGAATTTCTGCGCTGCCGCGGTTGCCTGCGGGTCCTTGAAATAACCGAGCATGACATTGGGGCCGCGGTGCACGATCTCGCCGACCTGCCCTGCCGAGAGCAGATTGCCGTCGTCGTCCATGATGGCGGTTTCGCAAGCGACGCCGGACAGGCCCCAGTAATTGGCATCACGCCCCGGATTGCCCAGCGGATCGAAGCTCATCGTGATCGGGTAAATCTCGGTCTGGCCCGTGGCCAGCAGGATGTGCGGCGCCATCTTCGCCGCAATGGCCTGGATCAGCGGCTGCGGCATCGGCGCCATGGCGTAGATGCACAGGCGCATGGCCGCGTAATCGGGCGTGGCATAGGTCTTGTCGGCCAGCAGCGCTGCGTACATCATCGGCAGGCCGACAAAGATCGTGATCTTTTCCTCGGTCACGAGTCGCGCCACGTCCCCCGGTATGAAGGCGCGCGCCAGCACCGTGCTCGCGCCGATCGCGCAGGCGCTCGCCGCCAGCACATGCTGCGCGCAGTGGAACAGCGGCAGCAGACCGGTGATGACGTCTTCGTGCGTGAGACCGAAGTTGGCGATGTTGCCCATGATCGCGCTGTAGACCGACAGGTGCGAATGCACGACGCCCTTCGGGTTGCCGGTGGTGCCGCTGGTGTACATGAGCAGCGCCGGTTGCGCGTCGTCGATCTCGACATCGGGCAGGTCCGCAGCGTGCCCCTGCTGCGCCTGCGCCAAGGTGGTGGCGCTGCGGTCGGCCGTGTCGCCCATCGTGACCACCAGCGGCAAGCCCAGCGCTTCGAGCAGCGGCGCCATGCCGGCCTGCGTGCGGATGGCCTCATCGACGACGACGCAGCTGACCTCGGCGTGGCGCAGCACGTAGTCGATGGTCTGCGGTTCCAGCTTGGTATTGACCGGCACCCAGACATTGCCGGACTTGTGGATGCCGTTGACCGCCACCAGCATGTCGGCCGAATTCGCGCACAGCATGCCGATCTGGCAACCGCTGCCGACGCGCGCGAGCAGGTAATGCGCAAAGCGCGAACTGCGCGCGTCGAGTTCGGCATAGCTCAGGCGCAGGTCGCCATCGACGACCGCGTTGCGCGCGCCAAAGGACTTCGCGCTGCGGTAGACGAGGTCGCCCAAAGCGATGCGGCGCATGCGCCGGGCCTGGGGGGAAAGCGGCATCTCGATCATTTTCTTGTCTCCTTCGTTGCTTGTTGTGCTTGTCTTCGGAGCGCAGACCCGCAACCGCGCGTGCGCCGGCGCTGCTTCGGTCAGGTCAATCGTGCGTTGGAAAGCTTGCGGACTGCGAAAACAAGAATAGCAAGAAACGCCGGCTTGCGGAATAGCGGTTTACCGGGGGTGACCGCCGCGCCCGGACAGGTCCGGGGCCATGAACGGCATGGCCCCGTGAACGCCGTCAGTTCGACGACATGCGCAGGTTCTTGTCGAGATAGTCGTTGGTGAACAGGCTTGCCGGGTCAAACGGCTTGTCGATGCCGATCAGGCTTTGCACCAGCTCGTAGTCCGACTTGACGCGCGCCGTGTCGAAACTTCCGAGCGCGACCTTGGTCGTCGTGTCGTCACGCATCAGTTGCTTTATGCGCTCCCACTGATCGCGCTGGTTGTCCGGATTGAGGCCGCTGACGCCGGCCAGCAGCGCCTGCAGGCAGGGATTGAAGTCCTTGACGCAGGCGTCGTAGGCGCGCTGCGTCACCGCCACAAACTTGCGCACACGCTCCGGATTGGCCGCCAGATAGGCGCCGTTGACGACGAACGAGTTGCCGTAGACATTGACGCCGATCGAGCGCCAGGCGACGAAGCCGAGATCAGCGCCGAATTCACGCACCTTGAGGTCGTGTTCGTTGTAGAAGTCGCTGATGATGTCGACCGACTTGCTCTTGAGCGCGGCCACCTTGGCCGGCGGGCTCAGGTTGACGAAGGTGACACCGTTGGGTTCGATCCCCACCTTCTTGGCAAACGCCGGCCACATCAGGCGGGCGGCGTCGCCCGGCGGGTTGCCGATCTTGTGGCCGGGAAAGTCTTTCGGCCCCGTGATGCCGGAGGACTTGAGCCAGTAGAAGCCCTGCGGCGAATTGGCGTAGATCACCATGACCGCCTTCAGATCGGCACCCTTGCCTTTGGCCTGCATCGCGGTCGGCAAATCGGCGATGCCGACGTCCGAACCGCCGGAGCCGACGCGCAGCGCCGATGCGCCCGAGCCCTTGCCGGCTTCGATGCTCAGGTCGATGCCCGCCTCCTGGTACCAGCCCTTCGATTTCGCGTAGTAGATCGGCGAGTGATCCGCCGTCGGTGTCCAGTTCAACATCAGGCTCATGGCATCGGCTGCCACGGCGAACGGGGAACTTGCCGCCAACAACACGCCGGCTGCGGATAGCAACAGTCTCTTCATACGGGTTCTCCAGAATAGGTGATGGATCAATGGCTGGCTTACAATTTACTATACCAACTATTTGGTTGAGGTGCAACAAATGGTCACTGCAGCAAAGACCCGTGTCGCGGTCAGCGGCCCCAAGCGGGATGCTTCATCAGCCCGGGCAGCGCTGATCACCGCTGCCGTTTCAGAGCTGTCAAGCAACGGCTTCGCCGGCGCCCGTGTCGACGAGATTGCGGCCTCGGCTGGTGTCAACAAGCAACTGGTCTACCACTACTTCGGCAGCAAGCAGGGGCTCTACCTGGCGGCGCTCGAGTCGGTCTACGCCGAGATCCGGGAGAAGGAAAAGAATCTCTCGCTCGAGTCGCTCGAGCCCGTGGAAGCCATGGTGCAACTGGTCGGCTTTTCATTCGACTACCTGGCCGAGCATCCAGAGTTCATCGCGCTGCTGAGCGACGAGAACCGCAACCAGGGCCGCCACATCCTGGCCTCCGAGAACTTGCAGAAAATGCATTCGCCGTTCATCGAGATGCTCGAGACCACGCTGGAGCGCGGCGTTGCCAAGGGCGTGTTCCGCGGCGACATCGACGCGATCAACCTCTACATTTCGATGGCCGGCATCTCGTATTTCTTTTTCTCCAACAACCACACTCTGTCGGCCATCTTCGGCAAGTCGCTCGGCTCACGCGGCGCCCTGGTGCAGCGGCGCCGCCATGTGATCGAATTTGCCCTGAACGCACTGCGTCCATGAAGTCCGATTTGGTTCAACTGGTTGGTTGACAATTGTGCGCGCGGAATTTATGATTTTCAGAATGCGCATTGACAGGAAGGACGTTGCATGAAAGGTCTCCAAGACGAGGTGGTGCTGCTGTCCGTTGCCGGCGTGCCGGGCGACCGCCCGGCGTGGCAGCGCTGGCTGACCATCATCGGCATCCACCTGGCCGGCATCCTGCTCTGGGAAGCCGTGGTACGGGTGTTTGCCATCCAGTCCTTCATTCTTCCGGCGCCTTCGCGCATTCTGGCCACCCTGTCGAATCCGAACTTCAGCTGGCTCAAGAACACCGGCGTCACAGCGCTCGAAGTGTTCGGCGGCTACACGCTGGGGCTGGTGCTGGGCATCCTGTGCGCCCTGCTGTTCATCACCAGCCGGCGCCTCATGATCCTCGTGTTCCCGGTGCTGGTCACGCTCAACATGATCCCGAAGGTGGCGCTGGGTCCGCTGATCATCGTCTGGTTCAGCTACGGCATCGGCCCCAACATCCTGATCACGTTCAGCCTGTGCTTCTTCCCGATCCTGCTGACCACGATCCGCGGCCTCAACGAGACCGAGCCTGAATTGCTCGACCTGGTACGCGCCCTTAAGGGTTCGCGCTGGCAGTTGTTCCGCTATATCCAGTTGCCGGGCTCGCTGCCCTATGTGTTCTCCGGCATGAAGGTCGCCACCATTCTGGCGGTGGCCGGCGCCGTGGTCGGCGAGTTCATCGCCTCCGACAAGGGCCTGGGCTATCTGATGATCCAGGTGCAGGCTTCGCTGGACACGCCCGCCGTCTTCATGGCCGTGCTGCTGATCACCGGCCTGGGCGTGCTGCTCTATCTGCTCGTGCTGCTGCTGGAGCGGCTCTTCATCACCCAGGACGCAAGAATCCAATGAAACCTACCCTGCCCGCAGCAACAGCCCTGCTTGACGACCTGCCTGTGCCCGAAGGCTTTGCCGACGAGCAGGCGCTGGAAGACTATCTGGCCGCGCCGTCGCGGGATCTGGTGGCCGACATGGCACGGTTGGAGGGCGACCTGCTGATCCTGGGCGTCGGCGGCAAGATGGGGCCGACGCTGGCGCGCCTGGCACGCAACGCCATGCCCGCGCGCCGGGTGATCGCGGTGGCGCGCTTCAGCGAGCCGGGCCTGCGCGCGATGCTGGAATCGCACGGCATCGAGACCATCGCCTGCGATCTGCTGGACCGCCAGGCGCTCGCAGCGCTGCCGCAATGCGCCAACGTCATCTTCATGGCCGGACGCAAGTTCGGTGCCGATGCCAACAACCCCCTGACCTGGGCCATGAACACCCATGTGCCGGCGCTGGTTGCCGAGACCTTCCGCAGCTCGCGCATCGTGTCCTTCTCGACCGCCTGCGTCTACCCGTTCGTGCCGGTGATCTCCCAGGGTGCGGACGAAAGCTCGGCGCTGAGCCCGCCCGGCGAATACGCGAACTCCTGTGTCGGGCGTGAGCGCATGTTCGAGTACTTCTCGCAACTGCACAACACGCCCGGGCGGCTGTTCCGCCTGAGCTACGCGATCGATCTGCGCTACGGCGTGCTGGCCGATGTCGCGCTGAAAATCTGGCGCGACGAGTCGGTCGACGTCACCATGGGCCATGTCAATGTCATCTGGCAGGGCGACGCCAATGCCCAGGCGCTGCGCTGCCTGTCGGTGGCAACCGTGCCCACCACGCCCCTGAACGTGAGCGGACCGGAAACCACGTCGATCCGCTGGCTGGCACAGGAGTTTGCACGCCGCTTCAACAAGACGGCCCGGATCACGGGCGAAGAAGCAACAACTGCCTGGCTCATGAACACCGGGCAGGCCGAGCGTCTGTTTGGCTACCCGAAAGTGCCGCTGTCACGCCAAATCGGCTGGGTCGCAGACTGGATTTCGCGCGAACAGCGCCTCTACGGCAAGCCGACCAAATTCGAAGCGCGCGATGGCAAGTACTGAGGCCACTGTTGCGGTCGAAACACTGGGCGTCCTGACGAGCGCCACGCAGGCCATGCTAGCCGAACTGGTGGCGGGCAGCGGCTGGAACCAGACCGCGCAGGACTGGGCCTTCTTCGCCCGCGCCGGCACGGTGTTCGGCGTGCGCGATGCTCAAGGGCGGATCGTCGCCAGCGGCGCCGTGCTGCCGCTCGGGGAAAAGGTCGCCTGGATCAGCATGATCCTGGTGGCGCCCGAGGCCCGCGGCCAGGGACTGGGCAGCGCGGTGTTTGCCCACTGCCTGCGCGCCGTCCAGTCCGCGGGACGCACGGCCTATCTGGACGCAACACCGGCCGGCCAGCGCATCTACAGCCAGTTCGGCTTCAGCGCGCAGTGGCCGTTGACGCGCTGGCAGCGTGACGGCCAGGGCGCGGTGGACGCGGCGGCACCCGACCCACAGAACGCCGACATCGACAGTCTGACCGCGCTCGACGCGCAAGCCCTGGGCGCACCGCGCCCGGCCTTGCTGGCGGATTTTCTGGCGCGCGAGCACAGCTTCTGCGTGCACAGTCCGCAGGGCTTCGCGCTGATCCGGCGCGGACGCATCGCCCACCAGATCGGTCCCTTGCTGGCACGTGACGCCGACAGCGCGAGCGTATTGCTGCAGCGCGCCCTGCAAGCCCTGCCCGGCAATGTCTTCATCGATGTGCCCGACGCGCGCGATGTGCTGTGCCATCAGCTGCGCGCGGCTGGCTTCGTCGCGCAACGCGGTCTAGTCCGCATGATGGCGGGCTCCCATCCGCTGCGCGGGCAGACCGACCTGATTCACGCCATCGCGGGCCCGGAATTCGGATAAGCCCGCGCCGCACCGACACTGGAGCCCTCCATGCCTCTGAAACGATCCGACTTGCCGCAAGACGTGCTGCACCTGCTGGCGCAAGGCGCGGTGATTCCTGCGCACCCACTGGCGCTCGACGCCGAGCGCCGGTTCAACCGCCGCCGCCAGCGCGTCCTGACGCGTTACTACGTCGATGCCGGCGCCGGAGGTCTGGCCGTGGGCGTGCACACCACCCAGTTCAGCATCCGCGAGCGCGGTCTGTATGAACCGGTGCTGCGCAGCGCCATGGAAGACCGCCTGGCCTGGAGCCAGCGGCCGATGGCGATGATTGCCGGCCTTTGCGGCGGCACGGCCCAGGCTTGTGCCGAGGCAAAGATCGCGATCAGCCTCGGCTACCACGCCGGTCTGCTGAGCCTGGCGGCGCTCGCAACAGCATCGGAAGACGAGTTGATCGCCCACTGCGAAACCGTGGCGCGGGAAATCCCGCTATTCGGCTTCTATCTGCAGACCGCCGTCGGCGGGCCGGTGCTGTCGAGCAATTTCTGGCGCCGCTTTGCATCGATCGAGAACGTCCTGGGCATCAAGGTCGCGCCCTTCAACCGCTACCGCAGCATCGACGTGGTGCGCGGCGTGGTCGAGGCCCGGGCCGAAGAGCGGGTCTTTCTCTACACCGGCAACGACGACCACATCGTGCTCGATCTGGCCCTGCCCTTTGTCGCGCTGCGCGACGGCCAGCCGGTCAGCGTGCGCTTTCGCGGCGGTCTGCTCGGGCACTGGTCGGTGTGGACCGCCAGCGCCGTGGCGCAGCTGGCGCAGATCAAGCATGAACTGGCGACCCATGCGGGCACGCTGAGCCCGCAACTGCTGGCGCTGGATTCGCGCGTGACCGATTGCAACGCAGCCTTCTTCGACGTCGCCAACAATTTTCACGGCTGCATCGCCGGCTGCCACGAGGTCTTGCGGCGCCAGGGCCTGCTCGAAGGCATCTGGTGCCTGGATCCGGCCGAAGGCCTGGGGCCGGGACAGGCGGCCGAGATCGACCGTGTCTATCGCACGCACGGCGAGCTCGGCGACGACGCTTTTGTGCGCGACAACCTGCAACGGTGGCTCGCATGAACGACATCAATACCAGCGCAAGCGCCGCCGGGCAGCCCCTGATCCGTATGCGCAATCTGCGCAAGGTGTACCGCAAGGGCGCGCAGGAATTTCTCGCGATCTCCGACGTCAGCATGAACATCCATGCGGGTGATTTGATCTCCCTGGTCGGACCGTCGGGTTGCGGCAAGTCGACCCTGCTCAAGATCCTTTCCGGCCTGCAGGATCATGACGGTGGCAGCCTGCAGATTGGCGGCGCCGACGGCGCGTCGTTCAACCCTGGTCGCGATGTCGGCATGGTGTTTCAGCAGCCGCTGCTGCTGAAGTGGCGGAACGTGCTCGACAACGTGCTGCTGCCCGCCGACATCCTGGGCTTGCCGCGCAAGGCGGCCGTGGCGCGCGCGCACGAGCTGCTGGAGATGGTCGGCCTGACCGGCTTCGCCGACAAGTTCCCGTACGAGCTGTCCGGCGGCATGCAGCAGCGCGCATCGATTGCGCGCGCCCTGATCCACGACCCCAAGCTGGTCCTGATGGACGAGCCATTCGGCGCCCTCGATGCGCTAACGCGCGAGAAGATGAACCTCGAGATGCTACGCATCTGGGCACAAAGCCGAAAGACCTTTGTCGTCGTGACGCACAGCATTCAGGAAGCGGTCTTTCTGGGAACGCACTGCGCGGTGATGACGGCGGGGCCGGCCCGCATGGCCGACTTCTTTGCCATCGACCTGCCCAAGACGCGCAAGTTGCAGATCAAGACCACGCCCCAGTTCGGCGACTACGTGACACGGATCTACGAACTGCTGGGCGTCGAATAGGCAAGGCTGCGCCCTGTTTCAGGCGCGATCCCGTGGCATCGAACACCTGCAGCTCGATCGAAATGCCCTGCCCGACGCTCTGGGTGATGGTTCGGAACTGCTATTTTTTGTCCAGGCGCATGATGCCAAGCATCTTCATGATGTACTTTTCATAGATCGGCTCGGACGTGCCGTTCTTCATCTTGTACATGAAGTATTTCTCGTAGGCAATCTTGGCCAGGTGCACCCATTTGCCTTTCTTGAACCAGTTGACATTGCGCGGCGGTATCTGGGGCAAGGCGACGAATGCGGCACCGGTATTGCCCATGTCGGCCAGGCAAATCGCATTCCAGGTGCCTTTGGCATCGGCCTGTTTGCCGCTCAGATCGGCGTCGATGTTGTGCACGATCGCGGTCACCATGGTCTCGATCATGTAGCCCGTCTTCGGTGCCCCCGTGGGAACGGGTGTCACTTCGACCGGGGGAATCGCCACGCACACGCCGGCCGCATAGATGTTGCGGTATTTCTTGCTGCGCTGGTACTCGTCGATCAGGACGAAGCCGCGCGGGTTGCAGAGCCCTTCCACAGCCGCCACCGCGTCAACGCCCTTGAATGCCGGCAGCATCATGCTGAACTTGAAAGGCAGCTCGTGCTCCTTCTTCACCTGGCCGTTGTCATCGAGCTCCGTGACAAACATCGCGCCCGCTTCAACACGGGTCACCTTGGCGTTGGTGATCCACTTGATGTCGTTGTTGCGGAATTCGCTCTCCAGCATCGATTTCGAGTCGCCGACCCCGCCCAGACCCATGTGTCCGATGTAGGGTTCGCTGGTCACAAAAGTGATGGGCACCTTGTTGCGCCGCTTGCGCCGCTTGAGGTCGGTATTGAGGATGAAGGTGAATTCATAGGCCGGACCGAAGCACGACGCGCCGGGCATGGCGCCGATGATGGCAGGACCCGGGTTCTCCAGAAAGGTCTGGTAGTCGCCCCACGCCTTTTCCGCATGGTTCACGGTGCAGATGGAGTGGGTATTGCCTTCCGGACCGCTTCCCGGCACTTCCTCGAACGAGAGCTTTGGACCCGTGGTGATCACCAGGTAGTCATACGCCAGCTTGCTGCCATCCTGCAGCTCAAGGGCGTTGCCCTCGGCGTCGATCTTCATGACGCGCTGGGCCACAAAGTCGATCTTCTTCTTTTCCAGGTAGGGACGAATCGGAAACGTGATGGTGTCGCGCTCTCGCCAACCGACGGCCAGCCACGGATTGGAGGGCACGAACTGGAAGTAGTCAATCGCATTGACGACCGTGATGCGGTGGGATGGGCCCAGCTTCTCGCGAAGCTCGTAGGCCGTCGGCATGCCGCCGATGCCGGCGCCCAGAATGATGATGTGTGCCATGGTTGTCTCCTTTTATGTGCTTTGATCTGGCAGGGTTGGGATGGGGCTGGGAACTTGTCAGGGATGCAGCAAGGCGTTGACAGCTGTCAGCTGTGTTTCATCAAGTTGCCCGGCCAGCGCCTGCAGGCGCAGCTGGCCCTGCATCAAGTCGACGCGTGCCTGCAGCAGCGCCAGTTCGGCGCCGCTGGCATCGTTCTCGGCCTGCAGCAGGTCCAGCGTCGTGCGGTCGCCGACCTGACGACCCAGGCGCGTGGCGTCGAGCCGGGCCAGGCTCGCCTTGCGCGCTTCGCTCAGCGCCGTCAATCGGCTGGCACCGGTCTGCAGCGCGAGCCAGGCGGCGCGAGTCTGCTGGTTGACTTGCTGGCGGGCGCGATCCAGTTCGGCCGACGCCTTGTCCTGCAGGCGCAGCGCTTCTTCCTGTTTGGCGCTGCGGTAGCCGCCGGTATAGAGCGGCACGTTCAGCTGCAGGCCGATCATCTGCTGGCTCGCGCTGTTGCTCGCCGCACCAAAACTGCCGCTGCCGCTGAGCTGCTCGCGCCCCGCCTGCGCCACGAGGTCCAACGTCGGCGCGGCTGCCGCGCCGTACTTGGCGACGTCCTGCTGCGCCACCTGCACCTGCGCCATCTGCATGCGCAGCATCGGGTTCTTGTCGGCGGCTTGCGCCTGCCAGTGCGCCAACGGTGCCAGCGCCGTGGACTGGACAGCGTCAACAGGCGCCAGCATCTGCACCGCCGCATCGGCCAAGCCGGTGGCGTCGCTCAAGGCGCCCTGTGCCAGCGCCAGTTCGTCCTGCGCCGCCAGCACCTGCGCCTGCAAGGCATGGGCGCGCGCCGAGGCCTCGTGCGTATCGGTCACCGGCTTGTCGCCGAGGGCGAAGCGGTCCTTCGCTTCGGTGAGCGCGAGGTCAACGGCCTTTTGCTGTTCGCGCAGCAGCGCCAGCTTGCTGGTCGCGAGCACCACATCGAAATAGCGCTGCGCGGTCTGCAGCATCAGGTCCTGCTGCGCGGCCTGCCACGCCAGTTCGGCGACATCGGCTGCGATTTCGAGCTGGCGTCCCTGCGCCCTGCGCTCCGGGTTGAACAGCGGCTGTCGCGCGCTCAAGCCCCAGCGCGTCGAGTTGCCGTTGTCGACCGATGTGGCAAAGCCGACGCCGTCGGATGCGCCCAGACCCGGCGCCGAAAAATGCGCACCTGTCATCTCGGTCTCGCCGTTCATGCGACCCGCCGTCGCGCTGAGCATCACGGCCGGACGCCAGAGCGAAGCGGCCTGCGCCCGGCTGGTGGCGCCGGCCTGGCGCGCCGCCTGCGCGACCGCCGCCTGCGGATCATGCTGGCGCGTGGCCTGCCAGGCCTGCACCAGGTCCATGGCTTGCGCCGAGACGGCACCCAGAAGCAGCAGGCTGGCGACCAGTGGTTTGAATGGCATTCTCATGCTGAGCTACCGGTTAGATTGGATTGAATCCAGCGCTGCAGTTCGGCGGCCGATACGGCGCCGGACAGGCGCGCTGTTTCCTGCCCGCGCTGAAACAGGATCAGGGTCGGGATGCTGCGGATCGCGTAGCGGGCGCTGGCCAGCGGCGCGGCCTCGGTGTCGACCTTGACGAAGCGCACCTGCGGCAGCGCGCGCGCCGCGATCACAAACTGCGGCGCCATCATCTTGCACGGGCCGCACCAGTCGGCCCAGAAATCGACGACCACCGGCAGTTCCGTGCCGGCCAGGAAGGCCGGCAGGGCCTGGTCGCTCATGGCAACGGGCGCAGCGGCCATCAGATCCTTGCCACAACGGCCGCAGGCCAGTTCGTGGTTCAGCTTTTCAGGTGGCACGCGGTTCTTGACGCCGCAATGAGGACAGACCAGTTGCATGGTTTTGCTCCGCTCAGCAGCCTGCGCTCAGACCCAGCTTGCGCATGATGGTTTCCATCAGGCACCACTTGGTGAGCGCGCTTTGCAGCAGGTTGACGCCGACGAAGGCGGTGAACGCCAGCCACCATTGGCTGACAAAGATCGGGCTGCCGGGAATGCCCAGCGCGAGTGACAGAAGGATGAAGGTGCCTGCGACGAGACGAACGGCTTGCCAGGATGTCATGGTAATTTTCCTTAAAGAAATGAACAAAGGGAGGGACGGACAAAAAATAGGATTGCGGGCCGGAAAATCAATCAGCCACCGGGGGCGGGTTCAAGCTCCCCGCGGTAAGCGACGTAGTAAAGCGTCGGGATCACGACCAGCGTGAGCACGGTCGACACGAAGATGCCGAAGATCAGCGAGATGGCCAGGCCGTTGAAGATCGGGTCGTCGAGGATGAAGAACGCGCCCAGCATCGCCGCCAGGCCGGTCAGCATGATGGGCTGGGCCCGCGTGATGGCCGAGTGCACGATGGCGCGCTTGAAGGGCACGCCCTCTTTCACCTGCAGGTTGATGAAGTCCACCAGCAGGATCGAGTTGCGCACGATGATGCCGGCCAGCGCGATCATGCCGATCATGCTGGTGGCCGTGTACTGCGCGCCGAGCAGCGCGTGACCGGGCATGACGCCGATGATGGTCAACGGAATCGGCGCCATGATGATCAGCGGAATCAGGTAGGAACCGAACTGCGCCACCACCAGCAGGTAGATTAGGATCAGGCCGACCGCGTAGGCCGCGCCCATGTCGCGGAAGGTCTCGTAGGTGATCTGCCATTCGCCGTCCCACTTGAGCGCGTAGTCGCGCGTCGCATCGTCGGGCTGGCGGATGAAGTACTCGACCATCGGGCCGCCGCCCGGTGTCTGGATTTTCGCAATCTCGCCGCGCATCTGGAACATGCCGTACAGCGGACTGTCGAGCTTGCCCGCCATGTCGCCCACCACATAGTTCACCGGCAGCAGGTCCTTGTGATAAACCGGCTGCTCGCGCACGGTGTCGCTCTGGGTCACCAGATCGCTGATGCGCACCAGCTTGCCCGAGGCGCCGCGCACGCCGAGCTGCAGCAAGGCGTCTAGGTTGCCGTGGCTCTCCGGCGGCAACTGCAGCATGACGGGCGCCGGGTAGCGGCTGGCATCGTGCATGTAGGTTGCGGCCTCGCCCGCGAGGCCCGCGCGCAGCGTGCTCACGACGGCCTGCTGCGACACGCCGAGCAGCGCCGCCTTGCGCCGGTCCACCAGCAACAGCTTGCGCGGCGCGCTGGCAATGCTGCTGTCATCGACATCGACAATGCCGCTCGATTTCTCGAAGACCGCGCGCACTGCCTTGGCCACGCCCAGGCGCCCCGCGGCTTCTGGGCCGTAGATCTCGGCGACCAGCGGCGAGAGCACGGGCGGGCCCGGCGGCACTTCCACCACCTTGACGTTGGCGCCCATCTTCAGGCCAATGGCCTGCAGCGCGGGACGCAGTCGCGTCGCGATGGCGTGGCTCTGGTCGGCGCGGTGATGCTTGTCGACGAGGTTGACCTGGATGTCGCCCACCTCGCCGCCGGCGCGCAGATAGTACTGGCGCACCAGACCGTTGAAATTGATCGGCGCGGCAGTTCCGGCATAGGCCTGGTAGTCGGTCACCTCGGGCACGGTCGAGAGGTAGCCACCAAGCTCGTGCAGCACCGCCGCCGTCTTCTCGACCGGTGTGCCGGCCGGCATGTCGACGATGACCTGGAACTCCGACTTGTTGTCCAGCGGCAGCATCTTGAGCAGCACCAGCCCGGTCGCCGGCAGGGCGATGGAGATCACGATCAGCACCAGAATGCCAAGGCCGAGAAAGCCCCGGTTGCGCTTGCCGCTGTGGTCGTCGAGCAAGGGCTTGAACACGCGCCGGAACAGCGGCGCGAGTTTGCTGGCCAGACCCGTCGGGGCATGCGCATGCCCGTGCCCAGCCGGCTGCTCCTTCATCCACAGGCGCGCCAGCCAGGGCGTGACCATGAAGGCGATCGCCAGCGACAGCAGCATGCCCATGCTGGCGTTGATCGGGATCGGGCTCATGTACGGACCCATGAGGCCCGAGACGAAGGCCATCGGCAGCAGCGCAGCGATCACGGTGAAGGTGGCCAGAATGGTCGGGCCGCCAACTTCATCGACGGCACCCGGAATGATCTCGGAGAGCGTCTTGCCCGGATGGTGCTGCTGGTGTCGGTGGATGTTCTCGACCACCACGATCGCGTCATCGACCAGGATGCCGATCGAGAAGATCAGCGCGAACAGCGAGACGCGGTTGAGCGTAAAGCCCCAGGCCCAGGAGGCAAAGAGCGTGACCATCAGGGTCAGGACCACCGCCGTGCCGACGATGGCGGCCTCGCGCCGGCCCAGCGTCAGAAAGACCAGTGCGACCACGGACGCGGTGGCGAACAACAGTTTCTGGATCAGCTTTTGCGCCTTGTCGTTGGCCGTGGCGCCGTAGTTGCGGGTCTCTGCAACCTGCACCGAGTCCGGGATCACGGTGTTGTGCAGTTGCTCGACGCGGCGCATCACGGCGTTGGCAACGTCGATGGCGTTCTCGCCCGGCTTCTTGGTGATGGTCAGCGTCACGGCCGGGTATTCGGCGCCGCCGTCTTTCTTCGCCTGGCCGTACCAGGCGTAGCGGGTGCTCGGCAGCGGGCCGTCCTGGATGTCGGCCACGTCCTTCATGAAGACCGGTTTGCCGGCGTGCACGCCGACCACCAGTTCCGCCACCTCGCGCGCCTGCTCCAGGAAGGGACCCGATTCGATGCTCACACTGCGGTTGCCGGCCAGCAGTTCACCGACCGGCAGTCCCAGATTGGCCGACTGCAGGGCGTTGCGCATATCGGCCACGGTGATGCCGCTGCCGGCCATGCGCGCCGGGTCGATGCGCACCATGACGGCGCTCCCAGGCCCGCCGATGGTCTGCACTTCGCGCGTGCCGCTCACGCGCTTGAGCTCGGCCTCGATGCTGTGCGCCACGCGTTCGAGCTCGAACGGGCTGGCACTCGGGCTCTTGCTGTACAGCGTCAGGCTGACGATCGGCACGTCATCGATGCCCTTGGGCTTGATGATGGGCTCGAGCACACCCAGGCCGCGCGGCAGCCAGTCGGCGTTCGAGCGCAGCGTGTCGTGCAGGCGCACCAGCGCTTCGGTGCGCGGCACGCCGACCTTGAACTGCACGGTCATGATGGCCAGGCCCGGGCGCGAGACCGACATCACGTGTTCGGTGCCCGCCATCTGCGAAAGCACCTGCTCGGCCGGAATCGCGACCATCTGCTCGACATCGGCCACCGCCGCGCCCGGGAACGGGATCAGCACGTTGGCCATCGTGACGTTGATCTGCGGCTCTTCCTCGCGCGGCGTCACCATCACGGCAAACGCCCCCAGCAGCAGCGCCAGCAGGGCCAGCAGCGGCGTGATGTGCGCGCTCTGGAAGGCCGCGGCAATGCGCCCGGAGATTCCCATCTTTGCGGTGTTGTTCATCTCAACGCACCTTGGCCGCAGCCTGCGGATCGACCGCAACCTTCTCGCCCTTTTCCGCGCCGCTCAGAATCTCGACGCGTTCACCCTGCACCCGACCAAGGCGCACCTGGCGCAGCGCCGGACGGCCCTGCTCATTGACAACGTAGAGCCCCGTCATCTCGGCACGCCGCACCACGCTGGCCACCGGCACATACAGGCGCTCGTCGGCTTTTGCGGCGGTCTGGCCGGCCGCACCTGCGGCGACCCAGACACGGGCAAACATGCCGGGTGTGGCGCCCTTGAGGCTGTCAGGCAGGGTCAAGCGCAGTTGCGCGGTGTGCGTGGCGGCGTCGACCATGGGCAGCAGCGTCGCCGACTTCGGCGCGAGCAGCCCCGGCGCGCCCGCCAGACCCGGGATTTCAAACTGCACGGCGGCCGTCGATGCATTGGGCGCCACCGGAGCGGAGACGCGCAACGCCGTCGGGTCGTACATGACCAGCAAGGGCGCACCCGGCATCGCCATGTCTCCCAAGGTCACCGGCACGTCGCTCACGACGCCGGCATAGGGCGCGCTGATGACAAAGAAGCGCGATTGCGTGTGCGCGGCATCCGATTGCGCCTGCAGCGCCTGCACCTGCGCCTGCGCCGCCTGGAACTGCGCCTGCGCGCGCTCCAGCGCGGCCTGGCTGATGTACTGCTTCTGGAACAACTGCTTCTGGCGCTCGTATTCCTTGCTGCTCACATTGAGCGCGGCGCGCGCGGCCTCGACCTGGGCTGCACTGGCGGCGGCGTTCTGGCTGGCGGCACGGGCGTCGATGCGCACCAGTTCCTGGCCGGCCTTGACATGATCACCGGCCTTGACGCTCAAGGCGACGATCGCCCCGGGCACCTGCGCCGACAGCGTGGACTGGCGAACCGCCTCGACGACGCCGTCGAAACTCATGCGCTCGGCAGTTGCCGAGCCTGCGCCCTGCACGGCCACCGTGGCCAGCGCTGCGGCATCAGCCGCCCATGCGGATGGGATACCGGCAAGACCCGCCAGCATCAAGGCGGTCACAAGAGAAGTTTTCAACATTCAGTGCTCCTGGGCCACCCTTCAGATGTGGCATTGATAAAAATATTGATTGATTATTTGACTAATTGCGCAATTAGTCAAATAATACATGAAAACCATGCGCCTGTCAGCCGTCAGGCCATATCGCTATGATTAAGAAAGCTCTTTCAAAGGAATGTCGCGCAATGGAAAACCTGCCGCCCGAAGCCATGCTGGAGGTCGCCGCCTACTTTCAGGCGCTGTCGGAGCCGACCCGGCTGAAGATCCTCAATCTGCTGCGCGAAGGCGAACGAAACGTAGGCGAGCTGGCGCAGCTCTGCGGTTTCACGGCGGCCAACATCTCGCGCCACCTGACGCTGCTGACCAAGCATGGCCTGGTGGCCCGGGAGAGCCGCGGCACCAGCGTTTACTACCGGATTGCCGACGACACCATCTACGCCCTGTGCGATCTGGTCTGCGGCAATATCTCGCGGCAGATGGAACGCACGACCAAGAAACGCCAGGCCTTTGCCCAGGTGAATTAGAGGCCGTCGCCGGACGCGGGGGCCCTGCCTTGACTACAGCCCGGACGCGGTCGCCCGATCCGCAAGGATCGGAACCGGTGCAACGGCACTAGACGTTGGCAAGCGCCTGTTCCACGCGTTTGTCGGCCTCGGCCGCGAGCTTGACCAACTGGTCATCGCCGAGGATGCGCATCATGGCCGAAGGTGCGACCAGTTCAACCGAGATTCGCGTTGGCGCGAGCTGTCGCAGCACGGCGTTGCACGGCAGCAGGCTGGCGACATCGCTGTTGGCTGTGTAGGCTTCATAAGCCAGATTGGGATTGCAGGCGCCAAGGATTACGGTCGGGATGATGTCCTTGCCCGTCTTTTCCTTGATCTTGCTGTGCATGTCGATGCGCGTCAGGATGCCGAAACCCTGCTCCGCCAGCGCCTTGGTGACACGCTCGATGCCATGATCCAGCGAATCTGCGATCTCGCGTTTGAAATTGATCTTTGCCATGTCGTCCATCCTGTCAAGTGCGTGCATCTTTTGGCCGGTCACCCTTGGGCCAGTCCTTGGCCTTGTGCGGATAGACGGGCCGGGGTTGGTGGGTGAAGAACGCTGCGACGTCCACGGCATCCTGGTCGGTCAGCGAACCGCCTTGTCCCAAGGGCATATTGTGCTTGACGAAGGCCGCTGCGGTAAAGGTTCTGGCCATGCCGGCACCATCGTTGAAGGAATCCTTGCCCCACAGTGGCGGAATGCTGTAGACGCCAGCGGGATCTTTCATCCCCAGGCCCTCTGCGCCGTGGCAGCTCGCGCATTTTTCGGCGAACACTTTCTTCCCGTTGCCGGCGTCGGCCACGAGTTTCTGGTCGATCGCGCCAAATCCACGCCCCTTGACATTCATTCCGGTGGGCACACCAACCGACAACCATTGCATGTAGGCCAGTATGTTGTTCATCTCGGCCGAGTTGTAGGGCAGCGGCTTGCCGTTCATCGAACGTTCGAAGCAGTCATTGACCCGGTCCTGCAAGGAGATGACCTTTCCGCTTCTGGAGCGGTATTCCGGGAAGACGCCCCAGATGCCGACCCATGGTGATGAACCGGCGGTTGTGCCGCCAGCCAGATGGCAGTTGGTGCAGTTCAGTCCGTTTCCAACATTCTTCGGCAGCAGATGCTTTGTTTGCGTCAGCAGTTTCCTGCCTTCCTGGATGGCAACGCCACTCGGGCCCGCCGGAATGCTGGCATCAGATGGCGGCTTGAACTCGGCCACGGTCACCTGGGCCATGGCGTGGCAGGCCAGCAGTGCGGTCAATGCCGCGACAGCGATTCTTGATGAATGATTCATGGGGTTAGGTGACAAGGGTTTGAACAAAGCAGCGCGACACTCCGGGCCGCTCACTGCGCGCATGATCAGCCCGGCAGCGCCTGCAGATCGGTGCGCCGGCGCACACAGCGGAAGAAACTCGAGACAGGATCTCTTGCGGTTCAAGCCGGAACCAGCCACTGCTCGACCTTGTCGCGCGCCGGCACGCCGCCGGCATGCACGACCTTGCCATCGATGACGACACCGGGCGTGCGCATGACGCCATAGGCCATGATGTCGCGCATCTCCTCTACCTTTTCCAGCTTGAAGGCAATGCCCCTGGCCTTGGCCACCTCCTCGATGAGGGCGACGGTATTCCTGCAGTTGGCACAGCCCGTGCCCAGTACCTTGATGTCCATGGTGTTCCTTGATGATGAAGTTGGGAAGAGACGAACCGGCTCAAAGCGCCGCGTTGAAGACATAGCCCACCAGCAGGATGCCGGCGGCCACGACGCTGACAAAAGTGGCGATCAGGCGCAGCTTGAGGACCTTGCGCAGGATGATCATCTCGGGCAGGGATAGGGCAATCACGCTCATCATGAACGCCAGCACCGTGCCCAGGGCAGCGCCCTTGGCCAGCAAGGCCTGCACGATCGGGATCACGCCGGCCGCGTTGGTGTACATGGGCACGCCGATGATCACCGCCAGCGGCACCGACCACCACACGTCGCGTCCCATGAAGCTGGCCATCAAGTCCTGCGGCACATAGCCGTGGATCAGGGCGCCCAGGGCAATGCCGCCCAGGATGTAGGGCCAGACCTTGCCGACGATTTCACGCACCGCCGCAAAGCCGCCCTGCATGCGCTCGGCCAGGCCCATGCCCTGGTCCGCAAAATCGGCGCTGGTCCGGGGCATGTCGCGCACCCAGTCTTCGAGGTAGGCCTCCATCTTCAGCCGCCCGATGACCCAGCCGGCGACGATCGCCACGGACAGGCCAAGGCCCAAATACAAGAGCGCCACCTTCCAGCCGAACATGCCGAACAGCAAGGTCAGCGCGACTTCATTGACCATGGGTGCCGAGATCAGGAACGAGAAGGTCACGCCCAGCGGCACGCCGGCCTGCACAAAGCCGATGAACATCGGCACGGCCGAGCACGAACAGAACGGCGTGACAATCCCGAGGCAGGCTGCCATCACGTTGGCCACGCCCTCGCTGCGACCGGCCAGCAGCGCGCGCGTGCGCTCGGGCGTGAAGTAGCTGTTGATCATGCCCATGACGAACACGACGCCGGTCAGCAGCAGCAAGACCTTGGGCGTGTCGTAGAAAAAGAACTGCAGCGCGCCGCCGAGGTGGCTGTCGCGCGCCACCGGCAAGGCCGCCACTAGGGCCTCGGCAGCCGGGTCGAGTGCCTGGTACAGCAGCAGCCAGACAAGCGCCGCCAGCAGCAGGAAGCCGATCGGCTGGCGCGCCGGCCAACGCTTGAGAGGGGCGATCAAGGTGCTCATGCAGGTGAAGACGCGCGGGAGCGGGAAAAGACGCAGCCCCGGTCGAAATAAAAATTTGAAAAGAAATTCGATACCCGGGCACACGACCGTTTGAGGCCACGTGCCGGCTGCGCCGCTCTCATCTTCTGGGCAGCCGCAGCGTGGCGCACAGCCCGCCTTCGGCGCGGTTGTCGAGCAGGAGCTCGCCTCCATGCAGGAAGGCGACGTCGCGCACGATCGACAGGCCCAGCCCGGTGCCGCCGGTTGCACTGTTGCGCGAGGCGTCGGTCCGGTAGTAGGGCTCGGCGACGCGCGCGAGTTCCTCCGGCCGGATGCCGGGCCCCTGGTCTTCCACACTGATGCGCAACTCCGCTGCGCCATCGACGATGCGCACGCGCACCGCGGCGCCATACTTGATGGCGTTGTCGATCAGGTTCTGCAAGGCGCGGCGCAGGGCCGACAGGCGACCGGTGTAGGGCGACAAGGCCTGCCCTTCGACGCGGACGCTGCGGCCCAGCACCAGCGCGTCCTCGCTCATGCTTGCCAGCAGCGCGTTGATGTCGATGGCGCGCACCGCCTCGCTGTCCTGCAGGCCGCGCAGGTAATCCAGCGTCACGTCGATCATGGCCGCCATGGCATCGAGGTCGCTGGCCAACTGGTCGCGCAGTTTCTCGTCCCCGACAAGTTCCGTGCGCAGGCGCAGGCGCGTCAGCGGCGTGCGCAGGTCATGCGAAACCGATGCCAGCGCCCGCGCGCGCTCATCGATCAGCCGCTTGATGCGCTCCTGCATGCGGTTGAAGGCCTCAGCGGCGCGGCGCGTCTCGGTCGGACCTTCGATCGCAAGCGGTGCGGCGTCAAGGTCGCGACCGAAGCGGTCGGCGGCGCGCGCCAGTTGCTGCAGCGGCCGCGTCGCCTGGCGCACGGCGACCATCACGACGATCATGACGATGGCCAGCATGACAGCCAGGCGGGCGATCAGTTCGTTGGACAGCGCCGGCGCGTCGGCTTCCCCGCTGAAGCTCAGGCGCACCCATTGACCATCGCGCAGGCGCACATCGACGCCGCGCCTGGCATTGCCGCGTTGCGGCATGCCGAACCCCGCCGCCTCGCCAACAACGCGAACCTCGTGTTCCGCACCGAGCCGGGCATTGATCATGCCCTGCATCGGCCGGCGTCCCGTGTCGGGCGAGACCTGATCCGCGCCGATCATGCTCACCCGCAGTGCCCCGTACTGCAGCGCGGCCATGGCCGCCGCGCGCCGCGACGGCTCTTGCGATTCGAGCACGCGCACGGCCTCGACGACGCGGTCGACGAAGTTCTGACCGCGCGCCGCCGACACCACTGTCGCGCGTTCGCCCCACTGCAGCCAGAGGCTGACCAACTGCGCCGCGAACAAGCCGAGAAACAGGATCAGCGCCATGCGCGCAAAAAGACTGCCCGACAGCGCACGAATGTTCAGGCGCATGTGGCGCGCCTCTCGACGCTGGCGGCCAGCACGTAGCCCTCGCCGCGCACGGTCTTGATCAATTCGGGCTCGCGGCTGTCGTCACGCAGGCGCTGGCGCAGGCGGCTGACCTGCACATCAATGGCCCGGTCATAGGCTTCGGCTTCGCGACCGTGGATCATCTCGGTCAACTGATCGCGGTTGAGCACGCGGTTCGGGTGGTCGAGCAGGATGCGCAGCAAGCGGTATTCCCCGCCCGACAGCGGCGTGGCCACACCGTCCGTCGCGATGAGCAGGCGCTCGGCCGTATCCAGGCACCAGCCGGCAAAGCACAGGCAGCGCGCCGATTCCGGACGCAGATTCGGCGGCAGGGCGCGCGTGCGGCGCAGGATGGATTTGATGCGCGCCAGCAACTCGCGCGGATTGAAGGGTTTGACCAGGTAGTCGTCGGCGCCCATCTCGATGCCCAGGATGCGGTCCGTCTCTTCGCCGCGCGCGGTCAGCATCAGGACCGGCATATTCGACTTGGCGCGCAGGTCGCGGCACAGGGTCAGGCCGTCGGTGTCGGGCAGCATCAGATCGAGCACGACCAGATCGATCACATGGCGGTCCAGGGCCTGCCACATCTCGCGCCCGTCCCGGGCGGCGATGGCGTCGAAACCATTGCGCCCCAGATAGTCGCTCAGCAGGCGACGGATCTCCGGCTCGTCGTCCACGATGAGAATGCAATCGCTCCTTTTTTCCATCCGTGCAATTCCTTGTCCCTTGCGCCCGCGCGGCACAGACGGACTTGACTCTCTTTTGGGCCCCACCGGCGGCGCGTTTGTAACGCACTGTAACGCAGCACGGATCTGCAACGCTGCGATGCAAATCTGCCCGTTTGGGCAACACGCGGCTTACACGTGCGCGTTCCAATTCTTCATACGGACAAGCCATCGATGCAGTCCGCAAGCAGTTCAACAACCAAGGAAGTCACCATGAAAACCTCAAGCATCCTCCAGACCCTTTCCCTGATCGCCGTGCTCGGCGCCGCGCTGTCGGCACCCGTGCTGGCGCAACCCGGCCCGGGTATGGGCATGGGGATGGGCGCTGGTCCCGGCATGGGCGCGGGCCCCGGCATGCAAAACGGCGGCCCCGCCGCTGGCGCCTCCGCTGCCCGCGGCATGCGCGGCATGCGCTTTGACAGGAACAACACCGCGGGCTGGTCGCTGATGACGCCGGAAGAACGCACCGCCATGCAAACGAAGATGCGCGCCGTCAAGACCTACGAGGAATGCACGCTGCTGCAAGCCGAACAGCACAAGACCATGGAAGCGCGCGCCAAGGAAAAGGGTGTGACGCTGCCGGCACCGCGCCAGAACGGCTGCGACCGCATGAAGGCCCGCGGCCTGATCAAGTAAGCCCGGCGCGGCGGCGACTAGCGCGGCACAAAGTCGCGCACCCTGCCCGCGTCGTCCAGCTGCACCTGGCAACCTTGCGTCATGCGCTGCTTGAGGCGCTGGCGCGCGCGCTGCAGGCGCGATTTGGCGGCGCTCAAGCCCAGACCCTTGGCCGCGGCATAGTCAGCTTGGGCCATGCCCTGCAGATCGCACAGGGTGATGGCCTCGCGGTCCTCGCTGCTCAATTCGGACAGCACGCGCGGCAGGCAGGCGATCAACCGGTCCACCGTGTCGGTCTCGTCCAGCGGCGCTGCCAGGTCGTCCGGCAGCTCGACCGTGACACGGGCCACGCGCAGATGGTCAGCCACTGTGTTGCGCGCAACCTCAAACAGCCAGGCCCGCGCATTGCGCACCGAGCAGAAGCGCTCGTCCTGGTGTAACGCCTTGAGAAACAGGTCCTGCAGCAGGTCGTCCACCTCCGCCGGATTGCCCAGGCGATGGCGCAGCCAGCCGCGCAACTCCGGCTCATGAACACGCCAGGCGTTGCGCAAGCAATTCGTCGTCAACGCGGTCGAGTGCTCTTGCATAAGATAATGGGGCAAATGCCTGTATATTGGCATTCACAAGAATGAGAGACAAGCTTTTGCGGGCAATGTAGCACCTATGACCAAGCTTTCAGCAAAGAAACCCCACACCGATCTGAACCGGCCGGACGAAGTCTTTGACTTTGCGTCGGAACTGTTCCGCGTTCTGTCGGCACCGATGCGCCTGAAGATCATCAGCTGCCTGCGCGACGGGGAGCAGAACGTCAGCTACTTGCTCAGCCACATCAATACCACCCAGCCCAACATGTCGCAGCACCTGAACACGCTGTACAAGGCGGGCGTGCTGGGCAAACGCCGCGACGGCGTGCAGATCCTGTACCGCATCATCGACGAACGTGTGGCAGCAGTCTGCCAGGCCGTTTGCACCCAGGTCGAGACCAAGTCAAAACCTTAGAACCACCGCGCCATCAGCCGATCGTGGGGCTAGAGAAGATTATCTAATTTGAATACAAGCATGCAATGATGTGTTGATATAGATCAGCATAAGCTTTCGCTACTCGCAATAGGATAAACCCGTAGTGCTGGTAAGGGGATTGCCGCACTCAGGCGTATCGGCTTGTTAAGCGAAGGAATATGTGATGCATAATCGAAACCTGATGGCTGCCGCTATGGCGGCCATTTTTTTTGCCGCAACGGCTTGCGCAGCCACCGCGACGGCGCCGGTCAAGCTGTTGAAATCGACAGCCGACCACAGCAAGTTCAAGGAACTGGACCGGGAGTTTGACTCCGGCCCCGCGGTGACCAAGGCCTGCCTGAGCTGCCACACGGAGGCGGCCAAGCAGATCCACCAGACCCAGCACTGGAAGTGGGAATTCGTCAACCCCGCCACCAAGCAGGTGCTGGGCAAGAAGCACATCGTCAACAACTTCTGCACCTCGGTGCGTTCGAACGAAGCGGCCTGCAACAGCTGCCATATCGGCTACGGCTGGCGCGACGACAAATTTGACTTCAGCGTCGAAGAAAACGTTGACTGCCTGGTGTGCCACGACCATTCCGGCAAGTACACCAAGCCCTCCGGTTTTGCCGGCCTGCCCGTCACCAAAGACACCGAGTTTCCCGCCGGCTCCGGCAAGATCGTGCGCGGCATCAACCTCAAGGAAATCGCCAAGAAGGTCGGGCCGACCACGCGCAGCACCTGCGGCGTGTGCCACTTCAACGGCGGCGGCGGCGACGGCGTCAAGCACGGCGACCTCGACACCTCGCTCGACAACCCCGGTCGCGAACTCGACGTGCACATGGATGCCAAGGGCCTGAACTTCGCCTGCGCCACCTGCCACAAGACCGATGACCACAAGGTCTCGGGCAGCCGCTACGCCCCCACCGCCAGGGACAAGGCGCCCGCGCACATGCGCGGCGAAGCCGACAAGACCAACCCGGACACCTGCCAGGCCTGCCACGGCCAGGCTCCGCACAAGGCGGTGCGACTCAACGAGCACACGGCCAAGATCGCCTGCCAGACCTGCCACATCCCGGCCTTCGCGCGCGGCGGGCAACCGACCAAGATGTCGTGGGACTGGTCCACCGCCGGCAAGCTCGACAAGGACGGCAAGCCCATGATCCTCAAGGACGATGACGGCTACGACAAGTACATGACGATCAAGGGCGACTTTGTCTGGAAGGAAAACGTCAAACCCGAATATGTCTGGTTCAACGGCGTCAACCACTACACGTTGGTCGGCGACAAGATCGAAAAGGGCGACAAGCCAACTCAGATCAACCATTTCGAGGGCAACGCCAGCGACGGCAAATCGATGATCTGGCCGATCAAGCTGTTCCGCGGCAAACAGCAATACGACCCGATCAACAAATCACTGGTCATCACCCACTTGGCCGGCAGCGACGGCACGGCCTTCTGGAAGAACCTGGACTGGGAAAAGGCCGTCACCGCCGGCATGGCAGCAGGCGGCATCAAGTTCTCGGGCAAGGTCGACTTCATCGAGACCGAGAGCATGTGGGCCATCAACCACATGGTGGCGCCGAAGGCCAAGGCCCTGGGCTGTGTCGAATGCCACGCCAGCGGCGCCCGGCTGGAAAAGATCGATGGCGTCTACATGCCCGGACGCGGCCGCGATCACGCGAGGTGGCTTGAGATCGGCGGCTGGGCCCTGGCCCTGCTGACCCTGCTCGGCGTCCTGGGCCACGGAGTAATCCGGGTGGTCTCGCACAAACGCAACAGCTAACCGGAGAAACAACATGTCACGCGTTTATCTTTTCAAGCCTTTCGAGCGCTTCTGGCACTGGTCCCAGGCCTTGCTGATCATCTCCATGCTGGTGACCGGCTTCGAGGTTCACGGCAGCTATCACCTGTTCGGGTTCGAGAAGGCTGTGGGTTACCACACCATCGCCGCCTGGACTCTGGTGGGCTTGTGGATCTTTGCCATCTTCTGGCATGTCACCACAGGCGAATGGCGCCATTACATCCCGACGCTGCAGAACGTCTCCGCGATTGCGAAGTACTACTCGTCGGGCATCTTCAAGGATGAGCCGCATCCGTTCCGGCCAAGCCTGCACAACAAGCACAACCCGCTGCAGCGCCTGACCTATCTGGCGGTACTGACCCTGCTCAGTCCCCTGATCTGGTTCACCGGCTGGCTTTACCTTTTTTATGCCAGTTGGTCGGCCTGGGGCCTGGGCGGTTTGCGACTGGAATGGATCGCCACCGGCCACACGCTGGGCGCCTTCCTGATGCTGGCCTTCCTCATTTCGCACCTCTATCTGTCGACCACCGGGCACAAGCTCACCTCGCAGATCAAAGCCATGCTCACCGGCTGGGAAGACCTCGGTGACGAAGCCGCGCCGGGCAAACAGCATTAGCCCGATCAAGATTTTTTTCACGTCAACTTTCCCAGGAGTATTTATGAACAGGACATTCAAGAAGAAATTACTGGTCGCCCTGATTGCCAGCATGGCGTTGCCGATCGCGGCGCAGGCCGCCGACGCCGACCTGCTCAACAAAATTGAGACCATGTCGCGCGAACTCGAAGCGCTCAAGGCTCAGGTCAAGGCCAACGAAGCCAAGGCGGCGCAGACCGCGGAACAAGTCAAGGCCGTGGCCTCCAAGACCGATTCGGCAGCGCTCGACGATCTGAAGAGCCAGGTCACGAAGCTCGAGGGCAAGTCGCTCGGCAAGTGGCTGACCGTCGGCGGCGACTACCGCTTCCGTGTTGACTCGCTCAAAGGCGAGACGCGGACCTTCACCGACGTCAACGCCACCTTCGCCAATGCGCAGCAAAAACTGCAGGCGGACTTCTTTGCCAACCCGTCCACCGTGGCCGGCTCATCGAGCTATTTCGGCGCACCCCAGGCCGGCGGCATGTCCACGGCCGGCGCTCTGAGCGGACTGATGGCGTTTTCCCAGAACATGAACGGCGTCACCAGCTATGACCAGGCCCGCGCCTTCCTGGCCAACCCGGGCAACGCCGGCATGGTGCAAGGCATGGGCGCCTTCGCCGCCACCGTTCCCGCCTACAAGCCCGAGAACACGAGCCTGTACAGCAACCGATTCGGCATCGATCTGAACGCCAAGGCAACGCAGGACGTGAGCGTCACCGCGCGCCTGCAGATGTACAAGGTATTCGGCTCGCAGGATGAGTCCTCCATCGTGAACTCGGGCAGCGCACCGTTCTTCAGCGACCGCGTCGGCGTCTTTGACGGCACGCTGAGCCATGTGCCCTCGAACAGCTACCTCAATGTCGACCGTGTCTACGCGACCTGGAGCAACATCGCCGACAAGGAAATCTGGTTTTCCGTGGGACGTCGGCCGACCACCAACGGCGCACCGAGCAATCTGCGCCTGAACAATCCGCGCCCGGGCAATGGCGGCACACCGTCGCTGCTGATCGACTACGCCTTCGATGGCATGACGCTCGGCTACGCCCCGGACATCGACGGCCTGCCCGGCGCCTATGGCAAGTTCTGCTACGGCCGCGGCTTTGAGAGCGGCTTCAGCAAGTTCGCGGGCAATTCGCTGGTCGATACCGACATGGTGGGCTTCTCCATCGTTCCGATCGACACCGACCCGCTGCGCGTCTGGCTGATGTGGGATCGCGGCATCAACATCTTTGATGCGCCGACCATGAGCAACACCTATTTCGGCAACACCGCTGCCAAGGTCAACCTCGGCGACATCGACTGGTTCGGCCTGGGTGCGATGAGCACGATCAAGAAGGTCGGCCCCGGCGACCTGACGGTGTTCGGTGACTGGGGCATGAGCAAGACCCACCCGAACAACAACGTCTCGGCCCAGTTCGGCTTCCAGGGGCTGATGACGGGTTCCTTCTTCAGCCCGGAGGCGCCGACCAGCAAGACCGGCACCGCGGTCTACCTTGGCATGCGCTATGACCTGCCGTCGAAGACCAAGATCGGCCTCGAGTACAACCACGGCTCCAAGGACTGGATCACCTTCGCACCGGCTTCGGACGACATGTGGACGTCGAAGGTCGGCACGCGCGGCGACGTCGTTGAAGCCTACCTGATCCAGGAACTCGACAAGGCGCCGGTCTCTTCGTTCTTCAGCCGCGCCTACTTCCGCCTGGGCGTCCAGCACTACCACTTCAACTACACCGGCAGCAACAACTGGGTCGGCGCACCGGTCGAGATGAGCAGCGTCAACGGCCAGATGATGACCACGACGCCGCTCGAAAACGCCACCAATGTCTACGCCACTTTCGAAGTGAAGTTCTAAGCATTCTTCAAGGAGTTCAAAATGAAATCGAAATTCTCAACACTCATTCTGACGGCCGCGCTCGCCCTGTCGGGCGCCGCCTTCACCGGCAACGCCTTTGCCGACGAAGGCAAGATGGTCGGCCCGGTCACCAAGATCAAGCTGGCACCCGATGGCAAGTCGGCATTGGCCACCCTGAAAGACGCCAAGACCGGGGAGCAGGTCAATGTCACCATCACCGATGACCTGACGCTGGACAAGTTCAAGGACAAGCGCATCGTCGAGGGCGACGAGATCCGTGCCCGCTTCGACAAGGACGGCAAGAACACGGCGAAGTCCTTCAAGAAGACGGCCGGTTGCTGAGCCGCAAGCAAGCTGTGATTGTGGGCCCCGGCCCGCAATCCATGCTGCGTGTGGCACTGAATCCCGGGGCAAGCCCGGGATGACAAGCAGGGGATGGGATAACAACAGAGCGGTCCGACACAAGAACCGCGCGGTCCGAGCTGCGCACAGGCGGGCTGGAACACACCACGCTTGAAGAGGGATCAACCATGACGAAATTTCGCTTGTCCACCATCACCTTGACCCTGGGCCTTGGACTGGTCACGGCGGCAATGGCCGACGAGCTGACCGGCAGTGTCAAGAATGTTTCCAATACGGCCCGCACCATTGCGGTCGAGGTTGCGAACAAAGGGGTTCACGTCTTCAAATTTGACGCGCAGACCCAGTTCAGGAACACTGCATCTGCAGCCGATATCATCCCGGACGAGGTCATCACGATCGACTTCGCGCAGACCGGATCGGAGAGCCGCGCCAAAGTGGTCACCAAGGTGATCGCGCCGCTGCCGGCCGGCGTGACCCGCATTGACGCGTCCGCCCTGAAGGCCCTGCTGCAAAAAGGTGGCGAAAGCTTCATCCTGATCGACTCCCGCCCTGCCGGGCGTTATGTCCAGGGGCACCTGCCGGGCGCCATCTCGATCCCGCTCAACGAACTCGAAAAGGACGGCCCCAAGCTGCTGCCGGCGGATCTGAACAAGACGCTGGTGTTCTATTGCGGCGGGCTGTCCTGCATGCTCAGCCCCAAATCGGCCACGATCGCGGTCAAGTTGGGGTTCAAGGATGTCCGCATGTTTCCCGAAGGTGAGCCCGGCTGGAAGAAGCTCGACTACGCCACCGAATCAAGCCTGTCGTTCGTCAAGAGCGGCAACATCGTCCTGATCGACCTCAGGCCGGTCGACCAAGCGGCTGGCGGCCATATTCCGCGTGCGGTGAACATCCCGCTGGCGCAGCTGAAGAACGCCGAAAAGCAATTCCCGGAATTTCACGGTGCAGCGATTGTCTTCTACGCCGACCAGGACGCACAGGCCATCGAGGCGCTCGAATGGACGCGTGAATGGGAGTACCCCAATGCCACGCTGTTCGCCGGCGGCGCCAGGGCCTGGCTGGCGGCCGGAAACCCGTTGCTGACCGGAGCGGTGCCGACCAGAATCAGTTATGCCCGCAAGCTCGCCGACGGCGAGGTGGCGATCAAGGACTTCGAGGAAATCGTCAAGACCGGCTCCCAATTGATTCTGGATACCCGCACGCCGGAGGAATTCGCCAAGGGGCGCTTCCCGGGCGCCGTGAATATCCCGGCCGAGGAAATGGCGCGGCGTTACGCGGAGATTCCTGCGGACAAGCCCGTTGCGCTGCACTGCTCGACCGGCACGCGTGCCGAGCTGGCGTATGACATCCTCAAGGAAAAAGGCATCAAGGCCCGCTACCTGCGCGCCAATGTCGAATTCCTTGCGGGCAACCAAGTCTTGATCAAGGAATAGACAACTGCCTGGCAGCGGGTCTGCCATTATTTCTGGTCAAGTTGCGTAAAGAATGAGGCGGCAGCCGCCTGATCGGGTCGGGCGGCTGGCGTTTCCAGCCATACTTGCGCCATGACGAACAAGGCCGACTCGCATGACCTCCTCCATCTTTGAATTCGGACAGCGCCTTCCTGAATACGACGTTGCAGTGCTCAACGAACGCGCCGTTCGGGCCGGTGCCGGCATCCTGTTCTTTTTTGCCATCATTGCGTTCATGAACGCCTGGCTGGTGGGCAACTACCAGCCGACGCGCGTCTTCGTACTGCTGTTCCTGATCGACTTCACGCTGCGGCTGTTCGTCAATCCGCGCTACGCGCCAAGCCTGATCATCGGCCAGTGGGCGGTGCGCAAGCAACAACCCGAGTACGTCGGCGCGCCGCAAAAGCGCTTTGCCTGGGCCATCGGTTTTGTGCTGGCGCTGGCCATGCTGTACCTGATGGTGATCCACCAGGTGATCGGTCCGATCAACATGATCGTCTGCTCGTCCTGCCTGCTGCTGCTGTTCTTCGAAGCGGCATTCGGCATCTGCATCGGCTGCAAGATCTACAACCGGTTCAACAAGGAGGCGGCGCAACTGTGCCCCGGCGGCAGCTGCGAGCTCGCGCCGCAGCAGCGCATCCGCACCAGCATGGCCCAGGTGATCGTTCTGCTGCTGTTCTTCGCGATGCTCGGCGTGATCTGGCAATGGGTCTACCGCACGGGTTCACCGCGCCTGACGCCGGTCGCGCCGGCTGTCAACGCGGCACCGGCAACACCGGTCGATCCGGCCGAGGCGCAGCGCTGCAAGGTGCCCGATTTCGCCAAGGCCATGGGCCACGAAGAGAAGTGGAAGCTGCACAACAACTGCCGGTAACACCAGATGAGCAAATCCCCCGCATTGCGGCGCCGCTTGGCGCTGGCCGGCCTGGCCCTGGCGCTGATCGCCGCGCTGGCCTTCGTGCTGCTGCGCGCCGGCCCGCTGGCGCCGACGCGCGTTACCGTCAGCCGCGTCACCGAGGGCAGTTTCAGCCCGGCGCTGTTCGGCATCGGCACGGTCGAAGCGCGCCGCAGCTGGATGCTCGGCCCCACGGTGGCCGGCCGTGTGCTGCATGTCAAAGTCGACGTCGGCGACCCTGTCAAGGCCGGTCAGGTGCTGGCCGAAATGGACCCGGTTGACCTGGAACAGCGACTCGCCTCGCTCGACGCATCACTGGCGCGCGCTGCCAGCGCACGGGCGGCAGCGGCCGCGCAGCTGCTCGATGCAAGGGCGCGAGGTGAGCTGGCAGCCATCAACTTGCGCCGCAATCAGGATCTGGCGAACCAGAACTTCATCAGCGCCGGCGCGCTCGAAGCGCGGCTGCAGGAAAAGGCCTCGGCCGACGCCGCGCTGGAGGCGGCACAGGCCAACCTGAACGGAGCTGGACAGGACATGACGCGGCTGCAGGCCGATCGCGCGGCGCTTCAGCAGCAGCGCGCCACCGTGCGCCTGCTCGCGCCTTCTGATGGCGTGGTCAGCAGCCGCGATGCCGAGCCCGGCTCGACCGTCGTGGCCGGCCAGCCGGTGCTGCGCCTGATCGATCCGGCCAGCCTGTGGATCCGGCTGCGGCTGGACCAGGGCCGCTCGGCCGGCTTGGTGCCCGGTCTGAAGGCGCAGATCAATCTGCGCTCGCAGCCACAAGCCACCTTGGCTGGCAGCGTCGCGCGGGTCGAGCTGATCAGCGACAGCGTGGCCGAGGAGCGCATGGCGCAGGTCAGCTTCGATGCAGCGCCCGCGGGCATCTCGGTCGGAGAAATGGCCGAGGTCACGCTGCAACTGCCCGCCACGCCCAAGGCGCCGCTGGTGAGCAGCGCGAGCATCACGCGCCAGGGCAACAGCATCGGCGTCTGGCGGATCGAAGCAGGCAAGCCGGTCTTTGTTGCGCTCAAGCTGGGCAGCAGCAGCCTCGATGGCCAAGTGCAGGTGCTCGATGGTTTGAAGGCCGGCGACGAGGTCATCGTCTACAGCCAGAAGGCGCTGGGCAGCGACAGCCGGATCCGGGTCGTGGACGCGCTGGTGAAGCCGGCCGGCGCGGCGCCATGATCAGCCTGGCCGGGCGCGACATTCTGCATTCGTGGCAGAAATTCGCGTTGACCGGGCTCGGGCTGGGCTTGCTGATCGGCGTCACGCTGAGCATGGCCGGCGTCTACCGCGGCATGGTCGATGATGCACGCGCCCTGCTCGGCAACAGCGGCGCCGATCTCTGGGTGGTGCAGAAAGACACTCAGGGGCCTTATGCCGAAGCGTCGAGCATCAAGGACGACCTGGTGCGCGGCGTCCTGGGCATGCCCGGCGTAATGCGCGCGGCCAATGTCACCTACTTCACGATGCAGGTGCAACAGGGCAATGCAGAGGTGCGCGCCATGGTGGTGGGCATGGAGCCGGGGCAACCGGGCAGCCCCGGCTATCTGGTGGCCGGTCGCCACATCACGCGCAGCCACTACGAGGCGGTCGCTGATATCAAGACCGGCTTTGCGCTCGGCGAGCGCATCCGCATCCGCCGCCATGACTACACCGTGGTCGGGCTGACGCAGCGCATGGTCTCATCCGGCGGCGACCCCATGGTTTTCATTTCGCTCAAGGACGCGCAGGATGCGCAGTTCCTCAAGGATAACGACGCGATCCTCAACGACCGCGCCCGCACGGCTGCCAACCCGGCGTTCAACCGCCCGGCGATACCGGGCCTGCTCGAAGCGGTGCAAGCCGCGCAGGCCAGCAGCCACAACGTCAATGCGGTGCTGGTGCAGGTCCAGGACGGGTCCCTGCCGGAACAGGTGGCGCAGTCGATCCGCCGCTGGAAGCACCTGGAGGTCTTCACGCGCGAGGGCATGGAAGACATTCTGGTGGCCAAGCTGATTGCGACATCGGCCCGGCAGATCGGCATGTTCCTCGTGATCCTGGCACTGGTCAGCGCCGCGATCGTCGCCTTCATTATCTACACCATGACGCTGGGCAAAATCCGCGAGATCGCGGTGCTCAAGCTGATCGGCACACGCAACCTGACCATTGCCTGGATGATCCTGCAGCAGGCGCTGGGCCTGGGCCTGATCGGCTTTGTCGTCGGCAAGCTGGCCGCCACGGCCTGGGCGCCGATCTTTCCGAAGTTCGTGCTGCTAGAGACCCGCGACGCGTTCACCGGTCTTGTGGTGACGATGCTGATCTGCGCACTGGCCAGCACGCTGGCGATCCGGGTTGCGCTCAAGGTAGATCCGGCCGACGCGATCGGCGGCTGAGCGAGCATGAACCAGGCATTACATCGTTCTTCTGCGGCCGGCCAGAGCGGCATCGTGATCGAACGCCTGCGCAAGGTTTACGGCCACGGCGACACCGCTGTCGAAGCCCTGAAGGACGTCAACATGACGGTCGGTCCGGGCGAGGTCGTGGGACTGGTCGGGCCCTCCGGCTCGGGCAAGAGCACACTGCTCAAATGCCTGGGCGCCATCATCGAGCCGACCGCCGGGCGCATGGTGCTGGGCGGCAAGGTGATCTATGACGGCGGCTGGAAGATTCCGGACCTGCGCACGCTGCGGCGCGACAGCATCGGCTTCGTCTTCCAGGCGCCCTACCTGATTCCATTTCTGGACGTGACTGACAACGTCGCCCTACTGCCGATGCTGGCCGGCGTGTCCAACACGCACTCGCGCTCGCGCGCGCTCGAACTGCTGGAGGCGCTCGACGTGGCGCACCGCGCGCAGGCCGCGCCTTCACAGCTTTCGGGGGGCGAACAGCAGCGCGTGTCGATCGCGCGCGCGCTGGCCAATCGCCCGCCGGTGATCCTGGCCGACGAGCCGACGGCGCCGCTCGACAGCGAGCGCGCCCTGGGCGTGATGCGCATCCTCAACGCAATGGCGCAGCAATCGCAGGCCGCCATCATCGTGGTCACGCACGACGAGAAAATCATGCCGACTTTCAAGCGGATCTACCACATCCGCGACGGACGAACGGTTGAGGAAGCCGGTGAAGGGCGGGCGCTGAGCTAGGAATTGAGCAACGCGACGCTCAGGGCGGCTGTGAAGCGGCGGGTTCTTCCAGGTCCGGCGGGTTGCCGTCGTAGATGACGCTGCGCCGGCGCTGCAGATAGGCATCGCGGACAAAGCTGTAGGGGTCCAGTGCCGCTTCCTCCAGCATCGTGCCGGCTTTGAGCAGGGTCGATCGCTCGTCCAGCGCGCGCAGCCCGACGGCCGTATTGCGCACTGGCACCGAATGCACGCTGGAGACCAGATCGCCCTTCCAGTCAAGCGGAAGCGCCGCCGTGTCGCGCAGGGACGAAGCCCCGAGCAGCGGCAGGACCAGATACGGGCCCGGCGCCATGCCCCAGTAACCCAGCGTGTGGCCGAAATCCCGGGTGTGCTTTTCGATGTCCATCTCGGTGGCCACATCGAAGATGCCGCCCCAGCCAAGAACGGTGTTGACGCCGACGCGCTTGGCGCTGTCGAGCGCCGCCTGTCCCTTGAATTGCAGCGCGTTGTTCACGAACGACCAGACATCCTGCAGATTGCCGAAGAAATTCCCGACGCCCTGGCGCACGCGTTCGGGCATGAGGTCGCGATAGCCGCTGGCCACCGGCTTGAGCACGGCGGCATCGAGCGTGTCGTTGAAGCGGTAAACACTGCGGTTGAGCGGCTCCAGCGGGTCACGCGGATCGGCACCGGGGCCACTGGCGCACGCGGTCAGCGAAAACGCAACGATCAGCGCCGCGACTCGCGCACCGCGCGCCGCTGTGGCTGATTCACAGGGACGCATGGGAGCTCAACACTTGGCACCGGCGGGGCACGCTGCCGTCATGGCGTTGACCGGCACGACCGTGCGCCCCTCACGGGTCCAGCCGTTCATGCCGGAGGTGACGTTGTAGACGGTCTTGTACCCGGCCTGTTGCGCGAGAAACTGCGCCGCCGTGCGTGAACGGTTGCCGCTGCGGCAGATCAGGACGACGCTCTGGCCCGGTTTTATGGTCGTCTTCAATTGCTGCAACCAGGCCGGTGCATCGACCTGGCCTTTTTCATCAAAGAATGTCAGCAGCTTGCTGCCCGCAACGACTCCCGTCTCCTTCCATTCGGGCGCGGTCCGGATATCGATGACCGCCGCGCCACTGGCGACCAGACGCGCCATTTCCGCGTTGTCGACGTTGACCACCTCGGCATGCGCGGCCCAGGCGCACAGGCTCAGAAGGGTGACAACACAGGCTTGCTTGATCATGAACGTACTTTCGCATTGTGAATTGCATGCGGCCGCACGCGGCGTATGCTGCGTTCGGAAGGGGCCATTGCATGCAGGCGCGCCGATCCAGGACGGCGTGGAAAAATTCCCTCAACACAGCGATAATATCAGTCCCTGCTTAACTATTTCCAGGACTCCGATGAAGACAGCCCACGATCTCGTCGCCGCCGCCAAGGCGCGCATTGCGGAAATCCCGGTGGCCGAGGCCGAACAAGCGATCCTTGACGCCGACGTCCTGCTCGATGTGCGCGAGGCCGACGAATACGCGGCCGGACACCTGAGCGGCGCCATCCATGCCTCGCGCGGTCTGCTCGAGTTCAAACTCAGCGCCAGCCCGGAACTGAGCTCGCGCGATCTGCGCATCGTTCTGTACTGCAAGACCAGCGGACGCGCCGCGCTGGCCGCCTGCGCCCTGCACGACATGGGCTACCTGCAGGTCAAGTCCATAGCCGGCGGTTTCGATGCCTGGGTCGCGGCCGGCAAGCCGGTCGTCAAGCCGAGCCTGCCCGCCTTCGAATAGGCTCCTGTGTCCGAGGTCTGTGCCGTGCCAACACCGCTCATCGCGTCCTTCTTCGATCCCGCAACGTTCACCGTCAGCCACGTGGTCTCGGACCCGGTCAGCCTGCAGGCTGCGATCATTGACAGCGTGCTGGACTATGACCCGAAATCGGGCCGGACTTCACACGCCAGCGCCGACAAGCTCATCGACCACCTGACGCGCGAGGGCCTCAAGCTGGAGTGGCTGCTCGAAACGCACGCCCATGCCGACCATCTTTCGGCGGCGGCCTACCTGCAGGGAAAGCTTGGCGGCAAGCTGGCCATCGGGCGTCCGATCTGCGAGGTGCAGCGCACGTTCAAGAAGATTTTCAACCTCAAGGATCAGGACACGACCGGCGCCGACTTCGACCAGTTGCTTGACGACGGCGACCGTTTCCGGATCGGCGAGATCGAGGTTGGCGTCATGCGCACCCCGGGCCACACGCCGGCCTGCCTGACCTTTGTCATCGGCGCGAATGCCTTCATCGGCGACACTCTGTTCATGCCCGACTACGGTTCGGCCCGTTGCGATTTTCCCGGTGGCGACGCCGCCACGCTGTACCGATCGGTCCGCCGGATTCTGGCGCTGCCACCCACGACGCGGCTGCACCTGTGCCACGACTACCCGCCCGAGGGGCGCGCGCCGGCCTGGGTCACGACGGTGGCCGAGCAGCGCGAAAAGAACATCCATGTCCACGACGGCATTGACGAAGCTGCGTTTGTCCGTCTGCGCGAAGCACGCGACCGGAGCCTTTCCATGCCGGTCCTGCTCCTGCCGGCGGTGCAGGTCAATATCCGGGCAGGCAAGCCGCCGGCGCCTGAAGACAACGGCGTCAGTTATCTCAAGATCCCCCTCAATCTGCTCTGATGGAACACACGCAAATCATGGTGCAGCTTTTTGTCAGTGCGAACAAAGCCTGGCAATCCCTGCAGTAGGCCAGGCCAATGGAATCGATCTCCCTCGCGCTCGTTCTGGGCGCCCTCATCGGCCTGGTGATGGCGCTCACGGGTGCGGGCGGCGGCGTGCTGGCCATTCCGCTGCTGGTGTTTGGCCTGCATCTGCCGCTGCAGCAGGCGGCGCCGATCGGCCTCGTGGCGGTCGGCCTGGCGGCCTTGATCGGGGCCGTGCTTGGCCTGCGCCAAGGCATCGTGCGTTACCGGGCGGCGGCGCTGATCGGCGCCGTGGGCATGCTGGTCGCCCCCCTTGGCGTCTACCTGGCGCAGCGGCTGCCAAACCGTCCGCTGATGGGCGCCTTTGGCCTGGTCCTGATCTATACCGCCTGGCGCATGCTGCGGCGCCCCGTCCAGGCGGCGCAGTTGCCGGTGTCGGTGCTGTGCCGTGTCAACAGCAAGGACCAGCGCCTGACCTGGACCCGACCCTGCGCGCTGGCGCTGGCCGGCACCGGCTTGATCGCAGGCCTGCTCAGCGGTCTGCTCGGCGTTGGCGGCGGATTTGTCATCATTCCGGCGCTCCGGCGCCACACCGACCTGGACATCCGCAGCATCCAAGCGACGTCGCTGGCCGTGATCGCCCTCGTTTCCATCAGCGCCATCGCGAGCGCCGCCTTGCATGAGCCGGTGCGCTGGAGCGTGGCCCTGCCGTTTGCCGCAGGTGCCGTGCTGGCTCTGCTGCTGGGCCGCGCCGTCGCGCAAAAGCTTGACGCCCAGCGCCTTCAGCAGGCCTTTGCCTGGTTCTGCGCCCTGATCGCCCTGCTCATGCTGGGGCGCGCCCTGGGCTGGATTGCCAATTGACCCCCGATACCGACAACAACAACCTGGAAACACAATGAAGGCCTTCCAAGACTACTACCCCGAAAACGTGTCGCATTGCTACGGCTGTGGCTCGAAAAACCCGCATGGCCACCAGATCAAGACGGTCTGGGATGGCGAAGAAACCGTCACCTGGTTCACGCCCGAGGCCTACCACACGGCGATACCTGGCTTTGTCTACGGCGGCCTGATCGCCTCGCTGATCGACTGCCACGGCACCGGCACGGCGGCGGCGGCGATGTATCGCGCCGATGGTCGCGCGATGGACACGCTGCCACCGTTTCGATTCGTCACGGGCTCGCTGCATGTCGACTTTCTGAAACCGACGCCGCTTGGCCCGCTCGAGATACGCGGGCGCATCAAGGAGATCAAGGGCCGCAAAGTGGTCGTGGAAAGCACCGTGCTGGCCAACGGCGTGGCCACTGCGCGCGGCGAAGTGGTCGCCCTGCAAATGCCCGAGAGCTTCGGCGCCTGAGCGCCGGACAGCCCAGGGTCGAATGGTTCAGTTGAAAGAAAAGGACAAGGCTTGAGCACCAAGGCATCCGCACCGCGCAAGGTCATCCCCATCAACGCACAGCCCGCTGATGGGGAACTGGTTTCCCTGTACGCCGCGCAGCGCAAGATCTACCCGCGCAGCACCGCGGGCTTCTTCAGCAACTGGCGATGGGCCATGGTCTGGCTCACGCAGATCATCTTCTACGGCCTGCCTTGGCTGCAGTGGGGCCAACGCCAGGCCGTGCTGTTTGATCTGGGTGCGCGGCGCTTCTACATCTTCGGCCTGGTGCTGTACC
>Ga0209697_10000537_pt1 | contig 62132 bp, 50 predicted proteins | sample AliMusrvi5mmetaG_FD_184115 | JGI IMG/M metagenome (GOLD analysis project Ga0209697, IMG submission 184115) | Freshwater lake bacterial and archeal communities from Alinen Mustajarvi, Finland, to study Microbial Dark Matter (Phase II) - Alinen... | ecosystem: Environmental > Aquatic > Freshwater...
AGGCGAAGAAGAAGGAGTAGTCCGATGGAACGCAGAGACCTGTTCAAGTCGCTGGCGGTTGGTGCGATGGCGCCGATGGCCGCGGCCCAGACTGCCGCACAGCGGGGTATGCCGCCGCTGAAGATTACCGACGTCAAGACGATTCTGACGCAGCCGGGCGGCGATCACCTGGTGGTGGTGAAGGTGATGACCTCCGAGCCGGGGCTTTATGGCGTGGGTTGCGCGACGCATCGCGAGCGGCCACTGGCAGTGGCGGCAGCGATCGATCAGTATCTGAAGCCGTTCCTGATCGGGAAGAACTGCAATGACATTGAGGACATCTGGCAGTCGGCTTATGTGTCGTCGTATTTTCGCAGCGGCGTCACGCTGAACAATGCGTTGAGCGGTGTGGATGGCGCGTTGTGGGATATTCTGGGCAAGCGCACGGGGGCTCCGGTTTATCAGTTGCTGGGCGGCAAGGTGCGGGCCGCGGTGCCGCTGTACACGCATACGAGCGGGCGGGACTTTCCGGCGCTGGCTGAGCAGGTCTCGAAGGCTCGCGAAGAGGGCTACCGGCATATTCGCGTGCAGTTGGCGGTGCCTGGATTTTCGGGCTACGGCGTGAGTAATCCCACTGCGGATGATGTGCTGAAGCAGCGGCCAACTGGTGTGGCGGCGTCGCCTGTGTTTGAGCCGACTCCGTATGTGAACAACACGATCAGGATGTTCGAGCAGTTGCGGGCTAAGTTCGGTTTCGATGTCGAGTTCATCCACGATGTGCACGAGCGCGTGCCTCCTACGCAGGCGCTGCAGCTGGCGAAAGCGGTGGAGCCGTTCCGGTTGTTCTTCCTGGAAGACGCGCTGGCTCCGGAGGATGTGGCGTGGTTCAAGATCATGCGGCAGCAGACGACCACTGCGCTGGCGATGGGCGAGTTGTTTGTGAACCGGAATGAGTGGCTGCCGCTGGTGGCGGAGCGGCTGATCGATTTTATCCGCATCCATATTTCTGCGGTGGGCGGGTTGTCGATCGCGAAGAAGATTGTTTCGTGCTGTGAGTTTTTCAATGTGCGGACGGCGTTTCATGGGCCGGGGAATGTGTCGCCGGTGGGTCATGCGGTGAACATGCATTTGGATCTTTCGGCCTACAATTTTGGGATTCAGGAAGAGAACCGGTTTTCGTCGGCGACTCGCGATGTGTTTCCTGGTGCGCCGGAGATTCGAGGCGGGTATATGTATTCGAATGACCGGCCGGGGTTGGGGATTGATATTGACGAGAAGGTGGCGGCGAAGTTTCCGTATAAGGGAGTGGGTGGGAGCCGGGGGAATGACCGGCGGTTGGACGGGACTATTGTGCGGCCTTAGCTAGCCGGTTCTGCTCCGCCTATGCGGAAGACGACGGGCTGCTTCGAATCCCCGAATTTCACCTCCACCTCCCAGACCAAAGGAGCGACTCCGCATTGAGCGACAGTGCCGAACTCAATGCCTTGCTGCTTGAATTCTGAGGCGAGGGCTTGGCGAGAGGTGAGGGCGGCAGTGGCGCTCCAACGCGCTGCGTCGGCATTTGACATCGTCAGCCACTCGTGGATGAAACCTGCTCTGGTCAAGGCTATCGGACTTTGTAGGATGACACGATTCCCTTCGACGCTGTAGTGGGCCTCTGTCGGAAGGCTGATGTACATGCCATCTCCGGTGGCGCCTGGATACCGGAATGAAATGTCGGAGCCCTTGATTGCAGGCAGGAAGTCTCCCTCCTCGCTCCAGCCGCTCCGAGCCCATATGCTTCTTTCAAAAAGTTTTTCAACTCCTCCAGGTTTGAGGCGGTCGATTCGAATCGCCTTGTCATTCCGGGTTGAAGTGCAATTGGAGATCGTCCAGCCGCTGGCTACCAGGCGCGCTCCGTTCGAGTCCTGGGGGCCGACAGAGATGCCTTCCAGGTGATATGCCCAGCCTTCATCGGGATTGTTGTAGCGTACTTCGAGTTGCCCTAACTGCTTCGCAGGTTTGGTTTGGTATACGAGCGCGGTGGAGGCGACGCTACAGGATACTCCGCGATGAATTCTGGCATCAATGACTCGAATGCCGGGTGCGCTGTGTTTGGATTGCTCGGAGAGCTCAATCAGGTAGCCGGCGAAGGATCTGCTGATGTCTCTCAGCGTGTCGTTGGGTTCGAACAAGAGGTGCGCTTCGCGGAGTTCGGCGTTCATTTCGTCGAGGCTTTTGCCGGCTTTGAGGCGGGCGTCGATCCAGGAGAAATACTGGGCTTGAAGCTTCTTGTATTCGGCGGCGTGAATCCAATCGCGTCCACGCACCGCTTTCAACGCAGTCGCCAGGCTTGCGGTATCCGCTTGCGCTGCGGCAGTCGCATAGCCGCCAGACATAAGGAGAATTACGATCCACCGCGTCATCAATTCGATGATATCGGTTTCTTCGGCGATAATAGAGATATAGTGCTGGTTTCCATTGAGCCCAAAGTTGAGCGACCGAATTGGTTGCGTGCGCCCGCCCCGGTTGGCGATAACTACCATGACCTGAAGTCGCTGGTTTCGCGCCTGAATCTGCATACCGTTTGCGAAAGCGCGGCTTGTCCGAACGTGGGCGAGTGCTGGAATCAGCGGACGGCGACGTTCATGATCCTGGGCAATGTCTGTACGCGGCGGTGCGGGTTTTGCGCTGTTCAGAAAGGCGCGCCGCTGGAGGTCGACTACGACGAGCCGCGCCGTGTGGCTGAAGCCGTTGCTTTGCTTGGCTTGAAGTATGCCGTGATTACCAGCGTGAATCGCGACGACCGCAAAGACGGTGGTGCTGAACTGTTCAAGCTGGTGACTCGCGCCATTCGTGATCGCATCGAAGGCTGCAAGGTGGAAGTGCTGGTGCCCGATTTTCAGGGCTCCCACGCCGCGATGGATATCGTGATGTCTGAGGCGCCCGATGTGCTGAATCACAATACCGAGACGGTGCCGCGGTTGTATCGCATGGTCCGGCTAGGCGCGCGCTATGAGCGGTCGCTCGATATGCTGGCTTATGCGAAGGCTAGCCGTCCCGATGTGCCGACGAAGTCAGGCCTGATGCTTGGGTTGGGCGAGACGATTGACGAGGTGTTGCAGGTGATGCGGGATCTGCGATCGAGCAACGTCGATATCCTGACGCTGGGACAGTATCTGCGCCCTTCGAAAAAGCACCTGCCGATTATTCGCTACGTGACCATCGAAGAGTTCACTGACCTGAAGCGCGCCGGGTACGAGATGGGCTTCCAGCACGTGGAGTCAGGGCCGCTGGTGCGCAGTTCGTACCACGCGTCGGATTCGGTGGAGACTCCCGGCCTCAATCAAATAAAGCTTTAATCACCACTTCCAACAGCGCCGGCTGTTTAGCCGATTCGGTGTTGGTCATGATGGCGATTTCGATGCGGTCATCGGGCAGGATGGCGAGGATGGTGCGCGTGCCGGGCTGGCTGCCTTCGTGCGACAGCGTGCGGTGTTTTGCGTGCATGCCTACGCCTAGGCCAAAGCCGTAGCCGGTCTGCGTGCCGTCTTTCAGCTTCATGCTGGTGCCCATCTGCTCAAAGGTCTTCTGTGTGACGAGCGCACCGCGGGCGAGCGCCGCGCCGAAACGAGCGACATCTTCCGCTGTACCTAACAAGCCTCCGCCAGGAATCTTGTTGCTGGTGTCGGCGAGGATGCTGTTTTCGAGCTTGCCGCTGGCGTTGAGCATATAGCCGCGGCTGCGGTTGGGGATGATGGCGAAGGTGTTATCGGGCCGGATCGCTTCTACTCGCGCCGGGATGAAGATGCGTTCGCGCAGGTAGTCGGCGAACCTGGTGCCGGAGGCCAGTTCCACGGCGGCTCCGAGCAGATTGTAGCCGTAGGTGGTATACAGATACTTGGTGCCCGGTTCGGACTGGAGCGGGTCGTTCTTGAAGATATGCAGCGGTGTGAGTACGTCTCCGTAGTGCTTTGTGCTGCCGATCTCGTCGCCTTCGTAGCTGCGGACTCCGCCGAGGTGCCCGAGCAGTTGGCGCACGGTGACGGGCCACTGCTTTTGCGGGAACTGCGGAACGTAGCGCTGGATCGGTTCGTCGAGCTCGATCTTTCCTTTTTCCACCAGTTGCATGATGGCGGTGGCGGTGATGGGTTTTGAGATCGAGGCCAGGCGGTACATGGTGGAGGCGCGGGCCGGGACGTTATTTTCGAGATCCGAGAGTCCGAAGCCGCGGGTCCAGCGGACTTCACCGTTCACGATAATGGCGGCGGACATGCCGACGATGCCCTGCCGCTCGCGCTCGGCTTCGAGGGCTTTTTCAACGGCGAGGAAGCGTTCCGGTGTGAGGGCTAGGAGATGGGATCCGAACAGGACGGCAAGCGCAAGACTTTTCATTTTTCTGAGGGTACCATGGAACATCCGTTCCGGTGGTGCGTATTTATGATTGAAAGAGGGTATCTGTGATGGCTAAGTTTTTGTTGTGGTGCATTCTTCTTGTTATCTGTTGGCCGCTGGCTCTGATTGCGCTGGTGGTTTATCCGTTTGTGTGGTTGTTGCTGCTGCCGTTCCGGATTGTGGGGATTGCGGTGGGAGGCGCGCTGCATCTGGTTTGGTCGCTAGTGATGCTGCCGGCGCGCGTTTTGCGGGGATTTGCGTAGGACAGGTCGCTCCGCTGAAGACGCGCCGTTTTTGGGGGGACAGCCCGCGCAGTCCGCGCGCTTCGCTTGGGACAGCGTGGCAGTCCCCCGGAGCGGTTGTTAGGTTTTTTCGGCTACTACCAGGAGCCTGGGCGAGCCTAGCTTGAACGGTTCACGGGTTGGCGTTCCGTACATGGCTTTCACGGGCATGGCGGCTGCGGCGAGCATGCGCGCGACCTCAGCGGCGGTGTAGACGGCGAACGATGCTTCGCGTGTGTCGGAGACTCCATCCTTCACGAACGTGTACTGAATCTCCACGCGGCCCAATTCGGCCTTGTATTCCCGGGATGCCAGGAAGAGCAGGCCTCCCAGGTCATACCAGGCGCGAGGCTGGAAGTTGGCCAGCAACGATTCGGCGACGGTACCGATTTCGAAGAGAAACCGGGCACCGGGCTTGAGTGTTTTCGAGAGCGCTTGCAGGAAAACCAGCGTCTCCTCGTGCGGCAGATAGCCAAAGCTGTTGCCCATGCAGTAGCCTCCATCGAAGACTGCGTTCCAGGGCAGCTGGCGCATGTCGTTGCAGACCCATTCGACATTGGGATCCGCGGCACGGGCCTCCTCGATCGACTCGCTGGAGATATCAACGCCGGTGAGCGCATATCCTTGGCCCGCCAGTTCTCTGGCATGGCGACCGTTGCCGCAGGCGATATCGAGCAGGCGTCCGCCTTGCTTCGCGCCCAGTTCCGTTGCCAGGAACTCCGCTTCCATGCGGGTGGTTTCCGGTGACATGGCGCGGCGCCACATTTCGAGCGCAACGCCATGAAAAAAATGTTCGTACCAATTGGAATTCATTACCTGATCTTTCCTTCGTATTTCGAGACACACGTCTAGACAGGCGCTTTGCGCCAAGCGAGGAGAGATCGGTTATCGGACGGCGAGTACCAAACGATCAGTCTACCACGGACGACAGCGTCATGCTTCTTCGTCTTCTTCGAACACGGGTTCGATCTTGGGACGAGGTCCGACGGTCGCCAGCCACTCACGGGCCAGTTTTTCGGCGTTCGTTTTTTCCGTCACCGGCTCGGTGCGAAGCTCTTCCTTCTGGTTGAGCCACACCGCTACGATGCCGTCGCGTGTGGGGCGTAGTTCCAGCCGGTGGCCGCGTGCTTCAAAACGCAACGTAGTATCGATCCACGCGATCATGACTTTGGTGCGGTAGTCGAAGCTCAGGTCGGCGATGAAGTTCATCAGTGCGGCGCTGAACGGACCATTCTTCAATTCCTCCGCGTACGGTGCTGCAATGCGCGCTTCTTTCTGGTGATCGCGCCGGCGCTGTTCGGCCAGGGGATCCTGCTGATCGCGCGCTTCCATGCTCTTCACGGCATTTTCTAGGTTATCGAGAAAGCTCATCGTTATAGTATGACGTAATTGGCAGTGATTTCGCTCCACTAAGTTGGGGAGGGGAACAGCCAGTATCGCTCCCTTACGGTCGCGGCTCGGCTTGGGGCGTATGTTTCTAACTGTATTTCCTGCTCGCCGCACAGATTTGGCGCTTCGATTGCAATGATTCTGCTCGTACGATTCAGTAGGCCAGATACAGGCTGGAACTGGGGGATATTACTCAGGCATGGGCGAAAAAAAGATCAAGCGCAATCCAAAAGCCCCACGGCAGGAACCGCCGTTGGTTGATGCTGTGGTTCGGACTGTCTCTGCGTGTGAGGTGACCCAGGGGTTCACGGAAGACCAGGTCAAGATAGAAGCGTTGCGCTGCCTGCATTGCGTCAATGCACCCTGCGTGGATGCATGTCCGTTGCATCTGGACATTAAGTCATTTATCGAGAAGCTGGCGGAAGAAGACTTCGAAGGCGCCTTTGAGAAGATTTCAGAGCAGAGCCCGTTCCCAGGCGTCTGCGGGCGTGTGTGCCAGCACGAACTGTTTTGCGAGAAGAGCTGTCTGTTGGGCAAGAAGCTCGATCCGGTGGCGATTGGTTCCCTGGAGCGCTTCATTGCCGATTCGCACAGACAGGCCGTGGAGAAGAAGTTAGAGACTGCTCCTGTGCCGACGGGGCCTAAGGTGGCACTGATCGGCAGCGGTCCGGCATCGTTGATCGCAGCTTATGATCTTGTCCGCAAAGGCTATCGAGTTACAATCTTCGAGGCGTTGCACAAGCTGGGCGGCGTACTGGCGTACGGCATTCCGAACTTCCGGCTGCCGCGCGAGATCCTCAATGAAGAGATCGCGCGCCTGAAGACGATGGGTGTGGAGTTTGAGACGGACTTCATCGTGGGCCGCACGGCCACGATGGAGGAGCTGTTCGAAGAAGGGTTTGCGGCGATCTTTGCGGGGACTGGCGCGGGGCTGCCGTTTATGATGGGCGTCCCCGGAGAAAATCTTGTCGGGGTATACACTGCTAACGAGTTCCTGACCCGCATTAACCTCATGCAGGCTTGGGACACGGCTCATTCCGATACGCCAGTGCTGGTGGGCAAGCGCACCATCGTGATCGGTGGCGGCAATTCGGCGATGGACGCCGCGCGCTGGGCGAAACGAATGGGCAGTGAGACCATTGTGCTGTTCCGGCGTGGACGAGCGGAGATGCGGGCCCGCCTGGAAGAGATCGATCATGCCGAGCAGGAAGGCGTGAAGTTCGAGTTTCTGGCCGCGCCCGTGCGCGTGATCGGCGATGAGAATGGATGCGTGACTGGGTTGGAGTGCATTCGCATGGAATTGGGCGCGCTCGATTCGAGCGGACGGCCCGCTCCAGTGCCAATCGAAGGGTCGGAGCATATTGTACCGGTCGATACAGTCGTCGCCGCGATTGGGCAGGGGCCAAATCCCACGCTCCAGAGGGCCACGCCGGAACTGCTTACCAAACGGGGCAAGATCGTGGTTGACGATCATGGCGAGACCAGTATTCCGCATGTGTATGCGGGGGGCGATGTAGTGCGCGGCGGTTCCACCGTGATTCTGGCGATGAAAGACGGACGCGCAGCGGCGGAAGCGATTCATAAGGCACTTGGCTATCAAGCAGGAGATCCACCACTTGAACCTGATTCTGAACAAACAACGGTTGACGCCTGACATTGCGATGTTTGAGGTGGAAGCGCCTCGGATTGCGAAGAAATGGAAGGCAGGGCAGTTCGTCATTCTGCGTCCGCGGGATGACAGCGAGCGGATTCCACTCACCCTGGTGATGAGCAACGCCGAGCGTGGCTCCATCACGCTCGTGGTGCAGGCCGCGGGAAAGACCACCAAACGCATGGTTGCGATGGAGCCAGGCGAGTCGCTGGCCGATCTGGTTGGGCCGCTGGGCGAACCTGCTTCCAGTCACGATCACGGCACAGTGCTATGCGCCGCGGGCGGCGTGGGTGTTGCGGAAGTGCTGCCGGTGGCGAATTCGTTCCGGAAGGCCGGTTGCCGCGTGATCGCCATGTGCGGGGCTCGTACGGACAAGCTTCGTATTCTGGACGAGCAGTTGCAGCAGGCGGCCGATGAAGTGATCTGGGCAACTGATGATGGCTCGGTGGGCTTCCATGGCAACGTGGTGCAGCTGATGAACCAGTGGCCAAGGCCGGCCGATCTGGCGATGGTGCACGTGATCGGGCCGATACCAATGATGCGCGCGGCGGCCGAAGCCACTCGCGGTTGGGGTGTGCCGACTTTCGCGAGTTTGAATCCGATCATGATCGATGGCACCGGGATGTGCGGCGGGTGCCGGATCTCGGTGGGCGATCAGGTGAAGTTCGCCTGCGTGGATGGTCCGGAGTTTGACGCGCACAAGGTCGATTTCGACGAGCTTACGCGCCGCAATAAAGCGTACTGCGAATTCGAGAAGATGGCCGCTCAGCGCTGACTTGCTTCGCCGGCCGCGACCTTGCGGTTGAACTCGGCGGACATGTTGCGCGGGACGGTCAAGGCTTTCCAGTTCTGGTGCGCCAGATGTTTGGCGAGCATGACGATCTGTCCTGAGTGCATCGCATAGTGCGCTACTTGTCTGTTCACGGCCTGCATGACGGAGTGTGCCTCGCCGCGGATGGTCACGGTGCGGCTGAGGTCGGCATCGGTGAGCGGCTCCAAGGCCTGAAACACACAGGCCCAACCCTCCTCCCACATCTTGAGAAGCGCCTCGCGTGATGCAGGCGGCGCTTCGAATTCGCTGTCTCGGTTGCGGTCCGGCTTTTCGCCGTCGGTGGTTAGGAAGTCTCTCCAGCGCGAGCGCATGTTGCCGGCCATGTGTTTGGCGATGATGGCGATGGAGTTGGATTCATCGTCGGTGGTGACGAAGAGCTGCTCGTCGGAGACCTGTGCCATTGCGCGCTCGGCCAGGTGTTTGTATTGGCGGAACAAAGCTAATGAGTCTTCGATGTAGGAGGTGGTGAACTGGAGCGCCATTGTTCCAGTTTAGCTTTACTGTGCCGGGCTATACGTGAGCAGCACGAGCCCGCTTGGGAACGCCCGGGTCTTTATCAGCTTCAGACGCGGCCGGTTCGCCACTCCATCAAACATTGTCCGGCCTTTGCCGAGGATGACCGGATTGACGACCATCTGGATCTCGTCGATCAAGGCGGCATGCGCCAGTTGAGCGACGATGGTGCCGCTGCCGAGGATCGCCATGCCGTTGCCTGGTTCCTCTTTCAGCTTCTTTACTTCTGCAACCAGGTCGCCGCTGATCAGCCGTGTGTTGTTCCAATCCGCAGTTGCAAGGGTTTTGGAAAAGACGATCTTTTGCGTGCTGTTCATGCCCTCCGCTACGACGGGATTCTGTTGCAATGCCATCGGCGACGGCCAGTAGCCGGCCATCATCTGATAGGTGATTCTGCCGAACAGCAACACTCCGCCGGAGCCGGCGTTGCCTGCCACGAAGGCATCGAACTCCGGATCCGGCGGACGTTGATGGGCCCACATCATGCCACCGTTTTCGTCAACGAAGTAACCATCTAACGACACGTTATTGAACGCAATGATTTTTGGCATGAGGGTCTTCGGGGGTAGTTTACCAGTCGATGACGGAGCCGTCGTCAGGATCGAGCCGCACTTTGTATTCGGCAGGTTCGCCGACCTGGGCGCGGAGCTTGTCTTCGTCGATGGTGATGCCGAGGCCCGGCTCGGTGGGCAGTTCGCGATGGCCGTTCTTCACCGGAGGCAAAGGCTTGGCGAGCAGGTTGGCGTGCTCCATGTCGCCGCGTTCCTGGATGAGGAAGTTGGGGATCGATGCAGCCAGCTGCAGACTTGCCGCCAGCGAGCACGGGCCTTGCGGATTGTGCGGAGCGATGGGCGAGTAGTAGGCTTCGGCCATGCCGGCGATGATCTTGAGTTCGGTGATGCCGCCCGCGTAGCAGATATCGGGCTGCAGGATCGTGGCGGCGCGTTTCTCCAGAATTTCGCGGAAGCCCCACTTGGTGAAGATGCGTTCGCCGGTGGCGAGCGGGATGTGAGTCTTCTTGGCGAGTTCGGCCATGACGTCGACGTTCAGCGGCTGGACCACCTCTTCGTAGAACCACGGATGATAGGGCTCGAGCGCTTTGATCAGCAGGGCGGCGGTGGGCGGTTCGACGGCGCCGTGGAAGTCGATACCGATGTCGATGCCTGAGCCCATGCGGTCGCGCAGGGCTTTGAAACGCTCGGCGACTTCATCGACGAACTTCTGGCCTTCGATATATTTGAACGCCTGCCGCGAAGCCGTGGGGCCGACCTTCATGGCATTGACGCCGGTGGTGGAACTGACCTGTCCGTAGACGCGGATGCGGTCGCGGGTGGGGCCGCCGAGGAGTTTGTAGACGGGCACGCCGTAGACTTTGCCTTTGATGTCCCACAGGGCCTGGTCGATGCCGCTGATGATGGCGGTCTTTATGGGGCCGCCGCGATAGAACGATCCGCGGTGGATGGCCTGCCAGTGGAATGCCACGCGATTCGGGTCCTGCCCGATCAGGTAGCGGCCGACCTCCTGTGCGCCGGCGGCGCAGGCCTTGGCATCGTCTTTGAGCATTTCGCCCCAGCCGGTGATTCCGGCGTCTGTGGAGATCTTGACGAAGACCCAGGAGTTCTTCAGGACGAAGGTGTCAATCTTGGTGACTTTGATTTTGTCGTTTGGTCCGATGGCGGCCGCGTTGGTGCGCTCGGTGGTGAACAGGGCGTCGAGGCCGATGAGCGATCCGGTGGCGAGCGCGCCGCGCAGCAGGGAGCGGCGATCGAGTTCTTGTTTGGGCATTTTGGGAACCTTTCCAGGTAGATTCTATCGCAATGGGTGGAGTAAATTTTTGTTGACAGTTTGGGCGATTTTCTCTTAGGATGCAGAGGTCGTGCAAATGGGGGGATTATGAAGTGGCTTCGATACAGCGCGCTGGCGCTTGTTTCCTTGATTGTGCTGGCGGTGGTCATCTTGCTTGGCCTGAGCACTCGTGAAAGTTCGAAGGTGATGGTTGCGTCGGTCGAGATTGCACGGCCTCCGGCGGAGGTCTGGCCGTGGCTGACGGAGACGGAGAAATTGAAGGCTTGGATCGGCTGGCTGAAGGAGGTGAGGCCGCTGACTCCGCCGCCTGATCGCGTAGGGAGCAGGTCCGTCTGGGTGATGGAGGACCAGAACAACAACGGTCAAAAAATGGAGATGACCGATGAACTGCTGGAGTATGATCCGCCACGACGGCTTAAAGTAAGTATTCGTTCCGACGAAGGGTTTAGCGGCGAGGCACTCTACACGCTGGAGGACCTGGGTAATGGACGCACGCTGTTGACGCAGCGGAGCAGTTTTGTTTTCGATAAGTGGTTCTTCAAGCTCCTGTCGCCGTTGATTATGGGTTCGGCGCAGAAGAAGGCCGCCGCCGACATGCAGACGATGAAGGCTAGAGTGGAGTCCGCTCGACTACAATAGGAAGTTATGGAACTCACAGGAAAGAAAGTCGCCATCTTTGTAGATAACGTGTATCAGGAGATGGAGGTCTGGTATCCTCTTTATCGCTTGATTGAGGCCGGCGCACAGGTGGTTACCGTTGGCGCGCAGGCTGGCGTGACCTATGGCAGTAAGCTGGGCTATCCGGTGGTGAGCCAGAAGAGTTACGACGAAGTAAGTGCTTCGGAGTTTGACGGGCTGATCATCCCGGGCGGTTTCGCCCCCGATCATATCCGCCGCCACCCGAAAGCGAACCGCCTGACCAAGGACTTCGATGAGCAGGACAAACTGGTGGCGGCGATCTGCCACGGGCCGTGGGTGATGTGCTCCGCGCATGGCTTGTTGAAGGGCCGCAAGGCGACCAGCTTCTTTGCGATCAAGGACGACGTGGTGAATGCCGGTGCATTGTGGGAAGACGCGGAAGTAGTTGTCGACCGCAACCTGGTGACATCGCGCAAGCCGGAAGATCTGCCCGCTTTCTGCCGCGCGTGCATTCAGGTGTTGACGCGTTAACGGGCCATTCTCCATGGCTTCCGCAATCTCAGTTCAAGGGCTGACAAAAGCGTACGGCGATTTTCAGGCTGTGCGGGGCATCGATTTCGAGGTGGCCGAGGGGGAAGTCTTCGGACTGCTCGGGCCCAACGGCGCGGGGAAGACCACGACGGTCGAAATCCTGGAAGGGCTGCGGGCGCGCACCGGCGGAGTGGTGTCGGTCCTGGGGCTCGATCCCGGCATCGAAGTGAAGAGCCTCAAGGACAACATTGGTGTTTGCCTGCAGGCGACCAACCTGCCGGAAAAGATCACCTTGAAGGAAGCCGTGATTTTGTTCGGCGCCTTCTATAGCCGAAATACCGATCCGGATCAGCTGTTGAAGCGGCTGCAGCTATGGGATAAGCGCAATGCGCAATACTCGCAGCTTTCGGGCGGGCAGAAGCAGCGGCTCGCTTTGGCGCTGGCGCTGATCAACGATCCGAAACTGGTGTTTCTGGACGAGCCTACTACCGGACTCGATCCCCAGGTCCGGCTGGAGATCCACAATTTGATCGAAGAGATGCGGGCGGAGAACAAGACCATTCTGTTGACGACGCACTATATCGAAGAGGCCGAACGGTTGTGCGACCGGGTGGCGATTGTGGATGAAGGCAAGGTGATCGCGATCGGGACTCCGGTGGAATTGATCGAAAAGACCATCGGGGCTTCGCACATCGAAATCCACTGCATGCAGCCGTTGCCGGTGGAGGGCTTGCCCTCGGGAATCGAAGCGCAGAAGGTGCAGTTGAGCGAAGACCGCAAGTCGCTGTCGGTATTCGCGGTGAAGCCGGCGCGCACGATTGTGGATCTGGTGAAGTGGATCGATCAGTTGGGAATCGAGCTGGAAGATTTTCACCTGAAGCGGCCGACGCTGGAAGATGTGTTTATCGAACTGACCGGAAAGAAACTCAGGGAATAGCGTGAAAGCATACCTCGCCTATATCAAGATCACATTGAAGCTGACCTTTCGAGACAAGGTTGCCTTTTTCTTCGGCTTCGCATTTCCACTGGCTTTCTTCTTCATCTTTGCGCAGAGCATGCATGCGGAGCAGGGTGGCGCGATTCTGCAGGTGGTATCGATGGTGCTCATCCTGGGCGTGCTGGGCAACGGGTTGTTCGGCGCGGGCATACGGGCTGTGCAGGATCGTGAAACCAATATTCTGCGGCGGTTCAAAGTCGCCCCGATTTCACCGGCTGTGATTCTGGTCGCCTCGCTGGTGACCGGCTGGATCAGCTACATTCCTTCGGCACTGCTGATTCTGACCTTTGCGCACACGATTTATGGGATGCCGATTCCGCAGCAGTGGTTCTCGTTGTTTGTACTGTTGACGATCGCGGTTTTCTGTTTCCGGTCCATCGGACTGATTGTAGCGGCGGTTGTGAACTCGGCGCAGGAGGGGCAGATCGTTGTGCAGATGCTGTATATGCCGATGCTGTTCCTGAGCGGCATTACCTTTCCGACGAGCATTATGCCGGTGTGGCTGCAGATCCTGGCGCAGTTTCTGCCTGCATCGCATCTTTACACCGGAATGCAGTCGATCCTGATGAAGCAGGAGACCCTTGGACAAAACATGACCTCCGTTGGCGCGCTGATCCTTACCACCGGCGTGGCCACGCTGCTCGGCGTGAAGCTGTTCCGCTGGGAAAAAGAAGAGAAGATGCGCAGTTCGGCAAAGGTATGGCTGCTTGCCGTGCTTGCGCCGTTCCTGATGATGGGTGCCTATCAGGCGTACACGAAGGAGAGCATCGGCAAAGCGAAGATACTCACGCGTGAGCTGATGCGCAGCAGGACGTTCCTGTTTCGCGGTGCGCGGATCATTGTTGGCGATGGCACGGTGATCGAAAATGGCGGCGTGCTGGTGAAGGGAGGCAAGATCGCCGAAGTGTATTCGGGCGAGATTCCAGATGCCAAGGTGTTGAAGGCCGATGCGATTGAATCGGCGGGCAAGACGATCATGCCGGGGTTGATCGATGTGCACGTGCATCTGGGGGCGCCTGGTGGCGTGCCGGATTACAGCAAGGGCTACATCGTCGAAGACGCGATGAAGCGCGAGTTGGCCGCATATCTTTATAGCGGTGTCACCACGGTGAGGAGTCTGGGCGATGCGACCGATACGGTGTTGAAGGTCCGGGCTTTGACTGCGAGTGGTGCGTATCTGGCGTCCGGGTTGGTGGTTGCAGGGCCGCTATTCACAGCTGAGGGCGGGCATGGCACCGAGTACGCGCGGGCGTTGCCGCAGGAGATGCGGGCTTCGCTGGAGGCGCAGATGGCGCGTCAGCCCAAGACCGCAGACGAAGCTCGCAAGATGGTGATCGACCTGAAACAGAAGGGCGTCGATTGCATCAAGATCGTGCTGGAAGCAGGGGCGGCGGGAATGCTGTTTCCGCGCATGGATCCGGTGCTGGCGCGCGCTGCGGCGGAACAGGCGCATTCGCTTGGACTGCCGGTTGCGGTGCATACCGGCGATGACCAGGACGTGAAGGACGCGATTGCGATTGGGGCGGATTCGATCGAGCACGGAGCCACTCGCGGCCCCATCAGCGATGCGAATCTTCTGGCGATGGCGGAGAAGGGAATTGCGCTTGATTCCACGCTGGCGGTGTACGAAGCTGCAGTGCAATTGAGTCAGGGTAAGCTGGAGTTGCTGGACCGTTCGCTGGTGCAGCAGGTGGGGCCGGCAGCGCTGATTGAGAATACGAAGAAGTATTTTCGCGAGCATCCGGGCAAGCCGCTATCGAAGAATCCGCTGGATGGGCTGACGGAAAATCTGAAGCGCGCGTATGCGGCGAAGGTGCGATTGGTAACGGGTTCCGACTCCGGAAACATGTTGATGATTCATGGGCCGGGGGTGCATCGCGAAATGCAGCTGTATGTGGCGGCGGGGATTCCTGCTGGTGTTGCGTTGCAGGCCGCAACTTACAATGCGGCGCGGGTGTTGAAGATGGATAGCCGGGCGGGTGTGATTCGTAAGGGACTGGATGCGGACCTGCTGCTGCTCAACGGGAATCCGCTGGAAGATATTTTTGCTACTGAGCGCAGCATCTCGCTGGTGATGTTCAAGGGTGAACGCGTGGATCGCAGCGAACTGTTCGATCAGCAATAGGGTTTATCACTTCGTTGAAGACGCGTCGTTTTTGGGGACGCAGCAAGCTACGTCCCCGGCGCGGCATTCGACAGGCGAAACCGCCTGTCCCACCTAAAAACGGCCGCCGACTGAGCGCATAATTTTGCCCCATAGGGCCTGGCCCAGTTCGCGCACATCTTCATTGCGGACCGGGATCACTTGCAGGTGCAGGCCGGCCATTTCGTCGGTGGAGTCGGCTCCCCACACTGTTCGCTGTGGCGGGACATTGGGGTTGCGCGGATTGGCGGCGGAGTTGTCGTAGACGAAGTCCATTTCCAGTCGTGTGCCTTCGGGTAGTAACAGCGGCGTTTCGTAGCGGTACTGGCGCTGCCAGTTGAAGTCCCAGTCGGTGATATCGAGCAGCGGAATCCGTTTTCCGTTCGGCAGAATCGCCACGCCGTGCATCTCTCGGCAGATGTAGTGGGCGTGCGGGATGATGCCGGTCGCGTAGACATCCACTGGTAGTTCGAAGTGGTCTCGCACATGATAGGCAGCTGCTCCGGCGGGGATGTCGATGAGTCTCGAACCGAGGCCCACGTCCATCAGTTTGCGCGGCGGCGGCTCCTTTGCAAAGTACAGCGCGAGGCTCGATTGATCCGTCTCCGGCTTGCCGGTGGAGTGATAGTGAATCTGCATCACCAGGTCCACGCCCTTGGCAAGGGTGCCGGCAGTGCCCTCCGGATAGGGCAGTGCAGAGTTGCCGGGCGACCAACCGCCGAGGCTCGATGTGGGCAGGAAGCCGGGCACGCCGAAACAGGGATAGCCCGATTCGCCGCTGGTGGCCGCGCGCTTGCGGGCAGTGCCCGATGAGTCAGTGAAGAAGAGTGCGTGATGAACAACTCGCCGCGTGCCCGGGCTGAATTCGATGGCGCGGACATAGCGGGTCTCATTGAAGTTCGTCGGGACGACAAAGCACTGATACATGTCGGGACCGTCGGCAGAGACCGCAAAAGGCTGCGCTGCTTTCACGACAAGATCCGGGTTGCCTAGCTGCCAGCCATCGCGAAACAGCGGTGGCGTTACGGGCGGCGAACCTTCGGGTGCACCTGCCTTGAACCACTGCTGGAAGAGGTCCACTTCACGCGGCGTGAGCTGCTGCTCCCCTAACAGTTTGATGTGGCCTGCTGTGGCGCGCCATGGAGGCATGGTGCGGTTTGCGACGACAGCCGCAATCACTGAAGCGCGCGGTGCGGCGTCGGCGTACGAGAGCAGAGGAAATGGCGCCACCTGGCCGGGGCGATGGCAGTTGGCACAGTGGCGGTAGAGCAGTGGGGCGATCTGTTTGGCGAAGGTGACGCGCGCGGATTTGTTGGGCGTGGGAAGAAACAGCGTGCAGCCGACCGGTTTGGTCTCGGCGACGGTGACGGTTTTGCCGCTGGCGATCTCATCGAGCGCGATGCGGAGGTCGGCTCGTGTCGCTTGTGGACGGAGTTTGCCGACTTCGATGCTGCGGTCATCGATGCGTCCGCGATAGAGAACAGCGCCTGTGGCTGAAAGTACGATCGCCTGCGGCGTGGTGGTGGCTCCGGTCTGACGGGCTAGTGTTTGTGCGGGGTCTAGCAGTGCCGTGAAAGGGAAGGGCGTTTCGCGAACCGTCTCCGCATAGATCGCCACGAATACAAATCCGCGCGCGTGAAAGCCGGCATAGAGTCGATTCAATTCGGGAACTGCGCGTGCGGAGAGCGGGCATGTCGGATTGACGAAGAGCAGAATGGTGGTGTGTCCGCTGAATTCGGCTTGGGTGTGGTGGGTGCCTGAGACGTCGAGCAGGTCAAATGTCAGGAGCGCCAGGGCAAGACTCAGCATGTAACTATTTTGACACTGGAAGTTTGCGAGCAATCGGTTATCATTGATGAAGCGCAGGCACTGCATCAATGCGCAAATCGAATAGTGGAGAAAACAGATGGCTGACTTAGATGAGTTGAAATCGAAATACCAGTCCGTGATTGACATGGCGAAGGCGAAGAATGTCCGCCTGGATCATTGCCACCTTCAGGACGATAAACTTTTCCTGGATGGCGCAGCGCCTAATGAAGACATCAAGAACGAGATCTGGAACGAGATCAAGTCCGTGGATGCATCCTACAGCGACCTGACCTGTCAGTTGGAGGTCGATTCGAGCATCCCGCTGCCGACCAGCGAGTTGCCGCAGAAGACCTACACCGTGGTTGCGGGCGATTCGTTGTGGAAGATTGCGCAGAACGAACTGGGCAACGGCGCACTGTTTCACAAGATCATCGAAGCGAATCCGGACAAGCTGGAGAACGAGAACAGCGTGATCCATCCGGGCGATGTACTGGTCATTCCCGCCGAATAGTATTCCCAAAGGGGCCGGTATTCGCCGGCCCCTGCCATCCCTTTCAAAGAGATCCAGAATCTGGAACAATAGAGCTGGATATCATGAAACTCACCCGAAGAACTTTTCTTGCCGCGAGCGCCTTGCCGCTAGCGAGTGGCGCTGATTCCAATCCACTGGTGCTCTGGTACAACAGGCCTGCCAAGAGATGGGTAGAGGCACTGCCTGTTGGCAACGGCAGGTTGGGAGCCATGGTCTTTGGCGGCGTGGAGAAGGAACGTCTTCAATTGAATGAGGACACGCTGTGGTCCGGCGCCCCAAGTGACTGGAACAACCCGGAGGCCAAGAAGTATCTGGGTGAGATCCGGAAGCTGATCATGGAAGAAGAGAAGTACGTGGAGGGTACCGAACTCTGCAAGAAGATGCAGGGTCCGTACAATCAGTCGTATCAGCCACTGGCCGATATCGAACTGGTTTTCGACGGTGATAACATCAGCGGTTACCGGCTCGAATTGGATCTGGATACCGCGATCGTTACAACCACTTACACCGCGAACGGAGTGCAGTTCAAGCGGGAGGTCTTCAGCTCGGTTCCGTCGCAGGCGATTGTGATGCGGATCAGCAGCAGCCAGCCCGGGAAGTTGAACTTCACGGCATCCATCACGAGCCTGTTGCACTTTTACGTAACGAGCGACGGGAGCAATGGATTGCGACTGGCGGGCAAGGCGCCGTCGCATGTCGATCCGAATTATCTTCGCACCAAGAATCCCATTCTCTACGATGATGCCCAAGGCAAAGGCATGCGCTTCGGAGGCTTGCTGCGTGTGACGGCTGAAGGCGGTGCGGTGAGCAGTGCAGATGGCACGCTTCGCGTGAGCGGCGCCCAGTCCGCCACGCTACTGTTCACGGCGCGCACCGGGTTCAAGGGCTTCGACCAGATGCCGGACCTCTTCGCCGCCGAGATCGCGCAGCTGTGTGATCGTGATATGAACCTGGCGGCGGGGAAGAGTTATGCTTCGCTGCGCGCGGCGCATGTCGCGGAGCATCAGCGGTTGTTTCGCCGCGTGACGCTCGACCTTGGCGCATCGAAGGCCGGCAATATCCCGACCAATGAGCGTCTGGCAGCATTCGCGGCCAATCCTGATCCATCGCTGCTCGCGCTCTATTTTCAGTATGGGCGTTACATGCTGATCTCCTGTTCGCGGCCCGGCGGCCAGCCGGCCAATCTGCAGGGCTTGTGGAACGAAGAGATGCGGCCGCCGTGGAGTTCTAACTGGACGACGAATATCAACGCGCAGATGAACTACTGGCTGGCGGAGAATACCAATCTTGCGGAGTGCCATCTGCCGCTGCTGAGCATGATCGGCGACCTGGCGAAAAACGGCGCCAAAACGGCAGCGGTGAATTACGGGATGAAGGGCTGGGTGGCGCATCACAATGCCGATCTGTGGCGGCAGAGTGGGCCGGTGGGGCAGGGCGCGGGTGCGCCGACGTGGGCCAACTGGAACATGAGCGCGGCGTGGTTCTGCCAGCATCTGTGGGATCATTTCCTGTTTCATCGCGACGTTGCCTATCTGAAGCGTGAGGCGTATCCGGTGATGCGCGGTGCGGCTGAGTTCTGCCTGGACTGGCTGGTGGAGGACAACAAGCACCGCTACACGACGTGTCCTTCGTTTTCGACCGAGAACACCTTCCTCACGCCCGATGGAAAGGCCGCGTCGGCGAGTGCGGGCTGCACGATGGATATCGCGCTGATCGCGGAGTTGTTTGGGAACTGCATGGAAGCGGCGAAAGTGCTGGGTGTAGATGCGGAGTTTGCGGCGAAGTTGGAAGCCGCTAAGTCGCGGTTGATTCCGTTCCTGGTGGGCAAGCACGGACAGTTACAGGAATGGTCGAAGGACTTCGACGAGAAGGAGCCGGGCCAGCGGCACATGTCGCATCTGTATCCGTTGTATCCAGGCAACCAGATCACGCCGCGCAGAACGCCGGTGCTGGCAAAGGCTGCGCGCGTTTCGCTGGAGCGCAGGTTGCAGGCAGGCGGCGCATATACCGGTTGGAGCCGGGCATGGGCGATCAACTTCTGGGCACGCCTGGAAGACGGCGACCGCGCCTGGGAGAGCCTCTGTTTGCTGATGACCAAGTCGACCAATCCGAATCTGTTCGACAATCATCCACCGTTCCAGATCGATGGGAACTTCGGCGGTGCGGCGGCGATGGCGGAGATGCTGGTGCAGAGCCACGATGGCGAGGTGACGCTGCTGCCGGCGCTGCCCGCGGCGTGGCGCGATGGCAAGGTCAAAGGATTGCGTGCTCGGGGCGGGCTTGAGCTCGACCTGGAATGGAAAGATGGCAAGGCCGTTGAGGCAGTGCTTCGTGCATCGCTCGCGGGGACTCATACTGTACGTGCCCCGAAGGGGCAATTGCTGGCTGCGTCAAAGGCAGAGACGGCGAAACTTGAGACCTCGAAAGGCCAGGTTCACCGCTTGCGGTTCACTCCGGCCTAGCCGCTATCTCGGAATACAGGAATGCTCGCTCGGATCGGTCTTTGGCGGCTGCCTGGCGGGATCATGTTTCGCCGTGAACTTGCCAGGCTCCGGGAACTCAATTGCGAGCACAGGATGTAGTTCCAGGCAGTTCTTGGCTAGTCCAGTTTGCCCGTGCGAGAAGTCATAGAGGCCTACTCCCGTGACTGTAACGACGGGCTTCGGGTCATCCAGGACAACGAACGTCGGGGTCGGCGCGTTCGTTGGAAATGCCGCAAGAAAATCGGCACGGGCTTTTTCGATCTCGGAGCGCTTGACAGAATTGCACACGCCATCGCATTTTGAGTCGGGGATCTCCACGATCATGGTTTCGTCTGTGTGCAGATCCTGGATGACGATATGGAAATCCTGATCGCCCTTCGGGCCTGTTTCCGACTTGAACCCAACGAGTTTTGCCTTGATGGAGAAGGCCTGCGTTTCAAAGTGATCGAGCCGCTCCGTATCCGACGATTCGTCGGGCGCGCCTGAATTCACGAGCGCCGAGACCGTGCTGGGCAACGGGCTGAAATTGACTGACGCTGCGGCATGGTCGCTCAGCGTCTTCACCGGCCAGCGCTCCGTGCCGCAGTGTTGTCCGCAGGCAGGCCCAGGAGATTTCGTGTGAACTGGGTCCTTTGGAATATTCAGATTTGCGCCGTCGGGCGCATTGCCCAACATCGCCATGGCAACAGGGACAACGGTGCCGAGCAGCGCCGCTGACCCTCGCCGCTTCGCTGGTGCGGGTGGTGGCGCGGTCTTATTCGTCTTGCTTGCCGGCATCTTTGTGCTCCGCTGTTTTGGGATCGTCCTTCTTGTCTTTCACTCCGCTGGGATCGCTGAACTGAATTCCCTTGCTCACCAGATAGGAGCTGGAGCTGATGCCGAGCAGTAGCAAGACTCCTCGCGGAATGTCGGCCGGGAATTGTTTGCCGGAGGCGACGATCAGGAAGAAGCTCGCCGCGATGACAAACGTGAAGATGAGCAGTTGCAGGCGGGACATGCTGGCATCGCCGGTTGGTTCACTGAGTACTCGATCCAGATTGATCTTTCCGATCCAGATGAAATAGATAATGGTGGCGCCGAGGGTTGCCAGAAATCCCAATACCACCCAACTGGCCGCAACCACCACGAGAGTTGGTTCGTTGTTCATGAATTGTCCTTTTGTTTCGCGAATATCATTGCGTAAGTCTTGCCGCCCAAGTAGAGAAAATGACTGCCGCCCAGCAGGTACAGCGTCTGGTCAGAGACATCCGGAAGTACACCGGTGAACGGATTATCCATGACAGACTTCAGGTAGTTGATGGCCGTCCACGCCGTGAAGGCGAAAAGCTGGATGCGTTCCGGACTCGTATAGTAGCCGCCGCCTTTCCACTTTCCGCTGAACAAATGATGTGTGTTGATGCGGCCATCCAGCACCTGCACCACGATGACGGCAAACAATGAACCGAGCAGTGTGTAAAAGACGCACTGCGCGACGGCTAATATGGTTGTCATATATTACTACTGGTTTGAATCAGCATACTAAATAACGCCGGATTGTCAAGCGTTATTATCTGATTCCAGTAGCATTCACTATTTGTCGCCGCGCGGCGGGTGGCCCTTTTCGCTGGAGTATTCATGGAGCGAGGCGCGCTTCCGCGGGGGCACCAGTTCGTCCCATTGCATGATTGGCTCCGGCTCGGCGATCGCCGAAGCGGTGCGGAAGCGCAGGGTGACGATCTGCTGCGGACGCACCGGAATTTTGTAGATTGGGCTGCGTTTGAGCGGCTTTGGATTGGCGCCGGTCATATCCGTGATTGCCGCGGAGCGATGAGGCAGGTCTAGTTTCAGCGTGGCTTCGCCGGCCTCGCCAAGGCACTCCACCATCCGCACTTCGATATCGCTGCCGATGCGGCGCATGGCTTCGATCTGCATATTCGCGGAGGCCTGGACGAATGGGGTTTGCCGCAGTGGGGCGTTGAAGTCCCAGCCTGCTTTGGCGATAGCGGACTGCTGCCAGTTCGACTCGTGGACCGTCATTGCGTAGTGGAGCGTATTCTTTCCCTGGCCGCTGAGCCAGGCGTTGGGATACCCGTAATACTTGTCGCAGGCGTTGAGCAGGAAGACCAAGGGCGTGGAGCCGGTCACTTCGCGTCCGCTGAGGCCGCGGTCGAGCAGGCCTACTCCGCCTGCGGCGGTTTCGTAGTGAGACCAGCGCACAGCCGGGACGATGCCTGCATTCGGCGCATCCTCGGCGAAGCCATACGGAATACCGCGGCGCGATTTGGTGATGGGGCCGCTCAATGGAAATTGGGCGACGACGACGTGGCGGTCGGGTATGCCGTTCAACTCCGTCTCAAACTCGATGCGTGGTTCTGATTTGTGGAACCTGATCGTACGGTGGCAGGGGCCGAAGAGCTGGCCGTCGATGGTTACGATGACGGCTGTCGCGCTCTCCGCAGCGGTGATGCGTGACGGGGCGTCCGCGGAGGTCACCACCTGCTTGCGGTCGGCGCGGAAGACCATGTGATCGCCCAGATTGCTGCGCGCCGATTTCGGTGTTTCGGCGATGAGCATGTTGGCTGCTCCGCTGAGCAGTTCGCGGCCGGAGGGTTTCGTTTGGATGCTGGTGATGGAGCCTGTCGCTTTGTCGATCCGGGCTTTGTAGAACTTCGTGTCGATGACCTCGGGGACATCGATCGAGTGCGGCGCCGCTTCCGCCGCGGCTGGTTTGATGGCGAGTGCGGCAGAGGCGTTCTCGACGATCCGGCCTGCGATGCTCTCAGCGGCTTCGAAGCGGTCGCGGACATCCCATGATGTTTCATGTTCGAAGACCATGCCGCCGGCTGCTCCCCATAGGGAGTTGCGGTCCATGTTCAGCATGAGCTGGACCCAGGCGTTCTGTAGCTGTTGTGCCGGGTATTGGAATTTGGTGCGCAGACTGGCGGCGGTGGAAAGCATTTCGGCGTCGCGCAGCATATGTTCGCAGCGGCGGAACCAGCTCTTCACGCGCGGACTCTGAATCCAGAACGCATAGTAGTCGTAAGCGGTGCCGCCTTTCATGGTGGGGAGGTCGGGCTTGGCCTGCTTGACTGCGTCGAGGTATTTGCCGAGAGTCGTAAAGCGCACCGGGCGGCCGGTCCACAGCTTCAGGAACTCGCTCGGATTCTCTTTGCGGGCGGGGGCGAGTGCATAGTCGGCGGCGCCTGCCAGCGAGAGGATTGGGACGCCCTTTGGGGTGATCTTTTGCTTGCCGGCGAAGTAGGTTTCGAGTGCGGTGGTCTGTTTTGGCGTTAGCGGATCTGTCGATGCCATCACCTCGCGAAATTCGCTGTAGTGACCGGGTGATATGGCGAGGATTCGCGTTCCATCGGGTGATTCGGCCCAGTGCAGTGCGGAGCCGGTGGGGTTTTTGCGGCAGTAGACCAGCGCATCGAGGCCGAGGCCGGCGGTGATCTGCGCCATCTGGGCATGCGTGCCGCAGACGTCGATGCACCACGAGAAGCGCGGACGGACATTGAAAACCTTCTGCTGCCAGCGCAATCCTTCGATGCCGAGCCGGACCAGCGCCTCGCCCCCGGAGAGGTTGATGGTGGACTCCAGAAAGTTGGCGTTGACCAGTTCCACACGGCCTTCTTTGATGCGGGCCTTCAGCTCGGCGGTGCGCTCGGGGTGGAAGTTCATCATGGCGATGATGTTGTTCACCTCGGAGAGCACGAAGGAGTAGTTGGGGTCGTCGCGGACCCGATCCAGGTGGTCGAAGTAACTGTTGGCGCAGTAGACGCGCTCCTTGGAGAAGTTGGTCAGCCAGCCGCAACTGGCGGGGTGGAAGTTCGGGACCACATAAACCGGAGTTGCCTGCTGTGCAAAGACCGGCAGTGCGGCCGCGGCCAGGAACTGCCGCCGGGAGAGCGTCGACGTGGGCATGATGGACCTCATGGAGCATGCCGGATGCCAAAGCCCAAGGATAAAACTAAAGAGATCCTGTAATCGGCTTTGCGTTAAAATGAAGCCATGACTTTCAAGCTTGCAGCCGCCGAGGCGGGCGGTGTGATCTGCTGGATTGCGGATAAACGGCACGATGCCAATATTGAAATCCCCGACGGGGTAAATGCCCTCGACGAGCTTGCACGCGCGATGGACGGCGTGGAGCGGGCCGGCGTGGGGGAAGCGTTCTGGCATCAGCCGACCGGGGAGTATCGCTGGCTGTTCCGGCGCGAAGGCGTGAGCGACCGGGCGCGCATCTGCGTGTTGAAATCGATCGGCACGCTGACCGGCTGGGAGAATGTGTTTTGGTCTGAGGATGACTTGAAGGAACTGGTGCAGAGCGTCCGATCCGAGATTGCCCGCTACCGCCAGAGCGTGCACTAACCGCCGTTGTCGCGCGAGCCTGGCTTGTACTAACTTAGGAGAATGAATTTTAGCCGGCGTGCCTTTTTAGCGGGCGCGGGTGCACAGCTATTACCCGCGGCGGAACCGATCATCGATATTCATCAGCACACGGACTACTCCGGGCGCACCGACGAGGAGTTGATCGCACACCAGCGGCGCATGGGCGTCACCAAGACTGTGCTGCTTCCGGCGGGTCGCATGTACGGGCTGGAGGCCGGCGCCGGCCGCAATGACACGGTGGTGCGACTGGCGAAGCGGATGCCCGCGGAGTATGTCTTTTTCGCCAACGAACTGCCGGACATCGCGGAAACCCGCGAAGAGCTCGTGAAGTATCTGAAGATGGGCGCGATCGGAATCGGCGAACAGAAGTTCCAGGTGGAGTGCGATTCCGAGCATGTGCAGAAAGTGGCGACCATCGCACAGGAGTTTGGAGTGCCGGTGCTGCTGCACTTTCAGCATGGGAAGTACAACACCGGCTTCGACCGTTTCCACAAGATCCTGACGAAATTCCCGAAGGTGAACTTCATCGGCCACGCACAGACGTGGTGGGCCAATATCGATAAGAAGCAGATTGAAACGCAGAGCCAGTTGTATCCGAAGTGGAAGGTTTTGGCTGGTGGCTTGACGGACCGCTACCTGCGCGACTATCCGAATATGTATGCCGATATGTCGGCAGGCTCCGGACTCAACGCATTGGTACGCGACGAAGACCACGCGCGCGAATTCCTGAAGCGGCACCAGGACAAGATCCTCTATGGCAGCGACTGCAATGACGTGGAGGGACATGGCGAGAAATGCTCCGGGGCGCAGTGCATTGAAGCCCTGCGGCGGCTTGCTCCAGACCAGAAGGCACTGCGCAAGATCCTCCATGACAACGCGGCGCGGGTGTTGAAGATTTGAGTATGAGCACGATCAATGAATACGCACGCCGCTACCGGGCGGAACTGCTCGAGTCGGTAATTCCGTTCTGGATGAGACACTCGCTCGATCGCGAGCATGGCGGCTATCACTCGTGTCTCGATCGTGAAGGCGCCGTCTACGATCCACGCAAGTACGTGTGGATGCTGGGGCGCGAGGCGTGGATGATGAGCAGGTTGCACAACACTGTGGAGAAGCGCGAGGAGTGGCTGGAGGCGGCCTCGTTGGGCATCGAGTTTATCCGCAAGAACGCCTTCGATGAACAGGGCCGCTGCTACTTCAGTGTGTCGCGCGAGGGAGCGCCTGCGGGGTTTCAGCGCAAGCCCTACTCGGCCGTGTTTGTCACGCTGGCGCTGCTGGAGTATGCGAAGGGGACCGGGAAGTCTGAATACCTGGATGAGGCACAGAGCCTGTTCTGGCGGATCGATGATTGGATTCGTGATCCGCGGTTGTTGGGACGCGGCGCATCGGAGACGAGCGCACTGGCCGATGTGATGGTGCAGGCTTCGATGGCCACGGAACTGGCTGAGGTCAGTGATGACCGTCGTTACCAGGACATGATGCAGCACTGCGTGGAGCGCGCGTTCAAGCATTATGATTCGCGCAACAGGGTGTTCCTGGAGAATGTCCGTTTCGATGGCCGTAGCATGCGCGAGTATCCGGAGGGCCGGTTATGTTCGCCCGGACACGTGATTGAGGTCTGCTGGTTCCTGCTGCATATCTTCGAGAGGTTCCCCGATGCTGCGCGTCAGGCGCAGGTTTTGGACGTGATGGAAGGTGCGCTGGAACTGGGCTGGGATCAGGAATACGAGGGCATTGAGTACTTCATCGATATTGAGCGGAAGCCGCCGATGCAGCTTGAGGCCAATATGAAGTTGTGGTGGGTGCACACGGAGGCGCTGTATGGCCTGGTGCTGGCGTATGCGTTAACCAAAGACGAAAAGTGGCTGCGATGGCTGCAAAAAGTGGACGACTACACGTTTCGCACGTTTGCCGATCCGCAGCATGGCGAGTGGTTCGGCTACTGCGACCGGCAGGGCAATGTGACCAATCAACTGAAGGGCGGGGCTTACAAGGGTTGTTTCCACGTGCCACGCGCCTTGTTGTTCAGCGTGCAGAGGATCGAAGCCAGTTCCGCCGCACTGTGAGCGAAGTCGAGCTTGCTGCCGTATTCTCGGGCTGCGGCGGACATGCGGGCTCTCAGTGGGTCATCGTGCAGGAGCTTGCTGATGGATTGTAGCAGTGTCTCGCGGGTGGCGATGACGCCGAACTCCGGGCGCATGATTTCGCGTGCGCCGCTGTGATCGAGGCATACTGCCGGCACACCGGCGCGCAGCGCCTCGGCCAGGGTGAGCCCGTAGCTTTCATGCCGTGACGGGAAGACGTACAGGTCGGCCCGTTTGAAGAGTGCGGCCTTGCGCGCTCCCATGACATAGCCGGGAAAGATCACCTTGGTCCGCTTCAGTGCGGCTGCCATGGAATGGAGGGTTTCCATGTAGCGGCGGCCTTGCATGTAGGCGGCATCGCCGCAGATGTAGAGGTATAACGGACGCGAGGGGAAGTCCGGACGGGACTCCCATTCCCGCAGGCATTCGAGCAACTGGTGCTGTCCCTTTTCCGGAGAGATGCGGCTGAGCGTCAGCAGCACAAGCGCGTTGTCCGGCACCTCCAGCGGCTCGGCAGTGGTGGTGGATTCGTCGGTCCAGGCGCCCCAGGGTAATACACGAATTTGTTCGGGCGAGGTCCACGGATAGCAGCGCAGGAGCACATCTTTCATTCCCTGCGATGGGACGATGATCGCCTGTGAATGGCGGACTGTGGCGCGCTGTTGTTCGAAGACGAGTTTCGAGATGGAGGGAATGAGGCCTCCGAATGGTGAGCTTTCGATACGGTCATACCAGCGGACCATCGTCTCCGGTTTGACGAGTGAGCGCGCGTACATGGCGGCGACGTAGGCGACCACATCCACGTGATAGATCGTGGCGATCGGAAAGCCGGCGTCGGCCAGGTGTTGGAAGCCGGGGCCTTCGGAGATGTCGTTGGCGAGGACCACGGTGTCACGCGGGTCGTGGCGCAAAACCTCTTCCGTTGCGGCCGTGCTGAAGCGCCGGCAGAAGGCCGCGTAATCACGCTCGCCGTAGCTGACGATGTCGCGTGCGGACGGAGCCTGCGGGCCTAGGATGTTGGGGCTGATGAGTTTCAGCTCGAAAGGTCTGGTGCGCTCCCATTCCGTGACCAGGCGCGTCGAAACCGCTGCTCCGCCGCCGAGCGGCACAGCCTGATTGGCAAAGTCGCCATGAGCGGCAAGATAGAGTACGCGTTTGAGGGCCAACCCTCTATTATCCGTGATACGCTAAGTGGTCGTGACGGACTTTTCCCCGGCCGAATTACGCGTACTTCGCGGGTTGCGGCGCCCGGACAAAATTCAGCAATTTCTTGACGAGGAAGCGGTCTACAATAAAGAGCCCCACGGGCCGACCTGCCGCTCGGCGCGCCGTGTGCTGCGCGACCGGACCGCCCATTGCGTGGAGGGCGCGCTGTTTGCTGCCGCGGCACTGGCGGTGAACGGCTACGCGCCTTTTCTGCTGGACCTTGAAGCCGTGCGCGATGACGATCACGTGCTGGCAGTGTTTCGCGATCGCGGGCTGTGGGGCGCCATCGCGAAGTCGAACTATACAGGGCTGCGTTTCCGCGAGCCGGTCTACCGCACAGTGCGGGAACTGGCGATATCGTACTTTGACCACTACTACAACCTGAAGGGCGAGAAGACGCTGCGTGCCTACTCGCGTCCAGTGGGTTTGCAGCGTTTTGAGCGTATCGGTTGGAAGACATCGGAAGAGGATGTGTGGGCGATTCCTGAATACCTTTGCACCATTCCCCATACACGGCTGCTGCCGGCCGATCGCGAACGTGGCCTGAGCCGCATGGATAAACGCGCGTTTGCCGCCGGTTGCCACGGAGCTGTTGGACACTAACGATGACGCCGCTGGTGCAGATGAAGGGGATCGGCATGCGCTTCGGTGCTGCCGTTGTGCTGGAAGATGTGGATCTCACACTCTACGGCGGCGAAGTGCATATTCTTGCGGGTGAAAACGGGGCAGGGAAGAGCACGCTGATCAAGATCCTGTCTGGCATCTATCCGGACCATGCCGGCACTGTCGAAGCTGCTGCGGGCGGCATCGCGGTGATCTATCAGGAACTTTCGCTGGTGCCCACCATGACGGTTCGCGACAACCTGTTTCTGGGCCGCCTGCTTACCAGGCGGGGCTTCGTCGACGATGCGGCGCAGCAGCGTGAAGCGGTGCGCTTGCTGGAGCCCTTTGGCCTTGCCGGCATTGCGGACCAGTTGGTGGAGGAGTTGCCAGCTGGCGTGCGCCAGATCGTGGAGATTGCGCGGGCACTGGGCCGCGAGGCGTCCGTGCTGGTGATGGACGAGCCGACCAGTGCACTCAACGCTGCCGACGCCGAGCGGCTGTTCGCCATCATTGCGCAGTTGAAGGAGCGCGGCTGCGCGATTCTGTACGTGACGCATCGCATGGAAGAGGTGGAGCGGCTGGGCGATCGGATTACGGTGCTGCGCGACGGCCGCGTTGCGGGGACGTCGATCGCAGCGGAGTTGCCGGTGGCGAAGATGATCGAGTGGATGGTGGGGCGCGAAGTCAGCCAGCAGTTTCCTGCACGGGTTCGGGCTCCGGGAGCCGAGCGGCTGCGCGTGGAGTCTCCATCGCTGTTTGTGCGGAGCGGCGAGATTCTGGGGCTTGCGGGACTGCAGGGATCTGGCGCGAGCGAAGTCCTCACTGGGATTTTCAACGGGACCTTGCTGGGAGTCTCGCTCGATGGCCAGGCTGCCAGGATCGGAGGACCGCGGGACGCAATTGCCAAGGGCGTTGCACTGCTGACCGAGGACCGGAAAACCGATGGCCTGGTGATGCCTCTTTCGATCGCGGCGAACATGACGCTGGCGAGTTTGTCGCGCCTCGCGTCCCATGGATGGCGCAATGCGGCTGCGGAGCGGACGGCCGCGGCGGCGCAGTTTGAGACCTTGCAGGTCCGCGCGGCTTCCATCGAGCAGGAAGCGGGTGACCTTTCAGGCGGCAATCAGCAGAAGGTCGTGCTGGCGAAGTGGCTCATGACTGAGCCGAAGCTGCTGCTGTTGAATGACCCGACGCGCGGCATCGATATCGGGGCGAAGCAGGAGATCTACCACTTGATGAATGAATGGACCTCGCGCGGCATGGCGATTTTGCTGGTGTCGAGCGATCTGCCGGAGTTAATTGCGATGAGCGATCGTATCGCGGTGATGCATCGCGGAAAACTGACGGCGACCTATTCGAGCGATGACGTTTCCGCGGAGTCGGTGGTCGCGGCGGCGATGGGGAGGGAAGCGGCATGAAGTGGTCTTCTGCATCGACGCGGGCGATGGTTGCGCTGCTGATGGTGTTGATCGCGGGCGTTGTGTTCAATGCCGATGGGGCGTTTTTCAAGCTGTCGACGCATCGGGATACGTTCCGGCAGTCGGCGGTGTCGGGGATTCTGGCGTGCGGCATGACGGTGGTGATTCTCTCCGGCGGAATCGATCTGGCGGTGGGTAGCGTGCTGGCGCTTGTCGCGGTCTGCTTTTCGATGATGAGTATCTGGTGGGGCTGGCCACCTTTGTTGGCGGCCCTGGTCTGCATGCTGATTGGCGCGGCGTGTGGCGCTGTATCGGGCACGTTGACCGCGAAGTTCCGCATTCAACCGTTCATCTCGACGTTGGCGATGATGGCGTTTGCGCGCGGTCTGGCGAAGATTTCGAGTGGGGGCATGAAGGTCTCGACGGCGTTGAAGAACGCCGATGGGAGCTATCGCTATCTGGATGTGCCGGCGTTTTTCCGCTTCATCGATTCGCGGACGCTGGGTGGGAATCTTGCGGTGGTGACGATTGTGTTTGCCGTTTGCGTGGGTGTGACGTGGGTGATGATGGAGCGCCATCAGTTGGGCAGGCAGTTGTACGCGATCGGCGGCAATGAAGAGGCGGCTCGGCTGGCAGGCGTGCCGGTGGTGCGGGCGAAGATCTCCGCGTACCTGTATTCAGGCCTGCTGGCGGCTGTCGCCGGTATCTGCCAGGCGGCCCAGGAACAGCAGGGAGATCCGGAGGCGGGAACGGGCTATGAGTTGACGGCGATTGCGATTGTGGTGATCGGCGGGACTTCGTTGGCCGGCGGCCGGGGCGCTGTGCTGTTGACGCTGCTGGGCGCGTTCACCATCGGCTACATGGAAAAGATTCTCAGTATGAACGCTGTACCGGAAGCGGGACGGCTGATGCTGACAGGTATTATTATTGTGGCTGCGGTGCTTGCGCAGAAGAGACAGAGGAGTTAGTACATTGCGGATTCTGATTACCGGTTTGATGCTTGTGTTGGTTGGATGCGGCGGGGCCGCGAAGAAGAAGGATCAGTTCACCATCGGGATGAGCCAGTGCAATCTGGGTGAGCCGTGGCGCGTGCAGATGAATGCCGACCTGGAGGCAGCGGCTGCGAAGCATCCGAACATCAAGATGGTCTTCAAAGACGCGCAGAATGATACTTTGAAGCAGCGCTCCCATGTGGAGGAGTTCGTGAGTGCTGGTATTGACTTGCTGATCATCAGTCCCAAGGAAGCGCAGCCTCTCACCGAGCCGATCGCGAAGGCGTTTCAGGCCGGGATTCCGGTGATTGTGCTGGATCGGGCGGTGCTGGGCGATCAGTTCACCACGTTCATTGGCGCCGACAATAAGCTCATCGGCAAAGCTGCCGGAGAGTGGCTGAAGAAGAAGCTCGGGGGCAAAGGCAAGCTGGTGGAGTTGAAAGGACTGATGACTTCGATTCCGGCGCAGGACAGGCACAACGGCTTTGTCGAGGGGTTGGCGGGATCGAAGATCGAGACGATCTTCGATGTCGATATGAAGTGGCTCGAACCGAATGCGCGCAAAGAGATGGAGTCCGCGCTGACGCGCTTCGATAAGATTGATGCCGTCTACGCGCATAACGATCCGGGCGGGCACGGCGCTTACCTCGCGGCGAAGGCCGCGGGCCGCGAGAAGGACCTGGTCATCATTGGGATCGACGCGCTGCCACAGGAAGGGATCGCCTATGTGAAGCAGGGGATTCTGAGTGCGACGTTCCAGTATCCGAACGGTGCGCCGGAGGCGATCGATACTGCATTGAAGATTTTGAAGGGTGAGAAGCCGCCGAAGAATATTGTGTTGGGTTCGCGGGCGTTTACGCCGGAGAATGTGGATAAGGGCGGGGATCCGATTTAGCCTGATCGAGGCTGGTGACGGGATCGATCAGCATCCAGCAGAAGACGCCCAGGAAGTAGATGGCCGCCGACGCATAGAATGCCAGCGTCCAGTTGCTGTTGGTGTATTCCAGGATGTAGCCGATTACGGCCGGTGCGACGGCCCCGCCGAAGTGTCCCATCATGTTCATCGCCGCGGAGAGCGTGCCGACATAGCGGCCTCCTAAGTCCATTGCCGTGGTCCATGATACCGGGCCGCTCAGTTCCGCCATGAAGCTGGAGAGGCTCATGACGATCATTGCCAGCACGGGATCTTTGATCGACGTGAACAGCAGCAACAGCAGCGATGCAGCGCCGTAGGCGGCGTAGGCGAGCCACTTGCGCGTGATCGCCAGGCTGCCGGTGATGTGAACGATCCGCGGGATCAGCAGGCCGCACGCGATGCTGCCGGCCGCGGCCGAGAGCATGGGAAGTCCGGCCAGGATCGCACCTTGCTTCAGGTTGAGGCCGCGCGATTGCTGCAGGTACGTGGGCAGCCAGGTGATGTAGAAATAGAAGCCGTAATAGTGGCAGAACCACTGGACGCACAATGCCCACGCACTGCGCGAGCGCAGGAAGGCGCGGAACGGGACCGGTTCTTCGTCGCGGATCTGCGGCCGTGGCGTATCGCGATACCACCAGTAAAAAGCCCCAGCCCACACAATGCCGATGGCGCCGAAGACCAGGAAGGTAGTCTGCCAGTTCATGACGCTGTACATGCTGACGACGAGCCAAGGCGTGACCGCCGCGGCGACGCGCGCACCGGCCGATTTCAAGCCCTCGGCCATTGGACGCTCGTCGGGCGATAGCCAGGAACTCATCATCTTGGCCATGGCGGGGAAGCAGCCTGCTTCGCCCGCTCCGAATAGAAACCTGGTGATGACCAGGGATGGCAGATTCCACGCCCAGCCTGTGGCGGCGGTGAAGAAGGACCACCACAAGACGATGCGGGTGAGCACCAGTCGAGGGCCGATGCGATCGCAGAGCCAGCCGCCCGGGATTTCGAGTAGTGCGTAGGAGAGTCCGAAGGCGGAAAAGACGTACCCCATTTCTATCTTCGAAAGGTGCAGGTCGCGGCTGATCGCGGGTGCGGCCTGGGCGATGCACACGCGGTCAATGTAGGTGATGATGGCCAGGGTGACGGCAAAGAGGATGACGGTGCGTGCGCGCATGAAGGGGCTTGATCATGCTACCACGAGCGGTACGCCACCAGTGTAGGTTGCATGAACGTGTAGAGCTTCATCGAACAAAGTGATGTCGGCGTGTTTTCCGGGAGCGAGGCTGCCGATGGAATCCGCGCAGCCGGCGATTTCGGCGGGCGTCAGCGTGGCCATCCTGACCGCCTGCCACAGCGGACAGCCGGTGAGATCGCGGAACACGCGCACCATTTCGTTCATGGTGAAGACGCTTGATGCCAGGGCCGTGCCATCGGGGATGCGCGCTTCCCGGTCGTGCACGATGGCAAGCATGCCGTGGCGTGGACCGAACGTGTACTCGCCATCGGGCATGCCGGCGCCGCGCATGGCATCGGTGATGATGGCCAGCTTCTCATAGCCTTTGTTGCGGAAGGCGAGCAGTAGCATCTCTTTCGAAAGATGCTTGCCGTCGGAGATCAGTTCGGTGGAGAGGCGGTCGTTGAGGTACACCGCTTCGACGATGCCGGCGGTGCGCGGATTCGGGGTGCCGCGCCAGCGATTGTTCATCGCATCGGTCATGGCGCAATAGAGATGCGTGACGTGGCGCACGCCCCATTCGATCGACTCATCGATCTCCGCGGTGATCGCTTCACTATGACCGGCGCTGGCAGTGGCGCCGCTGCGATGCAAGGCTTCCACCAGTTGCCGCGCCCCCGGCAGTTCCGGCGCGAGCGTCATGCTGGTGATGGGGCCGCGTTCGAGGATCTGCTTCCATTCGGATTCTACAGGGTTGCGCACGAACTCCGGCAGGTGGCAACCGCGTTTCGACATCGATAGATAGGGGCCTTCGATGTGTGCGCCGAGAGCCCGGCCGAACGTCTGCGGACCGTTGCGATAGGCGTTGATCGCATCGAGGCAGCTGAGGATTTCAGGGAGCGATGCTGTGGCGGTGGTGGGGCACATTGATGTCGTGCCATTCATGGCGTGGAAGCGGAAGACCCGCTCCACGTCTTCGCGCGTGGCGTCCATGAAGTCGCTGCCGGCGCCGCCGTGGACGTGGATATCGATAAAGCCGGGGCTGATGTACATGCCGCGGGCGTCGATCCGTTCGGCGTCCGGCGGCGCCTCTCCCTGCCCGACCCATTCGATGCGGCCATCGCGCACGGCAACGGCGCCGTTTTCGATGATGCCCGAGTCGGTGATGACGCGTCCGTTATGGAAGAGTTGAAAGGCCATGTTACTCCGGGTTCAGTATAATGGCGGCCTTGAGCAGTAGCACGCAACTGGCGGCGTGGGTGATCTCTCCCTTCATTACCATCTCGAGAGCCTTGGCGAACGGGGTCTTGATCACTTCCAGCACCTCGCCCGCTTCTGGGCGAGACTCGCCCTCCGTGACATCAAGCGCGAGGAACAGATGGTTGGGCGAACGGATGACGGTGGTGAAGGGGTCAACGCTGCCCAGATTGAGCCAGCGCTCGGAGCTTAGTCCCGCCTCTTCCCGCAGTTCTCGTTTGGCGGCGGCGAGAGGCTCTTCGCCGTCTTCGATGGCTCCGCTGATCACCTCGATGGAATCACGCCCGGCGGCGTACTTGTATTCTTTTACCAGGTAGACGTCCTGATTCTTGTTGAGCGCGAGGACGGACGATCCGGAGCGCATGGTGACGACTCCGAATTTTCCGGTTTCGCCTCCCGGCTGGACGACATCGTCCTCGCGAAGTTGGATCCAGCGGTTGGCGTAGATTTCACGGCTGTTCAAGCGCTGAAAAGGATTTTCACTCATTACTTCTATAGTAGGCGGAAGTTCACCTCGATTGTTGCCGGCATTGTCGCGGGCTTGCCGTTGCGGGTGCCGGGCTTGAAGCGCCACTGGGATACGGCGGCTACTGCTTTTTCGTCGAGTCCGAGACCGACGCTGCGAACCACTCGAACGTTTACCGGGCGGCCGTTGAGGTCGACCTCTGCTGTCAGCACGACCGTTCCTTCGAAGCGGGCCTTGCGCGCCTCCTCGCTGAACTCAGGCTCCATCTTAAAGATGAGCGTAGGGGCGGTGGTGCGGCCGCCGATAGCTCCGGTGCCGCGCAGGCTGGTTCCGCCGCCCGGACCGCTGCCGGGCCCATCACCCAGTGAATCGCCGGTGCCGTCGCCGATGCCTCTTGCATTCGCGCCTCGCCCTAACGAATGTGGGCCGGGCTTTGCAAAGGGATCTCCGATCAGATTCGTGTTGACGGTGGGCAGGGTGATGTTAGCGGGCAGCTCAATGCCTGCTTCGATGACGAGTTGCGGGGCAAGGTTCTGTGGCGTGGATTGCGGTGGTACGAATTCTTTGTGTAACGGCTTGGGAACATTGCCGCGGCTGGCGGGGAGAATGTCCGCTCCGCCGCCGCCAGCGGTCTGGCCGGCCTTCTCCGCTAACCAATGCAGCGAGGGAGCGACGAGTTTGAATGTCTCTTTGGGGGTGTTGCCGGCGATGGGTGCCTGCACGATACGCAAGCACAGCAGCATGACCAGCAGAATGTGAAATACGATGGAGATCTGGGCTGATGTGAGGCTCATGGCCCCGTAGGATGCAACGCGAAAGCCAACGTGGAAGTGCTTTGCGGACAACAGCGGTTGCCGTGGAGAGAGTGAAGGTTGCACAACAGGTGTGAATGGTGGATCATCGCCACCATTCACACCGCTGGGCTTTAAGCGTGCACCGGCTGCGGCTGCTTCTTGCGGCCGCGGACCCATTCCTGCAGGTTCGCCAGATACACATAGAAGACCGGCGTCAGGTACAGGGTAACCAACTGCGAGAAGAGGAGGCCACCGACGACGACAAGGCCGAGTGGCTGGCGCGCTTCACCGCCGGCTCCGTAGCCGACCGCGATCGGTACCGCGCCCAGCAGTGCGGCCATGGTGGTCATCATGATCGGACGGAAACGGATGAGGCAGCCCTGGTAGATGGCTTCCTGCGCCGGCATGCCGGCACGCTCTGCTTCGAGCGCGAAATCGATCTGCATGATGGCGTTCTTCTTGACGATACCGATGAGCATGATCAGTCCGACGAAGGCGTAGATGTTCAAATCCATCTTGAACAGGTAGAGCGTCAACAGTGCGCCGAAGCCCGCCGAGGGCAGACCGGACAGAATCGTCAGCGGATGGATGTAGCTTTCATACAGGATGCCGAGCACGATGTATACCACCATGATGGCGATAATCAGCAGGACCCACAGGTTGCCGAGCGAACTCTCGAACGCCTTCGCAGCGCCCTGGAAGTTCGTGCTGATGGTAGCGGGCAGAACGCGCTGCGCAGTCTCCTTCACCTGCGACACCGCGGTTCCCAAAGAGAAGCCGGGTTTGACGTCGAAGGAGATGGTGACGGACGGCAACTGCCCGAAGTGGTTCACAGACTGCGGCCCCGTTTCATATTCGATGTTGGCGATGGTATCGAGCGGTATCAGTTTGCCCAACGTTGACTTGAAATAGAGCAGCGAAAGTGCACGCGGATCTCTCTGGTACTGCGGCATCAATTCCAACAGCACTTTGTATTCGTTGACGGGAGAATAGATCGTGGAGACCCAGCGCGGACCGTACGCATCGTACAATGCGTTTTCGATCTGCGCCGCGTTGATGGCGACTGCGGCCGCGCGGTCGCGGTCAATCGAAATGGCCACCTGCGGACTCTTGATCTGCAGATCGCTCGTCACATCCTGGAGGCCCGGTAGCTGCTCCAGTTCCTTTAGCAGCTTATCGGATGCGCTATACAGTTCGGCTTTATCAGGCGACTGCATGGAGATCTGGTATAGACTCTTGGTCACCTGTCCGCCGATGCGGATGGTGGGAGGGTTCTGCAGGTAAGTCTTCATGCCCGGGAAGTTGGCGATCTTGGGACGAATCTGATCCATTACTTCGCCGACCAAAACTTTCCGCTCGCTGCGCGGCTTCAAGTGAATCACCAGCTGACCGTAGTTCGGGCCGCCGAGTGTGGTAGCCGTGGCGCCGCCAACGCTCGAAACAAAGGCATCGACGTTCTCATTCTGATTGATGACTTCAGAGACCGCACGCTGGTATTCAGCCATCTGCTCGAACGATGTACCCTGTGCGGCTTCCGTGATGGCGATCATCTGATCGGTGTCCTGATCGGGGATGAAGCCCTTGGGGATATCAACAAACATCCAGCCTGTGGCCACCAGCACTACAATAAAGACCACCATGGTGACCGGACGGTACTTCAGCACCATCTGCAGGCTCACATCGTAGGCGTGCAGCATGCCTTCGAAGAAACGCTCTGTTACGCGATAGAACCAGCCGTGCGACTGTGCGTCGTGTGCCTTAAGGAAGCGGCTGCATAACATGGGAGTCAGGGTTACCGAGACCACGCCGGAGATCAAAATAGCGGCGCAGATGGTTACGGCGAACTCTTTGAACAGCCTTCCAAGGATGCCTCCCAGGAACAGAACAGGGATGAACACCGCCGCCAGCGAGATGGTCATGGAGACGATGGTGAAGCTGATCTCCTTGGAACCGATCAGCGATGCGGCCATCGGCTGTTCGCCCAATTCCATGTGGCGGACGATGTTCTCCAGCATGACGATTGCGTCGTCGACTACGAAGCCGATGGAGAGGATCAACGCCATCATGGACAGGTTGTCGAGACTGTAGTCGAGCATGTACATCACCGCGAACGTACCGATGATGGAGAAGGGCAGGGCCAGGCTGGGAATGATGGTTGCCGAAACGTTGCGGAGGAACAGGAAGATGACCATCACGATCAGGCCCAGTGTGAGCACCATCGTAAACTTGACGTCGTCGAACGATTCCTTGATGGTGTCGGAACGGTCATACAGGGTCTTCATGTTGACCGACGGCGGTAACTCGGCCTTGATCAACGGGAGCAGGTCCTTCACTCCCTTTGCGACTTCCATCGTGTTGGTTCCGGGCTGACGCTGGATGCCGAGAACAACGCTGGGTTCCGCTCCCTCCTCTGAATAGAGCCAGGATGCCGTGCGTTCGTCTTCCACTCCATCTTTGATGGAGCCTAACTCTTCCAATCTGACCGGGGCGCCCTTGCGATAGCTGACGATCAAGGGCCGGTACTGCGCGGCCGACATGAGCTGGCCACTCGCCTGCAAGGTAAAGGCACGGCGCGGACCGTTGATGGTACCGGCAGGCAGGTTGACGTTCCACGCCTTCAACGAAGTCTCTACTTCATTGATGCCGACTTGCTTGGCGGCCATCGCGTGCGGGTCAATCTGAATGTGGACTGCGTACTTCTGTGCGCCTAAGACCTGCACCTGGGCTACGCCGGAGATCATGGAGATGCGCTGCGCCATGCGGGTTTCCGCGTATTCGTCGAGGGTCCACATCGGCAGGGAGGCGCTGGTTAAGGCGATATAGAGAATCGGTTGATCTGCCGGGTTCACTTTCGTGAACGTCGGCGGCGTGGGCATGCCTTGCGGCAACAGGCGGGAGGCCTGGGTGATGGCGGCCTGTACGTCGACCGCGGCGCCGTCGAGGTTGCGGCTCAGATCGAACTCCAGTGTGACTTGGGTGCTGCCGAGCGAGTTCGACGAGGTCATCGACTGCAGGCCGGCGATCATGGAGAACTGGTTTTCGAGTGGCGTTGCAACCGAGGAAGCCATGGTCTCAGGGCTTGCTCCAGGCAGGGTTGCTGTGACCAACAGGGTCGGAAAGTCTACGTTCGGAAGATCGCTAACCGGCAAGGATCGGTAAGCGACCGCGCCAAAAAGCGCGATAGCCGCCATTAATAGACTGGTTGCGATCGGACGGTGAATGAATCCCGCTGAAATGTTCATGCTTCCACGCTCACAAGTTGCCTATGCTTTCTCGCCCGATAGCGGTTCAGCAAGCCCGCCATGTAGACGTATACCACCGGAGTCAAATAAAGAGTAATCAATTGGGAAACCATCAGACCGCCGACTACGGCAAGTCCGAGCGGGCGGCGCGCCTCTCCGCCGGAGCCGTAACCCAACGAGATGGGCAGCGCGCCCAGCAGTGCCGCCATCGTCGTCATCATGATGGGGCGAAAGCGGGTCATGCAGCCTTCATAGATTGCGTCGCGCGGGGTCATGTCATGCTTGCGTTCGGCGTCCAGAGCGAAATCGATCTGCATGATGGCATTCTTTTTCACAATGCCAATCAGCATCAACAGGCCTACAAAGGCGTATATGCTGAGGTCAACCTTGAATACCAGGAGCGTCAACAGCGCGCCCAGGCCGGCCGACGGCAGGCCGGAGAGGATCGTCAGCGGGTGAATATAGCTCTCGTACAGCACGCCGAGAACAATGTAGACCACCAGGATCGCAATGGTCAGCAGGAGGCCCATATTGCGGAGTGAGGACTGAAACACCTGAGCTGTCCCGGTGAACGAAGTGCGGAACGTTGCCGGCAAAGTATTCTTAGCCAACTCGCCGATTTCGCCAACCGCATCTCCGAGTGCGATGCCCGGCTTCAGGTTGAACGCGACAGTAACGGAGGGCAACTGGCCGGAGTGGTTGATGGTTTGCGGACCGACGTCCTGAACCATCTTAGTCACGGCGGATAGCGGCACCATCTGGTCGCTATTGTTCGGCTTGAGGAATATCTTCGACAGCATATCCGCATGTTGCTGATAAGCCGGCAGCACTTCGAGCATCACCTTGAACTGCGCCGTGTTGCCATACATGGTGGAGATCCAGCTTGGACCATAGGCCATGTACAATGCGTTTTCAATCTGATCGGCGGAGAGATTCATGGTCGCCGCCTTGTCGCGGTCGATCACCAGATTCACTCGCGGCGATTTCATCTGCAGATCGCTCGTCACGTCCTGTACGATCGGCAGGCGCGCCACGATCCGTTCGAATTTGGCGGCTTCACGGTACATCTGATCGATGTCTGTCCCCTGAATGGTGAATTCGTACTGGCTCTTGGACATGCGTCCGCCGACGCGAATCGCGGGCGGTAAGCTCATGAACACTCGAACGCCGGGGAAGCCGCTCAGCCTGGGGCGAAGTTTCTCGATCACCTGTTGCGCCGATAGCGGACGCATCTTGCGGGGCTTTAGCGCGATGAAGCAACGGCCGGTGTTGGAACTGCCGCCAAACATGCCGCCGCCTGCGCTGGACATGAAGCTCTCTATGTTCTCGTCCTGTTGCAGGATTCGGTTGACGCGGTCCTGCAGTTCCGTCATGCGATAGAACGAGGTACCTTGAGCCATTTCTGTATTGACGTAAAACTGGTCGTTGTCGGTATCGGGAATGAAGCCTTTGGGAACCGTGTTATAAAGATAGCCGGTTGCGCCTAGGACCGCAAAAAACGTCAACCCCATCAGCATCGGGTGGGCCAGAACCTTACGCAAACTCCATCCGTAGCTGGCTCTCATCGCGTCAAAGAACTTTTCCGTCACACGGTAGAAGAGTCCCTGGCTCTCCAGGTGCACCGGTTTCAGGAAGCGGCTGCACAACATCGGAGTCAGTGAAATCGATACCACGCCAGAGATCAGGATGGCCGTACAAATCGTTACCGCGAACTCGCGGAACAAGCGTCCCAGCAGGCCGCTCATAAAGAGAATCGGAATGAACACTGCCGCAAGCGAAATGGTCATCGAGAGAATGGTGAAGCCGATCTCCCGCGAGCCGTTGAGGGCCGCCTGCATCGGCGTCTCTCCCAGTTCCATGTGCCGCACGATGTTTTCCAGCATGACGATTGCATCGTCAACCACAAAGCCGATGGAGAGAATCAATGCCATCATCGACAGGTTGTCGAGCGTATAGTTCAGCATGTACATTACGGCAAAGGTGCCGAGGATGGAAAACGGCAGCGCCATACTGGGGATGAGTGTGGCGGAGAGATTGCGCAAGAACAGGAAGATCACCATAATAACCAGTAAAAGAGTGATCACCATGGTGAACTGAATATCCTGGAATGCTTCGCGGATCGGCTTGGCGCGGTCGCCGCGGATGGCCATCTTTACTGATGGCGGCAGTTGGGCCTGAATGGTGGGGAGGAGTTTCTTGATGTTATCGGTGACTTCAATGACGTTGCTGCCGGGTTGGCGCATCACCATGAAGTTGATCGCCTGAATGGCTCCGTCTTTATTAATGAACCATGATTTCGAGCGGTCATCCTCGGTGGTGTCGAAGACCCTGGCGATCTCCTGCAGCCGCACCGGAATTCCACTGCGCCAGGCTACGATCATCGGCCTGTAGGCTTCGGAATTCATCAATTGTCCGTCGGCCATCACATTGTAGGCCGTGTGGTTTCCATACAGGGTGCCGGTAGGCAGGTTTACGTTCCAGCCGCTGATGGCCGAAGCCAGTTCGTTGATGCCGATTTTGTGGGCATTCATCTTATCCGGGTCGGCCTGAACGTGAACAGAGAACTTTTGCGCACCCATCACCTGGACCTGCGCCACGCCATTGACCATGGAGATGCGCTGAGCAACGAGCGTTTCCGCGTACTCATCCACCTTCCACAGCGGCAGCACGTCAGACGAAATCCCCAGGAAGATAATGGGAGAATCGTTGGGGTTGGATTTTCTAAACGAAGGCGGGGCCGGCATGCCGGGAGGCAGCAGCGGCATGGCCGCGCTGATGGCGGTCTGTACGTCGACGGCGGCGCCATCGAGTCTGCGGTTCAGGTCAAACTGCAGGGTGATCGATGAGCTACCCAGTGAATTGGATGAGACCATCGAATCCAGGCCTGCGATGCCGCTGAACTGCCGTTCGAGCGGGGTGGCCACCGCGGACGCCATGGTTGACGGATCGGCGCCGGGCAGACTCGCCGACACGGACAGGGTTGGATAATCGACGATCGGCAGATCGCTTACTGGCAGTGCACGGTACGCAATGATACCGAACATCGCGATACCGAGCATCATCAAACTGGTCGCAATAGGTCTTCGAATGAAGAACTCCGACATGTTCATGCGGATACCTCTTTCCGTTGCGAATTAAGTTATGCGGCTTTCTTTTTGCCGCCCTTGCGGTCGTCGCGCTGTTGGACTTTCATCCCGGGCGCAAGCCGCAACTGGCCATCCGTGACAACTGTTTCGCCGGCTTCGAGGCCTTTGTCGACGACCAGGTCTTCGTTGACTCTGGCGCCGGTGGAGATGTTTCTTGCTTCTACGCTCTGATCTTCCTTAACCACGTAAACGTAGGGGCCTTCCTGTCCGGTCTGCACTGCCTGGTTCGGAACGACGGTGGCGTTCTTTGCCGTATAGAGGCGGAGCACTACGCGCACGAACTGACCGGGCCAGAGGTTCCGCTTGGGGTTCTGGAAAGTCCCCTTGAGTTTGATGGTACCGGTGGTGGCATCGACGGCATTATCGACGAACGTCAGGTAACCGGTTTCGCTGGCGGCGGCGTCTTCCTGAGGAGTGGCCACTACCTGGAGTTTGCCGTGTGCCATGTATTTGCGCACGTTGTCCAGTTGGGATTCAGGAATTGCGAAGGTGACGTAGATAGGCTGCACCTGGTTGATGGCCACCATGTCTGCGCCATTCGGCGCGACCAGGTTGCCCTGCTTCACCATGAGGTTTCCGGTGCGTCCGGTGAGGTTCGCCTTGATGTCGGTATAGGTAAGCTGAACTTTCAGGTTGTCGGCGGCTGCTCGCGCGGCCCCGATATCGGCCTTTGCGCTTTCGATGGCGGCCTTATCGGCGTTCACCAACTGTTCCGCGGCATTGGCGTTTGACTGGGTCTGTTCGCCCTGTTCCCGGCTGATGACGCCTTCTTTTACTAATTTGTCGTAACGGGATGCCTGCGACTTTAAGAACTGAAGGTTTGCGATATCCTTGGCCAAAGTGGCCTGCGCCTGGCCCAGAGCTGCGATGGCGCGCTGATGGGTTGCCTCTGCCTGCGCGATCTGTGCGAGCAACTGCCGCGGATCAATCTTGAAAAGCTGGTCTCCCTGCTTTACAAAGTCGCCTTCATTGATGGAGACCTTGGTCAACTCTCCGCCCACCTGCGATCGGACGGTCACCGTGGCGTACGCTTCCACGTTGCCGATCACCTGAATCTCAATCGGCACGTCGCGTTGCGACACCTTTGCCCAAGTAACGGGGACCGCGGCATCACCTTTTTTGCCGCCTTTCCCTCCGCCTTTTCCGGCGCCGCCCCCTTTATCGTCCCCCGCCACCGGATTCGATGGGATCAAGGAACAGCCCGTCAGGGCGCAAGCCAACGCCAAAAGTGTAAAGTTACGCATGCAATGTAATTGAATCAATTTTCTCACCCAAAATTCAACATTCGTCAGGACTGACGCTTCGAGGCGGAGTTCTCAGGTAACAAGGAAGGCGTTCCCTTCGTCAATAAGGTTACCAAATTCCGCAACCCAAAAGACGCACTGTACACAAAAACAGCATTATAATTGATGAAGACTCTGAACGTATCTATGACCCAAAAAATACTGAGCCTTGGCTTCGGCCTGCTGCTGGCATGCTCGCTTCATGCCGATTGGACTGACTGGCGCGGTCCTGAACGCGATGGCCGCTCCCCGGAAAAGAATCTTCCAGCAAAGTGGTCTCCCAACGGCGAGAACCTTGCATGGAAGGCTGACATTGGCGGCCGGTCCACCCCGGTTGTCCAGGGGGACCATCTTTATTTATTGACGACCTCTGGCGCGAAAGAGACCCTGCAGGAGCGGTTGGTCTGCCTGAATGCCGATTCCGGTAAACTGCTTTGGGAACAGAAATGGAATACCTATCATAGTGACGTTCCTCCGCACAGGTTGGCATGGTCGGCGCCTGCCATCGATCCGGAGACCGGCAATGTCTACGTTTATGGAGTTGGTGGCGATCTGTTCGCATTCTCGCGCGACGGCAAGCTGGTCTTCACTCGTCCACTGGTTGAGGAATTCGGCATTGTTACGACCCACGGCGGGCGCACGGTTTCGCCGATTGTGGAAGGCGACCTGGTGATCGTCAGCAGCGTTGCCACAGGGTGGGGTGCACAGGCCCGCGCTGGACATCGCTTTCTGGCATTCAACAAGAAGACCGGCGCCACCGTATATGTCAGCACCCCTGGCGGACGTCCTTTCGATACGACCTACGCGCCTCCGATCGTCGCCGAAATCAATGGCACGCGGATGCTGATTGCAGGTGGTGGCGATGGAGCGATCCACGCGATTAAAGTCGCTACGGGCGAGCCGGTCTGGAAGTACGATGTCAGCAAGCGCGGCGTGAATACCGGCGTGCTGGTGAGCGGTAACACCGTGTTTGTCAGCCACGGCGAAGAGAATCTCGATACCAGTGAGATGGGCCTGCTGGCGGCTATCAACGGTGCTGCAAAGGGCGCCATTACGAAGAAAGATATCAAGTGGGCCGTGCCCGGTTTTATTGCCGCCTACTCATCGCCCGTGACCGACGGGGACCGCATCATCCAGATGGATGCCAGCGCCAACCTGTTTGCCTTCGATTCGGTTACCGGCAAGCAGATCTGGAAGCAGACGCTCGGTACGCTGCAGCGCGCATCGGCAGTGCTTGCGGATGGCAAGATTTATGTCGGTACGGAGAACGGAAAGTTTTTCATCCTGAAGCCACACAGCGACCGCTGCGAGATCCTGAGTGAAGTGAGCTTTGGTACTGGCGCTCCTGAGAATCTGGAAAAAATTCTTGCCTCGGTTGCGATTAGCGATGGCCGCGTGTTCCTGGTGACCACGGACCACACGTTTGCCATCGGCAAGAAGCAGAAGTCGGCTCCGGCGAAGATCACCGCTCCGTTGACTGCCGCTGCCGGCGCCAAAACCGCTTGGGTGCAGGTGCTGCCCGGCGAGTCGCTGCTGAAGCCCGGCGGGAGCGTAACCCTGCGTGCCCGCTCCTACGATGAATTCGGAAAGTTCATTCGCGAAGAGAAAGCTGAATGGGCGCTCGATAAGCTGACTGGAACCGTGGACGGCGGCAACTTCAAAGCCGCGGCGGAGAACATCGGCCAGGCTGGAATAGTGAAGGCTACTATCGCCGGAGTGACCGGTGAGGCGCGCATTCGCGTGATTCCGAATCTGCCGATGTCGCAGAATTTTGAGAACGTTCCGGTGAACCTGGTTCCTGCCTTCTGGATCAATACGACGGGCAAGTATCAGGTCCGCCAGGAAGAGGGTAATCGCGTGCTGGTGAAACTGGCCGATAATGCCGCTACCAAACGCGCCCGCTCGTTCATCGGTAATCCGGAGAGTTCCAACTATACTGTTGAAGCGGAAGTCCGCGCGGCATCGAAGCGCCGCCAGATGGGCGATGCCGGGGTGGTCGCCCAGCGCTACCAGTTGGTGCTGTTTGGAAACAATGAACAACTTGAGTTGACCTCATGGCAGCCTGAGACGACACGTAGCGTGAAGGTCCCCTATACCTGGAAAGCCGACACCTGGTACAAGGTGAAACTCACCGTCGATACCTTGCCCGATGGCAGTTCCCGCGCCCGAGGTAAAGCCTGGGCGAAGGACGAGCCGGAGCCCGAAAAATGGATGGTGGAGCGTGTGGATCCCAAAGCCTACGCCAACACCATCGGCAGCCCTGGCATCTATGCCGATGCCCCGTTTGAAGTATTCTTTGACAACCTGAAGGTGACAGCGAACAAATGAGCAAAAAACAGATAGCATTCATCGCCGGCGCGGCAGTTGTGTCGCTCGCACTCGTGAGCCGCATCACGGCGTCCGATCCGGAGAAAGACTGGCCGATGTGGGGTGGCACGGCTGACCGCAACATGGTCTCGAGCATGAAGGGTGCAGTCGATAGTTGGGACGTGGCCAAGAAGACCAATATCCGCTGGATGGCTGCGCTCGGTTCGCAGACCTACGGAAATCCGGTTGTGGCCAACGGCGTGGTGCTCGTCGGCACCAACAATGAGGGACTGCGCGATCCGAAGCAGGGCGGCGATCGCGGCGTCCTGATGGCTTTCCGCGAGAGCGATGGCGAGTTCCTCTGGCAGCACACGAATGAAAAGTTGCCAGCGGGCCGCGTCAATGACTGGCCATACCAGGGCGTTTGCAGTTCTCCGCTGGTGGAAGGCGATACGGTCTACTACACCAGCAATCGCTGCGAGGTGGTGGCGCTTGATCTGAAGGGTTTCGCCAACGGTAACGATGGCCTGGTGAAGGACGAGAAGTTCACCGGTCCGCACGATGCCGACGTGTTGTGGAAGTTCGACATGATGGACGAGGTTGGCTCGCAGCCGCATAACATGTCGAATTCGTCGCCGGTTTCTTACGGCGACTTGATCTACGTCAGCACCTCCAACGGACAGGATGAAAGCCACGTGCACATCCCCTCGCCCAAGGCGCCGGCGATCATCGCGCTTAATAAGAAGACCGGCAAACTGGTGTGGGAAGACAATCCGGTTGGCGATAAGATTCTGCACGGCCAGTGGTCTTCGCCGGCCGTGGCCAAGATCGGCGACACTGTTCAGGTCGTCATCGGCCAGGGCGATGGCTGGGTTCGCGGCTACGATGCCAAGACCGGCAAGCGCCTGTGGTGGTTCGATATGAACCCCAAGGATTCGGTATGGCAGAAGACCCGCAACGAAGTGATCGCCACGCCGATCATCAAGGACAACATCGTCTACATCGCCAACGGGCAGGATCCGGAACACGGCGAAGGCCCCGGCCATCTCTATGCGATCGATCCGACCAAGCGCGGCGACATCACCGATACCGGCCGCCTGTGGCACTTCGATAAGATCCGCCGCTCGGTTTCCACCGGCGCCTACTATAACGGTCTGCTCTTCTACGCCGATTTCAGCGGCTTCCTGCACTGCCTGGATGCCAAGACCGGCAAGGAATACTGGCAGCACGATATGCTGGCCGCAGTCTGGGGCTCCACCATCGTGATCGATGGCAAGGTGTATCTGGGCGACGAGGATGGTGATATCGTTGTTCTGGCCGCAACCAAGGAGAAGAAGCTCCTGTTTGAAACGAACATGGGCTCTTCGGTTTATTCCACGGTTGTGCCGGCGAACGGCTCGCTGTTTATCGCCAATCGCAATCAGCTGTTCGCAATCGGCAAGAAGTAATTTCCCCGGCACTCCACGCGCGCCATGCTTGGTTTGAACCAAGGTTGGTTCTACAATGAACCCATGGCGCGCTTACTTTTTCTGGCGGTACTCTCCGCTCTCTCCCTCTTCGCTCAAAAGAAAACTGTCTTCTTGATCACAGATGCCGAAGGTGTCGGCGGTGTCTGCCGGCAGGACCAGACCGAGCCCAAGGATTCGGAGATGCGCCAGTTGCTGACTGGCGAAATCAACGCCGCGGTGGAGGGCTTCCTGGCCGGCGGGGCCGATGAGGTGGTTGTGTGGGACGGGCACGATGGCAGCCAGACCCTCTCCACCTTGACGATTCATCCAAAGGCGAAACTGTTGATGGGGGCGGTCAGCGCATCGATGCTGATGGAGCGTCGCTGGACGGCGGTCGCCTACGTCGGCCAGCATAGCAAAGCGAATGTGAAGGGCGGCATCATGGCGCACTCGTATTCGTCGCTGGGGATCCAGGTGATGAAGTTGAACGGCAAGCCGGTGGGTGAGATCGATATGATCGCGGCGCTGGCGGGCCAGTTCGGCACACCCACGATTTTTCTGAGCGGCGACAAAGCCGCGGCCGACGAACTGCATGAGATTGTTCCGCAGGCCGAAGTGGCGGTGGTGAAAGAAGGGCTTGGCCGCTACACCTGCATCAGTCTCTCCGCGCAAAGCGCGCGAGAGATCATCCGCGAAGGTGCGAAGAAGAGCATGGCGCTGATCGGGAAAGTGGAGCCGTATCGCGTCACAGGCCCCGCTACCCTGGAGATCCAATTCACCACTCGCAACACGCTGGGGCCTGATACCGAACTGCGCACCGGCGCCGAAGTGATCGATTCGCAGACGGTGCGCTATAAGGGCAAGGATGTGCTGGAGGTCTGGCAGCGCTACCGGTCCAAGTAGCCGCCGCTCAGTACGAGCGCCAGGTGCCTGCCAGCGGGCGCTGTTCTACTCCGCTTCTCGACCAGTCGCATACACCGTTGGGGAAGATCGCGCGCAGCTTCTCTTTTTCATCCTCGGTGAAGGTCGCGCGGTAGTCTGCGAGGTCGACCGGCTTCAGCTGGCATTTCAAAATGTCGTTGGTTACCGGGCCGCCTGCTCCCATGCGCGGGGAAGGGAAAGTTGGATACAGCCGGTTGCACTCTCCGCCAGAGAACGTCTGCGTTTCAGCGATGCGCTCGCCGGATGCTGTGTAGCAGGTATCGGCCAGTTCGGCTGGTTTCGCCCTTGCCACTTTTGCCGGCGCCGGATCTGCGCTGTTGTCATTACTCAAGTTGGTGAGCCACTCGTCCATCATGGCGAACTGAAACGCATCGAAACCGCGCGGGGATTTCGTTCCGTGGACAAGCATCACCTCATTCGCGATCGTACCGTTCGCCTTGCGCAGGCGTTCGCGGAATGAGTACGAGTGATACTTCAGATGGACGTTTCCTTTGGGGTCCGCATCCTGATAGCCGCGGACGTCCATAATCGGCACATTGGCCAGGCCTGCTCCGCCGCTGGTGATGCGGCCCGTTTCATAGGCTGCGCGTAACGCCAGCGGATCGGCTACGGCCCGTGCCTCGACCATATTCCCGTCCGCGTCGTAGCCGCCGATTGCTTCATTGAGCGCGAGGAACTGCGCGGTGGTGATGACACCTTCGTTCAATGCGGCGAGTCCGTATTGGACTCCGGTGTTATCCACTGGACGGCGCGCGAAGCCCGTCTCCGGATCACGGCCGTAGGCGTTGATGGTGTGGTCGTAGACGTTGCAGCGCGCACCGCGAGGATTGGTCCGCGGATCGTAACGTTCCGCCCTGGGGAGATCTGCCGGGCATCCGCCGGTGGCCTGGATTCGCTTTGCGCCGGCAGCCGTTCCGGCGACGCTCTGTAGCGTTCCGACTCCGGCAATCGCGCGCTGCTGTTCGTCGGTCAGCGTCTTGCCGCTGTTCTTGTAATAGCGGTCGAGCAGTTGGATGTCGGCCAGAAATTGTATGGTCGCCTGGACATCGGGAAACGTCGCACTGGGGATGATGCCATCCAGCAGCCCTGGATAATTGCCTGCGATCTGAATCTGCTGATATGAGCCGCCGGAGCCTCCGCGGCCGAAGGTGAACAGCGGCGCGCCATAGGTTTCGATGAAGTGCTCTTTCACCATCATCATGGTCTCGGCCGCTGTGATGTCCTGGCAGTTGTTGCCGAAGACATTCAACGTGGACGTTGCCGAGGCGTAGCCTTTGCCCACGATGGAATCGGTCACTGCCACAGTGCCGAGGGAACTGCCCTGTTTGTTCCAGCCTCCGGGGCAGCCGCCGCCGAAGGAGTAGAGCAGGCGCTTGTTCCAGCCGCTCGATTGGGACACCGGATCATGCAGTATCGCGATCTGGTAGATGGCCCGATTGATCGTGCCGGTTTCGATGCGAACCACATAGGGCACGCTGCGGCCGAGAGAAGTGGTGGTTGTGGCGACATCGGGCGGCAGCGCCTCCAGCGACGGCAGGGGCTTTACCGCGCCGCCTTCGGTGGAGCGGTAGACGTACTGCACCACCGTTTTCACAGAGCAGTTGGCATCGAGCGGAGGTCCGAGCGTTGTGCCATCCGGCAGCTTGAACTTCTCTGTTTCGCAGAGGAAAGGCTGCTCCTGCGGACCCGAGAATACCGGTCCTTCGATGGGGTGATTGATGATCTCGAGCTCGGAGACGGGCGCCGGCCGGTCCGCCGCGAAGACCTGCAGGACGTTGCGGCCCGGTTTGAGTCCAGTCACCAGACCGGTGAGGGCGTGGCCTTCGGCGCCTGTGCGGAACATGCTGGTCACGTCGGCGCCGTTCAGCTTGATCAGCGCACCTGGCTCCGCGCCATCTACGCCGAGCAGTACGTCACCGCCGCTGACCATGTCGGCTCGCGTCGAAATAGAAGTGATCTGCACGGGCGCGGCAACCGCCGCCATACTGCAAAGGAGAAAAACGAAGTGTTTCATGGGAAGACCTTGCTTTACGCAGGCACCTCGCTCGATGCCCCGAAATGTTTCTGCAGTACCAGCGCAACCGTGCCCCGCAGCCTTGCCAGTCCGTCTTCATGCGCTGGGGTGATCTCAGGCGCAACGCCGCCGGGCAGCACCTGTGCCTGCACCTCCGCTTCGATGATGGGACCAAAGCGTGCCCAACTGCGTGTCAGATCGCCGATGACGATGATGCGTTCCGGCGCGAGTCCGGCCACGATCAGGCGCATGCCGCGCCCCAGATATTGCGCCATGCGGTCCAGCGCACGAATCGCATTCTGGTCATTCTCTCCGGCAAGTGCCAACAGGTCTATAAATGAGATTCCGGCGTCGCGGCCGGAGTCTTCGGAATAGTAGCGCAGCGCTGCCCGATTCGAGCCGAAGACTTCCCAGCAGCCCCTGCTGCCGCAGCCGCACAACGGACCGGAGCCATCGATGGGGACGTGGCCGAACTCACCTGCCATGCCTCGATAGCCGCGCGCCAGCGCACCGTTGACAAAGAGTCCGGCGCCGATGCCCTCGCTGACTGTCAGGACCACGAGGTCTTTTGCTCCATTCTGATTGTGAAACCAGGCTGCTGCGAGCACACACGCGTTGGCGGCGTTCTCCATCACGACATCGAGGCCGGTTGCTTCGGCGATCGGGCCGGCGAGATCGAAATCGGGCCAGTTCAGATTGGGCGCGAAGACCAGGCGATTGGTGTCGCTGTCAAAGCGGCCAGGCAGCGCAATGCCGACGCCTTCAATCTTCTTGCCTGCCGACGTCTTCATGATGTACCGCAGCCGCGCGATGATCCCGGCCACTGCGGCATGTGGATCGGCCGGCGTTGGGAATATCTCCTGCGAGGTGAACTTGCCGTTCACATCAGCCATCGCGGTGGTGATCTGGGTGGGGCGAAGATCGATGCTCAGGATTACGCGGTCTTCGTTGAGATGGAGGAACGTAGGGCGGCGTCCACGCGGCAGGCGGGCTGTGGGGCCTTCAATCACCCAATCTTCGGCGATCAGATCTTCCACGATCAGCGAAACAGTGCTGCGCTGTAGTCCTGAATGGCGCGCCAGGTCCGCGCGCGAGAGCGGCTGCCGGGTGCGGATCAGATTGAGCACCAGCCTGCGGTTGATATCGCGGACCACTTCGCTCGATGCGCCCAGCAGTGCTTGTTTCATTGCTCCTTTACCAGCTCGATATAATCGAGCGCCGCGGTTTCCTTGCCGTCAGGCGTGCCCTTGATGCTGATGATGTCGCCCGGTCGCAAGGCGACTCCTGCGATGACACGGCGCGTGGATGATGCCGAGTCCACCTTGCGCGAAGGCAAATGGTCATTCGCTTCCCATGTGTCGATTGGTTGCTGATTTACAAAAAGCGTGAATCGGGAGATGCCATCCATGTGATCAATGTAACGCACTTTGAGGGTGTACCATCCCGCGCTGCTTACATGTGTGTACGAGGCTTTACAGGTGGCGGCCGGGCATTCGATGACCTTGGCTCCGGAGGCTGCCTCCCAGGGGCTCACGTCCTTGATGGAGTAGCCATCCAGTCGCATCGACTCCGCCTCAATGCGGCCCGGGAAGTTGCCCACACGATTCAGCTTGTCGGCTACGCCGGAGGTCTTGAAAAACCACATGTTGACCGCATCGCGCCACTCCTCTGCATGGCCCGCCTGGTATTCCAGCTGCGCCAGCACCTCCTCGAATCGCTGCTGGTCGACACGGCCCTGCATGGACTTCCATTCGACGAGATAATTTGCCGCTGCCGCCGCGCCTGCGTAGTGCTTATCGTAGATCGATTGCAGCACCGTCTTGCCTGAATGCAGGACATAGGAATAAGGCACATGATGGAGGAAGAGCAGAAGATCGTCAGGGCAGGTATCGAGCGACTCGAGCAGCCTCGCACGTTCCGGCGGATACTGGCCGATGAAGCCGGTTCCTGTCGTCGAAGTGCGATCCATGCCCGAGCCCTTCTCATCCGACCGGTGCCACTGGCCCCAGCCGTTCCGCTCCGACGCCTCCACCGCTGGACCGTAGTGCGTGCCTGTGATTGCGGTTAGGGTTTGCAGGCCGTGTGGGCCGGTGTAGTCTTCAAACACGCGCCACGACTGTAACTGCATCCGGTTGATCGTCTCAACGGTTTTCGAATCGTGCCCGAACGTCTGGCGCGTCCATTCGTCGACGATCTGCGACGATGTCAGATCCGGATTCCAGGCCAGCCGTCCAAAGCCGTAGAGGTTTGCCTGCGAGAGATGATTGCCCAGCCAGTTGGCCTCCATACCTAAGTTCGCTACTCCGGCATAGCCTCCCACGGCGCGGCGGGACACCAACTGCTTCACCGGGGTGCTCTTGCCGCCGACGCGCAAATCGGTATCGAGCGCATCTTTCCAGTAGGGCACCAGGAAGACCAGGTGGCGGGCCTGGCCGAAGTACTCCTGCGTGATCTGCAGTTCCACCACCTGATTGGTCTTTTCCAAGCCCGCGAATAATGGCGAGGCGGGTTCGCGCACCTGAAAATCGATGGGGCCGTGCTTTATCTGCACGACTACGTTGTCGTCGAATTTACCGTCGAGCGGTTTGAAGTTGTCGTAGGCGGCACGTGCGCGATCGTTCTTCAGGTTGCGCCAATCGGCGCGATGATCGTAGACGAAGCCGCGATAAAAGATCAGGCCGGCATGGGGCTTCAGTGCCCGCGCTACGGTGTTGGCCGCGTCGGCATGGGTTCGCCCATAGGTGGACGGACCAACTCTGCCCTCCGAATCCGCCTTCATTACAAAGCCGCCCAGGTCCGGGATTGCGGTGTACAACTCGTCTGCCTTGGCCTTCCACCATGCGGCCACTTCGGGGAGCAGCGGATCGAACGATTCGAGACCTCCGGCTCGTTTGGGGCTTCCGAAATCCACGGACAGCACCATCCGCACACCCCACGGACGCATCACATCGGCGATCCGTTTGAGGTGCGGCAGATACGCAGGGGTGAGCAGCAGCGGATTTGCATTGACATTGTTGATGGCGCAGCCGTTGATGCCCAGCGACGCCAGCATGCGCGCATAGTCGCGGACTCGCGAAAGGTCCTCGCGTACGGAGCCTTTATCAAAGAAGATGGAACGGCCACCATAGCCACGCTCGATGGTGCCATCCAGGTTGTCCCATTGATTGATCCATCTCACCGGTGCGGCGGGCGATTGCACTTCGTGCAGTGCTGCTAAAGGCTGCATGAGCGAGATACGGCGGAGCAGGGCGAACGCTCCATACAGGACGCCTCGATCTGTTGCTCCGGCGATCACCAGATGGCGCACGCCGTTGCGAGACACGGTCTGGAGAATGTAGCCGTCCAAGGCCAGCTTGCCGGAGATGGCAACCTCGGGCAAGCTTCGTTTGATCGCGTCAAGACTTCCCAGAATGATGGCGCCCTCTTTGGGCACTGCGGCCTCCTCGCGCAATGTCCGGCCCAGCATACCGCGGACTCCGCGCGACAACTCCTGGCGTGCGCTCGCGATCACCGGCGAGTCGCCAAGGGCAACGATCGACGCGGGCAGGGAATTGGCAGCAGCGCGATTCGGCAGTGGTGCGTACCTTAGCCAAGCGTCATAGCCGGTATCGGCGCAGAGCGTGCCCGACGCCATCAGAAGCAGCAATAGGCGTCGCATGTGCTTAGTAGGGCATCTCGATCGTGCGGCCGTCGTTGGGATCGGCCCAGCGGTCATTGGGGACGAGTGGAGTCCAGCCAGGGCGCGATGGATCCTGATCATACGCATAGCCGCCCAGCCGTTGATAGAGTTCTTTGTATTCGGCGAGCTTGTCGCGATTCAGCTTGACACCTAAGCCGGGTCCGGTGGGGACGTCGATCTTGCCGTCTTTGTACGGCAGCATGCCGCCTTCGATGATGTCGTCGGTCAGATGATGATAGTGCGCGTCCGCCGCGAACGACAGGTTCGGCAGCACTGCGCCCAGATGCAGCATGCTGGCCAGCTGGATTCCCAGTTCGCCGGAGGAGTGGACCGCCACGCCGAGCTGGAAGGTTTCGCAGACGCCGGCCGCTTTTACGCAGGCGCGGATGCCGCCCCAAAACGTTGTATCGAGCAGGATCACATCCACCGCCGTGTTCAGAACATTGGCCGCCAATTGCTCGAAGTTCACCACGACCGTATTGGTCGCCAGCGGAACGCGTACCTTTTCGCGGGTGCGGCGCATGCCGTGCAGTCCGTAGACCGGATCTTCCAGATAATCGTTCTTGATCCCTTCGATCGCCTGGCCGAAGCGGATCGCCTGTTCGGTGGACCACACGCCGTTGCAATCGAACCGCAGCGTATCTCCCGGGAAGGCCGCGGCCAGGGCTTTGTACATCTCCACTTCATGGTCGGGATGAAACACACCGGCCTTCATCTTGTGGGTGGTGAAGCCATGCGACTGCTTGAGCGCGCGCGTGAATTCGATCAGTTGATCGATGGTGCGCACCTCGCCAAGGCCGGTCCGCGGATTGGGGAAGCGGAAAAAACAGTAGGAGGCGAACGGAACACGGTCGCGCAGACGTCCGCCCAGGATGTCGCACACCGGCACTCCCCACTGCTGCCCGATCAGGTCGAGACAGGCGAATTCGAGCGCCGCCAGAACTTGCGTTCGATTGTTATATAGAGACGCCGTCGGGTTGGCGATCTTGAAGCGCATCTCTTCAATCCGAGCCGGGTCGTGTCCTGCAAGATAGGAGTTCATGGCGCGGAAGACCGCTTCGGCCGATTCTCCGCCGCCGCCCATTTCACCCAGGCCGATCAGGCCGTTGTCGGCTTCGACCTCCACGATGGTTCGAACAAATCTGCCCCAGTGGCAGCCGTTGGCATGTCGGAGAGGGGCCTGTAGGGGCACCGTAACGGTGGTGGCGCGGATATCGACGATCTTCATGATTAATTCGATCATACAATCAAATGCGCCGGGTTGCTGTAGTCGTATATCCCTAGTATTTCGTACCTACTACGAAATAAAACGAATGAGGGTATTGTAATACCCGCAAAAGGGGTGTATGATACCCTCATAGTGCATTTCTGTCACCCCCTTCTGTGAGGGTTGGTCACGTATCAGAATTTGGAGGAGAATACTCTTGGACCGGAAATCGTTCGTTTTCAATAAATTAGCTTTTCTGCTACTGTTTGCCGCGGTTTGGATCGTACCGGGCCATGCCACTACGATCGCGGTCAGCAATTGGGACAACCCGCTCGATGGCTCGGATGGCTGGTCATTCGTACACGACGGAATGAATATGTCGCTGGTCCAGACTGGTGGCCACGGAGGCGGATTCCTGCAGATTGCAGATCAGGCGCTTGGCACGACGATGTACCTGGTCGCCCCTGCCAAATTTCTTGGTAACCAAACGGCTGCTTACGGCGGTACGCTCTCATTTGACCTTCAGCAGTCCTATGACACTAACTACTACGCGGATGACGATGTGCTGATCACCGGAAACGGCCTCACGCTGGCCTACAACACTGGTGTGAACCCTGCGGCTGCACCTGATTGGACGCCGATCACGGTTAACCTGTTTGCGTCGAGTGGATGGAAGGTAGGCACCACGGCCGGCATTGATGCCACAGAGGCGCAGCTTCAATCGGTACTTTCCAATTTAGGTTCGCTGTGGATCCGGCCCGAATTCCAGGTTGGTCCCGATGTGGACGGAATCGATAATGTGGTTTTGACAAGTGGTCTGGTTACCGGGACCTCCGCGACACCCGAACCCTCCACCTGGCTCATGTTGGCAGCCGGGTTGTTCGCAATCTTCTTTAGCAGACTACGCGCCCACGTGCCCGCCAGGACGAGCCGCTAGCGCCACCAATTCCCATTGACTATCTCCGCCGGACCGAAGGTGATTTCCTCGGTCCGGCGTTTTTTTCTTGATACGTACTAGAATTGAAAAGTATGCTCCGTCTTCTTTTTCTCCTGGCTCTGCCCGCCGCCGCTGTCTTCGCACAGAAGGCGCCTTTTGATTTTCAGGCCATGATGAAACTGAAGCGGATCAGCGATCCGCAGATCTCGCCAGACGGCAAGCTGGTGGTGTTCACTGTTCAGACTATCGATCTGGAAAAGAATACGAAGCCGCGCCAGATCTTTGTGGTGAGCCTACAGGGCGGCACGCCTAAGCAACTTACCACCGAAGGGAACAACGAGCGAGCCCGCTGGTCACCCGATTCCAAGCATCTTGCTTTTGTCAGCGACCGCGGTGGAGCCAGTCAGGTCTGGATGATGGATGCCGATGGCGCCAACGCCAGGCAGGTGACCAAACTGGCGACAGAGGCCGAGGGTGTCCTGTTCTTTCCCGATGGGAAGAACCTGCTGTTTGTGAGCGAAGTCTTTCCCGATTGCCCCGACGATGAGTGCAACTCGAAAAAGCTCGAAGCCGAAAAAGCCGGTAAGGTGAAAGCGCGCGTTTACACGAGCCTGCTGTATCGCCACTGGACGCAGTTTCGCGGATCGCGCCGGAAGCATCTGATGATGATCCCGGTGGATGGCGGCAAAGCAGTTGACCTGACCCCCGGCACGCGCGACGTCCCGCCGTTCTCGCTGGGTGGTCCGGATGCCTATGCGATTGCTCCGGATTCGAAAGAGGTCTGTTATGAGATGAACCCCGATCCGGACCAGTCGCTCTCGACCAATACCGAGCTTTACGTCATCAACCCAACGGGCGGCGATGCCCGCAAGATCACGGCTAATCCGGGTGCCGATGCGTCGCCTCTCTATTCGCCGGATGGGAAGTACCTCGCGTGGCGCTCTCAGCTGAAGGCCGGCTATGAGTCTGACCGCTGGCGCCTGATGGTGATGGAACGTGCTTCCGGCAAGACTTCGATTGTTACCGACACGCTTGACCGTCCAGTGGAAAGCATGACCTGGTCGCCTGATTCAAGCCGCCTGTTTTTCACCGTGGAGGATCGCGGCCGGCAGGCGATTCAAATGATCTCGCCCAATGGCGGCGCGGCTCGAAGCATCATCAGCGGCAAGAGCACCACCGATGACGTGCAGTTCACTCCCGACGGCAAGACGATGGTGTTCACCGAGTCCAGCGCGTCCAGTCCACTGGAGATCTTCCGGGTTTCATCGAGCGGTGGCGCGACCGTCGCGCTGACCCACCTGAATGATGCGATCATCGAAAACTATGAACTGCCGCCTGCCGAAGAGTTCTGGGTGGATGGCGCGGAAAAGGCCCGTGTTCACAGCTTTCTGATTAAGCCGCCGAAGTTCGATGCGAAAAAGAAATACCCGGTGCTGTTTCTGATCCATGGCGGGCCGCAGGGCGCATGGAAAGAGAACTGGGGCTATCGCTGGAACCCGCAGGTGTTTGCCGCCGCGGGCTTTGTCGTTGTGATGCCCAATCCGCGAGGTTCGACCGGATACGGCCAGAAGTTCACCGATGAGATCAACGAAGACTGGGGTGGCAAGCCTTACGAGGACATCATGGCCGTGGTGGATAAGGTCGCGACGCTGCCGTACGCCGATTCCGACCGCTTTGCTGCCGCCGGTGGCAGCTATGGCGGCTACATGGTGAACTGGTTGCTCGGCCACACCCAGCGCTTCAAGGCCCTGGTTTCGCACGCGGGGGTGTTTGACCTGCGCAGCATGGCCGGCGAAACCGAAGAGCTGTGGTTTCCGATGTGGGAATTTCGAGGCATGCCTTGGGAGAAACCCGAGACCTATGCGCGCTGGTCGCCCAGTTATTTCGTGCAGGATTTCAAAACTCCCACGCTGGTGATTCATGGGGAACTCGATTACCGCGTACCGGTTGGCCAGGGCATGCAACTTTTCACCGGGTTGCAGTTGCAGAAGGTGCCTTCGAAGCTGTTGCTGTTCCCCGATGAGGGCCATTGGATCGGCAAGCCGCAGAATAGCGAATTGTGGTACGGTTCATTCATAGATTGGATCAAGGAGTGGACGCGAAAGGTGGACAAATGAGCATCTCTCGAGACTGGCTGGCGGTGTTGATTGCACTCGCCGCCTCGGCATTGATATGGCTGGGTGTGCTGCCTCACATCCCCTGGTAAAGGATACTCATTGTGAATTCATCTTCGAACGGAGTTCTTAAGCTCGTCCCCGGTGTGCTCTTGCTGGCCATGCTTGGTTTCCTGGGGAAACTGACCGAGCAATCGATTACCGCCTACAGCAAGGCGAATCATGTCGCGCTGCCAAATATCGAGTTTGTATTGTGGGCGATTTTGTATGGCCTGATCATTTCGAATACCATCGGCATCCCCAAGATCTGCGTGCCCGGGGTCGATACCTACGAGTTTTTTCTGAAACTCGGCATCGTGTTTCTGGGCGTGCGGTTCCTGCTTGGCGATGTGATGAAGCTTGGCTCCATGAGCCTGCTGTTTGTCGCGATTGAACTGGCCGTTTCCATCGCGCTGATGACATGGTTAGGCAGTCGCTTCGGCTTGTCACCGAAGCTGACCAGCCTGCTTGCGATCGGTTCTTCCATTTGCGGCGTATCGGCGATCATCGCCGCGAAGGGTGCAATCGACGCGGAGGACGAAGATGTCTCCTACGCGATCGGTGCGATTCTCGCGCTCGGTGCCTTCAGCCTGTTTACGTTTCCGGCGATCGGACATGCGCTTGGCATGAGCGACCGCACATTTGGATTATGGGCGGGCCTGGCTGTCGATAACACCGCCGAAGCGACCGCAGTTGGGGCGCTTTACTCGGACACTGCCGCGAAGTTTGCCGTCCTTGCCAAGACCACCCGCAACGCGACCATCGGCTTTGTGGTGCTGGCCTACGCGCTGTATTGGGCTCGCAAGAACCAGGCCAAGCAGGTCGGCAACAAGGTGGCCTTTCTTTGGGAGAAGTTTCCCAAGTTTGTGCTGGGCTTTTTGTTGCTGTCGCTGGCGGCAACCCTGGGGATCTTCAGCAAGCCCCAGACTGCCGATATCGCGAACCTCTCGCGCTGGGCATTTCTGTTGACCTTCGCCGGAGTCGGTCTGCGGACCAACTTCCGCGAACTGCAAAAACAGGGGCTGCGGCCGCTCATTGTTGGAGCGCTCGGCGAGTTGGGTGTTGCCGTGGTCACGCTGGCCATGGTTTATGGTGCAGATAAAACGATAGGCTTCTGATTCATTCCTTCGGAAAGCGTCGCTACTTTGATTGAGAAGCAGTTTGTTCTCAATTCGCTTTCTGGAGGAGACCCCTTGAAGTCAGTACTAACTAAGTTTTTCTTATCCGCACCGATCTTGGCCATGCCACTGGTGGCTGGTTCCGTGGGCGGTTATGGCATCGTTCTTGCCGATTATACGAATGGCAAGCAGGCTGTCTATGCTTCGGCATCCGGAATCAATCCGAATTTCGGGACCGGCGGATTCACCAACAATCTGGGTGCGGGCCAATCCGTGAATCCAACTTCGCTCGCACCAGGGTTGAACACGGCCACCATCACTGTGACCGATACAACCGGCAATTCGGCCGTATCGAGTTCCTACGCCGATCTGGTCACCGGCACTATGAGAAACTACGCCAACGGCTCAAGCACTGCCAATGCTACGGCGACCGCTTACTCCTGGCTGGCGGATACCGTTACGTTCAACTACACCGGCACCGTAACGGTCACGGCACATATGAGCGGCACGGATTCGCTCTCCACCTTGACCAACAGCAGCATGGCACAGGCGCAGTATTACGTCGGCTTCGGCAGTTCCGCGTTCAGCTACACTGGCACGGAGCAGTCCAACGGCACCACTCTGGTCCCCACCTTCGGGCCCGGCGGAATCTATCCGGCGACTCCGATTGGCTGGAACAGCTACAACTTCACCAACCAGAGCGCGACAGGCTTCGATTTCACCGGTACGGCCAATGTGATAGCAGGAACTCCGGTGGCCATCGACGTTGCCTTCCAGGTACTCTGCCAGGGCGGCATGACCTGCGACTACAGGAACACCGGGACGGTCTCACTCGTGATGCCCACTGGTGACTCGTTCGTTTCCAATTCGGGGGTCTTTCTTACTGGCAGCGCCGCGTCTGTGCCGGAACCCGCAAGTTATGGCACGGTGGTCATGGGACTGCTTGCCATCGGCGGCGTGCTGAAACAGCGCAAGGCGCGCTAGATGCTCTATCCATTGATCGCTCATCCGTTATACTGGCTGTTTGCCGGCCAGCGCTGCCGGAGCGCGATCAATGGAATCAAACGCAACATCGGGCGATGTAACTCAATTGCTGCGGCAATGGGTCTCCGGGCAGGAGCATGTCCCGCAGGGCCTGCTCGAACTCACCTACAGCAGGCTGCACCAGATGGCCGGATCGCTGATGCGGCGCGAGCGCCCCGGCCACACGCTGCAGCCTACTGCGCTGGTCAACGAACTGTACCTGCGCCTGGCGTCCGGCGAGTTTGCAGGCTGGAAGACCCGCGAACATTTCTACAGTTTCTGCGCGCGGGCGATGCGCTGGATCCTGACCGATCACGCCAAGGGGCGGCTCCGCGAGAAACGGAGCCTCGATCTTCAGCTGCCTTTGACAGACGACATCCCCTGGCTTGGTGCGCGCGAGTCGGATATTGTCGAACTGGATATCGCGCTCTCCAAACTCGAGGGGCTCGATCCGCGGAAAGCGAACGTTTTGGAACTGCGTGTCTATCTGGGCTGCACCGCGGAAGAGACGGCGCAGATTCTGGCTATCTCAAAACCCACTGTGGATCGCGACCTGACCATGGCCCGCGCCTGGTTGTGCCGCGAACTGCGTAAAGATGACGAATCGCTCAATGACTCCGGAGCCAGCCTCTGACAATTCGCCCGAGTGGGCCCGTGTTGAGTCCCTCTTTCACGCCGCGTTGGAGCATCCTCCCGGTGAACAGATCACGTGGGTAGACGCCCAGGCGCAGATCGCGGCTTCGATCCGCGCAGAGGCGAAGTCGCTGCTCGCGGCGTTCCATAGGCACCAGGTCCTCTCGGAAACAGCTCCGCAGTCGCAGGTGACCGATGAGCCACGATTGCCGGAGCGCTTCGGACCGTATCGTCCCGTGCGGCTATTGGGCAGAGGCGGCATGGGTGTTGTCTATCTGGCACGCAGGGACGATGGCCAGTTCGATCAGCTTGTGGCGGTGAAGACGATCCTCGAGACGTTTGCCGACACTGAGTTCCTGCGGCGTTTCCAAACCGAGCGCCAACTGCTCGCAACACTGAACCACCCTCACATCACCCGGCTTCTGGACGGAGGCCTTTCCTCGGCGGGCGATCCTTACCTGGTTACGGAATTTGTGGAAGGAGCGGCGCTCGATCGATATTCGGACGCACAGAAACTGGATGTTCGCCAGCGGATTAAGCTGTTTCTTCAGGTCTGCAATGCGGTTGGATATGCACATCGGAACCTGATCTTGCATCGCGACTTGAAGCCGGCCAACATCATGGTGACCAACGATGGCGTAGTGAAATTACTCGATTTCGGCACGGCCTCTCTCATTGATAACGCCAGCGTAGGAACTCTCACCCAGGCACCCTTGCTGACTCCGCGTTACGCCAGTCCGGAACAACTGCGCGGGGAGCGTGCCGGCGTTGGCTGCGACGTTTATTCATTGGGAGTTGTGCTGTTTGAGTTGCTTACCGGGGAGACTCCCTTTGGCGAGTCGAACTCCGTGGTTGGCCAACTGAATCGGGCCTCTGGGGATACCAATCCAAGCACCTTGTCCGTGGCGGTGACCGAGGAGGCTGCTGTTGCCAGAGGCACTTCGCGGGAGAGATTGCGGAAGCAACTGGCCGGGGATCTGCAGGCCGTTGTCGGCAAGGCGCTGGAGGGGAAGCCCGCGGCTCGTTATCAGTCTGTGCCTGAACTGGCTGCGGACCTTGAGAACTATCTTATCGGCAATCCGGTGAAGGCCCGTCCGCAAACTGCAATCTACCGCACCGGCAAGTTCCTGCGCCGCCACTGGCTGCCTGTAGCTGCTGCCGTGCTATTTGTGGGCGCAATCTCCACCACGGCCGCTATCGCACTGCAACAGGCAAAGGCGGCCCGTGCGGAAGCAGCGAGGGCGGAGAAGTTGATCCAGTTCCTATCGGAGATGATGGGGCCAGGCGGGCGCACCTTCAATCTGGAACAATACACCGTGGTCCAGATGTTGGAATCGGCCGAGAAGCGATTGCAGAAGGGTGGAATTGCAGACCCTCTGACCGAGGCCATCCTGCGCAAGAGCCTGGGTGAAAGTTTCACGATTATGGATCGCAGGCCGCAGGCAAAGCAGCAACTCCAACTGGCGCTTGCGGTTTTTGAAAAGCTTGGATACCACGAAGACGCGGCAAGTGTGCTGAATTCGCTCGCTATCAATGCGAGGCAAGATGGGCATTTTGGAGAGGCTCTCGATTTGGTGGACCAAGCCTTGTTGCACGTGCAGGAGCTCGGCAAACGCGCTTTACCCAAGCAAAAGTTCAACATCAAGCACCAGCGAGCGAGGATACTCGGAACGTTTCTAGGACAACGGCTCGATGAAGTCGAGGCGACACTCACTGAAATCATAGCGATGGCGAAACAGGAGCCATCTATTTCGCGGGAAGCTTTGGCG
>Ga0209697_10000542_pt1 | contig 61902 bp, 47 predicted proteins | sample AliMusrvi5mmetaG_FD_184115 | JGI IMG/M metagenome (GOLD analysis project Ga0209697, IMG submission 184115) | Freshwater lake bacterial and archeal communities from Alinen Mustajarvi, Finland, to study Microbial Dark Matter (Phase II) - Alinen... | ecosystem: Environmental > Aquatic > Freshwater...
TTGAACTTCTGGCAGTGTCGCGGGGGGAAATGCTGGTGATTGATCCATCGGTAATCCTCCATTGGTTATAAGAAGGGTACCGATTGTAGCAGATCAATTTTTTGGCGTCATGGCAGGCTTGCCGAAAAGACACAAAGCTTCTGGTAGTTCTTCCCATTTGACACTGCGAACGGTCAAAACGAGGTCGTCGATTGTCTCCTTAGTCTTGCTGTTAACCGCTCGCTGAAAAGCCGCCATCAGGTTTTCGAAACCCGAATTACCTAATAGACTAGGTCCGCAATAATAGAGCAGCGATGCCAATGAATAGTTTTGTCCGTCCTCGTAAAAGTCCAGACCCCGCTTATAATAAAAAGGCTCCACGCCGTAATCCATGAACAAGAGCATCAACAAATAGCGTTTGTCACAAATGTATGTGACGCACTTGTTCTGAGGCAGGACATCTTTTTGCAAATTGATCAAGCGTTCCCGGTTACCAGGCCGACGCGCCAGAGATTGATACTTGAGCTCAGGCGCCTGCAGTTTTGGGAAATGTTCTTTAATCAGACGTGCCGCACTTTCGTCGGTTATGGATAGGGCAGTAGCCCCTTGAAATCGCTGCTCGGGGTTCAGTAGATCAAATCCAGTGTAGCCACTTTCATCGATGGAAAAGCGCTCCATGGTCGCTCCAATTAATGCGTATGATAGCGTGGTCAGATGACTCCGAGGAGATCCAGAAGATCATCACGCTAAGTTCTTGTTAGCTCAAGAGTTGTTCGACAAATGCAAGAGCATGACTATTGGTACAATCCGGATATCTTTGTCACGTCCAAAGGTAACAATCAATCGCCTTACGGAATTGCTCTCAAAGCCAGAGGCCGGCGCTGAGAATTCAAATTGCATATCATGGACAGATTCGGAAGATTGCTCTTGCAACTTTTCTTTCATTCTTTTTGCTGCGCTATCCAGCTGCGTGATCATCGGATTCAATCTTGCAGGGATACTATCATCCATCAGCAATCCCAATAATCGGGTGATTAGACTTCTGATTGTTCCCAACTGCCCACCTGACAATCTATCTTTCATTATTTTTTTTGTGTCATGCTGCATCGGCAACATGATGGCCTTGATGGCATCTGTCACTGGAGTCCATGACGCGATTGTTTGAGGTGTACTGCCTGCATGCGTGTGCTCATGGAGATGTTTCCAGTGCGATAACGCGTCCGTATAGACAAAGGACCCAGTCAGTCCTCCCAGGAACAATGCGATCTCAAGGTTGAAGCCTTTAATGATTTTTAACTGAGCATTATCTTGACCTGGCTCCATTGGTTGCAAAAGCGCAAGAGGATCTTCTTCGTGTTGTTTTTTCATTAGATCTAAAACCTTTTCGATCATTTCATCCTTAATGTCTGGATCGACTTGCCGAAGCTGCCGTCGCTGAACATCCTCGGGTAGCCTACCAAATGATCTTTTCAAGTCACCTTGATTCAAGTATTTGAAATGCCGCATATCCTCTTCAGTAGGCGCCCAGTTCTTCCCGCGTTCCTTTGCCATACTCCAAACGCTTCGCCTGAGTTCCTCATTGAAGTCCGTAGGATCTGGTATCAAATGAATCATTCCAGTATGTATAAAAGGCTCCAATGTCAGGAGCAAGATGACATTCTTTAGTGTTTGTTCCTTGTGTTGGGCAGGCGAATGAGTTGGATTGTATCCAGGGCTAATATAGGCAGGATTAATGAATGGATTCGGGAGGATGATTTCATCGATAAAGGTAAGTAAACCGATGGCATTTGATGCAACCGTACGAGGGTCAATGATGCCTATATAGACACCGCGTGAAATTTTTTGATCAGGTCTTGGCAGTAGGCTCGCGATGTCTGTGTCCTTAGGCCACAGGCTGCCGAATGCCTCGTGAATCTCCTTGACCTGGTCATTGCTTAAATCGCACCTAACGTTTTCCCAGGTCTTGCCTTTATTCAACCCAAGAATACCTTGGATGGCGCGGCTTAGCATAAGATTACGCTCACGAATGCTAAAGACATCCCAGGTTGGTCGATTATGCTCTGGTCTATCGTGGCAACACTTCTTATACTTCCGGCCACTTCCGCAGCCGCAGAAATCGTTTGGCCCAACGTTTGTCTTGCGTTTCTTCTGAAGATATTTATGCGATCCTGATGTTCTGCCGAATTCATCCTGATAATAAACAGATCCGTCTTTATGGCCGACGTAAATTTCACCGCCAAATCTCCAAAGTTCATCCCTGGGAAGCAGAATTTTTCCGATCGCAATCCAGTCATCATGAAAATGGTGCTCCGGATATAGCCAATCCTTATTGCCTGCAGCGATAAATTTGTGAGCTCGACGTTTCAGAAGGTAATTAATCGCGACAACCTCATCACGACCGAACTTCCTGGTCCTGATGTAGGCATCGGTTCTTATGATGCTTTGCCCGAGATATCTCGCATTGGTGCGTCTTGCAATCAATTCCACACCGCCAGGAGTTTTTGCATACTCAAGGTTGGTGAGGATTAGGCAATGGTTTTCATCCAGCACGAATATTGTTTGGGATCCAATCAAATCGATCGGTGGATCATTTGGGTAGGAACAAACAGGGGATTCAGGAGGGAAAGCGGCGTTGTAGATTGTTACAGGATGATCAGTGATAATAAACTTAACATCCGAGTCTTCCGCCGAGATTATTTCTCGCACCCCTTCGGCCCACATGGTGCAGTGCATCTGGCGTAAACCCTGCATCTCCACCATGAGTTCAACTTTCGTCAAACCTGAATATTTGGATTTGACCCAATCCAACCCCTTCGGTGTCCGTAGCTTTTGCGTATCCAGATATTCGAAGAAAGGCCGCAATGCATTGTGCACCGCACTTGGATCGCCATCAGAAATGGCTCTGACAGCTTTAGCCCCCTCTGTATCAATAGTACCCATCAAAAAACGCTCGATCTCGTCATTCAAGATCTCACCGAACTGAGTGGTATACAGATCCAGTTCGTAGAAGCACCTTGATGGAGGCCACTCAGATACCTCGCGGTAGCTGATGATGCGGCCATTCGGCAGTCGCTTATGATTATCTAGGCTAAGATAGAAAAGCTTATTGCTTTTGTTGGTGAAGAAACCCCGTTGATACCACTCGGGAACGTAATGATTTTTGCGGGATATCTCCTGGGCCATGAGTAATTTATCCTAACGTTTAACAATCAGGGTCATTACAAAAAAATGCGAGCAGCTTTATTGTGACCAGTCAATAATTCCAAAAGATCCTAACTCGATAAAACAAAAAAAGGTATGAAATTATACTTGAAATTTCGATCTGACAAGACCACTCCCTCCAGCTGAACCACACACAGAGAGCACAGGTTCATCTTTTCCTCTCCTTAGGATCGCTCCATACTTGAATCATTGGCAAATTCTTTACAAGGATGTGTCTGTCCTCCAACATTGTAGTTCTGTTGTTCTGGCTGGAAAAGATATTATCATTTAGACTATGGCGACAGAAGACTTTCTCAGAATTGGTACCTGCAGCTGGAAGTATGACTCCTGGGAGGGGCTGGTTTATCCTCGCGATAAAGAAATAAATCAACTTAAGGAATACAGTAGTCATTTTTCAACCGTCGAAGTTGATCAATGGTTCTGGTCGTTGTTCAAAAGGGATACCGTGGTTCTGCCGAGAGCGGAGGTCGTACGGGAATATGCGGAATCAGTGCCACCGGGATTTATCTTCAGCATCAAGGTTCCGAACAGCATCACCTTGACCCACCACTATAACAAAAAGAAAAACGCGCCCCTGATCCCCAACCCGCATTTCCTTTCCACTGAATTAATGGAGAAATTCCTGCAGACCTTGGAGCCGCTTGGCGATCATATCGGCCCATTGATGTTTCAGTTCGAGTACTTGAATAAGAACAAAATGGCCAGCCTGGGTCATTTCACAGCAATGTTTGAAGTCTTCCTTCAGGGTCTGCCGGCGGGATATAGGTACTGTATCGAGATCCGAAATCCGAATTATCTGAAGGATGAGTATTTTGAGTTTCTAGCAGATCATCACCTGGGGCCTGTATTTCTGCAGGGGTACTACATGCCTTCGATCTTTGAAGTGTACGGGAAGTTCAAGGATAGACTGAGTGATCCGGTAGTGCTGAGACTTCATGGTTTGGATCGACAGGGAATCGAAGAACGGACAAAAAATGTCTGGGATAAAATTGTCGATCCAAAGGATGATGAACTCTTACAACTGAGAAATATTGTGAACGATCTGCGGGAACGGCGACACCAGACCTTTCTCAACATAAACAACCACTACGAGGGTTCTGCACCTCGAACCATAGAGAAGATAAGAACGCTCCTGCAATTTGTTTGAGAATGCAGGACTTCCACAAATAATCACATCCTGGAGGACTAGGCAATTGATGTTCACCGAACTTTAGTGTGCTCTGGTACGAAGGAACCTTTCGTTTTCATAGAAAATGTTACTGCGTCAGAGACTAACGGTGGCCCAAACATCGTCCTGCAGTTTCGGTTCATATTGCATTATAAAGTCAGTCCTATCTCATGCCGTTGTGAGAAATGATCGGCAATCCTTGGCCCGAGTTTCGTCCGATCCTGCCTGTCGACTCTTGGCAAATAGCATTCAGATAGTCACGATCTATGTCCTTGGCCGTAGCAAGTCGTGTTTGCCCACCCCGGCCTTCTTCCTGCAATAAATGATTCAGTACCACCTGGAACTACCTATACCTCGAAATTAATTGACCTATAGGTATATTATTTACCTATAGGTCAATTAATCAATAAAAATATGCACTTAAGTATATTTTTCTTCATTTTTTATTTGACAAATTAACGCACAAGAAATATCAACTTCTTTCATGGAACCTATCAAGAAATCAATCTCGCAAAAAGAAATCGCGGAGTTGGTCGATATCAGTCCTGGCTTCTTGTGTCATATTCTTGCGGGAAGAAAGGAGTGTCCGCGAAAGGTCGCCGAACGCCTTCAAGAGGCTACTTGCATTGACAGGTGCTTCTGGGTATTTGGCTCACCAGAAGAAAAACGGGAAGCCATCGATAAATTCATGTATCCAGGACTCTGACTATGGACATTGATGCCAGGCTGGCTGCCATCGAAAACAATCAATCTGAGATACTTCAGGCTGTCGGGATCATTCAACTGCTTATCCAGGGGGAACCACCGCCCAAGGGAATCATGTCCCTGAAGGATGCTGCTGAATATGTCGGTTACTCTCCCGATCATTTCAGGCGACTCGCGGTTGAGCAACGATTAATCCCTTTTACACGACCGTCAGGACAGCAGAAAGGAAAATTGCTGTTCCGAAAAAATGATCTGGACCGATTCCTGGACGGATCGAAAAAATTCGAACAAACCATTTCTCAACCCGGGCGTAAAAGAAAATCGAAAAACATTCATAGCTGGTGACAAGTTCATGGAACAGGAAAGCGATCGATATGCCGGTATCCTTCAAAGACTCTCACTGGAGGTGCAGCAAGAGATCCGATATCATGAAGAACATCCCGTCCTTCCGGACTGGCCAGCTCATACACGAGGTGTTCCGAACATCTACCTGCGCTCGGCTCTTTTTGGGGTTATTAAACGCGGGAAACGACGTGCTGTTAAAAAAGAAACTATCGGCACGTTCAAAGGTCTGACCATCCGATATACGGGTTGGCAATTGGACCAAGGAGACCTCGACGTCCTGGTGCAATCACTGCACTTGCACAAATATCACCTCGATCCGGACTCTGCCAGGTATATCCGCTTTACTGTCAAAGGCTTTTTACGATCGATCGGTCGGCAGCCAGGAAAATCCGGACGGGAATGGCTCAAAGACTCTCTTCGTCGGCTGAAAGCCAATGCGCTTGAAATCACCACAGAGATCCACCGGGCCTACAGCAGTGAAACCATCACCTACGCTGGATCCCTGGTTGACGAATTCTATTACAACGAGCAGGAACAGAGCTACTTTCTGAAAATTAACCCTAAGCTTGCCGCATTGTTCAATGCGGGCTGGACTCAGTTGCAATGGAAACAGCGGTTGCAATTGAAAGCCGATTTAGCCAAATGGCTGCACGGTTTCTATGCCAGTCACCGGGATCCGTATCCGATCAAGGTAACCACCTTGAAGCATCTTTGTGGATCCGATTGTAACAGACTGGCCGACTTTCGGCGTAACCTTCGTTTCGCCATGAACGAGTTGATCGCGGCAGGTGCCATCGGCGGTTGGGAAATCGATGCTGAAGACAAAGTCCATGTGCAAAAGCCCGGGGCAAAAATCGCCCAAAAGCTGAGCATGGGAGGGGGCATAGCACTCACGCAAGGGGGGCATAGCACTCACGTTGGGGGGGCATAACAGTCACAGTGCGGGGGCATAGCTATCACACCCGGGGGCATAACAGTCGCACTAAGGGGGGCATAGCTGTCACGCTAGGGGGGCATAACAGTCACACTCAAGCGATGAAAAATCGTCGGGAAGGCCAGTAATCATAGGCAGTTCCAACGATCGTAAAAATCAGCTAATCTTTTTTAATCTTTCTTTAATCATAAAAGAAAAGGATAGACGCCAGGAAGGAAAAAATCTGGCTCAGTAAGACTACGAAGTCGTAAGGCAACTTGACAAAAACAGACGGGGAAAGATGAAAACAGATCACCCCAACAGAAAAAAGAATGCAGAGAATGAAAATCCAAGCCATCATAGTCCGGAATACACGAAATTTAGCGGCTAATGTTCAAAGCCTTCAAGGGGGAAAATCCATGCATAGCTACATCTTTTTCACAAATATTCTGCGACTCCTAGGGGAGCGCAACATGACCAAGTCGGAACTGGCGGACCTTTCCGGAGTCTCTGTGTCGTTTCTGTCGGATCTTACGACAGGCAAAGCTAACCCGTCACTGAGGGTTATGGAATCGATTGCCGCCGCCCTGGAAATGCCCCTGCCGGTCATGCTGGAGAGGACCGATCTCAGCAAGGAAGATCTGGCAACCCTTGCCGAGAATAAGGCGCATAAGGTGTTGCCCCAGGGCTATGAATGGGTGACCGCGGTCCTTCCCGAACAGAAGGCCTTTGTCGTCAGGAAATGGAGTGAAGAGGCGAAAAAGAAAATTCAGGCTCTAATGTAATTCGGGAGGAAGTTCAGTCCGATAAACCTTTAAAACATCACGATCCCGGAATTCGCGGTCGTGATGTTTTTCTTTCTGGAAATGACATTCGATATATCGAAACTATATCTACTCTCGCCAACCAAAAACCATGACACTGACCATGACCCAAGAAGCACAGAACACTATCAAAGAAAGGGCAAAAAGAAAGCTGGAGCGGGATATGGGGCCGGATTTTATCGCGGCGCTGAATGACCCGACAACCATCGAGATCATGCTTAATGCCGACGGCAAGCTCTGGCGGGAACGGTTGGGCGAGAAAACAATGCAATGCATCGGCACGATGCGGGTGGCTCAGGCTCAGGCGATAATCGAAACCATCGCCGGCTTCCACGGCAAAGAGGTCACCAGGAAGAAACCTATCCTGGAAGGCGAACTGCCTTTGGACGGGTCTCGCTTTGCCGGCCAGCTCCCTCCGGTTGTCTCGTCACCTACCTTTGCCATCAGAAAGAGGGCTGTGGCTATCTTTACTCTCGGCGACTATGTCGAGTCCGGGATTATGAGCGAACACCACCGACAGGTCCTGATCGAAGCTGTTCGGGAGCATCGCAATATCCTGGTGATCGGCGGAACCGGATCCGGGAAGACAACGCTCGTCAATGCCGTGATCAACCAGATGGTTGTGAACGACCCAACCGAACGGGTCTTCATCATCGAGGACACAGGCGAGATCCAGTGTGCGGCTACCAATTACGTTCAATACCATACCAGCCATGACACTACCATGACGGCACTTTTAAAGACGACCCTGCGAATGCGACCAGACCGGATCCTGGTTGGTGAGGTGCGCGGTCCCGAGGCCCTGGATCTGTTGATGGCATGGAATACCGGCCATGAAGGTGGTGCGGCAACACTACATGCCAATAACGCAAAAGCTGGACTCGACCGGCTGGCGATGCTCATCAGCATGCACCCGGAGTCGCCCAAACCCATTGAGTCGCTGATTGGCGAAGCGGTTCATAGAGTCGTCCATATCGCCCGAAAGAAAAACGGCCGCCGCGTTGAGGAAATTATCGAAGTCTTAGGATTTAGTGACGGAAAATACATAACCAAAACCCTGTAAGGAGATAGACATGCAGAACGTTTTTCAGATCAACCGTAAGATGATTGTTAACCTTGCCCTTTTAGCCTTCATCCTGATGGCCGCACATCCGGCCATGGCTTCCACCGGCACAGGCGGATCCCTGCCTTATGAAAGCTGGCTAACAAGTCTGCAGGACTCCGTCACCGGCCCGGTGGCCTTTGCCTTGTCCATCATCGGTATCGTCGTGGCCGGCGGCGTACTGATCTTCGGCGGTGAACTGAACGCCTTTTTCCGGTCTCTGATCTTCATAGTCCTGGTCATGGCGCTACTGATCGGGGCCAAAAACATGATGAGTACCTTCTTCGGCCAGGGTGCAATCATCGCGTCAATTGATGCGAAAGCCTACATCCGCTCAATTTCGACCTTGGTGTGATGATGGCCCTACGGATAATGCCCATACATCGGGCGGGAAATCGAGAAAATCTGTTTATGGGTGGCGACCGTGAGCTGGTCATGTTCTCAGGCCTTCTTGCCGGCGCACTCATCTTCAGTGCCCAGGACCTGATGGCAACTGTCTACGGCATCCTGTTATGGGTCGGGGCCTTATTTGTCTGTCGGCTTATGGCAAAGGCCGATCCGAAGATGCGGCCGGTCTATATGCGGCATCGCCGCTACAAGGAGTATTACCCGCCCCGTAGCACCCCCTTTCGAATAAATACGCAGGGCCAAGGGAGGCAATACCGATGATCGAATCCATCACAATTGTTGTTTCAGGTCTTGGGGCAGTACTCGTCATCATCCTGTTTCTTGAGGTCCGATTGGCTAACACCCAAATCAAATTAAACCGGCATCGATCAAAGAACGCGGGTGTAAGTGACCTGCTCAACTATGCGGCTGTCGTCGATGACGGCGTAATCGTCGGCAAAAACGGCTCCTTTCTCGCTGCCTGGCTGTACAAAGGGGACGACAACTCTAGCAGCACCGAAGAGCAACGGGAAATGGTGTCGCTCCGTATCAACCAGGCCCTTGCAGGTCTTGGAAACGGTTGGATGATCCACGTCGATGCCGTTCGAAGGCCTGCTCCTAACTATTCCGGGAGATGTTCCTTCCCCGATCCTGTATCGGCCGCCATCGATGAGGAACGCCGCCGGTATTTCGAGGGCCTGGGAACGATGTACGAGGGATTCTTCGTGCTGACCATCACCTGGTTCCCGCCTGCCCTTGCCCAAAGAAAGTTCGTTGAACTTATGTTCGATGACGATGTGAAAATGCCAAGCTCGGGAGCCAGAACCAAGGGTCTCATCGAGCAATTCAAAAGAGAGATTGCCACCATCGAATCGAGACTCTCAACAGCGGTAAAGCTGATTCGCCTCCGTGGCCACAAGGTCGTCCAGGAGGACGGCTCGGCCGTCACCCACGATGATCTCTTAAGCTGGCTGCAGTACTGTATAACCGGCATTAACACCCCCATCCTGCTCCCGAGCAACCCAATGTATCTGGATGCATATCTAAGCGGACAGGAGTTGTGGGGAGGAACGGTGCCAAAAATCGGCCGGCACTTTCTCCAGGTTGTGGCCATCGAAGGCTTTCCCTTGGAGTCAACTCCCGGGATACTGAATGTCCTTGCCGAACTTCCGGGTGAATACCGCTGGTCCTCGCGGTTTATCTTTCTTGATCAACATGAATCGGTAAAGCAACTGGATATGTTTCGTAAAAAGTGGCGGCAGAAGGTGAGAGGCTTTTTCGACCAGGTCTTCAACACCAACTCCGGCCCGGTCGATCAGGACGCCCTTGCCATGGTAAGCGATGCCGAAACTGCAATTGCCGAGGTCAACAGCGGACTTATTGCCGTTGGCTATTACACCAGTGTCGTAGTGATCATGGATGAGTCCCGGAACAGGCTTGAGCAGTCTGCCCGCCAGATAGAGAAAGCTATCAACCGCCTTGGCTTTGCCGCACGGATAGAAACCATCAATACGATAGACGCCTTCTTCGGCAGCCTGCCCGGGCATGGCGTCGAAAATGTCAGAAGGCCGCTCATCAATACAATGAATCTTGCCGATCTGCTCCCGACCAGCACCATCTGGACCGGGAGCAGGAAAGCACCATGTCCTCTCTATCCTCCCAAGTCACCGGCACTCATGCACTGTGTGACTCACGGATCGACTCCTTTTCGTTTGAATCTTCATGTCCGCGATCTCGGCCATACCTTCATGTTCGGTCCGACTGGTGCAGGTAAATCGGTACATCTCGGTATCATAGCGGCCCAGCTCAGGCGTTATGAAGGCATGTCTATTTTCACCTTCGACAAGGGCATGTCCATGTATCCGCTGACCAAGGCCCTCGGAGGCCAGCATTTCTCCGTCGCCGCTGACGATGACAAACTCGCCTTCTGCCCGCTGATGTTTCTCGAAACCAAAGGAGACCAGGCCTGGGCGATGGAGTGGGTCAACACCATTCTCGCCTTGAACGGGGTGGAAACAACACCTGCGCATCGAAATGAAATAGGCAACGCCATTATGAGCATGCAGGCAAGCGGTGCGCAGACACTCTCTGAATTCTCGGTGACCATCCAGGATGAACTTATCAGAGAGACCCTCCGGCAATATACGGTGGACGGCACCATGGGTCATCTCCTCGACGCCGAAGAGGATGGGCTGGCCCTTTCGGACTTCACTACTTTTGAGATCGAAGAACTGATGAATCTTGGTGAGAAGTATGCCCTGCCGGTCCTTTTATATCTCTTTCGCCGCATCGAGCGCAGCCTGAAAGGAAAACCATCGGTGATCATCCTCGATGAGGCGTGGTTGATGTTGGGGCACCCAGCCTTTCGGGCCAAGATAAGGGAATGGCTGAAGGTCATGCGAAAAGCCAACTGTCTGGTGCTGATGGCCACGCAAAGCCTCTCCGATGCCGCAAACAGTGGAATCCTGGATGTTATCGTGGAATCCACCGCCACAAAAATTTTCCTGCCGAACGTCTATGCACGGGACGAGGACACAGCGGCACTCTATTCCCGCATGGGCCTCAATGGCCGACAGATCGAGATCATTGCCACCGCCATACCGAAACAGCAATATTACTACGTCTCGGAAAATGGCCGAAGGCTCTATGAACTGGCCTTGGGACCGCTCGCTTTATCCTTTGTCGGTGCCTCCGACAAGGACTCGGTTGCCGCTATCAAAAGCCTCGAAGCCCAATACGGCGAGCAGTGGGTGCATGAATGGCTGGCTGGCAGGGGATTGAAACTCGAAAACTATGTGGAGGCCGCATGATATTTAAAAAGAAGCCGAATGCCGATCCCAGGCATGCAAACACAGAAATCATCGACGGCAGGCGGAAAGGGGAAAGCGACAATCCCTACTTATCCGCCAGGCGAACTTGGAACGAGCATGTACGAGGCGTTATTTCCTCCCGGCAGTCCTGGCAATTTGTAGGCCTCCTTTCGATGTTGATTACCCTTGCCAGCATCGGCGGAATCATCCATATCGGCAGTCAATCGAAGTTCATCCCCTATGTGGTCCAGGTCGACAAGTTGGGTGAGACCGTTGCCGCAGGTCCAGTAACAGCAACAACCTCAGTCGATCCCCGGATACTTTCTGCCACCGTCTCCGAATTTATCTCATCTGCCCGAGTGGTCACACCTGATGTGGCCCTGCAGCGGAAAGCAATCATAAAACTTTACGCATTGCTCTCCGCAAGTGACCCGGCAACGGAAAAGATGAACGAGTGGCTGAATGGCAACAGCCCCTTCAAACGGGCGGAAAAGGAGATGGTCAGTATTGAGATCAAATCGGTTTTGGCGCAAACCGTGAATACCTGGCAGGTCGACTGGGTGGAGACCTTTCGTGACAGGCAAGGGGTAATAAAGGAAACAAAAAATATGCGTGCACTGATCACTGTCTACACAACAGGGAATACCGCCCAGACTACGGAAGAACAGATACGACTGAATCCCCTTGGTATCTATATCCGTGATTTCTCCTGGTCAGGATTTCAATAATTACGAGGTGATGTATGAAAATGAAATGTGTTTCAACTCTCTTTTTAATGGCGATGCTAACGACTCCAGCCATAGCAGCAATGCCGCCTGCATCTGCTGCACCATTCACTCCAGTGGAAGAACCTCAGCCAATTACCTCCTTTGAGCATGCCGAAGCTACCACTGTGCCCGAGAAGCAGGAGGACAAATACTTCGCAAAGGACAATCCGGTGCTGACGGATCAAGAGGAGGAGGCCCTCGCGATCACCAAAAGGTTAGATGAAGCAGCCATAAAGCCCGTAGAGGGGAAAAATGGCTCGATCAGTTATCTCTTCGGTACGCAGCAACCGAGCATCCTCTGCGCGGTCCTGCAGGTCTGCGATGTGGCTCTACAGGCCGGAGAGAAGGTCAACAACGTCGAGCTTGGCGACACGGCCAGGTGGACGGTTGAGCCGGCTATCAGCGGGACAGGCGCTGGAGAGATCCAGCACCTTATCATCAAGCCAATGGATGTCGGCCTATCGACAAGTCTCGTCGTGACCACCAACTGGCGGACCTATCACTTCAAGCTGCGCTCACATAGGAAAGCTTACATGCCCCAGGTGTCATTTACCTACCCCGATGAGACAGAGAAGAAATGGAATGCCATTAAGGCCAGGGATTTGCGGGAACGAAGTGAAAAAATAATCCCCCAGACAGGCGAATACCTGGGAGACCTGTCATTTGATTATGACATAGCCGGCGATGCACCCTGGAAGCCGGTGCGTGTCTACAATGATGGCCATAAAACCATCATTCAAATGCCTTCCACGATGGAACAAACGGAGGCCCCGACCCTCCTGGTGTTGAGACACGAGAGGACATTTTCCGAGGATGAAACCGTCATGGTCAACTACCGGATACAGGGGGATCGCTACATCGTAGATACGGTTTTTAAAAAGGCGATATTGATCGCAGGCGTTGGGAAAGATCAAGATCGAATGACCATAACTTGGAGGAAGAACCAATGAACAGATCATTTCTTGTGGTGATCGTCTTTTTGATAGCCGGATGTGCTGTGAAGACAGAACAAAACTTCAATTTGGCACCAAAGCTCACTCAGGTGGAACAACAACAGATAGTCAGTGACACGGTGAGAAAACTGACTGAGTTCTATTTGCCGGCAAAAACTCGGCTCAGTGTTCAGGCATTTGAGGACACTTTCGGAATTTCACTACTCCATAACCTGAGGGAACAAGGCTATGAAGTTCAAGAACAGACGCAGAACACGCCAAACGACTCTATAGGACTGCAGGTACGATATATCCTCGATCAGGCAGGCGACCTCTACCGCGTGACGGTAATGATAGGAAGCAATTCACTTTCTCGCCCGTACTCCGAGCAGAACGGGGTGCTCACTGCAGCCGGTTGCTGGGTTCACAAAGGTAATAAGCATGAGTGATATGGCCCCCGACGCATCCCCTGCGGGAGAAAGTAAAAGAGTCCGCCGGGTGAACAACCTGCCGATGATCATCATCGCAGTCCTCGTATGCATGTTTCTCCTGGTCATGATGTTTGTGGCAATCAAACGTGCTCAAAAAAATGTCGTCGACGATAAAAAGAATGCCAAAAGCTCGTCCATGTTCGCAAGAGCAATCGTCGGCGATCAGTCCGGTGGCATCATAAAACCTTCAAAACCTCCTGAACTGCCCGATATGCCTACTTCTACGCAACAAGCAGCAAACGACAGCCTGCAAAAATCTCAGAACCCACTGAAAAAACAAGAATTGCAGCAGCAGGCGGGAAGAGATCAAGAAGCGGAGAAAATACGGATGTCCAAGCTGCAGAGACTGGAACAGGCCGCCCAGGCGAAAACTGGGGTCCAGATTGCTCCAACTCGGGGCAGTGGAAATGGGTCAGCCAGGGGATCATCAGAACTCTTGGCCGAGTTGCGGGGAAAGATTGACGCTGAGAAAAAAATCGATCCCATGGCCTCGTACAAAGAAAAGCTTGCTGAGATTGCCAGCTTAACGGGTAATGCCGGAAAAGGCGGTGAAAGCTCGTCGGTCAAAATCAGCAATAACTATTCGCAGTTTGCTGGTGGCAACGCTTCCGACCGCTGGAAGCTCGGTTCACGAATTGAGCCACCACGCTCTCCCTATGAGCTCCGGGCCGGATTCATCCTGCCGGCAACACTCATTTCAGGAATCAATTCGGAGCTGCCGGGCCAGATCATGGCCCAGGTCTCGCAATCCGTTTATGACACCCCTACAGGAAAGTATCTCTTGATTCCCCAAGGTTCACGGCTGGTAGGCAGTTATTCAAGCGATGTGGCCTATGGTCAATCACGGGTCTTGATCGGTTGGCAACGCATCGTTTTCCCCGACGGCAAGGCACTTGATATCGGATCGATGCCGGGTGCTGACAGTGCCGGATATTCCGGATTCTATGACCAGGTGAACAACCACTATCTCCGGATCTTCGGCTCGGCGATCATGATGTCCGGAGTCGTGGCGGGTATCAGCTTGAGCCAGGACAGTAATAGCACAACCTCAACCATGAATCAGCAGCGGGCAGGCGATGTCATGAGTGCGGCACTCGGCCAACAACTCGGCCAGGTAACCGCAGAGATGATCAGAAAAAACATGAATATCTCGCCGACGCTCGAAATACGGCCGGGGTACCGCTTCAACGTCATTGTTACCAAGGACCTCACCTTTGAAAAACCCTATCAGCCCTTTAATTATTCCGCCAAGGAGGAAGAGCAATGAAAAAATACTTTTTACCGTTTGTCGTTCTGGCACTTTTCCTGTCCACCCCAGTGCGAGCCGGAATCCCGGTTATTGATGGAAGCAACCTGATACAAAACATCGTCAGTGCAATCGAGGAAGTTCTGCAGACGGCCAAGCAGATCATGCAATACAAGACCCAGTTGGAGCAATATGAAGACCAGATCAAGAACACCCTTTCTCTTGAAACCTATATCTGGGATGAGGCCCAGTCGACCATAAGCGGCCTCATAGATACTGTCGATACGCTCAGCAAATTCAAGACGCAGATGGGCAGTATCGACGCCTACCTCGAAAAATTCCAGGATATCGACTACTACCGCAACTCACCGTGCTTTACCGCACAGGGGTGTTCGGATTCGGAAATGGCAGCTCTTAACAAGGTTCGCGCTCTTGGATCTGAATCGCAAAAGAAGGCCAATGACGCCCTGATGAAGGGGATAGACAGTCAACAAGAGGCCTTGAAATCCGATGCGGCGAAGCTTGAAAGCCTGCAGCAGAGTGCCCAGAAAGCCGAAGGCCGCATGGAGGCCATTCAAGCAGCCAGCCAGATCGCCAGCCAGGAAGCAAATCAGCTGTTGCAGATTCGTGGCATTTTACTTGCCCAGCAGAATGCACTTGCCGCACGCAATCAAACTGTAATGGATAAAGAGGCGCAGGAGCGAGCGGCCGGTGAGCGGTTCCGTTCCGGTAGCCTCACTCCCAGCACACCCAAGTCCTGGACAGTTGACGGCCCGAAATGACAAGGAAGACTTGGCAATTGATAGGTGTCGTACTCCTTGCCGGCTTGCTTTTTGTAGCTGACGCCCATGCGGCAATCGACAGCAATGGTGTTTTGGATAATGTCCTAGGCAAGTACTGGCAGGCGGCAAGTCAGTGGTCATCGACCCTAACTGATGCGGCAAAGAGGCTCTTTTGGTCGCTCGTCGTTATCTCCATGGTTTGGACCTTTGGTATGATGTTGTTACGAAAAGCTGATATCGGCGAGTTTTTTGCCGAGTTCGTCCGGTTCACGATCTTCACCGGCTTTTTCTGGTGGCTTCTGACAAATGGGCCGGTCTTTGCCAACTCCATTATACAGTCTTTAACCCAGCTGGGCAGCACTGCCTCTGGTCTTGGCAATTCATTCCTGCCGTCAAGTATTGTCGATGTTGGTTTTGGCATCTTTGGCAAGGTTATTGATGGCTCCAAGATCCTGGAGCCGATTGATAGTGCGATCGGCATCATCATCGCCTTGATTATCCTTTTTATCCTGGCACTGATTGGCATCAACATGCTGCTCTTGATGGTGGCTGCCTGGATACTCGCCTATGCCGGTATCTTCTTCCTGGGCTTTGGCGGGTCGAGGTGGACTTCCGACATGGCGGTCAATTATTACAAGACCGTTCTTGGACTGGCTGCGCAAATAATGACGGTGATCCTCTTAGTGGGGATCGGCAAGACTTTTATCGACAGCTACTACACCAGCATGGACGCAGGCATAACACTGAAAGATATGGCGGTTATGCTCATCGTCTCCCTGGTCCTTCTTGAGTTGGTCAACAAGGTTCCGCATCTCATCGGAGGGATCGCCAACGGTTCGAGTCTCCACGGGCCTGGAGTCGGTAGCCATGGTGCAGCGGCGGGGCTCGGGATGATGGGTTTAGCTGCTGCGGCGGCGATGACTGGTGGGTCGGCGGTGAAAGCTGGCCTTACGTCTATTGGCGGTGGTGCCTCGGCGGTCATGGCCGCAGTTTCCAAAGGAAGTCAGAATGTGGCGGCAGGTACTGATTTTCTCTCAGGCTTTGGCGGGCAAAGTTTGCAAAGCGGTGGAAGTACAGGCAGCGGCGGCAGCAGTAGCGGTAGCGGGACACCTCTGGCTGAAGCGGCAGGCTTTTCAGGGAGTTCTTCGGTTTCCTCTGGCGGTAAAACCAACCAAAACAAAAGTAGCAGTCCTCTTCAAACGGCCGGCTCGGCAGGCAGAGTGGCGGTGGATGCCGTAGCCAATCTGGCCAAGGGCACCAAGGATGTAGCGAAGAACAAGTTCGATGACATGAAGGGATCGGCAATGCAGGCAATTTCTGAAAGTACAGGAGGCAAGATCGCTGCCGCCATCAGAAGGACAGGCTCGGAAAATCAAAAAGACGTTATGAAGAACCAGGAAAACGATATCGATACTGAGATATCAGCCTTCCGTGACGATTCCGACTAAATCCGGGACTTAAGGCTATGGAAATTCATTCTCAATTGGTTGATGGGAATACGCTGAAAGGCAAGCAGGCTTTGACTGTTCTTCCTCGCTTGGTCCTGTCTGACGGAACGTTGGAGGCATTAAAGTGCCTTGGTCTGATCCTAATGACCGGCGATCACGTAAACAAGTATTTGTTCAATGGTACCTTACCTGTGCTGTTTGAAACCGGCCGCCTGGCCCTGCCGCTCTTTGTTTTTGTTCTGGCGTATAATCTAGCCAGGCCTCACGCTCTGGAGTGCGGGATCTACAGACGCACCATGATTCGTTTGGTGGTATTTGGCGGTCTTGCATCACCAGCATTTATCGCCCTGGGCGGTCTCCGGTTTGCGGGCTGGTGGCCTCTGAATATCATGTTTACGCTTCTTGCCTTCATGGCAACGGCCTGCCTGGTTGAAAAAGGCAGGATCTTTACCGCAGGCCTTGTGTTTCTGGCTGGCGGTGGTCTTGGCGAATTCTTGTGGCCGGCAATAGCCTTCGGTTTGGCTGTGAGGTCATACTGCAAAAAGCCAAGCTTAGAAGCTGCGGCTGTCGCCCTTATTGCCTGTGCAACTTTGTGGTTGATCAATCACAACTTGTGGGCATTGGCGGCCTTGCCAGTCATACTGCTGGCCACGCGCTTTGATCTGCGGGTGCCGCGTCTTCGCCTGTTCTTCTATGGGTACTACCCTCTGCACCTGGCTCTACTCCTCTTGATCCGCATCCCGATGCGCAAAGCTGGATATCTCTTTTTTATGTAGAATTTCGAGCCGATGAAAATAAAAATCAACAATACAGCCGGTCCCCAGGTGCGCTCAACATCAAAGCCCAGTCTCCTGCTCCCATTTCTTGGTCTTTTCTCACTAATCGCAGGGATACAAATTGCCACCCAGTATTTTGCCTATCTCTTCGACTATCAACCGCTTTTAGGAAGCCATATCGGACAGGTCTATCCGCCATGGGGCATCCTGCAGTGGGCGTCCAAATGGTATGGCCGCTATCCCGATGACTTCATTCGCTCAGGCAGTTTAGGTTTGTTTTGTTCGACCATAGGTCTCCTCGCAGTAGCCCTTGTCAAAGTAGTGACTGCCAATACATCCAAAGCCCACGAGTATCTGCACGGCTCTGCCCGCTGGGCGGGCTTTAAAGAGATCAAGGCCGCAGGACTTCTTGAAGGCGGTGTTTACGTCGGCGGTTGGATGGATAAACGGGGAAAATTTTATTACCTGCGACATGACGGCCCGGAACATATCCTGACTTATGCCCCGACCCGTTCCGGAAAAGGTGTCGGTCTTGTTATCCCTACTCTGCTTTCATGGCCGTCCAGTTGCGTTATCACCGATTTGAAAGGCGAGCTTTGGGCCTTGACTGCCGGCTGGCGAAAGCAGCATGCGAAAAATAAAGTCCTTCTTTTCGAGCCGGCGGCGTCCGAACGGGGGCTCTGTTGGAATCCCTTGGATGAGATTAGGTTGAACACCGATCATGAGGTCGGTGATGTGCAGAATCTCGCCAACTTGATAGTCGATCCTGACGGCAAAGGACTGGAATCCCATTGGCAGAAGACCGCCTTTGCCCTGCTGGTCGGTCTGATCCTGCATGCCCTCTACAAGGCCATGAACTCAGACTCTTCGGCTACCCTGTCCTCAATTGATGCCATGCTTGCAGATCCCACCCGGGACATCGGGGATCTGTGGACGGAAATGATCACCTATAAGCATATGGGTGGCCGGAATCATCCGGCAGTTGGCTCAGCTGCCCGCGATATGATGGATCGGCCCGAGGAAGAGGCTGGATCCGTCTTGTCCACCGCCAAATCCTACCTGGTTCTCTACCGTGATCCCATTGTTGCCGAAAACGTCTCAAAGTCCGAGTTCCGGATTAAAGACCTGATGCATCATGATGATCCTGTCTCTTTGTACATTGTCACCCAACCAAATGACAAGGCCAGGCTCCGTCCTCTTGTTCGGATCCTGGTAAACATGATCGTGCGCATATCCGCCGACAAGTTGGTTTTTAAGGACGGTCTGCCGGTTGGCCAGTACAAACACCGTCTTTTGGTAATGCTTGACGAGTTTCCAAGTCTTGGCAAACTCGAAATCCTCCAGGAGTCGCTAGCTTTTGTCGCCGGCTACGGCATCAAGTGTTACCTCATCTGCCAGGACATCAATCAACTCAAAAGCCGAGAAACCGGCTACGGGCATGACGAATCCATCACTTCAAACTGTCATGTGCAAAACGCCTTTCCACCGAATCGCATCGAGACGGCCGAACATCTTTCACGGCTTACTGGTCAGACCACGGTCATAAAAGAACAGATCACAACCAGCGGTCATCGTACAGCTGCAATGATGGGTCATGTCTCCCGCACCATCCAGGAGGTGCAGCGAGCTTTATTGACCCCCGACGAGTGTTTGCGTATGCCGGGACCCCGCAAGAATGCAAAAGGCGAGATAGAAGAGGCGGGAGACATGGTGATTTCGGTTGCTGGTTTTCCTGCGATATATGGCAGGCAGCCGCTCTATTTCAAGGATCCAGTTTTTGCGGCCCGGGCGGCAATCCTGGCACCTGATGTGAGTGATAAGACGGTTGATTGCAGCCATATTGGAGTCATCAAACTATGAAATTTCTCAAATATTTTTCCGTTGTTCTCATTTGCTTTGCCCTCCTTGGGGGCATTTGCCTTGTCGCCGGTATCAGGATCAACACCTCGGAAAGTATCCCACTTGGTATCTATCGATCTTCCGAGGAACCGGTCGAAAAAGGGGATTATGTACTCTTCTGTCCGCCGCCGGACCCGGTTTTCGATATGGCCAAGGACCGAGGCTATCTCGCCAGTGGCCTCTGTTCAGGCGGTTACGGTTATATGATGAAAGATGTTGCCGGAATATCGGGTGATGTCGTCGCCATTAAGGGTGATGGGGTACGAGTGAACGGGATCTTGTTATCCAAGAGCAAGCCCTTACAGGTCGATCCAGCCGGACGGCCGTTGCCACACTTCCAAGCCGATTCTTATACGCTGGGTAAATCAGAGGTCCTGCTCATGTCAAATGTCTGCAGCTTGTCTTTTGACGGACGATATTTCGGTCCGATAAATCGATTACAGATCAAGACCGTCATTCTTCCGGTCTTCACCTGGTGAGGACTATGCGCTTATTTATTGGTGAAAAACCCTCTGTTGCACGGGCCATCGCCGACGTTTTAGGAGTCACCGGGAAAAGCGAGGGTTTTATCCAATGCGGCACCGATACGGTTGCCTGGTGCTTTGGGCATATGTTGGAACTGGCTGCTCCAGATGATTACACGCCCGAGGATGTCCCGCGTACCGGCACCGGCAAAAAGATCTGGCGGGTCGACGACCTGCCCATCATACCGAAAGAGTGGGTTCTGAGGCCTAAGCCAGAGGCGAAGAAGCAGCTGGCAGTGATCGGCAGGCTGATAAGAAAGGCGGGTCAAATCGTAAACGCAGGCGATCCAGATCGTGAGGGTCAGCTGCTTATCGATGAGGTGTTGGAGCACTTTTGCAACACGAAACCTGTGGCTCGCTTCTGGGTCTCCGCTCAGGATGCCGTCAGCATTCAACGCGGGCTGGCTGCCTTGAAGGAGAACGCCGCCTATCATGGCTGGGCTGATGCTGCGCGCGCGCGTCAACGAGCCGACTGGCTGATCGGCATGAACCTGAGCCGGGCCTATACCCTTCGGGCACAGCGCAGCGGCTCCCGGGTTTTGTTGACCGTCGGCCGGGTTCAGACCCCGACCCTTGCCCTGGTTGTTATGCGGGACAGGGAAATCGAGTCGTTTACTCCAATGCCATATTATACCATTCGAGCTGAGATCCAGCATGCGGGTGGCAACTTTGCTGCCGTCTGGAAGGCCAAAGAAAATCAGGCAGGGCTCGATTCCGGAGGCCGGCTTATCGATAGGACCATTGCCGATACAATTGTCCACTCCGTCACGGGCCAGCCGGGCAGCATCGCCCAGTACCGGCAGGAAGCGAAAAAGCAGAACCAGCCTCTGGTTTTCACCCTTTCAGATATAACACTTCTCGCGTCCATCAGATACGGCTACAGCGCAGAAGAGGTTTTGAACGTCTGCCAGGCCCTTTATGAAACCCACAAACTGACCTCTTACCCTCGCACCGATTGTCCCTATCTGCCGGAATCGCAACATGCCGACGCACCTCTGGTACTGGATGCGATAAGGGTTATAAAACCGGAGCTGGCAGGTCTGATCGATGCCGCTGATCCTCGGATCAAGTCCCGTACCTGGAACGACGCGAAGGTCACCGCTCACCATGGCATCATCCCGACCATGCATAAGGGCAACAAAGAGGCATTAAATGATCGGGAACGTAATATCTACGATCTGATCGTGCGGGTCTATCTCGCACAGTTTTTCCCGTTCCACGAATATCTCAGCACTACTGTCCGGGTGGATGTGGCAGGCATTGCCTTTACAGCAACCGGCAAAGTTGTCACCAGAAACGGATGGAGGGATGTTTTTGATCTGGCAGAAGCAGAGGGTGATAGAGAGAAAGACGAGACCGATAAACAACAACTTCCGGCAATGGCACAGGGTGATGGCACCACCTGCATCAAAGCCATCAGAAAAGACGCTCAAACAAAGCCGCCGTCATATTTCACCGAAGGCACCTTGGTCCGGGCCATGGAGAATATCCATGCCAATGTGGTTGATCTAACGCATAAAAAAATGCTGCGAGAGGGTGACGGAATCGGCACATCCGCCACCCGGGCAAGCATAATTTCCGAACTGAAACGCCGTGGATTTCTGGAGACGAAGGGCAAAAAGATCATCAGCTCGATCTTGGGCAGAAGTCTTGTAGATGTCTTACCCGAGATCGTTACCAATCCGGTTCTGACAGCAATCTATGAGCGCATACTGAAAGGCATCGAGCAGGGAAAAGCTGATCTTCACTTATTCATTGCCAAACAGGAATCCTTTATCCGTGAACAGGTGGCACAGGCTGGTTTAAGGGCCATTTCCCTTGAAGGATCTCAAGAGGTCGCAACCGTTTCGACGCTCCATAAATGCATGGCTTGCGGAAGCGGTCTCACCCGCAGGCCGGGAAAGAAAAAGGGACAATTCTGGTGGGGCTGCAGCAATTTCCTCACCTGTAGGCAAACCTACCCCGACCTGAAGGGTCATCCAGATTATGACAGGAAAAGACAATCACAAAACAACAGGAGGATAGGACCATGACCACTGAACAAGAAAACAGACCTGAAGTAGTGAATACCGATATCTCACCCGAGGCTGTTATCCGGGAAAAATTGATTGACGCAATGACTCCCGGCTTTCAGGCGGAATTTGATCCCGACGAGGCGGATCAGGCCGGAGCTTTTATCGAAGATGCCTTGTCCGAAGAGGATGCGATGGCAAGTGATGTCGATCTCCTTGAACCCATGTATCCCGATACGGAAGGGAGGTGAGCCATGGCGGATAAAAGGAAGGCCTTTCATGAACAAGTTGCAGAGAAACTGATCGAACAACTGAAGCAAGGGACAGCCCCATGGCAGAAACCGTGGCAACCGGGAGAGCCCGGTGCGGGTATCCCGATCAATCCGGTCACCGGCAAGCGATATCGGGGGATCAACATCCTTCAACTGATGATGCAGGAGCGGACTGATCAACGTTGGTTGACCTATAAGCAGGCCGAGGCTGCCGGCGCCCAGGTGCTGAAAGGTGAAAAAGGGACCTCCATTCAATATTGGAAGTTCTCGGAGGAACAGACCATCACTGATGAAGCCGGAAGGCCAGTGCTTGACGACCAGGGCCAGCCCCGGAAAGGGCAATTGCCGCTGGAACGGCCGAGGGTGTTCTTTGCGACCGTCTTCAATGCCGAACAGGTAGAAGGCCTGCCGCCACTTGAGCGCAACGAGCCGTCATGGCAGGTCCTCGACCGGGCCGAACATATCCTGCAGGCCTCTCAGGCGGTGATCCGTCACGGTGAACATGACCGGGCATTTTACAGGGCCTCAACCGACAGCATCCATCTGCCCGGCAGGAGTCAGTTCAAGACCGCCGATCAGTATTATGCCACCGCGCTGCATGAACTCGGTCACTGGACGGGTCATTCGTCGCGTTTGAACCGCGATCTTTTGAATCCCTATGGCAGCGTAGAGTATTCCAAAGAGGAGTTGCGGGCCGAGATCGCCAGCATGATCCTGGGTGATGAGTTAGGTGTAGGTCACGATCCAGGTCAGCATGCAGCCTATGTCAAATCATGGATCAAGGTTCTGGAGGAAAATCCTCTGGAAATCTTCCGGGCGTCGGCGGATGCCGAGAGGATCCAGGATTATGTTCTGGCATTCGAACAGCAGCAGGAACTGGACCTCAGTCACATTCGAAGCCAGGTTGAAGAGCGAATTGCAGAACATCAGGCACAACCTTATGAGGTCAGCATGTCACAAACCTTACCACCCGAGAATACCTACCAGAAAGAACTTTCCCGGCTTCTAAATCTCTCCACCCTTACACCGAGTGTGTACACACCCACTAACGAATTCAGGAATACCAACCATGCAGCCGTCTTTGTTGGTGATGCCCCTATCATTCTCTGTGGTTCGGCTGATGATTCCCTCTCTGTTGCAATGGCAGAGGCCCTGGCGGCAAGTGGTCATGTCCAGGTCGCCTGCCAGGCTGCAGGTATTTCCGGTCCGATCAAGACCGGAATTATCGTCGGCAGGAATATCCCATGGGGACAAACTGAATCGGCCATTGTTGCAAAGACTGCCGGTGCGGTTGACCAGGGCGGTGATGACGGGCCGGTGATCGCCGTTGTCTTGAATGATCCGGCACAGGCCGTGGTCACCAGTCTCTGTGTGACCACCGAGACCGCCCGGATTTTCGATGCCAATGCTCCGGAACTTGACGACGGGCGGAACCTTACGGCCCTTGCGGGGAAGACTGTGGACCGAATTTATCTGGATGTTCCTTTCAAGGAAAAAGACGAAGCGAAGGCTATTGGCGCTCGCTGGGACCGCAGGGAACGGTCCTGGTTTATCTCAGCAGATATTGAATCTTCACCTTTTGAGAAATGGTTGAATAAGGCACCTTCATTGGAACAAGGTCTTGGCCAAGCTAAGGGCAATGAGCCGGCTCAACGTTTTGAGCTTCATGATCCTCGTTCTGATGTGACTTATCGATTTACAACTGCTGCCGATGTGATTGCTAAGGCTGATGAGATCGGCGGAAATCGATTTTTGATGGTTTTTCCTGATGGCCAGTTTGAGCATATCAGCAAGGTGGATGGAGTTTGGAAACATGGGGATGGGAAAGCATTTCTCATTGATAGCCAAGGGTTGCAGATAAAATCAAGCACTGCAGCCGATCGTCAATATCTTGCCGTACCCTTTGGTGAGCGATCCGCGGCCAAGGCTGCTGGAGCGTTATGGGACAAAGCGGCTAAATCTTGGTATGTGGGACCGAAAGCAGATTTGGTGAAGCTTAAACGATGGGACATGGACAATGTCGCAGCTCAGGATCCGGCATTGACGCCAAAGGAAGAGTTTACTGAGGCCTTGGAGGCCCTCGGATGTGTCATCGCAGGAGATCATCCCATTATGGATGGTCAGAAACATCGGATTGGAGTTGAAGGTGACAGGAAAGGTGATCAGGCAGGCTTTTATGTCTGTCATCTGGACGGACACCCTGCGGGTTACATCAAAAATAACCGTACCGGCATCGACATGAAATGGAAGGCCAAGGGCTATTCGCTTGATCCGGAGGAAAAGGTAAAGCTGCAGGCCGTGACTGCAGCCAAACAGGCCGAACGTGCTGCAAGGCTGGAAGAAACCCATGAGGCTACCTCACAACGTATCATTCGGCAGATGGAAGATCTGGTTCCTGTTGCCGAAGCGACTGCCTATTTGAAAGATAAAGGGATCCAGCCTCACGTTGGGGCTTTGACCGATGGCGACTATAAAACCACCTACATCCCGGCCTTCGACACTGGCGGCAAGCTGTGGACCATGCAATATATCCAGGAAAATGGGACCAAACGTTTCGCCAAAAACAGCCGCAAGGAAGGGTGTTTCCATCCGGTCGGCGGCATGGACGCTCTTGCTGGAGTACCGGTACTGGTCATTGCAGAGGGCTATGCCACCGCTGCCACTCTTTCTGAGGCCCTGGGACATGTCACTGTTTCGGCATTCGATTCCGGCAATTTACTGCCGGTGGCCCAGGCTCTTCATCAGAAATATCCCGACAAACCGATCATTATCGCAGGTGACGATGACTTAAACGTCGGAGCCACTCTGGGGATCAATCCCGGCCGTGTCAAAGCCACTGAAGCCGCCCGTGCTGTTGGAGGAAAGGCCATCTTTCCCATTTTTGCACCTGGTGAGCAGTCGGCTGACTCTAAGGTATTTACTGACTTCAATGACCTGGCAAAGGCTTCGATCTTGGGGATGGATGGCGTTAAACGCCAGGTTCAGCCCGTTATCGATAAGGCAATAGAAGGATTAGAGCAACGGATTGAATATAAACGAAAGTTGAAACTGGAGAACGGGAAAGCAAAGGAAAAATTGGAACAGAGAACATCTCGTAAATCGATTAGTAGGCGCAGTATCCGGGCTTAGGAAGAACCTCTGTGGATGAATGAAAATCATATATGAAATTCAATGAAAGGAAAGGGGGCTTCTCACGAAACGGAATAAATTATACGGATGCGCCATGAAGCTTTGACACTATCTGCAATGGTTATTATACTAACCATTACAAACAACTCAACATGAGGGGTGCCCTTATGCAGGTGATTGATTCATATGTCCCGATTACTCAAGCCAAAGCGAAGCTTTTGGATATGGTAAGACAGTTGCAGGGTACGAACGACACAATAGCTATCACAAAAAACGGTGTCCCGGAAGTTGTTCTACTCTCAATGAAGAAGTTTAATGGCCTGTTGGAAACCATAGACGTGCTTTCGGACCCGGCCATGATGGAGCAGATTCAGGCGTCTTCTCAAGATGTGAAGACGGGAAACCTTATTGATCTTGATGAGGCGTTTTGATGCCTTTTCAGGTAAAGGTTACATCGCATGCAAATGAAGCAGGGAAAAAACTTAACCCGGAAATCAGAAAAGCCGCGAAAGCTGCATTGAAAGAGCTTGCTTTGAATCCATACTTGGGAAAGGAGTTGCAAGCAGAATTAAGCGGATTTTGGTCGTTGAGATTTCTGCGGTACCGAATTATTTATAGGGTCGATGTACCACAGAAAATCATTGTTGTTTGGGCTGTCGGGCATCGCCGAGACATTTACGAGGCATTTAACGAGTATGTGTCCAAAGCGGGGGTGTAGACCCGCACCGCGTAAAAGTGGGAATGCTGCCAACGAAAAACTTGGTTCGCACACCATATGATGTCTGCTCGAAATGAGACATAAAAACCGGAGCAGATCAATTTTCAGAGGTCGAGTAGACCGGTTTCTCTAAGGGGATTTCGTTCCATTGGACTTCAAACCCCTTTAGGTGTTAATGGCTGTACATCTCTTTTCGTCGCAGGAACGCAGCAGGCCCACCTTCTAAAATGTCCATTACGCACTGTTTGGTCGCATCTGTGTCGATCGAACCCCGGTCTTTAGTCTTTCCACAGTCGTTTTCGCGGCGCATGGGAAGGATCAGCTCGGAATCACCAAGTACGGCGATGTTAGCATTGTGGGTCACAAGAATCACCTGACGCCTCTCTTTGATTGCCCGCAATGTAGTGACAATGCTTGAGAAGATGAATGCATTGTCAAGGTCGTCCTCGGGCTGGTCGATCACCAGTGGTACATTTGTTTCAGCCAGCATTGCAATGGTCAGAAGAATCGTGTGACGTTGCCCATCCGAAAGCTGAAATACAGGGATTTCCTTGGGCGGTGTTGACTTTGTGCGAACCGTGATGATCGGTTTCGGCTGTTTCGCAAGCGCCTGAAGCTCAAACAGAATGTTCCAAAAACGAAGCTTAGCGACGATTTTCTCGGCCCAATCGAGTGAAACGTTGGCGGCAGTGGCTATCTTCTGGCAATTGCATTCCAGAACCAAGTCAGCGAGTTCTGATGGCGTGATGCGACTGCAAACGTTCTCTATCAAATTGTCTTGCAGGTACGTTCCATGCATTTTTTCCTGCATGAACGACTCGAACTCCACCGTGATTCCAGATTCGTCGTATTTCACGAATATGGTGTAATCCTTGATTGTCCCACCAAGATTAGCGTTAATCCCCTTGAGCTGGGTCTTTCTCCGTTTGGTCATATTCTCTCGAACTTCCTTCAAATCCGCGCGCAGCTTAGCTCGTTGCTCTTGGCATTGTTTCCGCTCGTCGGTGCGCTGCTCAACCCCAGCAATTTCCTTCGCAACTGCCGTTTTCTGGCGAAGCAATAATTCCAAACCTGGAATGTCAGTGGCTAGACCACGAGCCTTTAAATCTGCAAGTTTCGTCGCCACCTCACCACTCATACGCTGATGGCTGATTTTTAGCTCCCCAGCCAGAGCCGTCAACTCCTTGGCGCAGGACTTTAGCAAGATGTTTAATTCCACCTCTTTCTGCTTCACCGCCGCGTTATTTTTGAAGAGTGCTGCCTTGACAGCCGCCATAGTTTTATTGGAAGTCTCATCCTGCGTGCAGATGCCAGCCGTTGCAACAATCTGATCGAAGCCGCGCTGAATGCCCGATAGGGAAAATCCGTTTGTGTATTCGGTTGCAATTTCCTGGATGGATTCCCGAACTGCTTTTTCCGAAGCGAGCTTGCTCTGCGTTCCAACCACCTCGCGCAGATTTCCATCTTCAGCGACTTTCAGCTTCTTTTCAATCTCTTCCAACGACTTCTTTTTCACGGTCAGTTGCGAGAAGGCACTTTCGAGCGGGTGCAAACGGCCCGCATTTTCGCGCAGGCTCGTCACAAGGGATTCCTCGGTTTCAAGAAGGTCACGCAGGTTAGTGTGACGGTCCAAAAACTCCTGGAATAGGTCCGGGTGGTTGAGTGGGTCCTCAGCGACTTTAGCAAGCTCACCTTGTCCGAAATACTCGATGCGAAATGCGTCGACCGGCACATCGGTGACTGATTCATCCTCCTTGGCCTTTACCTCTATGTCGCCGCCGCGCGTGCGAACATAGCGGTATAGAATACCGTTTTCGTCCTCGCAGAACACCGTGACAGAATTAGGGCAGTTATCGTAATCTCCGAATTCGTCATTCAGGCCGAAGGCGTATGCAATTGCCCGGATCGCTGTTGATTTACCAGTTCCACGTCCACCGATAAGACAATTGAGGTTGTCACTGAAATGAATCATCTCTTCGTGGAGGAAGCCTCCAGTGATTGCTATACCGTGCAGACGTGGGATGGAGCGGGGTACCGAAGCACTGGCACGCACGCGGGCCAATGGATCGACCATTGCAACGCGTAAGGCATTGAAGCTGAGTTCGGCGAGCTTGACGCGCGTCCATGGTTTGCTCGGGTCTTGATGTTCAAACTGCTTCATTGAATGTGCGTCGGAACCCTGTACGTGGGCGAAATGGTGGCGTGCGGAGAGTTCATGCTTCAACTGACGGGCAGTAAGCATTTTTTTGCGCTCAACTCCGGCTGATCCGGCCTCATCGTGTTCGGAATACCAAAGTAAAGCATCGACCGTATCGCATTCCAAACCATAAAGGCCAGGACTGGTGATGATATCTCTTTTCCAGTTCTGGAAACCTGGGGTGAACATATCAAAACCTGTCTTTTCTCGGTCGATGTGTGCGGCAATGCAGATTCCTCCAAGTTTCTCGACCTCGGTGATCGTGTCGGCCATCGACTTGGCAGTCCGAGTGTTTTCGGCACCCATCTCTCCGATCAGGTCGAGCCGTGACAGAAACTTCGCAAGGTCGGTGGTGCGGTCGGGTGCGAAATAGGCAAGAAGATGGCCATGGGCAGTGGTGACTTCGACGCCCAGCAGCACGAGAATTTGTCCAGTGTAATTGTCCTGGGCGTGGACAACGGCTCGTTGCACATTCACGTTTGAGTTGTGGTCAGTGATCGCAATGACACTCAGGCCCTGCCTAACCGCTGAGTCAACGATGGCCTCAGGGGTCATCATCATATCCTTAACATCATGTGAGGCACCGTAGGAATGAATGTGTAGATCAACGTTGTGGAACCGTGCTCCATTATCAAGTAAGCAAATGTCCTTGAATTGAACCATTTCCTAGTTCCTCTTATAAGCTTTGTCGGGGTATGACCGTTTGTTGTTGGGCAACAAAGATTGATATTCAGTGAAATTATTCATCTCAGGAATACGTCAGCACGTCCCCCAAGGATCGCGCCACAACATATCTTGCCGGGTTTCCCCCGTCCTCAATCGCTTTGAAGTGAGCCTTGCCGCAAACGATCTTTGCTTTCTCTTTATCTCGCTGAGCATCGGCGAACAAGCCGCTCTTGGTCTCAACGACGAAGTACAGCCGTTCAGCACCATCCTCTTCTACGAGCACAGCCCAGTCCGGATTGTAACCGCCAAGCGGTGTGGGTACCGAGAACCAACCGGGAAGTTTGGTGTACACTTTGACGGCGCTGTTCTTTTCAAGTTGATCGGAAAAATTTGCCTCGGGAGCGGAGTCATAGACCACCTGCTCGTAGACCGATTTTTCAGCATCGAGCAGGTTCTTGAGGTAACCTGTCAGCTCCTCTTGCTCAAAGAGTTCCTGAGCGTAGAAGTGTTCGTTGCCCAGCTTCTGATATTTGATACCGTCCACCACTGCGAGACGCTTGCAGCGATTGACGGCCTCGGCGGCCAGTTCGATAAATTGCTGGGGGTTGCGCTTGAAGTCGTCAAGCCGGAGGCTGCCCGTCAGGATGCGGTGAATTGTCCGCCGGGTCAGCTGGGTGCGATCCTGAAGGTCGGTCAGCAGATCTGGCAATTCAATATCGGTTTCATCCAGCACAACCGTTGTTGCGCCCTGTCGTTCGATGGCTTCAACGCCAGCTTTTCCGATAGCGATATCGGCTTTCCGCCATTGCAAGCGAGGCCTCGGGATGGGAGGCGCATTGCGCAGAGCATCGATGCAGCTTTCGACCAGCTTCTCGTTGTCGAAATGTACCCGGTAGGTGGTTTTGTATTTGATGCGATCCCAAAGGGCCTTGAACTCGGGACTCTGCAGGATGACCTGCCGCGTCCGTACCTGGCGGCGCTCGTTTGCGTCTTTTACCTCCAAACGACCGGCAAGTTTCTTCAATATGGCGGCGATCTGGTCATTTTGGGCCGCAAAATTTTCAGGAAGATCGAGGGTCCCATCCTTCAGTGCTTTTTTAAGGGAATCCTGCACCTTGCCTTTCTTGTCGATATACCCTTGTTCTTTCAGATGGGCGCATAATGCTTTCGATCTCTCGGAGCCAAGCGGGACAATCTTTCCATTAGGATCAACAACGGTAATACCGGCAAACTGATGGTCCTCGACGATACCGAAACGGATACCGGTGTCAGCCTCGATCTCCTTCTGCAGATTCTCAGCAAACTGCTCGTAACTTTCGGTGGCAATGACCGTCAGTGTATTGACCTCAAAGCCCCGCACGCGCTGGCCATCCTGGTTAACACAAAGGCGTAGGCCGCGACCGATGGTCTGGCGGCGCTCGCGCTCAGTGCCCATTTCCCGCAGGGCGCAAATCTGGAAGACGTTCGGATTGTCCCAACCCTCGCGCAAGGCCGAATGGGAAAAGATGAACTTCAGCGGGGTCTCGAAGGAAAGCAGTTTTTCTTTCTCCTTCATGATCAGGTTATAGGCCCGCTCGGCATTGTCCCGATTGCCCTGATTGTTCTCGGCGGTGTCGGTCCATCCCCCTTTCTTATCGATGGAAAAATAGCCGTTGTGTACTTCTTCCGCCGTGCGTGATAGATCGACTTCCTGAAAAAGGGTCGCGTAATCCGGGTTCTTCGCTGCCCGTCGGTACTCTTCCTCGAAAATGCGGGCATACGCACCCTTGACCGGCTGGCCGTCCGCATCGTACCCGCGGTACTTGCTCACCGCATCGATGAAAAAAAGTGACAAGACCTTGATCCCCTGCAACCGCAGACGTTTCTCCTTATCCAGATGCTGTCGGATGGTTCGGCGGATCATCTCGCGTTGTATGGCCAGTTCGTCCACATCGCCCCAGGCCTGACCGGGTTTCAGAAACATCTCGCCGCCGGGCACACGCAGTTCCATGAACTCGTTACCTTTCCCGACCCGGATTTCACCGACGCGACAATCGCTGTACATCGCCCGTTTGGTGGTTTGTTCCAGATTATCGCCGTCCTGCACCGTCACTTCCCGGCGCTGCACACCAACCGCAGCCTGCATGTCCAACTCGACACGGGCTGAAATGAGGCCCCGCTTGTTCTCGACCGTGATCAGGCGAACAAAAGGTTTGTTAAAAGCATCCTCAACTGTCGCCGAATCCACCTCGATCTGCTTGACCAGCCGTTTTTCGTATGCGTCCACCGCATCAAGCCGGTAGACCATGTGATGTTTATCCGCATGGGTGGCGGAATAGCGCAGGGTGCACAGGGGATCCATGGCGTTCAATGCGGTCTTGCCGGCGCCGGAAAGACCGCCGTCGACACTCTGGGGCTCATCGACAATGACGATGGGCCGGGTCGCCCGAATCAGATCGATGGGCTTCTCGCCGCCGGTCTTCTCGCTGTCCTTGTAGAGATTATTGACATCTTTTTTGTTGATGGCGCCGACCGTCACCACCATGACCTGGACCTGCGAGCTGGTCGCAAAGTTGCGGACCTGACCGAGCTTTAAGGAATCGTAGATGAAGAAATCGAAGGGTACCCCGGCATACAGTCCCTTGAAATGCTCCTCGGTGATCTGCAACGACTTGTATACACCCTCTTTGATCGCCACCGAGGGCACGACGATGACGAATTTGCAGAAACCATAGCGTTTATTCAGCTCGAAGATCGTCCGCAGATAGACATAGGTTTTTCCCGTGCCGGTCTCCATTTCGACGGTGAAGTCGCCCGAGGCCAGGGAATCGGATGGCGGCAAGCCATTGCGCAGCTGGATATCGCTCAGGTTTTTCAGCAACTCATCATCGAGCAAGGTCAGCCGGTTGCCGATGCCAAGATCGTTTTCCATCCCCGGTAGATAGACGGCAGCTCCCAGGGCGCTTTTGGTCACCGTGAATTCCGTCCGGCATATTTCCTGGCCGCGGAACAGGTCGCACACCGCCTCAATGGCGGCCATCTGGTAATCAAGGTTTGGTTCAAAATGCAGTTTCATTTCAATTCTTCTCGCAAAGTAGCAATAAAAAAACCAACTATACCGTTATGTTGATGGAAATCTATTGCTAGTTTTTTTAGCTAATCGTTTCCTATCGGCGATGTATTAGCAATACACACTTCCCATACTGGAAGCCATGCTGAGGGCTTGCTTCTTTGCTTATTAAGTAAAGAAAAATATCAATGCGTTACGTATTATTTCCTTTGCTAATCTTTGCTAATTTTTTAGCAGTTTCCCTGTGTAGCAAAGGCCTACTGGTTATCTCCAAGAATCCAGATCGGTGTTGCTCTTGACCCCGCATTGCGGATAAATCCGGCACGGCGAAGGGCTTGCAGCAGATTTCTCACCTTGTGTTCCTTCTGCTCCTCTGTGAGCACCTCGGGAAGTTTGGGAAAGAGCAGCTCATCCAGTTCGTTGCGACTGGCTTTTGAATATTTCTGGAGATACTCGGTGATCAAGCGCCGATAATAGTCGTCATCCAGCCCCCGGTTGCGGATGTAGTGCGCCTTCTGTTCGGTCCATTCCGCCACCTTTGCCGAGATGTAATAATTAGGCGCACGACCCTCTATCAGCTTTTCGGCCTTGAGCCATTTAGATGCTGCCGAAGTGATTTTCCGGTGTTTCTGCACTTGGTCGAGGAGGACCACTTGCGAAAGATTCAAGTCGCGTCGTTTCATCAGGATCTGCGTATACTTTACGTCCAAAATCCGGCCATGAATGGCCACCTCGATTCTCGGTTTAACGGAGGTATCGGCGTCGATGAGGTAATCGGGCATAGGAAAGAACCGTTCCCTCTGGGTCTCGAACATCCTGCGGATACCGCTGCCCTGCTGGTCAATCATACGCAGCCGGATCATGCCGTCGATCAGCCATTGATTGCGATAATGCTCCGGTGGGGATTGATGTTCCAGCATCCACTGAACACTGGGCGGGAGAAAAACACCCAGATTGGTAAAAACCAGCCGGTCCGGATGCTCGACCACATTGATTTTGCCGCCCATGCGATAGTCCTGATGGGCGATGCAGTTATGCAAGGCCTCACGGATAACCCAGGAATCGTATTGCGATACTGGAACAGGAAAGAGCGTACCATCCGGCATGTATTCCATGGAGACATTGCGGATGCATTTGAACAATCTCTCCGAGGCCAATAGCAGCGGCATGCTGAAATGCTGACCGCCAACAACCCGGTTCTGTTCGTCACGCAGATTCCAGCTGATTTTTGTGTCCGCCGGGGCCAGGAAATGCGAGGCCTCGTCACGACCGAGCAGCAGAAGAGCGGAGCGGGTCAAACGTCCTTGCTTGGTCACATGCGCCTTGTTCAGGAGGGTGGCCACATCCCACGCCAGGGCTTCTGCCCGGATTTTCTCATGACGACCGGTGTCCGGTTCGGTTTTTATCAGGTATTCGAGAAATTTGTTACGGGCGAAATCGACCGCCTCCGGATCAAGATCGTCAAAGGTGGCCTCGGGGACAATTTCTCCAGTCCAGTCTTCGATGCCGCCCAGCATCTCCCAAATCCGTGCCTCCTTGTCGGGATGTTCGGCTAATCTGGTGGTATGACTGTCGATGCGAATATAGCGATCCCCTTTGAAAGCAAGAGGTGCAGACCTGGGTGGATGGATCTCCAGCATGACCACCTTGCCATCCGGATGCGCGACCTCATGGAACTGGAAATCCGGACGCGGCTTGGTCTTTTGGGTCAGCCACATAACCAGCGACTGTTTGCCCTCGCCCTTGCTGGTAAAGGGATTGAAGGAAGTACCCTTTACGGCATGGGTTGTGTTATCTACCCCCCAGAGCAGCCAGGCCCGATCATGCCGTTCGAGGATAGCGGCATTGGCCATGGCCGAGAGATATTTGCCGATGTCGTCGGCAAAATTCCAGCTTGATTTGAACTCGATCGTAGCCTCCTCGCGTGGCAGGCTGCGGAATTGCTCAAGCAGGTGGAGTAAAACGCTGTTGTCCATTCCCCAGCCTCCCCTACAAACTGCGGACGTTGCTCAGTCCGTGCTGGTTAAGAATGGCATCGAGGTTGGTCTTGGCGACATCGTCGGCAAAAGCACTGTCTCGAAACACGCAGGTAGAATCACCGGCCGGGGCAAGCTTCTTGCGCCAGGCGACGAGCCCCAAGGCCAGGGGTTCGACCTCGTCGCGGGTGATCTGCCCGGCCAGGCAGGTGAGCAGCACGCCGCCGCCGATGGCATGGACGGTTTTTCCGGCGATGAGGCGTTGTTTGATAGGCACGCAGAGGTCGAGACCGAGTTTCAGCAGCAGCTCGTAGAGGAGGTCCGCCTCCGTGCGGCCGGGTTTTATATGTTCTATTGAGTCGAAGAGAGTTTTTTCCAGGTTATCGCGGTCCGGCTCCCAAGCGCGGATGTTGCTGGAGTCGAGTTTGAAGACGCGGAAACCGGCGTCTCCATGGAATAGTGGATTTTTGTTTTTAATCTTTTTTCCAGCGCGACGGAGACGTTCTTTTGTTAATTCAGCGATAGTTCGTGGCTTGCCGAGTTGGTCGCAAAATCCTGCTGCCACCTTCTGGCCCTTTTGGGTAGACGCTAGGGGTTCTGGCAACTGTACAAGAATGAACCGTCGCTGCCCGCCATTACGAGCGTTCAGTTCCAATATCGAATGCCCAGTGGTGCCACTGCCAGCAAAAAAATCCAACACAATTGCTGATGGGTCCCCACCAGTCGTATAGTCAATCAGCCTTGCAATCTCTTCATGGTCTTTAGGATTGTCAAAAATCTTTGAACCAAACATTTTTCTCATGTACTTAACTGAAACCTGAGATTGCTTGTAAAAATATGACCCACGTACTTGTGTGGCTAATTCATCATCTTCTTGATTGTCTATTTCACTTTCCGAATCGTCATCATTAGGCTCAAAAGTTCCCTCAATTTCAAATTCAATAGGGCGAATATGTGACTTTCTGATTGGTGGTTCTCTGTGGTCTTTACGAAACTCAACAACTCCGAGATCAATCATTTGTTGCATTGTTTCTAATTTTGAGAATACCCACCCTCTCTCAGGTACTGCACAAGGTTTTTTAGTCTGTGGGTGTACAACGTCGTAAATAGGCCCACCACCTCCCGGCCAAGAGATATTGTCATCTCTCCATGGCCCATGTTTATCAATATGTTTGTAACGACTCCATTTTTTAGATGGATGGGACTTGGGCAATTGAGAATACCAAATCTGCAAATCTGTTTCGATTGCCTTGTCATCTTCATCATATTGAGTTCTTAATTCCAGATATTTTTGCCAAATCTCCCGAGCACCAGGTTTTTCCTCACGCCACTTAGTTTTATTTTCTTTAAGGTAAGCTAAGGACTGCGCATAGACTAATAAATATTCATGGCCCACAGAGAAGAGCTTGGCATCATTCTTCCGGCCTTTTTCCCAAACAAGTCGGGCAATAAAGTTCTCAGAGCCGAATATTTCGTCGCAAAGCATAGTAAGGTTCGCGACCTCTTGATCGTCGATGCTGATGAGGATAACTCCATCGCGTCGCAGCATATTTTTTGCATTTTTCAAACGCGGCAGCATCATATTCAGCCAGTCGGTATGAAACCGGCCGCTGGCCTCGGTATTGCTGGTCATCTTCTGCCCGCCTTCCACTTGGCCGGTCAGTTCCAGATAATTCCTGATATTGTCCTGAAAATTGTCGGGATAGACGAAATCCTTGCCGGTGTTATAGGGTGGATCGATGTAGATGAGTTTGACCTTGCCCGCATAAGATTTTTGCAGGAGTTTGAGAACTTCGAGGTTATCGCCCTCGATCATCAAATTTTGCGTGGTTGCCCAATCGACGCTTTCTTCCGGGCAGGGCCGCAGGGTGCCGGTAGACGGAGTGAGCGCCATCTGTCGGGCGCGACGTTTGCCATGCCAGTTGAGACCGTACTTCTCCTCGCGTTCCTCCAATACCCCGCCGAGCAATTGTTTAAGCACCTCAAAGTCGATCTTCCCCTCAACCACAGCCTCGGGGAAAAGGGTTTTCACCTGTTCGACATTTTCGGCCACTATATCGGCAGAGGCGGTTTCAGGGTCTTGAGCGATTATTTTTTGCATCAATAACTCCAAACTACTGGGTTTGTATCAGGTCTATCCGTTCAAGTGCTTTTGGATTAGTTGTTGAACGGCAGAAAAATCGAAACCGTTAGCACTTGATTCCGTAGAGGTCACAAGTGTGCCATGTGGACCACCACCTTCTTCAGCCGGTAGGATACCATTGGTTCGATACCAGGAAAGTTTGGCTTCCCAACTACGACGGTAGTCTTCTCTTTCCAATAAACCAAGGTGTTCCCAGTATATATTCCGCCCGGATATTTCATCCTCGATGGTGAAATCAGGGTAGCGGGTCCTGCCATTCAGGGTCAAGGCTTGCTCGTACTCGGGTAGATATCCCGCATGGCGAAGCTCCTCATAAATCAAGAGTTCTGATTTGGATCTAACGGCAATTCCGGTACTTGTGCGGTGGGTTAGGCCATCCTGCAGGAAGATACTCCCTTTTTGCTGGGGAAATTCCATCATACGGCATGGTTTCAAAAGATTGGTCATACGACGGGCGGTTTCTGAACGGTGCGGGGCGGCAAATTCCTTCAGTAGCGTGCGCGGTCCCTGGTGCATGACCACCACACGATCCTGATGGCGGGTGAGCGCCGTATATATAAGCTCACGTGACAGAATCGGATGGCCTTCAGGCAACACAAGAACCACTAGCTTGAACTGGCTTCCTTGCGCTTTGTGGACCGTCAGAGCATAGGCAAGCTCAAGGGAAGCATCACCTTCTTCTCTAAAGTCATTACCATAAAAATCGTAAGTAAAACCTTGTTGTGACGAGAATTCAACCTTGAGAATTTTGGGGTTGCCTCGGCTCTTCCATTGACCCACAGCAATGCCGATTTCACCATTTGCTAGGTAGCCGAGGGCTCCCTCCTGCGGATATACCCGTTTACCATCTCGGCGATGGTTACCAAGGTTGATAACCTTATCACCGTAAACAATCCGTTCTGCTCCAAATGGTTTCGGAATGGAACGCGATCGAGCTGTTGCTAGTTGGAGAAATCCGGATCGGAAACGCTCATGAATCTGACGATTAATGTCGCAAACACCGAAGGGCATCCCGCGCAGGGGACTGAGAATCTGCCATGCCTCAACAGAAGCCACTGAACCGCTTTGTCCTTTACGGGTTGCATTGAAGTAATCGTAGTCGCCACTGACAGTCGCACCGAGCTCCCGGTTAAAACCTCTATGATCATCGGGTCCAGCAAGTTTTAATTCGTCTTTCAGGACATGGATCAACTTCTGTTGAAAATCTTCGGCCTTCTGCCACTCAACAAACCGTATCGTCTTGTGTTCATCAGTCCCGGCAAAAAAAACATCGTCCTCACCAGCGGAAGGTGGCGTAGCGCTAAACCATCGTGCCAGCCGCAGGTCTGGTCGCTCCTTACCCACCTGTCGCCGCTCAATTGTGAGCTCGGTGTAACCGGGTGCAATCCGCGGGAAACGGGTTTCATAATCATCCGGCCGCAACTTGGCGATGATGTCCACAAATGGACGCCCAGCGCCAATGGGTGGTAACTGGGCAGGATCGCCCACCAAAATAAAGCGTTTCACTCCCTGCAGGGCATCGAATAATGCACCAAGCATATCTTCGGTGAGCATGGAGGACTCGTCCACAATAACCGTACCAAAGCCTGTTGCCTTTGGCCGCTTGCTCATAACGTACCGCCCTGAAGAAGTGTCGTAGCGACCGTGCTGATTGAGGAATTGGGCTATAGTCAGAGCCTTAGCTCCATCGCCTCCCGCCAATTCCTGCATGCGGACCCGAGCTTTTCCGGTAGGAGCCAGCAGAAGCAATCCTTCATCCCGAATCTCTGGCTGTTCACAGAGAATGCCAAGTACCGTTGTTTTTCCGGCTCCAGCCGGACCAGCCAAAACGCTGAAACGTGCCTCTGCAAGTTCTTTTAACGCCGCAACCTTCTCTGTACGTGCTCTCTTTTCTTCAAGGTCTGTGGTACCTCCAAATTTACTATCCACTAATGCCGACCAATTGGCGGTAAGGGTATGACGCTGGCCCGCAACACGTCCATTAATTTGTTTACGCACCAATTCGGCGATGGTGTTGTAGCGCTGAAGCTGGACGGCAACATCATCTTCAAAGGAAGTTGACACAATTTCGGGCATCATGTCGGCAATGCGTGCAGAAAGGATATCACCCGTGATGGGGCAGGGAGGGCGAACAGGGAAGCTACTGACAGTGTCAACCACCTTATTTTTAGAAATCAAGGTGTGACCCGCCAAAGCTGCTTCTTCGAGGGAGGCAATAGTAAAGGCTCGCAGGCGACGTAGATCGACCGCTGAATCAAGACGCGATGGCGGCTCCAGAGGATGTTGCAAGCGCACAGTATCCTCTGGGAAAACGCCGCGATCCACAGTCAGAAGCCGAATTCCATCTCGATTATGTCTGCTGAGTTCATAAAAAAGATATGGGTTGTGCAGAATTGCCTTATCTGTACCATCTAAGCCAGCTTTGTGTCGTGATCCTTCTTCGTAAAAATTCTTTGCCTGATCAGTTGTCAATTCAAAGCGACTGAGCAGACGCAGAAACATTCGGCGTTCTGAAGGTAATTTTTTCCAGATTGGTGCCAGTTCTTTGAAATCTCGATGAAGTTCTTTCGGTAGCACTGATTTCACTTCAGCAAAAGCCTTGTCAGCTAAAGGCCAGGGATCAACATTTTCGCCCGCTTTCTGTTGAAGGGCGTGCGCCACAAATATGCCTCGCGAGAGACCAAATGCTGCCAGGACAGCACCAAGCCCAGGGAACGGCCCGCGTACTTTCCATAAACGTACCAGTTCGTCATGTAACCACTGCCGTTGCCAACTGGTAACAATACCCTGTTCTGTCTCCATTCGACTGAGAGCAACATCCATAGAGAGAAGCGCGGCAATAGCGCCATCGTGGGTAACCAGTTCGCTGGCGTAGGAGAACTCGTTCCAATGCTCATCTTGGACTTTGGCGGTATAGCGGGCAAAATCCACCGCTGCATCTTGCTCAACGAGATGCAGCATCTGATGGTATGGCATAAGGAATCCATCTTTGCCTTTGGGACGGATCGAATGTTGTATGGGCCGCTCCCAAATCATACCCCTCATGCCCATCCCATTGCGATGATACTCCGTAATGGAACCAATGTCCTTAATGCGTCCGGCACCAATCAAGATACGTCCGGTTCCTTCAGCAAACGGCACATGTTTGGCATAGAAAAGACAAAGAGAATTCTCTGGTCGCAGATGACCGGCAAATGCATCCAGCAATTCCTTCTGGTTTTGGCCTTCGTGTATCCAGTTGGTATCATAATTAAGTGCCGGTTCCCGTTCGTCGTCAACGTCAAGATCAAAGAGTTCGCTGAAGCTCTCCATGTTTTTGTGCATCATCCAGAAAAACGGGACTACACCGGCCGAGTAAGGAGGAAATCGCAAAGGAGTCGATTGAAAATGGCCATAGATTTTTGTGTCTACTTTTGCCAAGGCATGGTTTTTGGAAAATTCTATTTCGAAAGGAGCCATAAATGCGGCTCGCTCCTCAATACAACAAGGCCATTGTTCATGTGGTAGTTCATCTAAGCTGCGGCCAGCAATAGGAATCTCTAAATCGTCTTTCTTATGACCAGCAATACCCTTGAGTTTTGCACAAGCTCCATTCAACTGAGGTGCTTGGCATACCGCTCCATTCCACCCGGTATCGTGCCAGGGTACCCGGATAGAGAGGTGACGAAGTGGAAATTTGCTGTCCATGGTTTCTCCGTACTAAAGTTTCGTTCGGACCGCAGCTTGCGCGGCTTCCAGGCGTTTGACTTCCAGATTCAGTTCCACCTGCCGGGCTATCTGTCTTTCCTTGGCAGCAGCAATCCGTAACTGGATGATTGCACTATCCAGCCGGTTGTATTCACTTAGAGCCTCGTGCTGCTGGGCTGCCTGTTGTTGGTCATCGGCGGGCCGCAAATTCCCTGTGATCCTGGCAATCTGTAGCGCCAGCAAGGTATCGATCCACCCTTGGTAAAGCGCATGGAGCGTGGCGGTCGGTTGTCGGCCAAGGGATAAAGCAGCACGAAACGCCGGCCAGTAGGCTCCGTCCCGTCCGGCATCCCACAGGGCGGAAAGAACCTCGCCATCGAGGACCGTCTTGCCTGCCTCGTTCTGCGCCCAACGCTTATGGGCAACTGACAGATCGATCCGGGTGTTCTGTTCGGTCAAGAGCAGCATTGGATAGGGAACGGCCCGATGCACCAGCTCAACCAGTCGCGCCGTTTTGGCCCCAACCCGGAGTGTAAGACGCAGGACAACAATTTCCAGGTACTCTCGAATGTCATCCCGATATTCGGAAATGCCGATGGTAGTCGGTTTAAGGGTCGCCAGCCACAACAAATCCTCAATGCCTTCGTTGATCTGGCGTTTGTCGGCGGCTGTCGGTGCACCGTTTTCAAGAAGCAGTTTTTTGGGAATACGCTGATCAACACGACAGGTGGTGGGCAGGTTAAGGGCGGCAAGAAAGGATTCGGCATTCATTGCTCCGCTCCGGGAAGAACTACCAGGAAGGCGAGCACTTCAAAATCGTTGATACCGGCAAACTCGCCCTTCATGGCATGGGTGCCACCGGGAATAAAAAGACTGGCTAAGGCGCGCTCCTCGCTCTTGCCGACAATGGAGGCCACGGCGGCGGCGAGCAGCCGTTGTGCGGCCAGCATATCCTCGCCCTGTCTGGTATCCTTGTCGAAACGGGCGCAGGCGTCGGCATCGGGCAGGTCTCGCCCCAGACAAAGACGTTTGATCCGGTCGAGGATGTGCTTGGCCTGGGTGTAGGGGAGAAATACCGGCCCCTTCTCACCCACATAGACAAGATAGTGTGCTCCGAGAGGATAGCCCGCATCCGGGATACGTTCAGTGGCGGCACCCTCGGCTCGCAGGCAAAAGATGATGCCCGGCGGCGTCTCAACTTCGAGGGTGGAAGTGACTGCGCATGTTCCAAGCGGCAGATTTTCCAGGACGTTTGGATGGGCTTTAATATACTCGGCAAGGTCGATACGGAAATCGGTAAGCGTCAAATCGGTAATGGAGACGCCGGAGGAGAGATCCTCAAGGTCGATGACCGTATCCTGAAGTTTCAGGAGCTGGCGACGGCGATATTCCAGATCGTTCATCTGATTGCCGGCCTGCTGCTCGATCAGGTTTTCCTCGCCGGTGGCTGAGATATCGAGGAGAACCATCTTGCCGCTGACCCTTTGTTCGAGGTTGATATACTCCTCAAGCTCCATATTGGGCCAAAAATTGACGAGCTGAATACAAGTGTTGGGCGAGCCGATGCGGTCAATACGGCCGAAACGTTGGATGATCCGCACCGGATTCCAATGGATGTCGTAGTTGACCAGCCAGTCGCAGTCTTGCAGGTTCTGACCTTCCGAGATGCAGTCGGTGGCGATGAGCAAATCCAATTCGCCTTCGCTGTTCAGTTCCTCCGGCCGCTCCTTTGACCGTGGTGAGAAGGCGGAAAGAATCGAGGCCAGATCTTTACGCAGTCCAGGCAAGGTGGTCTGATTGCGGCCTGTGCCGGTAACCAGAGCGGTATCAATGCCAATTGCCGACTTGGCCCATGGGGCGATCTGCTCGTAGAGATAAAGGGCAGTATCGGCAAAGGCGGTGAAAACAATGATCTTGCGGTTGCCCGGATTAATCGGCCTGGTGCATTTTCGCTCAATCACTTGGCAGAGCGCGGCCAGCTTGGCGTCACGGGCAGCACCGACCTGGGCGGCCGCCGCGTGGAGGGTTGCCAGACGGTTGCGGTCCTCAATGAGATCTTGCCGCCAACGAACCAGGTCGACGTCCTTGAGCAACACCTTAACCTTACGGCCGACGAGTAGACTCTCGAAGGCGGGATCGTCAAGATCGACATCCTCGATTTCAATTTCCTCCACTTCCTCGACGTGGTTTTCGATGCGAGCAAGCATCGCTTCTACATCCCGCAATTGTCGCTGAACCGTAAGGGCAAAAGACGATACCGAGCTTTCCATGCGTTTCAGCACATTGACCCGGAGGAGATGGATCAGGCTCTCCTCACGGTCAACCTGGCGAAAGAACCCCTCGCCGCCGCGAATTTCGGTGCTATACTTCCTGTCATAGGCCTCCTGTTTGTGCGGCAATACATACCGGAGCGGTGCATAGGAAGCGAGGTTGAGCCGGCGGATTTCCCGATTGATCTCGCGAATCGAGCGGAACTCACCGGTAAGGTCAACATCCGCTTTGATGTTGATTGGTCTCAGTCTGTCTGGGAAACGTCCGGTTTCGGCGATACCGTAGTATTTTTCGATATGCTTGCGCGAGCGGGCTATGGTGAGAAGGTCGAGCAGGGTGAAATAGTCGAATCCCAGCATCTCGATGAGTCGCGTCGGAGTACGCTCGCTTTCAACCAGATCGAGCCAGCGATTAAACTGCTTTTGCGCCAGACGCGTGGTGCTGTCGATGCTGCCGATACCGTGATCCAGCAGGGCTGTGTCGTTGCCCTCGGTGGCAAAGGCGATTTGGTTACGCAGGTCGGCCAGACGATTATTGACCGGAGTGGCCGAGAGCATGAGCACCCGGGTTTTCACCCCTTCCTTGATGATTTTGCGCATCAGGCGGTCATATCGGGTCTCGCTGCCTTGCCTGGGGGTTTTCTTGTTGCGGAAGTTGTGCGATTCATCAATGACGATAAGGTCATAGTTGCCCCAATTGACGTGGGTGAGATCGATGTCGCCGGACAACCCACCATCTCGGGAAAGGTCGGTGTGATTGAGGACATCGTAGTTGAAACGATCGGGCGCCAGGAAGTTGCGGCGATCATTGGCTTTGTACAGCGTCCAGTTGTCGCGGAGGCGTTTGGGGCAGAGCACCAGAACTCTGTCGTTACGCAGTTCATGATATTTGATAATCGCCAGCGCTTCGAAGGTCTTGCCAAGGCCCACACTGTCGGCAATGATACACCCCCCGAACCGGTTCAGCTTGTCGATTGCCCCAACCACCCCGTCACGTTGGAATTTATAGAGTTTCTTCCAAACTATGGTGTTGCGAATGCCGGTGGCCGATTTGACAATCCGGTCTTCGTCGAGATCCTCGCCACTGGCACTGAAGAGATGGTGAAGAATGAGGGTGTAGACGCTGAACGGGTCTCGTTGGGCGGCATAGGCTTGCAGAGAGTCGATCAACTCGGATTTGACGTTGATATCTGTTGCAAGGGTGGACCAATGCAGATCAAACCATTGGCTGAGCAGCAAAGCCTCTTGTTCTGTTTCGGAAGCCTGGATCAGGTTTAATGGATTGCCGGGAGTTAAACCCAGACCATCGGTACTGAAAGCCAGCGAGCCGAGCAAAGCCTGAGTGGGCTTTGATTCACCATCTCGAACCACGAAGGCGCCCTGCGGGACCGGACCAAGGGCACGTTTCACCTCGGTCTTATTGTGAATCCATTGCATGAGGCGACCCGCGAGCCACCTGTTTTGCAAACGATTGCGCATGGAGCGATCGGCATCTGATCCCAGTACTGCAAGGTTCCCTGTGGCAGGTGGCAGGAGAAGACGGCATTGCGCTATTTTATTGATTTCGCGTTGAACCTCGGCAAACGCAAAAAGCGAGAAAGCAGGCGTCACGACATCAAGCAGGTTTCCCTGCACGAGTGTGGGACGAATGAGGTCAATAACGCGATTGGATCCTGTGTTGCCGACAAGTTTCATGTAAAATCTTCGGATCTTGAGTTTTTGCTGTTGTAGCCCCAATTATGGCTATGAGAATCGAAAAAAAACAATAGCCTGCATCTCCCCCATCCTACCATTTTCACGACGTTTAGCGTAAAGATAAGGTACATGGCGCTGTTAGCACGTTTCGCTTGACCGAAGTGTCCTTCCCCTATTTGTTGTGATTTTGTTTGCTGCCATCTAAAAAGAACCATATTCTTTAAACGGGAAATGGCTAGAGCAGGGTTGACACCGTTTCTATTTGAAATGGTTACGCTATTATCTTGATTTCTGCACCAAAAAACCTTTTGGTTGGAGCGTAATTGATTCTTTGTCCGCCTATTTTTCGCCAGTCTTCTTTTCTTTCAGCTGTAACCACCCCTAGTAGGAGTCAATATCAGATGATTTGGGCGAACCATCGGATGATTGTCGGATGATTTCATTATGGGATTGTACCGTCCTGAAAGGCTTGGTCTGGTCCATTGCCCGTCTTTTCGAAAAGGATCCAGTAGCCGCGCAGGCGGAAATAGCTGATATGGGAGAGATATCGAGAGGCCCGAGCTCGGTCAGAAATAACCATGCCGCGGGAAATGGGCAGATCAATTTGTTCATCGATGGCAAGTGGGGGCTTGGAGTATTTCACTCAATACCCCTATAAAAAAGTAACCCGCCGGGGTGCGCATGCAGGGTCGAAACCCAGAGAGGCGTGGCGGGTGTTGTTCGAAATGGATTGTGAAGGTATAGTATTTCACTTGCCACATACTTTTCAAGAACATTTTTTGTCATAGCACAATTTGCTAGGCACATCTCTGCTGATCGTCCAGCAGTCTGTTGCATCTTTACCCAACTCTTTTATTGGTGCAACATGCTAACGCCCAAGGATCATGAGATAAGGCAAGAGGCTCTGTTTACACATTTAGCTTTTGCGGTGTCAGGCGATAGCCAATAGCGTGCATAATGGCGTTGATACTGGAAAGGGCGGGGTTGCCATTTTCCGAAAGAGCTTTTTGTACACCCTTTCGGCTTAACCCGGACTCTTCTGCAATTTTACTCACACCCTTTTATACTCCGGCATGCACGCCTGCTTTTGCCAGATTTGGTGAGATCAGAGAGCACATTGTCGACCTGTTTCCTATCAAAAATATCTACGAAATAATTTGAGGAAAAAGCCCAACCCCTCCCTCTTCCGTATACTCTAGAAATAACTTTATTTACAATGGATTGAGCCATATTTATTCTCATTGGTTACCTAGAAAAAAGTACTATTTTTTCTAGGTAGTATAGTAATGCATTTTCAAACTATTTAGAAAGATTCTTTGCAGCTTATTCAAACTTGTACCTGAATGTCTTAATGGATGAAATCGAAAATATTCAACCCCAGCTTTTTGGCAGAGTGATCTCGTAATATACTTCTCCCATTGAACTGATAGGCGATAACGAGGTTGGGCCATTGTCATCATGGTCAACATCGAAATTATCATACCTTCAAGTATGGTGGCAATAAAAGCACCACCCTATGGAATGGTCCATAGACCAAAAAAGCAGATTTATCCTATTATTTAAAGGGAATGACTGCCCGACACGCCGGAAATTTTGAACACCCCCAGAATTTCTCGCCAGCCTTACTCCCCTGTCTCGCTACTCGTAATACCATGGCATTGTCGCATTTTGGACAAGTTGGGTGTTGCTCATGGATAGGGATTGATAAATTATCAGGTTGAGAAAACGGGGTAACCGTTGCCTTAGCGAGAATAACCGATTGCTTCGATAGTGCTTGCATAATCCTGTGCAGGGCCTTGCCATCCAGCAAGACGATATTGTTAGCATTGGCAAAAGCTAAAGCATCCTTCGTGAATTCCCCTGAGGTTATGACAAAACCACCGGTCGCACCAACCCCGACCATGACCCCAAGCAATTCTCTGACAATTTTCACCCCGACTTTATAGGCTTTCCACTGCTTACATTGGACCAGGTGTTTTTCCCCGCTCCGCCTGAGGATAAGATCAACGCCTCCATCGGCACCGCCATTGGTTTCTTCAACGCTATAACCTTGCCGGCGGAAATGCTCACCAATCAAAAGCTCAAACTCCTGCCATGAATAATTATTCAATGGATTGTCCATCTTGCTGGAAAGTGCACCATCATAAAGCTTTTTTCTTTTAAAGGTGTTGAAGGCCGAGATAAGCGCCCCCATCAGAAAGGCAAATGGCAAGATATATTGCCCAAAAAGAGCGAGAGTATGGAACAAACCAGCAGCCGCATACTTACCTAAGTCATTTGCTCCACCTGGATTTGGCAATTCTCGTATCGCGTATAAGTGGAGAGCGATATATGATATGAGAGCTAATATTACTCCAACCCACCAAGGCAGCTTTGCCGTGAGATCCATGACATCTTCAATTGTACTCTGTGATCGGCGAGCCATTTCTTAGTTCCTCAACTATGTTTTATCAGGGAATAACTGCCTGTTGTTGGGCAATAAAAATCGATATTCAGCAAAAATGTCCGTCTTAAGTATGTGTCAGCACGTCATCTAACGGACGTTCCACACATATCTTGCCGGATTTTCTCCGCTCTCGCTTGCTTTAAAGTGAGCCCTGCCGCAGACGATCTTTGCTTTCTCAAAACCTTGGCGACGGTATATGTCAAAATCCATCAATCAATCCCTTGTGTTTGCGAACATTGAGAGCTTTCCATTCGAGCAGCGGTTGTACTAGGATCCGTTTCTGAAGAATCAGATCGTCTGTCAAAATCGTCGGATCGATTTCTCCCTGGTCAAGAAGGAGATCAAGGAAGGCCCCTTCCGCCTCGTTGAAGGGCAGAACAACAGACAATGCCTGGCGACATTCGGCTACAAGACGAGTTCCGTATTCTGCGACTGCACTTTGTTTGGTCGATGGAGGAATCCGCAAAGTAGGTAACAACTGACGGGTCAGGTCAGCTTCATCAAAATTCACATCCTCAACCGAAACTGATCGCCAGTCTTTTCTGCTCATCGCACCATAGACTACGAAGGCAGTTCGTAATCGACCTTTGTCGAGATTTTTCATCTGCAGAATTGCATGGCTGTCAAACAGATCTCTGGCCTGCCTGCGTGCCAGTAATGCCGCCAGCTTGCCTGCCGCCAATTCGTGGATATCCAAAACCGGGATCCCTGTCGCCTGCCAATCGCCTACCGAAAATGAATTCATTATGGTTATCGGCCAAAGCGGAAGCCGGTACATGAAGTTGAGGTCGACCTCAAGATTGCCGGAGCGGCCTGCAGCGCTTTGATAACGTAAAGACCATTTGCCGCCGGCATGCTCATCCGGGGCGCGCCTGACAGTAAATCCTTCCCGGGCAAAGACCGCCAGAACTGCTTGCTCAACCTGAGGCCGTTCGGCAAGCATCGCCTCCAGGTCCGCCGCCCCGACATAGTTCAAGTCAATATCTACTGAAAGCCGGGGAACATTAAAGACAAAGAGGTTAAGAGCGGTCCCTCCCTTCAGGGCAAGTTTTCCTTTCAAGAATGGATGGCTGCGGAGGGCCTCGAGAAGTCCCAGCAAGTGAGCCACCTTTTCCAGAACATCGGGCCTGAAGCCGGTTGAAGTCGCTTGGGCCGTCAGTTTTTCAAGAGAGACTTTCATGCCACTTCCTCCCAGGATCGTTCGAGTACTTCAACTGGCACCACAAGGTTCCACTTCTTTATGAGTCTGCCGGGCTTGCGCATGGTATTTTCCAGATAATGTGGCTGTCGAGGAAGATTGTTCGAGAGTGATTTGAGATGGTCTTCTGCTACCATCAGCGATTTGCTATGCTGTTCCAGAAAGAAACCAACCTTTGCGGTCGTTGTCTTGTTGCCGAGGAGAAGGGCGTATTCCACCACCATATCGAGGTCGAAGAATTGAACAGATTCCAAGGAACGATATATTTCCTCCCAGCTGCCGGACAGATCGGGTCGGTCCAGGACGTCCACCAGAGTCCGCTCCAGAGAGGTAACGGGCACTTCCAAGCTGGACTGATCAACCGTATTTACACCGAAATTCTCTTTCTTTGCCGAGCAGAGTGCCAGAGGAAACCTCACACCACGGAAGATATGGGATCTGAAGGAGAATCGGGCTACAGGATGGGACGCCGAATAGGTAATCTCTTCCCGTACTGAGTAGGCATGGCCGTATATCTCCAGAGCTGTGTGGTGGGATAAGACTGCATCGCCTGCCAACTTAGCCGCCACTAGATAGGGATTAATCGGATAGGTTTCCGGATCGGCACCCGGTGGAATTACAGCATAGAGACCACGTCGAATAGGAACGAGGTGTCCGGACTTTCTATGATACGTCAGGAGCGACTCCTTGGCCCTGGAGCCCATTCCCCCCATAGCCGACATGTAGATATCCAGCTCCTCGCCTGTGAATACCGGATGTTTGCGGAAAAACGCTGCATGTTTCATAGGAAGCCTGTTTGAATTAATTCAATACAATACATAGCTATATTATGTTCTACAAAGTATTTATTCAAGTATAATCCACTCCATTTGGAACATTTTTTTGGAAATCCATACTTTATTAGTGGATTTCATCGATAATTATCAGATTCAGAAAGTTGTGTCGTCTTTAACCCGCATCAGGGCACGGTAGTGCGGCCAGGAGAGTAGGGGAGGGGGAGAAAACATTGTGGGAATTCGCTACCCGTTGGGGATACTCATGATATTTTCATGGGCTCTTGTTTACACGTCCAGCTTTTGTGGTGTCAGGCGATAACCCATAGCGTGCATAATGGCGTTGATACTGGAAAGGGCAGGGTTGCCATTTTCTGAAAGAGCTTTTTGTACGCCCTTTCGGCTTAACCCGGACTCTTCTGCAATTTTGCTCACACCCTTTACGCGGCTCAAAACGCGTAGTGAAGAGAGCAATGCCCCCGTGTTACCGTCTTCGGCGTATGCTTCAAAAATGAGGTTGATATAGTCGTCAATCTCTTCTGGATGGTCTCGGAAGTAGGACTCTTCAACCTGATTGAATGTTCTATAATTTTTCATTGGCCAAATACTCCTGCCAGTAGGCTTTTGCTTTTTTGATGTCTTGTTGCTGGCTTCCTTTGTCGCCGCCGCAGAGCAAGACAACAATGTTCTCCGCGTCCTCTCCAAAATAAACCCGATAGCCAGTTCCAAAAAACATGCGCAGCTCACTAACACCTTCGCCGACTGGTTCACAGTCGCCATAGTTACCTTGCTCAAGGCGTGTGATCCGGATCAAAATATGCTTGCGGCCCACACTGTCTTTTAGACCATAAAGCCATTTTGTAAAAGGTTCGTTGCCGTTTTTGTCGGCAAAAACAATAACTCGGGTTGGTTTTGCCAGCCTTGCCACTTGTGAGTCTCCTTATATTATATCACTGCGTACCACGGTACGCAAGAAGCGTGAATATTTTCTTTGAAAATACACCCATTATTGATGGGTTTCATAGATAATTATCAAGTGCAGCAAGTTGTGCCGTCTTGAACCCGCATCGGGGCACGGTAGAGTGCAACCAGGAGAGGAGGGGAGAAAAGCATTGTGGGAATTCGCTACCCGTTGGGTATCGAATTCTCTTCCCGACGGGTAGAGAATCCTAAATCTGTCTGAACCGAACTGATAATATCGCCTGTAACCGATTTTTAGCTATCATCCCGAACAGCTTCCATCAATGGGAAAAAACTGTTGTGTCGAGCTGTAATAAGGGAAAAGGGGCAATCAATTGAAAGATCCTTCATCTGGTCCTCCCTTTTGTTTTGATTTTGCCCTTGGTAACGGTGATAGCATCACCAATCGCCAGTCGCTTGAGGCGTCGGGCAGTTGCCTGGTCGATCGGCAAGACCAAAATTGTATTACCACATTTCAGAAGAGTTAGCATTTGACCATCGACGTTTCTTATACCTGCGTATGTCAAAGGACTTTCAGAGTCGAAGTATCGGCAATGCTTGGGTATATCAAGACCACTGGCCCTTTTTTGCTCACGCTCGGCTATATATTTGTCCACCGACGTGATCCGCTCCTGGTTCACATCTGGTTCAAAAATTCTCCGTCGCAATGTGTTATCTGGCTGGGTTCCTGGCTGCTCCACGTGACCAGGTACATCACCCGGCAATAACACTTCAGTTCCACTGGCGAAGCGAACCATACCGAGTTGGGACAGTGTTCGCAAACGGTGCCGGTTTTGGGGTGGCGGGTTTCGTCCAATGCGGCCAATGTCTGGCTTGTCACTGAGGTTGCCGAATTTTCTGGTATCTGCTTGGCTGGTGTTTGGGCCTGCAACCGCTCGTGATCCAAAATAGCCATGGCCTCGGTGATTAATTTGTCCTCGGTTGTGGTGTTGGTCATTTTTGCTCTCCTTGATTAAAAGTTGCTGACGCCGATTTTCCAAAGACGGATCAGCAAAGGTAAGAGTGAGTTTGGAAGCAGCGGCTACTTGAGCAATCAGCTCTTTGAATCCAGCCGTGCCGTTGATGGCGATTCGGTTGCCATAGCGTGCAATCGCCAGCTGTAGGGCCGCCCGCAGGCTTTCCCTTGTGGCTTTTCGGGAAACCTGCAATTTGTTGCCATCGTCGCGCACGGCACTCTTGCCGGTATGGACGATGATCGTTCCCTTTTTTGTGATGTTATCTACCACGGTTGTATAGTTTGAGTTGGGGCCAGCTTGTCCTTCTCCTTTGATCGTATTGCCTTTCAGCCCCCGAGCTGCCTCGCGGGAACGCAGGGCGGCAAGGGCTTCCGCGTCACCATCCAGAGCTTTCTTTTTTAACCAGTCAGCCCATGTCCGCCGCTGGTACTGGTCTTTGAGGGTCTGGCGTTCTTTCTGGTAGTGATTGTTGATGGAATCGATTTCTCTCTGCAGTTTCTTATGGGCCTTGGCATACAGCAGCTTTTTTATTGGCCTTCCTTTCATTAATTTGATGGTCAGTCGAAGAAGATGGTTGGCCCTTTTTGCCGCCTCGATTTTCCTATTCTTCTGGTACCGGATCTTTTCAAATTCACGGCTCCCGGCAGCTGAGAGATTAAGGAGTTCACTCTTGTACTTGGCATACAACTCGACAGTGTTGATGCGCATCTGCACCGGCCGTTTTTGGTATTCCCTTTTCTTTCTGCCTGCTCGTTCTACTGATGCCTCGAACGGACCAAGCCGGTCTTCCAGTTTGGCCTTTGAAATGTCCCGAGCCACAGTGCTAGCCTTAACCATCGTTCCGTTACTTGCCTCGATGATTAGGCCGTTGGCACGTTCACGCAGTTCCAGTCCATTTTCGTGCAAGACCTGGTGCAGCTTTGACCAGGATTGTGCTCCCCGGATTTCCTCAAGGCATTCTCGTCTGATCCAGCTCAACAAGCTTTCAATCCCTGAGTGTCGTTCCATATCGGCAGCCCGTCCTTCGGCTGTCGTTCGGCGTGACTGATGATTATCCGATTCCAATCCATAGTCCCTTTCCAGGACGCTGCATAATTCAGCAAGTGTCTGGTATGCCCTGTAGGGTTCCTGCATCGTCAGTCTTTTTGGGTGAATCTTGTTAATGGCGATATGGATGTGGAAATTGTCGGTGTCGTGATGAACTACGCTCACCCGCTGATGTTCGCCATAGCCCAAACCGGAGCAGATTCGTTCCTCAATGGCCTTGAGAACTTTTGCATCGGGATTTTCTCCAGGCCGGAAGCTGACAAGCAGATGATATGTTTTATCACCTGTGGCTCTCGTGTTGAGTCGTTGGGTAGCAAGCACCTCTCCGATCACCGTGGTTATGGTATCGGCATCACAGTTTGTGGTGGTGCAGAGCCCCACCCGTTCGGTTTTCCCCTGTTCGTCCGTGATGTATTCGGCAAGACCCGCAAAGTCGCTCTTTTTCACCGACCGCATGGGAACGTGTTTGATGATCACCGGAATTTAGCCGCTAAAGTTTACGATTTCTTCCTGGGCATAACTACTGCCATCATGACTTGCCCCATTTCATCCTGTGTCCTCTCTATCTTTGAGAGCAAAGCATGGATTGTCTCATGCCCGAACTGCGCTGCCCGCTCATCATTGGTAAGCCAGAGTTTCAAAAGACCGCCCAATCGACCGAGATCGCCGCTTATACGGGCAAGTTCGCGCACTTTCTCATAATCCATAATGCCGGTTATCCGGTAGCCCTGGCCGACATCACGCAGATATCGCGCTACGCTTAGGCCCGCTGCCTTAGCTTGTTGTCCAATGATGTCTTTTTCTTCAGGGAACACCGGCACTCTGAGATGATGACGTCGTCTCCGGCGGATATCAACTTTGTTATCTTGCTGCATCTTTCCTCTTGTATTGGATTGACTGGCTCTTTTAAACGGCGGAAGCCGTCCAGGCCTCGCAGAGCAGGATGAACGTTGAGCCCGAAGGGGCGAATAAGGGCCAGTGAAGATAGCAACCTTTTTCGAAAAGGTTGGCTAACTTCACCTATCCTGCCCGGCTAACGCCGTTCGTTACAACCCACCTCTTGCGCAACTCGAATTTCATTTTATCCACTATTTTATGAATGTAAAGAGATCTGACAGCTTTTCTATTCTTGCATTTATATTATACAATACACATAATAACAAGGTATTAACAAAGTATGAGGTTTTGACGCCAGTTAATGAACAGCGTATAAACTGCGTTACAATAGCGCGACAACGGCGTGGCAGTAGTGCGACAACAGCGCGTCAGCAGTGTCGTGACAGTGCGTTAACAGCGAGATAACAGCGTTTGGAATGAACATGACAAAAAGCTACACAGAGACCTTATCCGAGTGGGTGAAGAAACAAGAAACTGCCCGGACTAAACGCAACATACAGAAGATCGCATTTTTAGCCGTCAGAGCTGACGTAAAGATGGCGATTGAAGCCGGCTATACCCTCAAGACCATATGGGAGCACATGACGGAAACGGGGAAAATTACCTGTCGGTACGAAACCTTCCTGAAATACGCAAATCTGGAATGCAAAACTGTGCCGGCAGTAGAAACTCCTGAACAAAAAATAAATCCGCCGGCCAAAATCGCTGGCTTTACATTCAACGCAATCCCAAAGAAGGAGGATTTGATCTGATGGCTAAGATTCATATGATCTTGCAGGGAAAAGGAGGCGTCGGCAAATCGATGATTGCAGCAACTCTCGCGCAATACAAGTTAGCAAAGGGCCAAACACCCCTTTGCATCGATACGGACCCGGTAAACGCTACGTTCCATGGCTATAAGGCTATTCCTGTGCAACAACTCAATATAATTGAGGGAGACGAGATCAGGACCCGCAATTTTGACGCCATAATTGAACTGATCGACAGCAGCAAAGATGATGTCATAATCGACAATGGGGCAAGCTCCTTCGTGCCGCTGTCGCATTACCTCATCAGCAACAAGGTCCCTGAGCTGCTCCAGGAGATGGGCCACGAATTAGTCATACATATGGTGATCACCGGCGGGCAGGCATTGCTTGACACTGTAAGCGGGTTTTTTCAAATGGTGGGCCAGTTTCCGGAACAAGCTCTTTTTGTAATCTGGCTGAATCCTTACTGGGGGCCGATAGAGCACGAAGGGAAGTATTTTGAGCAAATGAAGGCCTATACGGCAAACAAAAGTCGTGTGTCGGCCATCATTCACATTCCGGAGCTCAAGGAAGAAACATATGGTCGAGATTTTAGCGGCATGCTCCAGGCCCGCCTCACTTTCAATGAAGCCTTGGCGATGGAGTCCCTGACGATAATGAATCGCCAACGACTCAAGACAATACGGGCCCAACTCTTTGGAAATCTCGATAACGCAATGGTGCTGTAATGGAAAAAATCGAGGAAACCATAAAAGAAATCGCTATCAAACATGGCGTAGCCGTTGGCCGTGATGATCCAATCATGATTCTCCATACGATCAACGAACGGTTAATGAAGGAAACTGCAGCAGCTCAGCGGCAAATCCTGCATGAATTCAAGGAAGAGTTGGAATCTGCAGCTCATGAATGGGAGGTTTCAACCAAAAAAATCGCGGAGAGAATTCTCGATGTTGCATTGAGTGCTAGCAAAGAAGAAATTGCCGAAGGGGGAAAGAAAGTTGCGGAAGCCATTGGCAGAGAGGTCGAGTCCAGATTGGCCCAAACAAATGTAATTGTAAGGAAAACGCGTATATTAACTATGATAAATATTGCGGCAGCGGTTATCACCTTACTTTTTGCAGTTACAACATCATGGGTGATAAAATAGCGTGGCTATTAATCAAACTCAGCCTGTCTCACCGGAACATGTGCTGCAGACAATAAGTTAAATCATGAATAATATCCTTTTCCTCTACATATGCGCCAGAAAGTGTTTGGAATGAAATAGATTATGATTTATAACCCGGACTATACGAGGCGCAAGTGTTTACTTATTGAGAGTTACTGGACAAGACTTCATTTACAATAGACAAAGCGGTTGCTGACACTCAAAAAATAGAGGATCAACAACGTCTACAGCAGATCGAACAGCAAAAGCGTGAGACTGAGGGGTAATATAATATGATTTCAGTGTCAAAGATTTTCGTAATCTTCACTGCTATTCTTTCTTTTGTTTCGATATCTTTTAGTAGCGAAAAAATATTCATGGTTCCAACAGATCTTCATATCTCGCTCTTGGATTTAGAGAAACATGACTACAAAATGTTGATAACCACGAAAGATACACCATTACTGTATTGGACTGAATATAATCCCAATGCTGAGATTACAGAAACAGGGAAGGTCCTGAGAAAAGGTTCGATGATTAATTATGATGACAGGCATGATAGTTGTCCTATCCCTACTTATGAGGTACACCAAATTTCCAATGGAATGACATTGTTCATGTCTAATACTCGTATTCCTGTTACGTCAGCAATGATTCTTTCTTCCGATGAGAGAGATCAACTTGTTGATATTTTATATCCCCCATTTAAGATGAAATCTAAATCGATTGCAGCGTCACATTTTAGATTTTTTCCAACTTTTCAAGATACTAAGAGTGCCAGCGGTGGTTTTTCTGAAAAGGAAATCGAAGTTGATGTTCTGCGAAGAACACAGGACAACAAGTGGTTTTTTGTTCGGTATTGGGATGATTCTTATAATGTTTGGTTAAAAGGTTGGGTTCCATCAACGGCCATTGATGTAAAGATTTCTTCGGAAGTTAAACAAGTTAAAACCGAAGGAACTCTGGATAATTACGCAGAGGCAGAGGCAATTAAAATTAAATACGGGGTCCCGGTTTATGGCGATATGCCTTTATATACATACAAGGAAGAAAGGCATATCGCTATCACTCAAGTTGATACTCCGGCATATACTTATCAAGTGTACGGAGGAAAAAAGGCAGAAGAGACGCCATATACACTTAAAAAGGGTTCTCTGTTTAGTTACGAAAAAGAAGATGCTAAATACAACCCATTTCCAATTTATGCATCGAGACTTTGGTTTAACGGAGCTAGAAGGGATCTTTTTATTCCAGAAAAAAATATAAAAATTGTATCAGCAATTGATAGAGAAAAGCTGATTGACTTATTATATCCTCGTTTATCAAGGCAAGGCAAATCAACGGGAAAGGTTTCTCTTAAAGAACTTCCTGATATGAGTTCATTGGATATAGATGAAGGATTTAGTAAAAATGAAAGCAAGAGAATCGAAGTTGTAAGGCGAACGACCGATTACAAATGGTATTATATATCTTATTTAACAAAAAATTCCGACAAAGAATACGTAGGTTGGGTTCCTGCAGATGCTGTTGAACTCGAAGCAGAGGTATTTCATCCCGCAACCTCAGAAAGAAAACAGCCAGAAGGAGCTGATGCTCATTTTGAGATAATATCTGAGAAGACAGGAAATTTCTAATTGGGCTATGCACTTGACTCAACCACCCACAATATGTAGTGGTTGCTCAGATTTATGTCTTACCCAAGCCAGGCGTTGGCGTAGCGGTCTGCTCCAGGGGCTTGCGTGAACTTCCGCCGACGATCTCACATGCTGGAACCGAGGCTGAAGTACCAGACTGCTGGACCATTCGATACGTGCGACCCCTGAATTCCGACAAAGTGTGCGGGTAGTGTTCCATGCCAGAGCGCTACATGTAGTGGGTGGTTGAGTCAAGTGCATAGCCCAATTTTGGAAAATACGCTATTTCTGCAGACGTCCCCAAACTCAGATCTCACATCCGGTGTGACTGCTTCATGATACTCTCTGTGCGAAATTGTTTGGTTGACTTTCTGTTCGCACATTGATCGGGGGGAAATTACACTACCTTTTTCAATTGTCTTTTTTTTCAGTAAATTTTGTCTTTCTGAACCTACTCAAGGTAGGAGTTCATGATAAACACCTAAAGGAGGGGCTGAGATGTTAGAAGTCATAGGCGAAGTTGATTCGAAAGAAAGAAGCCAAATGATGAGGCCAGGAGTTGTAAAACCAGATCCCAACGAATTTCTCCATATTCCAGTTTTTCGGCTACGAATTCTTCTTTCTTCAGGAAAACTTTTGCAGGTTTTATATAAAGGTGAACCGCCGGGAGATGCCGACATTGGCGAGCAAGTTATCGTAAAAGGGGTGGACAGAGGTGGTGTCCTTCATGCGAGAAGCATTTACAACCTTACAACAAATTCATGGGTAACTGCTGCACCAGGATTCATTCAAAAAATATTTGGAGATTTTTTTTAAAGGCAATGTCAAGTGCAATTGGGAAGGGTGTATGGACTACTGAGAAGATCATTTGGTGCCGTACCATAGCTGCAATAACGTTAAATAAATTCTAGCTATCGCGAATTGTTTCGTATCGAGTCTGCACCTTGGTTTTGTGAAATAATATTGGGAGACCGAAAATGATATGTTCATATTGCGATTGAGAAAAGTTACCATTAGCAATATTTACAGCGCACAAATATGGACAGATAACGTTGGTTCCCCATATTCGGTAGGTTCAAAACAACGAGCTAGGCCAAAACCCACCTGCCAACGGAAAAAAACAACAGCCCCCGCATTTATGAAAAAGACTTCCTAAAGGCTTCACATGGCAAAAGACAAAAACATACCAGCGGATGATGACATAACCAGTTCAATACAGATTCTGGAGCGAAGAGATCTTGATCTCGTTACCAATATTGATTTATCTGGTTATGCAAAATCGGGAAGTTCTGCAGCTTGGGGGGGAGCACAGTTTCAATTCCTGAGAGTTAAGGCTATTTCAAGGGCGCTTGCTGACAAGAAGTCTGATGTTGAGCGGTACTTGATGGAAGATGTGTTGTCTGGTCTGAATGGTCTTAAAGCTCCTTTTGTCTATTTAATAATTGGATCTAGATTGAAGGTTAGCATATATCTCGGGATTTTGAATAAATCTACGTTAAAATCCACTTTTCCTCTTCACCTTGATATGCTCTCAAGCTCTTTACAGAGTACTTTCCCTGATATAGAACTTGAACCGTTAAGCAAAGAGTCTGTTGATCGTAATATTGGGAACTTTTTTCAGAAGTGCCGAAACTACGGCATAATGACCGGAGTTCCAACAGCTAAAATAGGAGTAGAAGAACATGGCATCGAACAGATAGAAAGATTGTTGAGAGGACTGTACCGACAGGAATTTGGATACATGGTAATTGCAGATCCTATTAATGATATTGAGGTAATTAATGCGTTTGACGACATAGCAAATGATATCAGAGAAAAATCGCCCTTAATAAAGGAATCGAAGCAGTATACTCAGACGTCAAGAGTGACCGTGACTGGAGAGTCACTCAATAGGTCAATGCAATATTATATCGAATTGTTAGAAACACTGCTTGAGAAGCTACAGTTGGCTAAAGCTCAGGGCATGTGGCGAACGATGTCTTATTTTTTTTCACCTGACCCCGCAACCACCGCCAAGATGGGAAACCTGCTAAAAACTGTTTTTAGTGGAGAAGAGTCAGTTCCTGAGGCCATCCGTACTATTACCTTAACAGGAGGTAATCCATCAGCAATACTCGCTAAATTCCGGCAAATAGAACTTGAATTAAATTTCCACCCTGCCTTTTCATTAGAGCACCCGCTGCAAAAAATCATAAAACATAAGTTTGTTTCAGTTCTGAATTCCCGTGATTTGGCAACATTGACTCATCTCCCCAAGGAGGAGATGCCCGGTTATGATGTTAAAGACACTGCACGGTTTGGTGTCTGTCTTCCTGATAGAAAACCGGCTGACACCGTTTTTATTGGTGAGATAATCGATCGTGGAAGTGGTACTGGAAACCAGTATGGCGTCTACGTACAAGAATTAGTCAAGCATGGTTTGATTGCAGGGGTGACTGGTAGTGGCAAGACTAATACCTGTCTGAATCTTCTGGATCAGTTATGGAAAGGGAATTCTGGGACACCTTTTTTAGTTATAGAACCTGCTAAAGCTGAATACAGATCTCTCTTGAATGTGGAAGGGTCCGAAGACCTGCGGATATTCACTCTTGGGGATGAGATGACCTCTCCGTTCAGGCTGAACCCTTTTGAGATAATGGAAGGTGTAAAACTTCAAACACATATAGATAATTTAAGGGCAGTTTTTAATGCTAGTTTTGTGATGTATGCCCCGATGCCGTATGTCCTTGAGCGATGCATCCATGAGGTGTATCAAGATAAAGGATGGGATTTGACTACCAACCTCAATCGGCTTTCTGAAAGAGCTGAAAAAAGTCCCTTTGGCATATTCCCAACTTTAACGGATCTCTATGAGAAAATTGATCCCGTGGTTAATGCCTTGGGTTATGAGGATAGATTGACCATGGATATTAAAGCTGGATTAAGGGCAAGGATCGGTAGCTTAAGGATAGGTGGGAAAGGATCAATGCTTGATACGGCTTTGTCAATTCCAATGGACAATTTATTGAATAAGCCCACAATTCTGGAGCTCCAGAGTATTGGTGACGATGAGGAAAAAGCATTTATCATGGGACTCCTGATAGCGAAGCTTTATGAATACAGAGAGATTGAAAGCAAGAAAAGAGGCAGTAATTCAGGGTTAAAACATGTCACCCTCATAGAAGAGGCACATAGACTTTTATCTAAATCCTCCACGGATTTTAGCAATCTAGAAAACGTTAGCACTAAGGCAAAGGCAGTGGAGACCTTTTGTAATATTCTCTCTGAGATTAGAGCCTTCGGAGAGAGCATATTAATAGCGGAGCAGATACCTTCAAAGCTTGCCCAAGATGCCATTAAGAACACAAATCTCAAGATCATGCACCGGATTGTCGCTAAAGATGACCGTGATTTGATGGGCGACACCATGAATCTGAACGAACAGCAGAACAAGTTCGTTTCGATTATGTCTAAAGGCGTAGCTGCTGTTTTTTCTGAAGGGTTTAATGAGCCCTTTCTTGTGCAGGTTTCACATTATCAGTCTATGGTGAAAATGCTTAATCCTAAGGTGATGAACGTTCAGGATATTGATATTAGCCGCTTTATGGCCAAAAAACTGATTCCCCTGAATCATATATTTGGGAGACATACCGGTTGTAAGCAGTGCCAGAGTAAGTGTACCTTTAGGGATGTGGCAAATTGTCTGCTCTCCAACCCGGAAAATATTAGAAACTTTAGCAAGTTTATATTTGCAATCATTGAAACAACCGGCAATCTAACAGCTCTTTTCCCTTTGTTTAGAGACACCCTCTTGCAAGAAATAAGAGATTCATTGCAAAAAGATGGAGAGGCCAATGGCATTATGTTCTGTTTTTTGATCACATCGGGCGAGTCTTACATCCGGAATAAAGGCAGGCAGTATGACCTTTCTTCGCACAAAAAGATTGTTTTATTAAACGCTTACAACAATGTTGTAAATTCCTATTTTGCCATTCCTGTGAAGACTCAATTGTCAGCGGATACTGAATTCTACCTCAAAGATTTTCAAAGGAGTTACAAGGAAAGCTTTGGAATTGACAAGGGACCTTTCCCGGGATGTAATGAGTTTTGTAAAAATAAATGCATATTCAGGTATGAGGTTGAACCGTGGGCGCGGGATCAAGATGTTGATGACAAATTTATGCAAGCAATCAAGAGTAAGAGCGAGCCTGAAGCTAGACTTCGAGTTAGAAGCCTCTGCATTGATGTGGCACACAAACTCGCCAGCGGAAACAGTGGTGAGTTTGTTAAAAATTTAGCTCTTTGCTTCTTCATTCAAAAATCCGTGCAGTGGAGCACCATGAAAGTAGTACAAAATATAAACAAATGGTTTTTTAAAGTCGACTGAGGAGGTGAATTATGAAAGAATCTTCTGAGGTTTCTGAGAGCTTAGAAAAACATACAATGAGATCTGCTGAGAGGAGGGGTGAAAGTTTCGATGAATTGAGAGCATTTGATAACTCTAGCCATATCGAGACGTTTGATGACATAAGAAAGCAGGGCTCTGACAAGTCAATTGAAACCTTTGATGATTGTCGAAGTGAGACCGAACATGGCGACGTTAAGGAAGAGTTCAAGTCAGGAGAAAACGAGCGTCTCTCTAATTCAGCGACGAAATTGAGTATCGATAGAGGGAGACATAGAGCCTATGTAGCAATAAAAGAAGGCTATGATAACAACCCGGCAAAGCTTAATGATGTATACACCCAAACAGATGGTCAAAATTTTATAGATAGAAGAGGTATCACTAATGTAAGCTTTGATGAGGATGTTCTTAACTCAGAGGATATGCAGAATTTAATGAAAGAGCATGATTTTAAAAATTGGGAACAAGGCCAGGTGGAACATAAGGGTTTCACTTACAATGATCATGTGAAGGAATTCGGCCGGTTGCATGAGTGTCAGGAGGCGATAAAAAATGGGCATTCACCTAACGAAATAGAAGGCCTTTTCGGGAAAGAACATGCTGACACGTATAAAAGATTTTATGAGCGAGACCCGATCGAGATTAATCGAACAGTTGAGATGGAGTAATTGCATAAATATATTGTATCAAATCGATATATACGATATGCGAAAAAACAGGATTATGTACAAATTTGAATTAATAACTGTACTGAGATATCTAAGGTACCTCAATAACACTCAAACGCGGTTGGTTTTTAGTCGATTCGCGACAATCAATAGAGAGGAGACTTTCTGAGATAATTATGAGCGGATTTGATAAGGCATTATGGTTTTGGCTACCGGTTCTGATATATAAAGCAATTTCTGCTTGTTTTAGGACAATTTGGAAATTCAATCTTTGGATCCTCCAGACGATTAGCGGTGTCCCACTTTTTTATTGTCGGCCCGAATATCGGTTGCCGGCGATTTTCATTGGGACCATCGGGACCCTGTCAACTTTTAACTTTCTCTGTTATGTATTTGCGTTGGGTTCTGCCTCTGGCGTGAATGGGTCCCCAAGAGGATTACCCGTGAATGATTTGTTGACGATGGGGCTGGTTGGCATTGGGCTGTTAATAGTGTGCAGATTACTGATAAGACGAGGCTCAATATAAGAGCTATGGAATTATTTTTTAAAATTTGCTCTTCTGCTCGGAATCTTACAGAAATTGTGCCGGAAAACTAATTTAAGGAAAAACTGATTAAACTGGCTAAAAGGGATCTCGACAACTTTCTCCTTGGAGGAATCTTCCCAGTATTGCCAAATGGTGGTTGCATAAAGCACTTTACTTGTGGCATGCAAGCCAAGAAGGCGAAAAAAGAGGCGGTCGAGAATAAGAGAGGGGAAAAGTGGCTCAAGATCTATCTGACTTCAAGAAACTTGAAGAGTTTTTAACTTTAGCAAAAACAATTGATGTATTTAAAAGCTGCCAGGACATTTTTGATGTATTTGGAATCAAAGATAAAAACGCATCT
>Ga0209697_10000549_pt1 | contig 61551 bp, 38 predicted proteins | sample AliMusrvi5mmetaG_FD_184115 | JGI IMG/M metagenome (GOLD analysis project Ga0209697, IMG submission 184115) | Freshwater lake bacterial and archeal communities from Alinen Mustajarvi, Finland, to study Microbial Dark Matter (Phase II) - Alinen... | ecosystem: Environmental > Aquatic > Freshwater...
TTTATCCCAAGGAAAAAATGTGTGGTTAAACGGTAATGCTGACGCATACAAGGGTGAAATCCAACTTGAAACGATTCAAATTTTAGAAATTTAAATATTGAAGCGAGCATGTTCGCTAAACAAAAACTCGAATAGGAACGATACATGCAAGTCTTATTCGGCTCAAAAAACTAATTATTACGGATGAAAAAATTAATTGCAACTGCGGGAATGTTGGTCTGTTTTGGTGTTGCTTTTGCTGGTGGCCTGCTAACGAACGGAAATCAGAGTGCGCAATACATCAGGATGTTGTCACGAAATGCATCGATTTCAACGGATGCTGTATACTTCAATCCGGCCGGACTGATGAAGATGGACAACGGTTTTTACATCGCCATCCAGAACCAGTCGATTGTACAATCTAAGACAGTTGAAAGCTATTATCCACTCTTGAATTCTTCCACCTACGACGGTGCCGTCAAAGCACCTCTTTTCCCTACGGCTTTCGCCATTTATAAACTGGACAACGTCGCCTTTTCCATTGGGGTAGGTCCAAACAGTGGAGGTGGAAGTGCCGAATTCGGTCACGGACTGCCCTCCTTTGAAAGGAGCATTTCTCAATTGGTTCCGGGCCTCGCAGGGCTCAGCAAAATTGGCCAAAATATTACCGGCTACAAGGCCGACATCTATTTCAAGGGAGAATCTGTTTTTTGGGGCATCCAAGGTGGGGTCTCGTTCAAGATTAACGACAAGATCTCTGTCTATGGTGGTTTGAGGTATGTACCCGCCTCCAACAAATATACGGGTCACATCAACAACATTCAGTTGAATGCCAATGGTGTACTTAAAACTGCAGCCACCTATTTGAGTGGGGAAGTCGCTCCGATTTTTACCGGACTGGCTGGTCAGGCATCTGCTGGAGCAGCCAATGTACAACCCTTGATTTCTGCCGGTGCCGGCGCTTATAATCTTGCCACCCTGCAGGGTGCAGGTTATATTTCAGCGGCACAACGTTCGCAGATTGAAGGCGGATTGCTTGGTCTGGGAGTTACCCAGGCTCAGATCAATGTGATGTCGGTCTCAACCATACAGTCTACTTTCAATAGTACCGCTGCGACACTGACTGCCAATGCAGCAGCCATGGTTTCTACAGGTGCACAGCTTACGGATAAAACGGTGGATGTGAAGCAGACAGGTAGTGGTGTAACGCCAATCCTTGGGGTGAATCTTTCTCCTTGCGAAGGTCTGAACATTGGTATGAAATATGAATTCATGACCAAATTGACCCTGACCAATGCAACCAAAGTGGATGGCACTGGTATGTTCCCCGACAAGGCCAAAACTTCAAGCGACCTTCCTGCCATCTTTTCCATTGGTGCAGACTACAAGGTTACCACGAAACTGCTCCTTTCAGCCTCTTTTAACCACTACAATGACAAGGGAGTCGACTGGGGCAACAACATTTACAACCAGCCGCGCGTGATGCAGAAAAATGGCAGGGAATTTGCTTTTGGCGGACAATATCAGCTCATCAAAAAGGTTGCTGTGAGTCTTGGATACCTGCGTACGATCATGGGCGTTTACGAGCAATACAACAGTGATTTCAGCTATTATAGCAATTCCAACACCTTCTCTGGTGGATTCGAAATCAAACCAACTTCCCGTTTGACTGTTGATCTTGGTGCTTTGTTCACCAACTACGACAATGCTCCAAAATTGATGAATGACCCTTCTTTGGGCAATTACTACGAGGTCTACAAAAAACACAATGTTTGTTATGCCATTGGTCTGGGTTATCATTTCGGAGGAAAATAGTCACTCCCTTCTATCAGACATAAGAAAGCCTGCTGAACTACTTCGCAGGCTTTTTTATGTCTGGCCCTAGAAACCCTGGCTAAATTTATCATGGAAGTAACATCTTTAACGACGCATTTATTGGCTAAGTCGCATAAAATCAGGGAAAGGAAGAGGAAGGAGGTCCAACGATGGATTGGGGTGTTCCGTATGGAGCTACTGCGAAAACAGTTCAGCGGCTTTTGAAATCTGTTCTGTTTTACCCAAAATATAGGCCACATCGCCCTCACAGAAAACCAGAGAGGGCTTGGGTCTGTCAATCACCTTCTGGTCTCGTTTAAGGGCGACCAGGGTAATACCGTAAAGCTGCCTCAACTGGCTATCCAGCAGGGTTTGGCCGATAATTGGTGCATCCTTCTGGATCTCCATCGGGATGATCTCCACGTCGGGGATGTCCTTGGATATATTATATCGGGCATTTCCGTTCTCCTCCAGGAAGATGCCATAATGATCGTTGCGAATCTGATCGATGGCGCTGTCAATCTCCTTCCGGGGAAGCAGGAAGTTGGCCATCACCCGTTCAAATAGATCGATGGCCGTTTCAAACTCCTCCGGAATTACCTGTGTGGCCCCGATCTTGTATAGTGCTTCAATGTCTTCTATGTGTCTGGTCCGTACAACGATGGCGGCATGTTTGTTCAACTGCCTGACTTTGTTGATGATGACAGTCAGGACGTCCAGTTTCCCGATGGAGATCACCACGATGTGCGCATTGGGAACATAGGCCTTTTCAAGGATTGGGAGGTTGAAAGCATCTCCATAGACCACTGTTTCACCTCTTTCCTGGCGCTGTCTGGCAATCTCGGGGTCAAAAACGATGGAAACATAGGGGAGATGGTAGTGCTTGGCCATTTTGGAGAGGTTTTGTGCCCGGGAATCCTTTCCGATCAGCACCAGGTGATTTTGCAGAACCGGAATTTCGATTTGTTTCAGTGGGAAGAGTCCCTCTATCATCCATTTTGGTATGGGTAGCCTGAGCAATAGTCCGGATATGGTCGATCCAAGCCGGATCACAAAAGGGGAGATGGACATGGTGATGATGGCTACCGCCAGGAAAATCTGGTAGTAGAAGTCGTTGATGATGGAGAAATCTTTCCCCTGTTTGGCCAGGATAAAGGAGAATTCACCCACCTGACTTAAGGCAACACCCACCAGCACAGTACCCTTGAAAGTATGCCCCAACAGAAAGGCAGTTAGCGCTCCAATCATCATCTTGACAAATACCACCAGCACCACGATGATCAGAATTACGGAAAAATGTTCTCCCACGAAGGAGAGATCCAGCAACATCCCGATGGATACAAAAAAGAAACTGGTGAAGGTATCCCGAAAGGTGATCAGGTTTCCAAATGCATCGTGACTGTATTCAGATTCGGAGATCATCAATCCTGCAAGGAATGCGCCGAAGGCAAGCGGCATTCCCATCTGGTAGGTCATCAGTGCCACCGAAAGGCAGATGAGCAGCACGATCATCATAAAGAGTTCCTGGTTGCGGGTCAGGGCTATTTTGTGCAGCAGCCTGGGCATGATCCATCTGTTTCCAACATACAGGAATCCGATGATAAACACAGATTTCCCTGCCAGCAGGAACAGTTGCCTGCCATAATCGATCTCGCCTCCACCCAGGAAAGGGGTGAAAAGCATCAGGGGAACCAGCACTACATCCTGAAAGATGAGAATTCCAAGTACGGTTCTTCCATAGTTGGAGGTGATCTCGGATCGGTCCTGCAGAATTTTCAATACCACCGCCGTGCTACTCAGGGCAGTCAGAAAACCGATGAAGAGCGATGCTTTCCAGTTGAGGTTGAAAAAATGAACCAGCAGGGTGGTGACCAGGGTTGTGAGCGACAACTGCAGGAATCCACCCAAAAAAACCCTCCTCCGGATTTTGAACAGGTGGTTGAGCGAAAATTCCATCCCGATCATGAAAAGCAGCAGGACGACCCCAATTTCGGCCATCAGTTCAATCTCCAGAGGAGCCTTGATGATCCCCATCAGTTTCGGTCCAACCAAAACACCTGTCAGCATATAGCCAATGATGGTTGGGACTTTTATCCTGGTAAACAAATAGTTGACAAAGGATGAAAGCGCGAAGATGATGACGATGTCCTTTAAGACGGAGAGTTCCATGATGACAAGGCAAAAGGATAAAGGCAAAAGTAAAAAACGCCTCGGTCTATATTTGCGAACGATTGAATCTTTAGACCAAATTACTCAAAAATATTGTGCCATTTCCGGAGTCCCACACTTTTGCCTTTATCCTTTTGCCATTGTCTTTTTATCAATCAAGTATCGGTTTCGTTCAGACGAAGAGCGGGAGATCAGTTCGCCCAGGAAGCCGGCCAAAAAAAGTTGGGTTCCCAGGATCATGGAGGTAAGTGCCAGGTAAAAATAGGGACTTTGGGTCACACGTTCAACAAGGATTCCGTGAAACTGCTGGAAGAGCTTAAACCCCCCGAGCCACGCAACTGACAAGAATCCGATCAGGAACATCATCGAGCCAAGCGTTCCGAAAAGGTGCATTGGTCGTTTGCCAAAACGCGAAATGAAGGAGATGGACATCAGATCAAGGTATCCGAAGATGAAACGGCTCAGTCCGAATTTGGTCGTGCCATACTTTCGCGCCTGGTGCTGAACCACCATCTCTCCAATCCTTGAAAAGCCGGCCTGTTTGGCCATATAGGGGATGTAACGGTGCATCTCCCCATACACCTCAATGCTTTTCACTACTTCGTTGCGGTAGGCTTTTAGTCCGCAGTTGAAGTCGTGCAGTTTTATGCCGGTGACCCAGCTCGCCGTAGCATTGTATAGTTTACTTGGAAGCCTCTTGGAGATCGGGTCAAAACGTTTCTTTTTCCAGCCTGAAACGAGGTCATAGCCCTCCTTATGAATCATTCTGTAAAGTGCCGGAATTTCATCCGGACTATCCTGCAGGTCGGCATCCATGGTGATAACCACATCGCCTGCAGCCTCTTCAAAACCGGTATGCAGGGCGGCAGATTTACCATAATTTCTTTTGAACCTGATTCCTTTAACGGAGGGATTAATGAGCGATTGTGCTTCGATCCATTGCCAGGATCCATCTGTACTGCCATCATCGATGAACCAGATCTCAAAGGTGAAGGAGGATGCCTTCATCACCCGCTCGATCCAGGCACTCAGTTCGGGCAAAGATTCCACCTCATTGTACAATGGGACTACGACAGAAATATCCATGGGTAGATGTTAAAAAATAGTGGATCGCACAGAGGCGGGATGAATGTTGATCAATAAATTGCTACTGTTCATATCCTTCTTCATCCGTTTCCACCTCGTAGAACGGATTTTCGGGTTCCTTCTTGAAAAAGATGGCCATAATGAGTGAAAAGATGAACCCCATCAGCGTGATGCTAAATACCTGGGCAAAGGAGAGAATCGCTGGAGTCATGAAATTTTTCTGTGCTCCAAGGGCTTTTTCTACAAAGTCATCCTTGTATCCCTGTGCCAGCATTTTTTCCTCCAACGTAGAGAGCATTTTTTCAATCAGGCCAGGTTCTATGAATTTGTAGAGGATGTAAGTAAAGATAGCAAAAAGGACGGCACCAAAAAGTGAGACCAGTGTTCCGAGTCCCAGTGCCCTGGAATAGGGGAGCCCCTCCTCCGTGTTCAATCTTGCAAAGGACCACATGGCAAAACCGGTACCTCCGATAAGAATGGCGTAAGTCAAAAAGCCGGACACGTCGGAAAACGGATTGCCCGAGATGTAGAATATCAGGAGATTCAGGATCAGCGCCAGTCCCATGTAAAGTCCATGCATCATGGCAAAATAGTTGACAGAGTGATGTTCGTGTTCCATAAAGCAAGCTGTTTTGAGTCAAATTGTAGAACAAATATATTCTAAATTTAGGAAAACCTTTCCATGACACGAAATTGGCTGAAAATAAATTGATTTGGTAACTATTTGTATACTATCATGGTGAGTCTAAAGTTTTAAAAAAAACTGCAGGAAGTTTTTTTTTATTTGGTACAAAACGATTTTTTCCTACTTTTGCGGCGGGTAAGTCCTGCACGATCAGCTCCTGTCGAACTCCCCCAGGGTCGGAAGACAGCAAGGGTAGATGGTCGCAGCGGTGCGATGCAGGTAGCTTACCCACTTGCCGAATTAGCTCAGTTGGCCAGAGCACGTGATTTGTAATCTCGGGGTCGTCAGTTCGAATCTGACATTCGGCTCATCCAGTTCTTTGTTTACTGTATTTTGGGGAAATACCAAAGTGGCCAACTGGGGCAGACTGTAAATCTGCTGGCGTACGCCTTCGTAGGTTCGAATCCTGCTTTCCCCACCCAATGGTACAGATCGTCGATGGTTCGATGGTCTGTACTTATAATCAAAAAACATTGCGGGAGTAGCTCAGTTGATAGAGCATTAGCCTTCCAAGCTGAGGGTCGCGGGTTTGAGTCCCGTCTCCCGCTCTGATTTTGCCGATGTAGCTCAGGGGTAGAGTACTTCCTTGGTAAGGAAGGGGTCACGAGTTCAATTCTCGTCATCGGCTCAAAATGGACCATCATCCAAACAACTTTCCAGCTTTTGTAATCCGTAATTTTCTGAAGATGAAAAAATCCCTCGTTATTTTTTCTCTGCTTTTGGTGGTTGCCTTCCTTTTTACCCAATGCAAGAGTAGTGAGTGTACATATAAACCAAGAGCAGCCAAACATACGAATGTTTGGCTGAAACGCTGACTTTTGGGATCTGCAGGGGATGCACCTTCCTTGTCCTCGATGAATTAGCAGGCCAATTTTTGACCATCTTCCCTCTTGTGGTGATCTTTTATTTACTTTGACGTTGCGCTAACTGAATTCCCATCATGAAAAAGAGTCTTCTGCTTCTATCACTGCTGTTGCTGGTTGCCATCCTTTTTGCCCAATGTAAAAGTTGCGGATGCACCTATCAACCCAAGAAGGCCAAGCGTTCGACTGTTTGGCAGAAGCCCTGATTTCATTTTCTACCTCTCCTTTACGTTAACAATTTGTAAAAAGAGCCCTTTAACGGACCTTGTTTGTTTAAGATAATGAATTTATATCATTACCTTTGCTGTGCTTTTCTACAAAAAGCATTTTGTACTTCTATAATTCTCAAAACGAATAGATTATGTCTAAGATTAAAGTTGGTATTAACGGTTTCGGTCGAATTGGCCGTCTGGTTTTCCGTGCTGCTGTTGAAAAAAACGATGTGGAAATTGTTGGAATCAACGACCTCATCGACGTTAACTACATGGCTTACATGCTGAAATACGACTCCACACACGGTCGTTTCAAGGGTACTGTTTCTGTTGAAGATGGTTTTTTGGTAGTAAACGGAAACAAAATCCGTGTCACTTCAGAAAGAAATCCAGCCGATTTGAAATGGAACGAGATTGGTGCCGAGTATGTTGTTGAATCAACGGGTCTTTTCCTGGACAAAGAAAAATGTCAGGCTCACCTCAATGCAGGTGCAAAAAAAGTAATCATGTCAGCTCCTTCCAAAGATGATACGCCGATGTTTGTGATGGGTGTGAATCACGGGAAATATACTACCGACATGAATTTTGTCTCCAATGCCTCCTGTACCACCAATTGCCTTGCTCCGATCGTTAAGGTATTGAACGATAATTTCGGAATCATCGAAGGCTTGATGACTACTGTTCACGCAACAACTGCCACACAGAAGACGGTTGACAGTCCTTCCACGAAAGACTGGAGAGGTGGTCGTGGTGCAGCTCAGAACATCATCCCATCATCTACAGGTGCAGCCAAAGCAGTAGGTAAAGTTATTCCTGAAATGAATGGAAAGCTGACGGGTATGGCCTTCCGCGTTCCTACACCGGACGTTTCTGTTGTTGACCTTACCTGCCGTCTGGAAAAGGCAGCTCCCTACAAAGCCATCTGCGCCGCTATGAAAGCTGCCTCAGAAGGTGAACTGAAAGGAATCCTGGGCTACACCGAAGATGATGTAGTTTCTACCGATTTCGTTACCGACCCCCGCACTTCCATTTTTGATGCCGGCGCAGGTATCGGACTGAACGATAATTTCGTAAAAGTAGTTTCCTGGTACGACAACGAGTGGGGTTATTCCAACAAGGTTGTTGACCTGATCTCTCACATGTATTCAGTTGACCACAAATAACTGAATCAACCAAAATAAATAGAGCTCCCTACCCGGGAGCTTTTTTTTGCCCATGCTTGTTGCGGCGGCATTAAGAATAGGGTTCAAATTGAACCATTGGTGGCATAAATGAACCACCCAGCCCTTTGGTGTTTATCACAGACAGTGAAAAATAAAAATAAATTACAGTATCCCAAATTTTTAAAACAATTGTTAGCTTTACGGTAACCAAAGTATGCTTTAAAACTCAAGCGTAAACCTCATTTTGAACAATTCTTCAATTTCCGATCTGTTCCGGAACTTGTTTCTGGCTGTTCTTCTGCTCTTACCGGCCGGTTGGTTGCAAGCTCAGGATGTCAAAGAGGTGAGAATTACGCAAACCTTCGACCATGTTCCACTTTCCACTTGCCTGAAATACCTGGAAGAGACTTGTCATATCCGATTTTATTACAAGGAGGATTGGATCAAATCAGAAGTAATCTCGGCTGTTTTCAACAATAGTTCGCCCACAGAGGTCCTGTCACAATTTTGCAAGGACCGTGAGATCAAGTACCAGTTTTTTCAGCCGGATATGGTGTTTGTCTTCCCGCGCAGTGAATCCACCCACACTTTTTCGGGAGGCGGGGACAATCAGCTCCTGGTGATTGGAGATCCTCTGAACCAGCAACTTCAAAAACGAGCCAGACTCCGGGGGAGGGTTTTCGATGGTAAAACTGGTGATCCGCTTGCCGGAGCGGTGGTCTATAACCTGGAATCCAAAACTGGCGTCGCCACGGATTCGAAAGGAAGGTATGTCCTGGAGATGCCGACAGGGGAGATGAACCTGAAGGTCTCCTTCATGAATTTCGAAAACAGGAATGCGAAAATTCAGCTGATCCAGGATGGGGAGGCTGACTTTGAAATTTTCGAGAAATCACGTACCATCGAAGAGGTGACCATTTTGGGAGAGAGCAGAAAGGCCTCGAAGTCCCAGATGAGCATGATCAAGATGAGTGCACTCACCATCAGCGAACTTCCGGTCCTGATGGGAGAAGCCGACCTGATGAAAAGCATGGTGATGATGCCAGGTGTCCAAAGTGTTGGGGAGATGTCCTCCGGCTTTAACGTACGGGGCGGAAATACAGACCAGAACCTGGTGCTGGTAGATGGGGCTCCTCTTTTCAATACCACCCATCTTTTTGGCTTCTTTTCCATGATTAATCAGGATGCAGTGGCGGATGTTACCCTGTTTAAGGGTGGAATTCCTGCCTCTTACGGAGAACGCGCCTCCTCGGTGATGGATGTACAGCTGAAAAGCGGGAACAACAAATACCTGAGCGTGAACGGAGGCATTGGGCTGATCAACAGCAGGCTTTCCCTGGAGGGCCCAATGGGAAAGAAGAAAAAGAATACTTTTTTTGTTGGCGGGAGGAGTACCTACTCGGATTGGATGCTTCAGCAGACCAAAAATCCGACTTTTATGAACAGTGTAGCCCATTTTTACGACCTGAACGCCACCGCAAATTTTGAGATCAATGAAAAAAATCACCTGAAATTGACGGGTTATACGAGTTCGGATGTCTTTAACCTGAACACCAGTTCCCTTTATCATTATGGCAACACCCTTGGTTCACTGAACTTGAAAACCAACCTGACAGAGAAATTAATTTCGAATCTGACCCTGGCCTACTCGAAGTACAATTTGACAGTCGATCAGAAAGACCCGGTCCTTCCAAAGGATGACTACACCCTAAAATCCGGAATTCAATATGGTAGCCTGAAATACAACCTTGCGATCTATCCAAACGAGAAACATCACATCAACGCCGGCCTTCAGGCGATAGGATATAAAATTGATCCGGGGATGATCGTCCCTACCCAAACGGTCTCCAATGTGGTTGAATCCTCCATGCGAAAAGAACAATCTGCGGAACTGGCTCTATTTGCAGATGACGATTTCGACCTTACTCCGAAATTGGCCTTGAACATTGGATTACGGTACACTTCGTATGCAAATTTCGGTCCTGGAACGGTTTATCAATATGCAGACGGAGTGTCGAGAACCAGCAGTTCGATTCTGGATTCTACTCTTTACAAATCAGGAAACATCATCAAAAGCTACCAGGGCGCCGAGCCCCGGATTGCCTTGAAATACAATCTTCAGCATGGAGGTTCCTTGCGGCTTAACTACCAGCGAACGCATCAGTTTGTCGGACAGGTCTCCAATACAGCCGTCATCTCGCCTGCCGATTATTGGAAATCTGCGGATGCTTTTATGGCCCCACTGATCAACGACCAGGTTGCACTGGGTTATTTCAGGAATCCGGCAGAAGGCCAAATTGAATTTTCAGCGGAAGCCTATTACAAGCGGCTTCAAAATTTGCTGGAATACAAGAACGGAGCACAGCTGCTGATGAATCCACACCTTGAAACAGATTTCATCCAGGCACAGGGATACTCCTTCGGGTTGGAGCTGATGGCCAAAAAGAGTACCGGGCGACTGAACGGATGGATCAGCTATACCTATTCCAGAACTTTTCAGAAGGCAGATGGTGCCTATGCGGACGAAAAAATCAACCATGGGAGCTATTATCCTTCCATTTACGACAAGCCCCACGATCTTTCTGTGGTAGCAAACTACAAAGTGAGCAGGCGGTGGCGTTTTTCCGGAAATTTTGTATACTCTTCCGGACGACCCATTACCTTACCTGAACAGAAGTATCTCTTCGGAGGCAATCAAATAGTCGTTTATTCGGATCGGAATGCCTACCGGATGCCTCCCTATCACCGGATGGACCTGGCGATAACCCTCGATGAAAATCTACGGAAGAAAAGATCGTGGAAGGGAAGCTGGACTTTCTCCGTCTACAATGCATATGGCCGTAAAAATCCCTATTCTGTCTTTTACCGCAAAGATGCCTCCCTGCAAAGCACAGATGTCAACAAATTGCAGTACTCGATCTACAAGATGTCAATCATTGGCGTTCCGGTACCTTCGGTCACCTATAATTTTAAATTCTGATGGTTAAACTTGTTTGCATATTGGTGTTGGCGATCTTCCTCTCTTCCTGCGAGGAGGTCTACCACCCTGCCATCAAAACGGCAGGTGGTCAGTTGGTTGTAGAGGCATTGATCACCAACGACAGCACTCAGAATTTCGTGCATTTGACCCGTACAACCGGTTTCTATTCGGTGAGTACTTCCCAAATCGTTACCGGAGCAGTAGTGAAACTGGTGGATACGAACGGGAACATGCTTCAGGGTGTTGAATCCACTTCCGGGATGTTCGGATTCAAAAAAACTCCTCAGGTTGGACAACGTTACAAACTTCAGATTTTAACCCAGGGGGATCTTTATGAATCTGAAACAGTAGCCATGCCTCCTATCCCTGTTATTGACAATTTCTATTCTGCCAGGGTCGACAAAAAAGAGTACGTTACAAACGCCTCCGGTGTGCCGGTGGCGACTACCGTAACAGGACAGGAGCTCTATCTGGATGCCCCGCTGACCGCTGCATGTTCCAATTACAGATTTGATTTCAAGGCCGTGGTGGAATGGGTATATGTTGTTCCAAATACCCCTATACCTCCTACTATCTTTGGATGGCAAACGCTTTACGACAACAATACCTATAACCTTGCGGGTCAAAAAAAATTTAGTCAGTCAGGAAGGATTGAAAAGCAATTGCTGATGATGCTCCCATACGACACCTATGGATTAATCCAGTTAGGGGCGAGTGTAGCGGGATGGATCTTCACCCTCCGTCAATACGGAACCACACAGGGATCCTACGATTATCACGAAATGCTAAACAGTCAGCTGACTGCCCAGGGAAGTCTGTTTGATCCGGTACAGACCCAGATCTACGGGAATATCACCTGTAAAACGGATTCTTCCAAAATTGCCTACGGGTATTTTGATTTGAACTCCACCAGACAATACCGTTACTATGTCAGTTTTTCAACCTCCGACCCAACGATTGGCGTAACCATCAGAGAAATTACTAATTATCAGGATATCCCGGACAATGGCAAACTGACTAATCAGCATCCCGGGTGGTGGCAATAGACGGGAATCGGTTTTTGGAGAGTTTCGAATATTGGTTAATAGAAAATAGACACTGTGAAGAGACATTTGTTCACTTGGTTGATGCTCCTGGTTACGCTTTATGGAAAAGCGCAGGGAAAGGAGTGTTTTGGCCTTTTTACTGACCGTGACCTCTATACAAGCGGTGAAACCATGCTGCTAAAGGCCTTTGCACCTTCCGCGGTGCAGGGGGGAATTCTCACGGTTGACCTTTTCAATGCCAAAGGCGAGATGATTGCCTCAGTGCCTTTGCAAATTTCAGATAATCAGGCGGATGGATTCCTCAGTCTGAACGATACCCTGAGTTCGGGAAGCTACTTGCTAAGGGTGCTTACCCAAACAAGTGTCACCCAAACGGTCAAGGAGCTTTACATTCTTAACAGGTTTACGGGTGTGACGGAATCGGGAATCTCCTTCCGTCCTGCCGCAGCCATTTCTACACCCGATTCCATTCAGCCATTGTTCACCGTTTCAGGAGCCGAAAAAAATTACAAAAGACGGGAGAAAGCGCATTTGACCATTCATTTTCCTGCCGATTGGATGGCACTGACGGAGGGTCCTCTTTGCCTTTACGTGGCCCAGGCAATTCCGGAATACAACGCTCAAACCTTTGTATTGAATCACAAGCCCAAGTTCTCGTCCAATGCCGGGAATGAAGGAATCATTATTTCCGGTATTGCTACAGATCCGGCTACCTCCACACCTTTCAAAAATGGAGTGATCACCCTGTCTGTTCCCGATTCTCTCCCGCGTTTCAACTACTATACCACCGGAGAAAATGGACGATTCTACTTTCAATTGAAGGACTATCACGGCAGGATATCCCTGGTATTGAACGGAAATGATCCGACTAACTACCGACCCATGAAGATTAGCCTTGACAAGCAAGAAAATCTGCTTTCCTCCCTACCTCCCTTTAAGACAGGCATCTTCCCACCGGAACTGCGAAAAGTGGCGGCGAAAAACGTAGAGGCACTTAATTTCAGCAAGATTTTTAAACAACAGCAGATCAGCGTTCTACCTGCCAAAATATCCAAAACAGATGCTTATCCTTTTTATGGAGTGCCTGAGAGGGTAATCTATCCAAAATTGTTTGTGGACCTTTCCAACTTCGAAGAGATTTCGCGGGAGCTTTTACAAGGCATTAAATTCAGGGACAACAATCATCATCCTACCTTTCAGATCCTGAATGCCCAGCGAAACAGTTTTTTCACGGAGCAGCCATTGGTTCTGCTCAATGGTGTGCCCGTCAGGAATTTAAACGACATCAAGGATTTGGGTTCCAGGGAAATCGACCGGATTGAAATAAGCCAGTATGAACGTTATTTTGGCAACCTTAGGTTTAGCGGGGTAGTAGCCATCTATGCTCCCAAATTCGATTTCGAAGGATTGAAAGAATCCGACGATCTGATAAAGCTCTCGCTGGATGCAGTGCAGCCACGTGCTGTATTTAATCCGGCACCCAATGATCAGGCCAAAGAGCCTGATCTGCGTCAGGTATTGCTCTGGCAACCCATCCTGAAGCCAGAGACCACTATCGGTGTGGATTTTCAGACTTCCGATATCATTGGTAAATTCAGGGTAGTCATAAGCGGAAAGCGAAGGGATGGAAGACTTTTTTTCGAGGAACAATCTTTTGAAGTGAATTAAGATGAGGTGTAAAATCTGGCTGGTGTTTACTTTATTTGGCTTAATGGCCTCCCCTCGGTTGGCTGCACAAGAGGTGTTGCCCGGGGAATGGAACGCTCAAAAGATAAAGGGTATCCGTTTTTTGCCGGATGCCACTTACCAGGGTAATCCATTTTTGAACGACCAATTCACATCCGGGGAAATAAATCTGGCAGATGGAACGAAAATCTCTGGGATTCAGCTGAAATACAACAACTACCGGGATGAGTTGATTTACTACAACAACGCTGTTTCAACCCAGATCGAGGTCGATAAAATCAGTGTCAAAAGCTTTGTCCTGACTGACGACAAAGGAGACAAGCATTTTTACCGCAAGCAAACTGTTACCGGTTATCTTCCCGGCGAGCGCTATTTGGAAGTGCTGAGTGAAGGAGAAGTTACCTTGCTGGTTCACAGGAAAGTGCTTTTGCTGACTTGTCCTGTTTATGGGGAGGTGGGCAAGGAAAAGAGCATGTCTTACCAGGAAGCCTTTAATTATTACCTCTACAACGTCAAGAAAGGCTTTGAGCTGATCAAGCCGGCGAAAAATTCACTCTTCTCCAAATTGGATCCATCCGATCAACTGCTGCTTAGAAAAATCCTTCGCAAAAATGATCTCAAAATCACGGATGAAGAGCATTTCGTGAAGGCCTGGAATTTGGTGCTGTCAAATAAGATGGCCATTCATTTCTAACGCAATCACAGGCAGGATAGGATTTTAGCCCCTTAGCGGGTCATTGGTCCTTGTGCCTTACCTCACCCAGTTCCCGTACCTCAAAGTTATTGGTATATTCGACTACCGTGAAGTTATCGTTGGTATAACCGCCAAAATCGGAGATCTTTTTAAAGTGGTAGGTCGTATTGAGTAGTCCGGCTTCACGCTCCAGCTGGATGTTGTGGGCAGAATTGCCCTTTTTTTGGATGGACTTGAGGAAGAAAGTGGCAATGTCGTAACCCTGAAAGGCAAACTGGGTGGGTTCAGTACCAAACTCTGTCTTGAAATTATCCATGAAGAGAGAGACCGAGGGAAGGTTGTAATTGACGAAGTAGTTGGAGAGAAACCGAAGGTTGACATTGTGCAGATTCTCTATTTCAATGCTCTGCATACGCGTCAATTCCTGTAGTCCAATGAGGATCAGAGGGTATTTTTTTGACAGAAGGGTTAGCCGGTTCATCGCAATGCTGACATTGACCTCGTTGAGATCTGCCATCACCAGAATATTTGGCTTGTCCGTTTGAAGTTGAGGCTCGAGATCGTCGATCCCTTTTTCCCATAAATTGTAGGTATGTATCAGTCCTTTGGCATTATCCTTGCCAGCTCTGATCTTTTCGAGATGTTCCCGAATCTGACGGGTCTCCTGACTGCCATTCCCACCTTCCAGGAAGGTTATTTTTTCCCTTGGAAACTCCTTAAGAAGGTAATCGGCGGTCGTCTCCAGCCTTAATTTCTTGACCGGATTGACCTGAAAATACCAGGGGTTGATTTTTGTGTATTTGTCATCTGCAGAGAGGGGCGAGACCATGGGGATTCTGTTTTTTGCGGTCAAATCCGAGATCATGTGCTGCACCTCTGGATAAACTGGGCCAACCACAAGATCTAGATCAAGAAATTCGGGCTTTTTGATCAGTGATTCAATATTGGAACTGCTCTTTTCTGTGTCATAGACAAACAATTTGATGTTCAATCCGCTTTTGGTCAGCTGGTCGACTGCCATCAGGACCCCCTGGTAGAAGGCAAGAAAGCTCAGTGATTTGGCTGTTGGCTTTAAACTGTCCGTTACCGCAGCAGAGATCGGGAGATAAAGCCCCACATTGAGCATTTGTCCGGTATTTGATATTTTCACCGGTGCGGGAGATTCTTTCTGCCTGTTTTCACTGACAGGTTGAGGCTTAACCTCTGTTTCCGATTTTGACTTGATCGGGATCAGGATGGTTTTACCTGCCTTTAGCCCCTCCTTCAGATCTGGATTGAACTTGAGTAGCTCCTCTTCATCGACACCATACCTTAATTTGAGCTGATAATAATTATCGCCGCTTACCGTTTGGTACTGTATGAACTTACTGTCGTCAACCTTGGCCGACTGCGGTTTCTGGTAGGAGTGATCCGGAATTTTCAAGACCATCCCTTTCTGAATAACTCCCGTAATGCTCTTGTTGGCGGCCAATACCTCCTCCTGCGAACATTCATAAAGTCTTGCAATGGAATAGAGCGTTTCGTTCCTTTGCACACTGTGAAGGATGTACCTGAAATCGCCTATTACTACCTTATCGGAATTTCGGTTCTCCTGTCCAAAAGTGGACAAGGCCGCAAAAAACAGCAAAAGAACTGCCAGGAAGTTTTTAAGTTGGTAACTTCCTGAACGTTCTTTTGTAGGGATAAGATTCACAGGCATCGTTGCTGCAATTATTGACCCGTTTTGTATTCGCCAAAATTCTTCATGAATTGGACACGCTCAAATTCGGCTGGATTGATGGAATTTTCCTGACTCAATTTTCCCCTAAAGTTATCAATTGTTTCGTAATTGTGCGCGGTCATCCAGGTGGAGAGATGGTTGTTGATCTCTTCGATAAAACCAAATCCCTTCTCGTAGAGTGCCGAGGCTACCTGAACTGCACTGCAGCCAGCCAAAATCATTTTGACGGCGGTCTCCCAGCTGTGTACTCCCGTGGAGGAGGACAGGTCGCAATTGACCCTGTTCGACATGACTGCCACCCATCTGAGTGGCAACAGGTAGTCATGCTCGTGGCTGAGCACATTCGTGCCGTGGATGGAAACTTTGTTGATGTCGATGTCGGGCGAGTAAAAACGGTTAAAAAGCACGATCCCCTTGACTCCGGAGAAAGAGATATCCCTGATCATACCGCCTAAATTAGAAAAGTAGGGACTAATCTTGACAGAGACGGGAATAGATATTTTCTGGGTTACCCGGGTGATGATATCGAAATAGGTACTTTCGTTGTCCTGACTGGTTTGCGAGAGGTCAGAAGGAGCTATAAACATATTCAATTCCAGGGCATCAGCTCCTGCTGCTTCAATTTTCTTCGCGAAGAAGCCCCACTCCTGTGAAGTGATGCAGTTGATGCTGGCGATGACGGGGATGGAAAGTTGTGCTTTGGCATCCGTGATCAGTTGCAGGTATTGCTTTAGGTTCTCTTTTTTGATCTCCAGATCGTAATAATCCAGAAACTCCAGGTTGTTGTCCATCGGTCCCAGCTTGTCGAACTCGTGGGCATATTCAAGATAGATCTCCTCCTCGAAGACGGATTTTAGCACAACGGCACCAGCCCCGGCTTTCTCGATTGCCTTGAGGTGCTCGATGGAGTTGGTCAGACTGCTGCTACCGGCAATCACCGGACTTTTTAGATCGAGTCCAAGATATTTTATACTTAAATCCGGCATATCAGTTGGTTTTAGTAGTTTTTGACAATTTGTTCTGAAGATAGATGTGCATATTTTCGGCGGCCTTGCGACCGTCACCCATGGCCAGAATGACCGTTGCACCACCTCTGACGATGTCACCTCCTGCAAACATCTCCTCGATGGAGGATTGCATTTTGTCCTCTTCCACCTCGATGGTACCCCACCGGGAGACTTTCAGGTCGGGTAGACAAGAGGGAACCAACGGGTTAGGAGAGACTCCTACCGCTACTATAACGAGATCCACGTCCAGCTCAAATTCTGAGCCATCGATGGGGACCGGCCTTCTACGGCCTGAGGCATCTGGTTCGCCCAATCCCATTCTGTTGAGGCGCATTTTGTTTACCATTCCCTTTTCATCAGCGAAATACTCCAAAGGATTGCAGAGGTTCATGAACTCAACTCCCTCCTCTTTGGCGTGTTTGACCTCTTCGATTCTGGCGGGCATCTCTGCCTCTGACCTACGGTAGATAATCATTGCCCTGTCGGCACCAAGGCGCAGAGCGGTACGAACTGAATCCATGGCGGTATTCCCACCACCAATGACAGCTACCCTTTTGCCAAGAATAACCGGCGTATCGCTGGTTTCTGAGTTGGCTCCCATCAGATTAACCCTGGTGAGGTATTCGTTGGAAGACAAGATCCCATTAAAATTTTCTCCGGGAATATCCATAAACCTTGGAAGGCCGGCGCCGCTGCCCAGAAAAAATCCCTGGTAACCCTCTTCTTTTAGGTCATCGAAAGAGGCCGTTCTTCCAACGATGAAGTTGGTTTCAAACTTAACTCCCATCTTCCGAAGGTTTTCCAGTTCGAAATCGACGATGGCATTGGGAAGCCTGAATTCCGGAATTCCATATTTCAAAACGCCGCCAATTTCGTGAAGGGCTTCAAAAACCGTTACGTCATAACCGTTTTTGACCATATCCCCAGCAAAGGAGAGGGCCGCCGGACCCGATCCAACGGTGGCAACTTTAATCCCATTGGGTTCTGCCGTCTTTGGAATGTTGGAAGTGCCGGATGCCCTTTCAAAATCTGCGGCATATCTTTCGAGATGGCCGATGGAAACAGAGGGCAGGTTCATCTTTTCGAGGTAAAAACACCTTGATTCGCATTGTTTCTCCTGAGGACAGACTCTGCCGCAAACTGCAGGGAGAGCGTTGGTCTCCTTTAATGTGGCTGCAGCCCCCAGTACATCTCCGTTCTCAATTAGTTTGATGAATTTCGGAATGTTGATGTTGACAGGGCAGCCTTCGATGCAGGTCGGGGTCACGCAATCCATGCAGCGGGAAGCCTCCAGGGCTGCCTGTTCAGCGGTAATGCCGAGATTCACCTCACGGTCCTGGTACTTAACCCTGACTTCGGGCGCCTGTTCGGGCATATGTACACGGGGGATGGCGGTACGTTCCTTGTTTTTTGTTTTGGAACGCAGTGCGGCTCTCCACTCCTGGCTACGTTCAATTTTGAGGTATTCGGGGTCTAAAGACATCTTCTTGGTTCTATTTTTGAAAATATTTAGTGTTTGCCAGGAGTTCTTCCGATTTGTAGCCTCCAAGGCGCATCAGCATCTCATCAAAATTAATCTCGTGTGCATCAAACTCGGGTCCATCGACACAGGTAAAGCGGGTCTTTCCGCCAACGGTAACCCTGCAGGCACCACACATTCCCGTCCCGTCGACCATGATCGAATTGAGACTCGCCTGGGTGGGGATGGCATATTTTTTGGTAGTGAGGGAGGCGAATTTCATCATGATGGCAGGACCAATCACAATGCATTCGTCAATTTTCTCGCGTTGGATCACCTCTTCCATGCCAGCAGTGATCAATCCCTGTCTTCCGTATGATCCGTCATCCGTCATCACGATCACCTCATCCGACCAGCGTCTGATCTGATCTTCGAGAATGATAAGATCCTTGCTTCTGGCGGCAATGACCGATACAACCCTGTTTCCAGCCTTTTTAAAGGCTTCAACAATGGGTAGCAGAGGAGCAACCCCCACGCCTCCGCCGCAGGCGAGAATGGTCCCCTTTAGTTCAATGTCGGTGGGCTTTCCCAATGGACCAACCAGGTCGGTAATGCATTCCCCAACCTCCAGGGCAGCCAGCTTGGCAGAGCTAACCCCAACAATCTGAACAACCAGGGTAATGGTTCCCTTGACAGGATCGGCATCGGCAATAGTAAGAGGGAATCGTTCACCTTTCTCCCCGATCCTGAGAATAACAAAGTTGCCGGCCTTTCTTGAATGGGCAATCTTCTGGTTTTCAACCACCAACCGGATGACCTTATCAGAGAAATATTCCTTTTCTACAATTTTATTCATCATATAATAGTTTGATTTTTAATATTCTAACGAAATTTGCACGCGGTAAGTTAAACGATGACAAAAAGATATCCCGACCTTGTTCATTTCATGACTGTTGAAAAACGAAAAAAATCGTCCAAAAATAGCGATTTCGATTGATTGATTTCACCCCGTAACCGCATTTGAGAAAAAATCTGCGTAGTTTAAAATATTATTAAATAAGGGGCCTTGTCAAAAATCAAACTGTTATCTTTGCAGTTCGCATTCGTCTGATACATTTCACGACTGTATGAACCAGTGGAATGTTGAAAACTTTTTAGATTAACTACCATCATCCAAGGAGCCGAAAAATGAAACCACAAAACCAACAGCGGAAAAGCAGGGAAGGAGTTGTTTATTCTACTTCCGAAAATTTTGAGTACCAGTTCCAACCCGGCGAAGAGGTTCAGGAGACGCTTCCCCCTTCGCGTCAAAATCTCAAGGTGATGCTGGATAAGAAACAGCGTGCAGGAAAGGTCGTGACCCTGATTACCGGTTTTACAGGATCAGAGGAGGATTTGACGGCATTGGGTAAAAAGCTGAAATCCAAATTCGGGGTAGGTGGATCTGTCAAGGATGGGGAGATTTTAATCCAGGGGGATTTTCGCGACCGTGTGGTCTTGTTGCTTACTGCCGATGGTTACAAGGTAAAGCGGGCAGGAGGATAAGCAGGAGAAAGGGATTCTTTCTCAAATTTGAAGAAAGTGGGCGGGTTCTGTCCCCTCCTTGCGTACAGATAGCACAATGAATAAGTGAATTAACCGGCAAATGAGCCACCTCTTCCTCTCCTGAATTAACCAATTTAATCAAAGATGCATCATTTTGTCGTTACCCTTTCCAAACACAGGATATTTGGTCAGCTACTTTATCCCTATTTTGCTGAGCAGATGCCCGGGGAACCATATCTGAGGCTGATACGCAGGGTCCGGCAGCGGGATTTGGAGGATTCTTCGCTCTTGTTGTCTGCCGTTGAAGTCAGGGTCGTGAAAATTTCCGAAAAGTACAGTGACGAGTCGCTGATCCGGAAATTTTGCCCCGACAAACCTGTCGGGGATTTGCAATTGCTGATCGGAAAGGAGGAGATCAAGCAAAAAGTGCTGATCCATATCGAGAGCGCAGTGGCTGAAATTCTTGAGTTGATGAAGTCCTGCCAGATTCCGCTTTATCAAAAAAGGGAGAAATATGCCAATCTTTACGAAGAAGACCTCATTAAGCTCTGCTACCGCGAAACCTATGCCGTTTTCAATTTTTTCAGAACGCCGGAGGAGACCCGTTATTACCTGACACTTCGGAATGGGAAGGAAATAATCTCCCTGCTGAAGCGCAATATTGAAATTCTGGTCAATGATCCCTGTCGGATCTATTACCAGAACAAGATCTATTTTTTTGATGAGATTTCGGCCAGTAAATTGCTTCCTTTCCGCGAAAAGGAGTTCATCGCCATTCCCCGAAAGATGGAGGACCGCTATTACGAAACCTTTATCCTCAATGCCATCAGATGCCACGAGGTAAACTTCTCGGGTTTTGAGATCAGGGAAACCACTCCTGTCAAGGGTGCTGTACTCTCACTGGAAAAAGACTTGTTGGGGCATCCGGTTTTCGTGCTCTTTTTTACCTACGACGGTGTTCGGATCCGGATGAAACAGGGCGAGCACAAGGCAGTCGTACTGAATAAAAAAGAGGAAGAGTTTATTTTTGAGACATTTAGCAGGGACAGTGCCTGGGAAGCAAAAATGGTTGGATTGTTGCAGAATCTGGGATTGAACGGATCTCCTGAATTCCTGGTACTGAAGGAACAGGAGGCAACAGACCAGGAGGGTGCCATGTACCGTGCAGTAGCCTGGATCGCTGAAAACAATAACACCCTGGCCGAATCGGGTTTTGTTCTTTCCCAGATGGGCCTTTCTCTTCCCTATTTTCTGGGAAGCTACGACATGAAGATTACTGTCGAAAATAGAATCGATTGGTTTGATCTTGAAATTGTGGTACAAATTGGAGCGTGGGAATTTCCCTTTATAAGATTCAAACGTCTCATCCTGAATGGAATTCGGGAGTTCAGGCTTCCCAATGGCGAGATATTCATTCTCCCCGAATCCTGGTTCGCCCAATTCAGGGAGATTCTTTCGCTGGGTAAGGCCGAAGCTCAGAAAATGGTGCTGAAACCTTTTCATTTCATGTTGCTATCCGAACAGATCTTTGCCGGAAACCCTGACTTGCAGGAGCGAATCAAAAGCCTGGGCAGTCAGATCGTCCAGGATCAGGAGATTCCGGATGCCATCCAGGCGAAACTTCGTCACTACCAGCACGACGGTTACAACTGGCTGATTCACCTCTGGAAGAACGGCATGAACGGTTGTCTGGCAGACGATATGGGACTTGGCAAAACACTTCAAACGCTCGTGTTGCTGACAAGGCTGAAAAGGAGTGCAGACCTGAGTTATTTTTTTCCGGATGAGATAGGAGGCCAACTGACACTTTTCAGTCAAAGGGAAAAATTGCGTGAAACCCACCAATCCTCCAGTCTGATCGTTTTGCCTGTTTCCTTGCTCCATAACTGGGAAAATGAGATCAGAAAATTTGCACCTACCTTGAAAGTTTATACCTATTCAGGAGTCAAGCGTCGCGAGAAAACGGATCTGGCCCAGCTAATCCATTTCTACGACATCATTCTTACCACCTATGGCACTGTTAGAAATGACAGTGACGTCCTGTCGAAGCACACCTTTTTCTATCTAATTCTGGATGAAAGCCAGAACATCAAGAATGCTGAGTCGAAAAGCTACCGGGCCGTAGCCTCCATTCCCTCCCGGTTCAGGTTGTCGTTGACGGGTACTCCCATTGAAAACTCGCTTTCCGATCTCTGGTCACAAATGAATTTTCTCAACCCGGGACATCTCGGCAGTTTTAAATTTTTCAAGGAAAACTACCTGCTGCCCATCGAAAAGGAACATGACCAGGAGACCACTGCCAGACTAAACCGCCTGATCGACCCATTTATTCTTCGCCGCACCAAGGAACAGGTTGCTGCCGACCTGCCTCCGGTGATGGAAGAACTGCTTACCATTGAAATGACGGCCGGACAGCTGGAACTCTACGAAGCAGAGAAATCCTCCGTCAGAAACTACCTGCTTAAAAATATTGATGACCTGGAACCCCGGAATACTACCTTTGTCGTGCTGCAGGCGCTTACCCGATTGCGTCAGATTGCGATCCACCCCAGACTCCTTGATCCTGCCTCCATACTTGAATCGGGTAAATTCAATGAAATTCTATCCATGCTGGAGGTACTTGTGGCAGAAAACCACAAGATTCTCATCTTCTCCTCGTTCGTAAAACACTTGAATCTGCTCGACGAATGCTGCAGAAGCCGGGATTGGGGATTCTGCAGGCTTACCGGACAAACCACCGACAGGAAATCTGTTATTGCTGAGTTTCAGTCGGGGAGCGACAAGAACATCTTCCTGATCTCCCTGAAAGCAGGCGGCGTTGGGTTGAACCTGACTGCTGCCGATTACATCTTCATTATTGACCCATGGTGGAATCCGGCCGCGGAGATGCAGGCCATCAGCAGGGCACACCGGATCGGACAGGACAAGAAGGTTTTTGTCTACAGATTTATCTCTGAAAAAAGCATCGAGGAGAAAATTCAATTGCTTCAGGAAAAGAAGGCATCCCTGGCCAATGAATTCATCAATCACAGCGACCCGTTTTCCATCATCGGGAAAGAGGAGCTCATCCAGTTGTTCGAGTAAATTTCACCCTTAAATTTATACACCCTCTAGGTTTTAAAACCTAGAGGGTGTATAAAAACGAAAAGGATTGAATCGGGCGATTCAATCCTTTTACTAAAACTAACCAAACTAACTAAACCTAAACTTATGAAAAAAAATGTACCACAAAGTTAAGCTCAATTTGGACTCCCTCCAAATATTCTGTGTTAATAAATTGTAAAAAAGGTATTAAGAAAAATGTTATTTTAATATGCATCAACCTGTATGGGTTAAAATACTTGAAGTATGAGACTTAAAAAACGAAAAGGATTGAATCGGGCGACTCAATCCTTTTACTAAAACTAACCAAACTAACTAACCTAAACTTATGAAAAAAATGTACCTCAAAGGTAAACCCGCAAATGCCCCTTACCAAATATTTTGTGTTAAAAATCTATAAAGCAGGCAAATAAATCCCGGTCGCAGAATGATTTTTTCAATAAAACAAATTGAAACAATCTAAATTACTATCGATTAGGGAGTTGTACAGCTGTTTTTCAGCAGTACTGCTTTATCGTTTTCCAGTTTTTTGATGAGTTGCATCAGGGATTCACCCATTCCGATCTTGTATCCTGTGGAAAGCATCATCACATCACCCGTCGGCCTGGTATAGAACACGGCCGGAAGGTCGTTTTTTGCCTGCTTTCCGGCAAGGACCGTAATTATCTTTTCCAGTTCATTTTTTGAATCGACTGTGAACCTGCTTTTTGCCGGAAGTTTGTAATTGTGAAAAACAGTACCGGCGGATCCTTTTTCCAGGATGTTCACGAAAATAAATCGACCTTTCCAGCTGTTGAAGGGACTGTTATAAGGAGCAAGGTCGTTGAGAATGTGCTTGGAAGGTTCACTGTCCGGATCCAGCAACACCACTACGGCACTTTGCTGTCCAATCAACTCCGCCAGCGTGACGGGCTTGTTTAAGTTGATTTCAGTTAGCGATACTTTTTGCGGATCAAGGTGGGCAACTGGTACTATTTTTGATTGCTCATTTCTTATGGTCAGTGGCACAGAGGTAGTTTGATTTTTATCAATTTTGAAAAAGGTGAGTTTGCTCAATACGGAACCGTCCGTAAGCCGTTTCCCTGTAACCAACAGGTACTTTCCAGTTTCAAGGATCAAGGGATCCGGAAAGGCATTGGCCTTCAGTCCCTCTTCGAATTCGAGCGTTTTGCAGACACCGTTTTCGATTCTGGCAATGGAGAAATGGAGGGTATACTGGGGGATAAAATCGTTGTCTGCCTCATTGAGGATCAGTCGTCCGGTTTCGGGCTGAATTGCTTCACTTTCAAATCCTGCTCGGTGCCAACTGCCTGATATGTAATACTCAGGGGTGAGAATTTCTGGATTCAGGCGGGCAGGAATGCCAAAAGTACGGCAGGCTGCAACGAAGAAGAGGTCTCTGGAGAGGGGGTCTGATACACGCAAATTGTAGACGCCCACCGGAGTCAGGGGTGCACGCGAATGCTTGTTGGCCGACTTGTCGATGCGGATGTTGCTCTTGATCCATTCTGTCAGGACAGTAATATCTGATTTCGACTTTTCAGCCATTTCACTTCCAAGTTTTTTTGACAAAAAATTACGCCAGGGAACGAGTTGCTCCAGATAAATCCTGGGTGCAAGCACATATTTTTCGAATAGCTCTCTGTTTATTTCGGAGGATGAACCAACCAGAAGGGATGCTGTCAGGTGATCCTTCAGGATATTGGCCCTGGTGTCGCTCAGGTCCTTTTCCGAAACGCCTTCCGTCAACGGGAAAAGCAGGTGACGGGCCTGTTTGTCACTGTTTTCAATGTAACTGAGCATCTCTTTCCAGTTTCCGTAGCTAAGCCTTATCATTCGCATCAGGGTATCTGCAGGAAGCAGATGGCTTTTTGCATAGCCTCGGATCCAGTCCGAATCCTTGAATGTGGCCAGGTAGTGGTTTCTTATCGAGTCTTCGGCCGCCATTCGCTTGTCGTTGGTTTTTTTTGCGGTGGCTGAAGGTGCAGTAATCGGTCTGGAGACCTTTGGAGGCACCATATCCATATTTTCAGAAACAGCATCCTGCTGCTTTTGGTCCATCACCATCCGCAGTGTGTCGGTGGAGGCAACGTGGAGTTTATCGTGTGTAAACTTCCCATCTTTTGAAGCCCATACGAGCAGGTCTCCAAGTCCGGTAGTAAATGCAACGGAGCCGTTGTCATTGGTCTGAAGCGATACCAGGGGATAAAATTCGGCGTAATTGTATAGCTTAAATTCAATTTTGGCGCCTGATATGGCTTTCCCGGCAGGATCGCTTACCCGCACAGTAATTTTTTTTGTATCCGCATAATTGGAGGTGAGGTTGAGTTCTGAAAACCGTTCTTCGGCATCCAGCACCTCTTCCGATCCGAAATATCTGCCATAGGTACGGCAATGAACCAGCATGGTTCGCTGCGAAGGTTCACTGAACCAGCCCCTGTCGAGATCGGTATCCGGTTCGCAGGCACCCATGTAATGCCATTTCCCATCGATCCAGACCTCTACCCAGGCATGGTTGTCGTCGGTATGTGCCCAGCGTGGCGTGTAAACCTGGCGGGAAGGAATACCGGCCATACGCATGGCAGACACCGTAAAGGTGGACTCCTCTCCACACCTGCCAAAGGTTTTGCTGATGGTGCTCATCGGGGCACTGGTTCTCGAATCGGTTCCCCGGTAGTTCACCTTCTCGTGGCACCAGTGGTTGATCTCCAGCGCCGCCTCTTTCATCGACAAACCCTTGATTCTTGTCTTGATCTCTTCATAATAGACCAAACGGAAGGAATCCAGGTTTTCGTTGTTGACCCGCTGGGGCAAAACAAAATGAAGGAACTCCTCTTCGGGAATGCTCTTTCCCCAGGCCATCTCTTTCCTGGCAAGTAAACTCTGGCGCACATTGGCCTGCATAAACTCCGGCGCGTAGTCGGCCAGATCGCTCAACGGCATGTAGGCGAAGAGAAACTTCATAGCCTGCTCCTCTGCCGGATTGGAAGGGTGATCGAGGATATTCCAGATTGGCAAAAGCGCATGGGTGGTCAGCTCTTTTTGAACTTTTAGCATCTTTTCGATGTCGTTCAGCCTGCCGGGATTGGTGATCAATGGTTTTTCACTTTCACAACTGATCAGAAGCCGGGTGAGCAGCAATAAAACGAGCAACTTCTTCATCTTGATAGCTTTAAGTCGAATGGAAAATAAATTTGTGCCTGAGATGGATTACAATTTTGCCAATAGTTCGGGCCTTTCGTGATAAATTTTGATGACCAGTTCACCAAACAGGGTATTTGCCCAGGCAAACCAGCTGCGCGAAAATGTCTTCGGATCATCCTTCAGGAAGGCCTCGTGAATGAAGCCTGTGTCGGCATCGGTCGAAATAAGCCATTTCATGCATTGGACTATTTCTGCCTCTTCCGTGGAGGTCATGGCACGCATGATGATGCTCATCGGCCAGACGTAATCGTATCCACCGTTCACGTGGGGGCCACCGGTGCCTTCTGCACTCTTTCCCCTGAAAAACCAGGGGTTGGAATCGCTGAGCACGAATTTTCGCGTGTTCAAATACAAGGGGTCCTTCGCGGAGATGGCATCCAGGTAGGGCAAGGTGAGGAGGCTGGGAATGTTGGTATCGTCCATGAAAAGATTGTTCCCATATCCGTCCACCTCGTACGAAATAATCCTTCCGGCATTCACATGCGTGCCGGATCCGTATTTTCTGAGTGCCGATTCAACCTCTCCAGCCAGAAAATTCGCCTCGGCTGCCAGTTTTTCGTCTTTCAAAACCTTGGAGGAGATCTCGGCGATCTGCCGGAGGGAAACTACTGCAAAATAGTTGGAGGGAATCAAAAACTGGAAGAAGGTTGCATCATCGGAAGGCCGGAAGGAGGAGCATATCAGTCCGACCGGTCTGATGGGCAAACCATATCCGTTGCCGAACTGGGTATCACTTGCTTTTTCCGTTTTCCGCATGAAGGAGTAACTTCCTTTTCCCTTTTTCTTCTGCTGATCCTTGAAAGTGATCAGGATGGAACGAGCCGCCTGGTGCCATTTTTCGCTGAAAACAGAGGCATCACCCGATATCTTCCAGTAATGCCAGGCCAGCCTGACGGGATAACAGAGCGAGTCGATCTCCCATTTGCGCTCGTGCAGCTCGGGTTTCATGGACGTAAGATCTGTGAGCCACTCGCTTTTACCGGGACCATCATTAAAGGCATTGGCAAAAGGATCGATCAGGATGCAATCTGTCTGGCGGTTGACTACGCCGGCAATCATGTTTTTTAATTTTTCATCCTCCCTGATTAGCGGAAGATAGGGCCAGACCTGCGCCGAGCTGTCGCGCAGCCACATTGCCAGGATATCGCCGGTAATGACAAAGGTATCGGGCTTGCCGTTTTTAACGGAGTAGGTTACCGTGGTATCCAGGGTATTGGGATAGCAGTTCTCAAACATCCAGGCCAACTTGGGATTTTTAATGCCTGTTTTGACTTTCAATATCGTTCTCTCGACGGCCTCGGAAGTAAATTTCCGATTGACCAGCGGAGGTCTGTTTGAAACAAATTTGTTTTCCTGAACGGTTGAAGCAATTGCAGTGCCTGCTGCTAAGGTTCCTGCTGCCGCGAGGGCACCCGTTTGTACAAAGTTTCGTCTGTTCATAGAATGATAAGTGAAAAGTGAAAAGTGAAAAATGAAAAGTGATGGATTTGCGGGAATATTGATTATTTGATCGGGGACTAATCGGACATCTGTTGTCAGGTCAGTACACTGGATCGTGGTTCAAAATTAATGATTTCAGAACGATAGCCATTATAATTTGGTTCGGGATAATCCGGAATTCCATCCTTCCGTCACAAGGTACCTTCCGCCGGACAGTACCGGGGCAGATCCGGACAAATCCAGTCTGACCTTTCTCGACTCTCCTGGCAAGAGGGTAAAATAGTTTTCGTCCAGGTAGACGGGCAACAACGCGGTTCCATGTTCATTCGTAACCTTCAGCCGGATGAAGAAGGCGGTCTCACTCCCGGGATTGGTGATTGTCAGCACGGTTTTGCCGTCCAACGTTTTTTTGGCCTTTGCCGCCAGACGGACGGATCCCAATTCGTTCAAGGCCTCGTAGGATTTGGCTTTGGTTGTTAGCCAGTAGAAATTTTCGTCCAGCTCCTTTCCCTTTTTATCCAGCAACAGTAGCCGCAGAAAGAATATTCCGTTTCCTGATTTGGGAAGCTCCACTTTGCCGAGTAATATATTGGCCTGTGCATCCAGGGAGAGGGGTACATTCTTTTCCGAAAGCAACTTTCCGTGCAGGTCAAACAAGCGAATCACACCGGTGCCGTTTTCGATGGGATGGAGCGTCTGGTTGAAGGCGCAGACGACCGAATCGTTGAGGTTGAGCTGAATATGGAGCGGCGTGGCACCGTGCTTGTAGCCAAAATACCCCCCCTGGTAATCCAGAAAATAGTCGTAAAATGATCCCCGCAGGGCCGTCCAGGGATTCTGGTTTTTCCAGACCAGCATTCCTGTATACCACTCCCACATCTTGTAATTGAAGGATTCCTGCAGGGCACGGTACTGCTCGTAACTGACGATTTGTACTTTTTTGCAATAGTCTTCCACATCCTTCACCTTTCCGTATCGGTCGGGGAAATCGTGGAAGGAGTGGTATTTGTGGTATACCCAGGAGCCTGTTCCAGGGGGAGACAATGGAACCTGCATCTCCTCTGCCGGAATAATTTTTTTCAGTCCGTCAAAATTAGGGATGGCCACGGACCCGATTTCCGGATTGAAAGGGAAGGACCGTTTCGTGAACATATCCGCTGGTTCCAGAATCCCGTAAGGCCCGTCACCCGTGTTTCCCTTTTCGTTGGTCATCAGGTCGGGAGAAGTGGATTTATTGAGAAAAAATCGCATCGGATCCAACCTGGGCAGAATCTCCTGCTCCACGGCATCGAGCAGGTCTTTGGGCGGATAGGTTTCATTGCCACCGCACCACAGGAAGAGAGAGGGATGATTTCGCAGCATTTTCACCTGATCATCGACGGAGGCAAGAAAGAGTCCGTGGTCCTCGGGATAACCCTTGCGAAGAAGCTGGGACTCTGCTTTGGTAGGATCCCCCCATTCGCCGTTGCAGTCGCCCGAGATCCAAAGATCCTGCCACACCAGGATGCCATATCTGTCGCAGGCATCGTAGAATTCGGGGCGTTCTGTCATCGAGCCTCCCCATACCCGGATCATGTTCATGTTCATGCCGGCGTGGAGCCGGATTTCCGCTTCGTACCGCTCCTTCGAAAGGCGCAGCAGGGCATCGGAAGCGATCCAGTTGCCCCCCTTGATGAAGATTTTCTGTCCGTTGATGGTAAAAATCTGGGCTTTTAAGGTTGCATCAAAGTGGTGGCCGGTTTCCCGGATGCCTACCGGGATGATTTCACGGCCTGACATTATTCCGTCCGCGGTGGTATAGGTGATCTTAACCGGATACAGTGGATGATCCCCATACCCGTTGGGCCACCAGAGCCTTGGATTTTTGAGTTCAATTTCGGGAAAGGTGATGATTTTCTCCTCACCGGGTTGTAATTCTACCAGAAGGGAAGCTTTTTTGCCGTCAACTTCCGCGGTAGCGACCCCGCTCACAGGTTGATCGGTAGAATTGTTTAAGGCTGCCGATGCATGCAGAAAGGCTGGTTCCTGTTTCTTGCCGGGAAGCCGGATGCCAGGCACACGGGTGTCGATGTAGGAATTTTTTACCTCCACACTCCCTGTCACCTCAAGGCAAACCTGGTCCCAGATCCCGGTGTTGCGGTCGGGTATGGAGCAGATCCAGTCCCAGCCGGCCGTAAACTGCATCGCAACATTCTTGGCGATGGTGCCATCACCCCCCTGACCTCCGTTCGGATTCCCGGCAGGATCGGGTGGGGCGACCCATACCGCCAGTTTATTTCTGGCAGGATTCAGGTAGGAGGTAACCAGGTATTTTTCACGCAGGTACATCCCCTGGTGGGTGGTAGGATTGACTTTATGGCCGTTGAGGTAGATCTCCGAGAAGTAGTTGATTCCCCTGAAACAGAGCCAGACCTGTTCCCCCTTCAGCCATCCAGGCAGGTCGAATTCCTTGTAAAACCAATAGGTGTATTGATCTTTGCCTGTGTTGTATACATCCGGAATCTTGGTATTGTTCAGTCCGAAGAAGGGATCCGGGACCAATTTATTGTGAAGCAGGGTCGTCAGAATGGTGCCGGGCACTACCGCCTCCAGCCAGTTCGAAGGTTCGAATCCGGCAGCTGTGATTTGGGAACCTTCTGCGGAAACCTCCGTTGTTTTTTTGGCCTTCCAATCGTTGTTCAGCAGGATTTGGCGGGGTTGGGCCAGGAGCGTAAATGCGCCAAATAGGCAAAATGCAAAGTATAAAGCAATTTTTTTTAATTGCTTTAACCCCAAATGACAGTATTTAGTTCTCATATTTCAGGTTTGAAACCACCTTCAAATTTAACAGTAAATCTGACGCTAAAAAGGGAGCTACCTTACGGAAAGTTCAAAATTTTGCTGATAAGTTCGGTGTTCCCGTAAATTTGGTTTTTAAATTCCGATGGAAATTTAAGGTTTGTAGCAGGAGAAGGCATCCTTATGGTTCGACCCCAGCAGGGTCGTATACAGAAAGGGATTCCGGATGTATATACCTTTGACCTCTTCGAGGTCGGCATTAGTTGAACCAATAGGTCATCTTCAACACCAGAGCGCGATTTTTTGCCCTCCTGGTATCCGGAAAATAGTTGTCGGTATAGACCAGAAACAGGTCGGATACCGGTAGGTAACGCCACTGAAACCGGGCATTGATGTTCAGGTTATCGGCCTGGTTGTTGTATTGCACATAGGTGGAAAAGAAAAGTTTGTTGGTAAAGGTAACATCCAGCTTGGGCCCTACGAGCCAGAACCCGGTATTTTGCCAGGGCTGCGGGAGCGTGAGGTGGTTGTAGCTGTAAATCATGGAGATGTAGCCGTAAGGCTGAAATTTGTAGATAAAATCGCCCGAGACATACCACCTTTTTGCATTGAAATAGCCCCCATAACCCGTTTGGAAATCGTATTTCAGGGTTTTTCTGTTGTCTGAATTGAAGATGAAATTGACATCTTTCCAATCGAAACTGCTGCCTTTCAGCAGATAGTTGGTGCCCTTGTTGGTGGGATCAAAGTTTTGTTGCAGGTAAACGAACCACAGATTGGTCTTGAATTCGAGGTGGATGCGGTTCTTGAAGTTGGCAAAATAATCGAATCCGAGATCCCTGTCGGTGAGTTTCATGCCCGAAGGAAGAAAATAGTGGTCAAATTCGGCATAGAAGCCATGGTTTTCCACGGTGCCTTTTTTGGGATAGAATTTAAAAGTGGCTTTCGGATCATCCCGCAGGAAATTGGTCCTTGGCACGTAGCCGGTTTCAGCGTTAAAGTCCCTGCCAACATAGAGTTCTGTCAGCTCGAGCAGGTAGGATTTTCGGGAATAGGTTGCCGTTAGTCCTTCCGAATACTCTTCGGCACTGTTGGCCTTAGGAGTAAAAGATTTTTGTGCAAAAAGCTTGGCATTGACGAAATTATCACGGCTTGCGAGGTTGTATTCCAGTCCGGCTACGCGGTTGTATTGGTTCCCGGTCCAGGTGGATGGGACATTCAGCTGCTCCTTGCTGACGAGGATGGCAGCGATGTTGGAGCGGGAGAATATTTTTTTCTGGACGGTGGCAACGAAGAAATTCCTTGCCAGGAAATCGCCTTCACTGCCTGTCTGCATGTCCATCATGCCGATGCGCCAATCCTGACCGATTTTTCCGCTGAGCCTCGCCCCGAAATCGACAGGTGCATCCAGTCCGATCCTTCTGGAAAAGAAGGGACGGATGGTGGTTGAACCGAAATTGGCGAACAGATCGCTGTTTTCGAGGAAGAACTGACGCTTCTCCGGAAAATAGAGTTCGAAGCGCTGCAGGTTGATCACCTGGTCGTCGACCTCGGCTTGTGAGAAATCGGGATTGTAGGTCAGATCAAGGTTAAGCGAAGAGCTCAATCCCACTTTGGCATCCATCCCAAAATTGGTTTTGTATTTCGTAGCCTCCTTGTTTTCAAAATTTTTGGAGATACCGCCGAAGAGGTAAGGGATCAGCGAGAGTTTAAGCCCCGATTTTGGAGGAGGGGTCTCCCACAACAATTGTCCGGCATAGGCCAGGGAGGCCGTAGGGAATTGCCTTGGGACGGGTGCCCAGGCCGATTTTTCGTTCAGTTTCAAATCCAGTCGAGAAAACTGGATGTTCCAGTGATCCAGTCCGCTTTTGTAGCGGATGGATTTGAACGGAATCCGCATCTCTGCCACCCACTTGTCGGGATAGTTTTTTACCTTGACATCCCATTTGCAATCCCAGATCAGGTTGACGGGTGCCCCGCCGCTCATCGTTCCATCCCAGATCGCCCCAGCTGCATTGACCCCAAAGGAGTAGCCGGTGGTCTGATCGTTGAAGGGATCGATGAAAAGCAGGAAATTGTCGTTGTTGCCAAAAACAAAATCCCTGCGGAGCGATTCCACGGGGCGCTTTCCCGGCAGGGTATCGTGAAAAATAAGGGCCAGATAGAAGGCTTTTTCGTCGTACAGCAGCTTAATTTCCGACTTCGCCTTGCTGTGACTGGTATCGTATGGCAGCACCATGTAGAAATTGGTTGCAGAATCGGCCCTGAGCCAATCCTTCTCATCCACGATTCCATCGAGTTTGATCCTGTCCAGCGTTCTTTTAGCCAGGATTTTATAGTCCTGATTGATGGTCTTTTTTACGACCAAACTATCCTTGCCATGTTTTCGTGATTTTTCCAGAAAAAAATCTCCTGCATGGGCGAGGTTATGGCATAAACAAAGGAAAAGAAGAAGGATCCCTGCTAGTTTATTGATCATAAGTTGTTAGTCAAGCCGCGAATTTACAAAAATGTTGATTCCATATGGACGAAGGATCCTACATCTCTATCTAAATTTTACCTGATATTTCCCGATTCGTGAATTTCGCGTTTGGCCGTTGTGCCCGGGTAGATGATTGTCTTCGTATTTGTCAGCAAATTGTTGAGGAGAAAAATCTGTTTGTTCTCCTTTCCAAGCAGTTGGAGGAAACAGGAGCTTTGGCCATTGATGCTGGTGCCGCTGAAAGTAAGGTTGTGACTTTTCTCCGCCACGATGGAGCACTCATTTTCCACAGTACTTCCCAGTTGCAGGTTGTTAAAGATCCCATCCGTTACGTCAGACAGACAAAGTGCGGGCCGCAGATCTGCTTTTTCTGTTTCCAAGTGAATGTTGGAAAAATGAATGTTCCGGGCATGGCGAAGATAAAATCCATAGGAAGGCAGTTCTCCAAACATCTCGGCTTCCGGATAATCCTTCTCTTTTTCGGGTATTTCGCGGTGGATCAAATCTTTTGTACCTCCGCCATCAAACGAGATGCTGATGTTACTCAGGCTGATATTTTCGACCGGATATCCTGGAATTCCCGTGATGGAACACCCCAGGTTTCCTGCACCGGTAATCACGACGTTGCTGAGGGAGACATTTTTCAGCTGGCCCACTGTGTTGATGACCTGGTCGTCCCGGTAGGACCTGGCCCGGTTGTCGAGTCGGATGAAGATGGGGGTCCAGGTGCCCTGAATGGTTACGTTGGAGATTACTATGCCATCCAGCGTTCCGCCATCGGCTATTTCCAGTGCAATCCCCGAGGAGCCCGCATTATGACCGTAGATGAGTCGGTCTTTTTGGGTAGAAGGTTGGATGACCAGGTTGGTAGCCGCGATATTTTTGAATCCGGTATTCGATTCCGTTCCCAGTTTGAAGGCATTGCAATGGCTGCTGAGCAGGCAGTTGGAAATTGCCACGTTTTCGCTGGCTCTGTTGGAGGTACTCTTGATGCATAGGGCATCGTCGTCGCTGTCGACATTCACATCCGAAATGGTCACCCGGTGACAGCCGTCGATGTCAATGCCATCGTTGTTCTTGTTGCTGTGGTTGTAGACTTTTATTCCCCTGATTTGCAGGTCGTCGCAGGCGAGATAATGCTCCATCCAGCAACCCGAATTCCTGAGGGAGACATTCTCTATCAGGATTTTGGAGCAGTGTATGAACTGAATCAGGTGAGGCCTGTCGTATTGAACCCCTTTTGCAGTTTTGTCAGCAAAGAACCTCCCCTGGCCATTGATTTCACCTTCACCTACAATGGCGATGTTTTGCTGATTCTCGGCATAGATCAGCTGTTTGGTCTTTCCTCGGGTTCGCAGGGCAACATATTCCGGGATATTGGGAACATAGTCTTCCAGGTGTCTGCTACCGTAAAGGGTGGCGCCCTTTAACAATTGCAGCGTTACATTGCTTTTCAGCATCAGGGTCCCGGAGAGGAAATTCCCTGCCGGGATGATGACGGTTCCGCCCTCCTTGCTGCAGGCATCGATGGCTACCTGAATGGCTTTGGTACTCAGAATCGTAGTGTCGGCAACTGCGCCAAACTCCGTGATTTCGTGGTTTTTTCCGTAGCCGGGAAGGTTGCTTCCGAAGATAATCAGGGAAAATAACAGTAGGTATGGCCTCATTTTTAGAACTCCTCCTTAATTGAATGGCACTATTTTTTCGTATTTCAATTTCTTCGCTTCAAATTTGACCACAAAGGAGGGCCAGGTGTTCAACTTGTTAGCGAAAGCAAGGCCGGTATTAAGATCTCCCTTTACCACATAAAACCGCATCTTCATGCCTGGATTGTGTTCGTTCAGCTCTTCCCTGAAAACCAGTTTCTGCTCTTTTTGTCGCCAGGTGGCTGCCAGGTGTTCGACGGAACAATCTTTTACCAGACTGTATCCGTTGTTTAGGTAGATGAATCCGTTGGAAAGGCAAAAGGCCGGGTTGTGCCTCAAATCCGTCGGAATTTCGACGGCAGTCTCTTCGCCGGTGCCAGCTGAGTACCAGAGTCCGTGGGTGGGTGTATCGAACTGAATCTCTACGGCCCCATCAGCAGGCCGGTCGCACTGAATATCCAGTTGGTAGATATTTTCGCTCAATTTTCTGACGCTCGTTGTTGATTTCTCGGCGCGTATGGCATAGGGAATAGGCAGTAGAGCCGCTATGGATGCTTTCGTTCCTGCGGATTCATAGGGTTGCACCATCCCGCTTTTGGTGTCGATGGAGAGTGCGGAGCTGCTGAAGAGGGGCACTTCCTTCAGTTTCGCAAAGACTGCATCCAGTTTTTGCTGGGCCTGATCGGCTTCGATCTCGGTGTATTTTACCTCCACCATCCAGGGGGTCCAACCACTGGCGTCCGAGACTTCGGAGAGCAGCAGGTGTTGCCACGCTTCGTCGATCAGTTTTTTCAATTCGGGATACGCCTTTCCAGTCGATTCCAGTTTTTGAACCATTCGCTCTGCCATCATCACCTCTCCACGCAGTTCGTAGCTGATGGAACGGGTAATCCCATCCGTTTCCACCCCGCTTCGCTGTCGGCCCATCCACATAAACGGGCCGCAGACCGACATGTTCCAGGTTCCCTCCGGCACAAACGGATAATCCGGGATCCTGTATCCTTTCAAGTTTTTGATTTTGGTTGCCAATTCGCTCATGGTCAAAAATTTGTAGCCTTCCGACTGCAGCTTTTTGAATCTGTCGACACTCTCTTTCTCCTGGGCCGCGACGCGGTAAAAATTACTGTTGTAGTCGTTGGTATTGAACACCTCTCCATCGTCGAGAAAGGAGAAATCCCAATCCAGTCCCTCCAGCTTCTTCTCTCCGGCACCGATCAGACCAAGGATCTGGTCGTTTCCGTATTTGACATTGACCAACGGAAGAGTCTTGTCGCGGTAGTAGCTATGTGGATCGGAAGAGGTGACCACCAGGTCGTACTTATCTTTCAGGAAACTGGCATAGGCGGGAGTCCATTGAATCTCCTGACTGAAGAAGACCTTCGAGCGTTTCATGCCATGCTCGGCCAGAATCCGATCGGAAATTTCGATCGATTTCTGCATGTCGAGGGCCGGATAGGCGATGAACAGCTGATCCGAATAGTGCGCAATCACCAGCTCTATCTGTCCACGATTGATCAGTTTTTTGAAAAGGGCAAGCACCTCCGGAAACTCATTGGCAAAAACCTCGATGGCATAACCCTGAATTTCGATGTCAGACTTGTATTGTGGATTTTTTTCAAAGAACTGAAGCACCGGGTAAAAAGATTCGGTGATGATTCTTCTTTCGATGCGATAGTCTCCGGCCACATATTGCAGATTGAAGTGAAACATGCCAATGGCATACTTTTCTGTTGCATTGGCAGTTATTCCCAGCCACAACAGCAAGGAAAAGGCAAGAATTTTTTTAATCATGATTGGTAGTTTATTGTCGTTGATAGTCTAAAATTACTTAATTACCCCGAGATACCTTCCCATCCAGTAGGGTAGCAGCCACACATCCCCGGCGCTGATCAGCGAAGCTCCGTCGCCCTGCGAATCGAGTCTGAAGATCTCTCCGTTGTGCCGGTAAAGTGGCAGCTCACCCAATGGGAGAAGTTTCCTGGTGGTTTGGTTGCGGAAATTGGCAGGCAACATGTCGAGATCTTTTCTCTGTGAATTTTGAACGGCCCAGTTGCGAAGATCCAACGGATATTCCTGCAAAAACCGGATGGACCTGTCCAAATCAAACTCCTTTGCTCCGGTAGAGGCATAAATAAAATTCCACAGGGCATTTCCTTCCGGACGCTCTATCGACCAGTGATCCCGGATGGCTGTTTCGTATTTGATTTTTAACTCCGGCGTAAAGGCATATTTGTCCAATCCGGGATAGGCCAGAAAATACATTTCATCGTCAGAATGGTTCCACTCCTGGGAGAGCAACTTGCTCAGCTTGTCATTGTCTGAAGTTCCAATTTGGGAGAATGGTCGTAGTAGATTGTCGAGATATCCCTGTTTTTCCATCAGCTCCATGGCTTTGTCCTTGTATTTTTCCTTGCCTGTAAAATGGTAAGCGGTCTGCAAAAAGGCGATGATGTTGGAGGAGTAAAGTTTCCTGTCGCTTACATTCACAGGAAACTGATTGACATAGGCCGGGTTCCATTTTCCCCAAAGGGTTGGATGGCCATCCACATCGATCAAATAGAGGTCATTTTTTACGATGTAGCCCATCAGGTCATCGAGGCATTTTAGTGCACGGGACTTCCAGGCAGCATCATCCGTCAGTTCGAGAATGGCCGTAAGTGCAAATATCTGACCAACAGTCTGATCACTGCTGGCTGTCGAGCGCCAGGTCCAGTTGGCATGATCGGCTGCAGGCAGCCAGAGGCTTTGAGGAGAACCGGATGCCAGCTCTTTTTCTTCCCATCCCGCTTCGCGGAGGGTATCAACCTTGAAGTCGCGTTCAATGCTGCGGGCGAAAAGCCCCTGAATTTTTGTCACCGTGAAAAGGCGTTCCATGGCCTCGAAGGATTCGTAGGCATTCTGCCTGGCCTCTTCCGATCCGGTCACCTTGTACCGGAACAGCTGACTTGCCAGGTACATGGCCGTCCAGAGGTTGTCGCTGGGCTGTGCTCCCGTTTGTGCCGATGAGTAGCCATTGGTCAGCCTGACACTGCTGCTGTTGAATCCATACCGGATGTTCTTTTCCCGTACCTGCTTTTCGAAGAAGAGCGCCTTCTCTTCCAGGGTCATCATTTTGGTGCAGATTTGCCCCAGCCCCTTATCCGTCAGGACAAGCAACGAATGATCGGGACCCTTTTCCAGGGCAAGAACCTTGTTCCCCGGAAGCCATCTCTCTCCCGCAAAATAACGGTATTTCCCCTCATCGGTTAGTAGGAAAACACCGTGGGCAGTACCAAACCAAAGATTGCCGTCGAAGACTTTGACCTCCGTTATTTCTACACAGGGCAATTTGTTGATGAGCTTCTTCTCGGGAAGAATCAGGTATCCGGTAGTTGTGCCGATCACGGTTTGATCCCCTTTCCAGACTACTGCACCAGTAATGCCAGAGCCGCTGTAAATTTCCCTGATCGGATGACCGGGACTAAATTCGGCCACCTTTTCCTTCGAAATAAGCAGGAAACTCTTTCGTGTTTCTGAAAATTCGATCTTCAATAATCCCTGAAAACTTCCGGACCATATTTTTTCGCCTGATTCACTAAAATAGCAAAGAGCCGATCCGTCGGAGACCAGGAAATGGAAATTTTCTCCGCCGGCAAAAATTTTTGCATGGGGCAATCCATGATCAAGCTGAAGTTTTCCTGCCCAGCCATTGCTGAAAAGTTGTTTGCTGTCGAGGAAGATGGTTTGATCCTTGTAAGTCGCTATGGCCAGAATTTTTTTTGGAAGCATTTGGGGATAGGAGATGTCAGGGATCCATCCTCCGGAATAGAAGAGGCTCCCCTGGTCGGGTACCAGAAGGCCATCGTTGGATAATATTCTGATCTGTCCGTCGCGGTTCGCAGAGAGCGCCGAAAAAGCCAGGGGGTGCTGTGATTTCCCGAAGTAAAACTTAACGCTGTATTCCTGCTGAAAAGGGCGATCCTGGTAAGATGTCTGGCCGGAAAGGTCTGTGCCGGGCAGCTGCTGTTTCCGATGGTTTTCCTTACATCCGGCCACAAACAGCAACGCCAGGGATAACAAAAGATACCCTGTAATTTGTCTCATCATAGTAGTAGTTAAAGCGAGACGAAGATAGCAAAATGTTTGGACCCTGGTAGATAGGAAGAAGCTGATTTTTCCGGAATGTGTGGGGAAATGTAGAATTCTGTTGGGAGTGGAAGGATGTTATGTAGTCCGCAACAATGGGTGCAGTTTCGGTTAATTCGCCCGATACAAGCTCAAATCAACCACATCGAAAAAACTCCGGGAATTGGCATTCTGATTCTCCTTCCGGGATTTGGAAGAAACCAGTATTGACTCCAGGTCATTTTCGGACATCATTTCCGGTTTGTCAACTTTTTCAAGTGTGCTCATCAGCAATTGAATCCTGTTGATAAATCCTTCCGGAGTTGCATTTTGGTGGTACAATTTCTCTGCCTCTGCCTGTAGAAATTTCATGATTAGTTCTGAATTCATAGTCTCCGTTTTTACCTGGTTTTGCTACAGATGGTAACCTAAAATGTTGATGCTTCAAGCTGGTTTTCTGGTGTCCATCCTATTGGTAAAATTATAGGGACGAAGTGTCCCATCCGGTAAGTGTGTTGGAGTTTCGAAGTAGTGAGGCGGCTGATTTTTGTGTAGGTGAATGTACTACAAGGGATTTTTTTGGGCACAAAAAAGGAACCCCTGTCACTTCGTTTTTAAGTGAAAGAGGTTCCTTTCAGATGCAATCAAATATTATTTGGTCTGGTTTCTCAGGTGAAAGGGAGAATTTTCGCCGAAGTCATCCGACAGTGGCTGCAAAAAATTCAAATCGTCACTGGATTTTCTGGCAACGGTTACCGCAAAAATTTTAATTCTGTCGTTGTCAGGCAGTGTTACCGTTTTAGTTGGCTGATTCACATTCAGTTCATACCGGAAGAGATAGGAATAGTGGTAAGGATCATTCCTGGTTGGATAGCCAAAATGGGTATGAGAGGCAAACCAGGCGATGTTGTCAGTGTTCAGGTAAGGCTCTTTGATGCCAAGTACCGTGTAGCCGTCGAGGTCAAACTGTCTGTCATAATGCTGTCCCATAAACCCTGCCCAGGCCGAAATTTTGATGTTTTGTTTTGCCTCGTTGACGATAAACTGACCCGTTGCTTCCTCGGTAGAAGCTGCAAGCAGGTATATTTTGTTGTAATCTCCGGCAGGAAGCGACAGTGTCTGCCCCTTGCAGGTGACGGCATTCTTCTGCAGATCAGCGGTACTGCCCATCTTGAAATGAACGGCCTCGCTTTCCAGGGTGGCGGGCATCATCTCGGCAGGGTAGTTGTTAACGTTTCCATGCTCGGTCGGGTCGTATTTTCTGACCATGTCACCATCGGTGCGGTTGTTGTCGAAGCTCATCACATCCTGATCGTAGGCAAGATCCACAGCCGACTGATTGAAACTGAAACTTTTCAAGGAGGCAAGTTTGACAGCAAAACTGCGCAGGGTAAAGTGTGACAAGTCGAAAGTCAAGGTATTTCCGGCAGTTGTAACCGCTCCGATTTTCTGCTCCTGTCCGTTGATCTCATAGGCATCCAGAATTTTACCCGGTAGTTGCAGTTTGACCTTTGACTGGTCTTTGCCGGATTGTTCATTGACCCGGATCACAAAATAGTCACCTTGCTCCGCTTTTTTGAGGGCCATCAGTCCCACTTTCCGGGAGCTCAGTTGAAGGAAGGAGAAGGTGCTTCCCAACTCCCCGGCGTGTTGGGGCGCCTCTGCGGCCAGCAGAGGTTTGTTCAGAAATTCAGCCTGCTCCTGCGTGTCGCTTTGCGACCAGTCACCCTGGTGTCCATAAAGTCCGTATTTGAAATCCTGAATTCCCCAGTCCTGCGAAGATTGGTAGAGCCAGGTCGGACAAAGTTTGGCGGAAGGAGTATATTGCAGGGTCAGGCGCAAGGTATTGTTGTCGGGTTTGTCGGATCCATATTTGCAATCCTCAAGTACCGATACTCCGAATTTGCCCGATTTGTCTGTCAGGTCAAACCACATTTTGGAGGGTACCTCAAATTTGAGTTCGTGGTTGGTGTTTCGCTGTATAACGCCCACTCCCAGGTTGTAGGTGGCATTTTCATTTTCCGCGGTAAAAGGGAAGGAGGCTTTCAGACTGACACCTGTAGATTGCCAGTCGATTTTGTTGCTTACTTCAATTCTTTTGCCGGCTTTGCCCGCCGAGAGGCTGATCAACTGTTTGATGACCGAATTTTCTCCCTTTTTTGTGATTTCAAAGGATACCCGAACAGGGCCATTTTCTACCATTTGGATCATTACTTCCTGATCCATGAAGGCAAACGGCGGATTCTTCCGATCGTACCAAAACATATTCCAGGCAGGTTCCTTCGTCGGTGCTTCCCGTTGGAATTCCAAACGGGCAGGTTTTGAGAGCAGTTGCCGCTGATCTTTCTTGTCGAAAATTCCCGAAATGTCACCATGGTCATCCAGGCTGATTTTGTAATACTCGTTTTCCAGGGTATTGGGCTCAATGGAGAGTGAAGGAGTGGTCAGATTGGTTTTTACGGCAGAAGCCTGAACGTCGTAAATGGCTACTCCCAGCGAGGGAACCTTCGCCAGAAAGATGAATTTTACGCGATCCTGAATTTTGGAGATGATTTGTGACGGGACCTCTTTCCCTGCCGGGTCAAATACCCTGATATGTTCAGGCAGGTCCGTGAACGTAAGTTCTGCGGTGCAGACATCTTCCCGTTCCCTTGCAACAGGGTTGAAGACGGCAACAGCCCTTCCTTTGGTTTTGGTGTTGAGGTTGGAGGTAACCTCCCCGGCGGCATTTTTCAAAACCTGCGTAAATCCGTTCTGTGCGATGAATTCGTCGTTCCAGGCAAGTTTAAAGGCACTTGGGATGGCTGTTCCAGGCAGTACGTCGTGCATCTGGCTGCCCAATAACAATTCCCAGGCATTGTTCAATTTTCCAAAGGGATAGGGCGAACCTGTCAGATAATTGGCCAGAGAGGCCATTTGCTCGGAGGATTGTGCCAGGATCTCATTCTTGCGGTTGAGCCGTTTCATGTAGGATTCGGAGGTCATGGACCCTGAGCTGTGCTCCACAAGCAATAAATCACCGGAATAAACCGGTAACTTTTTCCGTATTTCGGGTGTGATGTCCTTGTACATCTGGTCGGACGAAGTAAGTACGACCTTGATCTTGCTGTCGGGATTGTGGAGGCTTCCCTCCGCATTGATCACATCGCGTTCCCGGATGCCGCCCCCCATGTCGCCAGAACCATAATACCTGTAGTCGAAGGTAATACCGTATTTCTGTTGATCATCCTTCAGGCGCTGATCCCAGTAGCTGTCAATATCCAACCTGGGCATCAGGTCACCGTCATAGTCGGTTGCATCCAGACAGGCGACCACCCCTTTCCCGTCGGGCCCATTCCATACCCCCACATTGAACGGGAGCGGAACGCAGGTGCGCAGATTGGGAATGGTGAGTTTCTGCGTGGAGAAACCAATGATGCCGGCATGGTGCAGGACCGTGGGCAGGTTGGCGACAAAACCAAAACAGTCGGGAAGCATGTAGTCGACGCTCTCCTTGCCAAATTCCTTGCGAAAAAAGCTATTGCCATAGAGAATGTGCCTTAGGACGGACTCGGAGGAGGAGACATTGACTTCCGCCTCTTCCACAGAGGAGCCTGCAACGTTCCATCGCCCGGCATCAATGTATCCCTTGAGGCGGGCAAACAGTTCGGGATGATACTCCTTCATCAGGCGGTAACGGCGGGATCCGGTAAAATTGAAAACATAATCGGGATATTTGTCCAGCAACCGGTAATTCTCCTCCATCGTATTTTTTAAATATTCGCTAACGGTGGTCCGGTAATCCCACTCATATTCTGAATCCAAGTGAGTGTATCCGACCGTATACAAGACTCGTTCCTTTGAAATATCGTAGGAAGCTCTTCTGTTGAGCGGTTGTGAAAATGCAGCAAATTGCAGAAACAGAAACAGCGTGAAGAAATAGATTTTTCTCATTGTTTTGTGATGTTGTTAATAGTATTCCTTTGCAAAATAGTGGGGGTTCGTTCAGAGGAACCACCGAAATAGTAGTGGGAGATGCCAGCACTGGTCATCCCGGTTGTCCTGCCCGCAGTGCAATCATCGGCAACAGAATCTGGTCGCTAAGATAGCTTTTACTTTGATAGGTTCTAAATTGCAGTCTGCTTTCCACCAGCTGCCGAAATAAATCGTCAGGTTGCTCCATTTGGGTGGTATTTTGTTAAATTCGAAATTCTGAAAATTCAAATTTCGATCTCCTTACAATATCTTAAAAATGAAAACGATAACCACATTTCTACTCCTACTTTTGTGTCTGGTATCCCTGGTTTGCTCCGCGCAGGTTCCATCCCCGCTTCAGCATTTCGGATTTTCCATTGGCGACAGTTACAAATTGGCCAACTACACCCAAACAGAGGCCTATTTTAAGAAGGTTGCTGCCAGTTCAGACCGTGTCAGTCTGGTGAACATAGGTCGGACAGAGGAGGGACGATCCCAGTACATGATGGTGATCTCTTCGCCGGCCAATCTGAAAAATCTGGATAAATACAAGGAGATTGCGCAAAAATTGGCCAGGGCGGATCAACTTTCTGAGTCGGAGGCAAAAATGATGGCAGCAGAAGGAAAGGCAGTTGTCTGGATTGACGGTGGACTTCATGCCACCGAGACCGTTGGTACCCATCAATTGATTGAAACCATCTGGCAGCTTGTGAGCCGAAAAGACCCCGAGACCTTGCGGATACTGGACGATGTCATCATTCTTTGTGTTCACGCAAATCCCGACGGACAGGAGTTGGTTTCCAACTGGTACATGAGCAATCCGGATACCTTAAAAAGATCGTACGCACTTCTGCCCAGGCTCTACCAGAAATACATTGGTCACGACAACAACAGGGATTTCTACATGATGAATATGAAGGAGACCCAAAATATCAGCAGGCAACTCTATGTGGAATGGATGCCCCAGATCATTTACAACCATCACCAGGCAGGCCCTGCCGGTTCGGTGGTGGCAGGCCCTCCCTACCGGGATCCCTTCAATTACCTGTTCAATCCATTGGTAATTACCGGAATTGATGCGGTGGGTGCAGCGATGATCAACAGGTTGAACACAGAAGGCAAACCGGGGTATACCGAAAAGGGAGGCTCAGTTTTTTCGACCTGGTACAATGGCGGACTGCGTACTACCGCCTATTTTCACAACATGATCGGGTTGCTGACGGAGATCATCGGGAGTCCGACTCCCTCCACCATTCCACTGGTTCCATCCCGGTTATTACCGAATGGCAACACCCCCTATCCGGTGATGCCCCAGAAATGGAATTACAGAAAATCCATTGATTATTCCGTCTCCCTGAATTACGCGGTGCTTGATTTTGCTTCGCGCAACCGGGAGCATTTGCTCTACAATATTTACTTTATGGGAAGAAGTTCGATTGAAGCAGGAAGCCACGACCATTGGACCATCTCCCCCAAGCGGATAGAAGCACTGGGGAATGCCTATAAAAAAGAGCCAAAAAACAGAAGGAGTGCTGATACCACGCGATCCGTATCGGGCGAAAGGGCGGATACCATTCCGTCCAAATATTTCCAGGTGCTGTTTAAAGACTCTACCCTGCGGGATCCCCGCGGCTACATTCTTCCAGCCGACCAATCGGATTTTCCGACTGCAGTGAAATTTGTCAACGCACTGATCCGGTCCGGAATCCGCGTAAGCAAGGCCGAACGGGTATTTGTCGTCGACGGCAAAGAGTATCCGGCCGGTTCCTATGTGGTGAAAACCAACCAGGCATTTCGCCCACATGTGCTGGATATGTTTGAACCACAGGATCATCCGAACGATTTTCAATATCCGGGAGGTCCTCCCATCAAACCCTACGACATTGCAGGCTGGACTCCGGCTTATTCCATGGGACTGACATTCAAGCGAGTGCTTCATGCATTTGACGGACCTTTCAAGGCAATCCCCTATGGCGAAGTACAAGCTCCTGCCGGGAGTTTTACCGGATCTTCATCGGCCACCGGCTATGTTTTGGATTCGCGCAGTGATCCATCCTATGTGGCGGTCAATGAACTGCTTCGGGCGGGTGTGACCGTCTATCGGTTTACCCGTGAAAAGGGAGATCAACCAGTCTTTGGACAGGGATCTTTTTACATTCCTGCAAACGGTAAAGCCAAAATGCTTCTTGAAAATGCCAGAACCGATTTGGGCCTTTCGGTCGTTACCGTTTCAAGAAAACCCGCCCATTTGTCCCACAAAATTGCAGCACTGCGCATCGCACTGTGGGATACTTACGGGGGCTCCATTTCTGCGGGCTGGTTGAAATGGATTCTAGAGCAACACCATTTCAATTTCCAAACCATTTATGCCAAAGAAATTGATGCGGGTAACCTTCGGAAAAAATTTGATGTCATTCTATTCGTGGGTGGAGCCATTCCTTCTCCTGTAAAATCGGAAAATTCAGGACCAAGGGATACCACAAAAATCACGGATCTGCCCGAAGCCTACAGATACCAGTGGGGTAAAATCAATGCAGATACTTCTGTAGTTTCCCTGAAAAAATTTATGGAAAGCGGTGGCACAACGGTAGTCATGGGCAGAAGTACCAATCTAGCCTACCAATTGAAATTGGGTGTTACCAGTGCCCTGATGGAAATGAACAAGGGGAAGCAAATTCCCCTGTCGGCCGAAAAATTTTACATCCCGGGCAGTTTATTGCAGGTGAGCGTCGATTCAACCCTTTCAGCTACCTGGGGGATGTCTTCCCGAGCGGATCTCTTTTTTGATTCGAGTCCGGTGTTTACATTGACGCCGGAGGCGATCAGCAAGGGTCAGATAAAACCCCTTGCCTGGTTCGACTCTGCTCAGTCACTGCGCAGCGGCTGGGCCTACGGTCAGGAGTACTTGCAGAATGGCGTTGCTGCCTTCGAGGCAAAAGTTGGTACAGGGAAGATGTGTGCCTTTGGTCCTGAGATCACTTTCCGGGCTCAAACCTACAGTACATTTAAACTGGTTTTCAATCAACTTTATTCCGACCATTGATTTTTACTGAGAGAAACGAGTATTTCGCTTATTTTTGGCTAATCTTTATGTTAAATTGGATCATTTTTACCGGATAATTCGAAAAAATGATTCAAATATTGATTTAATTCTTTTTTATTACTTCCGGATCTGTTATATTTACGGTCTGAATCAACGACTTTGAATGCGCGGCTCCCTTGCAGTTTGTGATACGAAATTGTCTTGCTGCGCAAAGCTTTAGCAAAAATGGAAAGGAAGATTGCCCTACCTTCTTCCGACCGTTAATTATTTTTGCTGGCGATTGAATTCTTTATTCTCCCTGAGTAGTTCTCATCGGCTCTTTTGAGTTTGCTTGATCTGAGAAATAAATGGAATGATGCGGATTTTCCGGATTGTTAGATTTTCTGTGGATCTTTTCGTACAGGAAAATGATTCCAGAGATGCAAATCCGGATCAAGCAAATGACCATGGAAGTCGCCAACCTAAATTAAATTAACGAACAGGAAAACGGATGAAAAATGATACAGGGAATTTAGCCCGGTCTTTCATTTCTGCAGAAAACAAGGATGAATTATTCAAAAGTGAATCCGACAAGCGCTCATCGGTTGCTGCAAGTCGGGAATCAAAATACGATTCGCTTTTTGAATTTGCTCCCATGGCAGTCTTTTTGGGAAACTCTGCCGGCAAAATTCTGATGGTTAATCAAAAGGCCATTGATCTGACAGGATTTCCAAAAGAAGAGCTGCTTGTGATGAATTTTTTGTCCATTTTCCCGGACAGTGACAAGGCGGAAAGGCGGCTGGTTTACGACGGAATAGCTCAGGGATTGACCTTCACAACAGAAACTGAGATTAACAGGAAATTGGGGGAAGCAGTTTATGTCGAAATCACCGCGAAAGTTTTGAAGGATGAATCAAGATTGGTTTTCCTTCGGGACATTTCCGAACAAAAACAGATTGAAAATTCGCTGAGAGAGCGTGAGGTTAGGCTTCGCGAACTTAATGCGACCAAGGATAAATTTTTTTCCATCATTGCCCACGATCTGAAGAGCCCTTTCAATGCCATTGTCGGCTTCAGCAACCTGATGACAGAGCAGATTAAATTGAAAGATTACGATGGAATAGAGGAATATGCAGAGATTATCCTGAATTCCTCTACGCGGGCGATGGAATTGCTGAAAAACCTGCTGGAGTGGTCCCGCTCCCAAACAGGAAGGATGACCTTTAATTCGGAATACCTTGATCTATCTGTGCTGGTCAGGGAGACAACCGCCCTGCTGAATGACTCCGCGCAACAAAAATTGATATCCATTACCACGGAAGTGCCCGCCAACATACATGTGATGGCAGATCGTGCCATGATCAACAGTGTACTGAGGAACCTCCTTTCCAATGCCATTAAATTCACGCACACTACCGGACATATTTTTGTCAGCGCTGTTCAAAACAGGGATGAATGTATGATCAGCATCCGGGACACCGGCATAGGTATCGGAAAAGAGAACATCAGCAGATTGTTCAGGATGGATGAAAGTTTTTCCACAGTAGGCACCCACAATGAAAAGGGAACGGGTTTGGGCCTGTTGCTTTCCAAAGAGTTTGTTGAGAAGCATGGAGGTAAAATTTGGGTAATCAGCGAACCGGGCAAAGGAAGTACTTTTTATTTTACAATCCCTGTTGTATTGTATTGATTGAATAGAAAGGGGGAGGGTGACTTGCACTGGGCTGTTTTTTTTCGCCCCCCTACCTGAAAACTACCCCAGTTTTGAAGGAATGGTCCATTTGGTTAAAAACAAACTTTCTCCGGCCAACCTTGGTGCCTCCAACCGGTGCCATCGTAACTTTTGCGCTTTGCAGGCAAAATTTGCGTAATACTAAATTTGTTTTGATTATTTTTACTTCTGTAATTTATGCAGCGAATCGGTTTTTCAGGATCCGGACAGAATGCTACCTGCCTGATATTTGACAAGAAGTAACAACTAATTGAATATTTATGTCGCTATCCATCGCCTCCTTTGTTGTTAGTTTGGCCTGTTCAGATCGATTTAGGAAATTCTCCAAAACCAATAACCTTCCACATTGGGAGAAACTTTTCAGAAATGCCCTGATGTTCTCTGTCGCACTGCTTGCCGTAGAGGCGATCATTTCGGAGGGGGAGTACTTCAAATGGATTTGGCATTTTTACCTGATTGCACTCATGCTTGTCCCCCTGCAGAAGGCGGAGCTTCGCCCATTGCGCATGTTCATGCTTGCCTTTGCTCCCTATGTCCTGGTCTCCACGTTGAACGATCTGGTTCAAGTGGTCAATGCAGATTTTTTCAAGGAGAACGAAAGTTATTTCAAGAACGCAATAGGAATTACCTTCATCTGGTTTGCCGCACTCCTTTACAGTCAGAACCGCCAGAATAAGGCTGCTGAACGGGAGCGACTCAGACGCCTAAGGGAGGATGAAATCAACAGGGCCATTGCGATTCGGAAAGTAGAATTGGAGGAGCTTGTTACGGAGCGGACCGCTGAACTTACCCGCCAGAAGGAGGAACTCGAGACTGCCCTTACCGAATTGCAAACCACCCAATCCCAGCTTATTCAGTCTGAAAAGATGGCCTCACTGGGGGAATTGACCGCTGGAATTGCCCACGAGATTCAAAATCCTCTGAATTTTGTCAATAATTTTTCGGAGGTGAGCAACGAACTGCTGGATGAGATGCAGACTGAAATGGACCAGGGAAATACGGAGGAGGTAAAGGTGATCGTGGCGGACCTGAAGCGAAATCTGGAGAAGATCAACCACCATGGCAAAAGGGCAGATTCCATCGTGAAGGGAATGCTCCTCCACTCGCGGGCCAGTTCGGGGGTGAAAGAGCCTACCGACCTCAACGTATTGGCCGATGAGTACCTGAGACTGGCCTACCACGGATTGAGGGCGAAGGATAAATCGTTCAACGCGAAGTTTGAATCCGATTTTGATGCTTCCATTGGAAAGATCAATGTAATTCCTCAGGATATTGGCAGGGTGATCCTTAACCTGCTCACAAACGCCTTTTACGTGGTGGATGAAAAGAGGAAGCAGCTTGGCGAATCCTACCAGCCAACGGTATCCATCGTAACCAGGAAAATTGGATCGGAAGTGGAGATCCGGGTGATAGACAATGGGAATGGCATTCCTGCAAAAATCATCGATAAAATTTTTCAACCCTTCTTCTCTACCAAACCTACCGGTGCGGGAACAGGACTTGGCTTGTCGCTCTGTTATGAGATTGTGGTCAAGGGTCACGGAGGAGAATTGAAAGTAGAAACAAAAGAGGGGGAGGGATCTGTTTTCATTATTCATCTTCCGGTTTGAAATTGTTAGGTTATGGCAAAAGTATTGGTTGTCGACGATGAACGTGATATTCAGGATCTCTTTCTCCAGCATTTCAGAAGGGAGATCAGGCAGGGAGATCTGGAATTTGTCTTTTCCTTTTCGGGAGAGGAGGCCATGTCGTTCATTGAAAATCCGGAACACGAGGCGGTTCTGATTCTGTCAGATATCAACATGCCCGGCATGAGCGGACTCGAATTGCTGAAGCACATCAAGGAAAAATATGCGACTCCTCCTCCGGTCGTTATGATGATTACTGCCTATGGAGACGAGAATAATTACAGAATTGCAATGCAACTGGGAGCGGATGATTTTCTGACCAAGCCATTGGACTTCCATTCGCTCAAAGAGAAATTAAAAACCAAGATCCCATGATAAAAATTTTGATTGTCGATGATGAGACCGATTTGGAGATCCTCATCAGACAGAAATTTCGCAAGAAGATCAGGGAACAGCATTACGAATTTGTTTTTGCGGTAAATGGCAACGATGCCTTGCAAAAACTGGCCGAATTTCCCGATGTTGAGATTGTCCTGAGCGATATCAATATGCCGGAGATGGATGGTCTGACCCTCCTGACAAAAATCAACGAGATTTGTCCGCTGGTCAAGACGGTGATGGTATCCGCCTATGGCGACATGGAAAATATCCGCAAGGCGATGAACCGTGGTGCCTTCGATTTTGTCACCAAGCCTGTGGATTTTGAGGATCTGGAACTAACCATGGAAAAAACAATTCTGCATGTGAAATTGATCCGGGAAACTCTGCAAGCGATAAAGGAAAACAACATCCTGAGGATGTATGTGGATGAAAATGTCCTTAATTTTATGGGAAGCCGGGAGTATGAAGCTTCCATTATGGCGAATGAAACCGTTGAGGCAACGGTAGCCTTCATCGACATCTGCAGCTTTACCTCGATCAGTGAGAAGGAGGCCCCCGATACGGTCGTTACCATACTGAACCTCTATTTTGATTTGATGGCCAAAGAGATCATCGCTCAAAATGGGATCATAGATAAATTCATCGGGGATTGTGTGATGGCCGTTTTCAAGGGGCCTTACCATCCCGACAGGGCCATTGATGCATGTCTGGCCATTCGCAACAAAATAGAGGCTTTGCAAGGGAGTGCCGATTTCATGCCAAAAGTCTCCATCGGTATCAATTGCGGGGAGATGATCTCCGGAAATATTGGTTCCGTCACCTTGAAAAGACTGGATTACACCGTGATCGGGGATACAGTCAACACGGCCCAGCGACTACAGCGTGCCGCCGGAGTCGGGCAGATTGTCATCTCCGAAGCCGGTTTTGAACTGGTCAAGCAATCCTTCAACTGCAGGAGGATAGGATCTGCCTGTCTGAAGAACAAGGCAGAAGAGGTAATGCTTTATGAAGTACTGAATTAGGAACATTAAATCCGAGAGATGATGGATTATGAGAGGTTGTATGCGTTTTTGATGGATAAACTGGAGCGCGAGTTACCCGATTACCTGACCTACCACCATGCCGGACACACCAAAAGTGTGGTCGCCGATGCCGAGCATCTGGGTATGGCAGAACATCTCAAGGAAGAAGATCTGATTCTGCTGAAAACTGCTGCACTGTTCCACGATGCCGGTTACCTCGAGCAATACAGCGGTCACGAAGCTCACTCTGCCCAAATGGCCGTTGACATCCTTCCTTCCTATGGATACAACCTGGAGCAGATCGATAAGATTTGCGGAATGATTGCCGCCACCCGATTGCCCTCCGCACCTGCCAATCTGCTGGAGCAGATCCTTTGTGATGCGGATCTCTATTACCTGGGAACGGAGCAATATGCTACCTTGTCCGAAAAATTGTTGCCGGAGATGAAGAAGTTCGGAATCCTGAAAACAAAAACGGAATGGCTGCTCAAACAGGTTGAATTTCTCTCTGCTCACTCCTTTCACACGGCAACAGCCATTCGGGAGCGGGAGGTGCAGAAACAAAAGAACCTTCAGCAATTAAGATCAAGACTTGAATCTGGATTTACCACTTCGAAAGGATCGAAGCCGATGGAAATCGTTCAGGATATCTTGTTGACACTTACCGGCGTTCTCTTTGCTGGCTATGCATTAAAGGGGTTTCTGGTGCCCAACCGATTTTTTGATGGAGGAGTTACAGGAATATCCTTGCTGGTTCACGAATTGTACCAAGTCAATCTGGCGGTTGTGATTATCTTGTTGAATGTTCCCTTTATACTCATCAGTTTCTATTCAGTGGGTAGCAGGTTTGCGATCAGGACCTTCCTGAGTGTCATCCTTCTCGGACTTTGCCTCACGCTGTTGCCTGAGATGGCCATCACTTCCGACAAACTGCTGATCTCCATCTTTGGAGGTGCATTCCTCGGTATCGGAATCGGATTGATTATGCGGGCTGGCGCTGCCCTGGACGGAATTGAGGTTCTTGCACTCTATACCCTAAAAAGAACCTCCTTCACTATCTCGGAGATCATCCTGGGAATCAATGTGTTGATCTTTGCGATCGCTGCCTTTAAGTTCGGGGTCGAAACGGCCCTTTATTCCATTCTGACCTATTTTACTGCAACGAGATGCATTGATTATGTGGTGGAAGGTATTCAGGCATTTACCGGGGTGACCATCATCTCCGGGAAAAGCGAACAGATCAAATACAAACTGGTGAACGATCTTGGAAGAGGAATTACCGTTTACAAAGGCGAGCGGGGTTTTCTTCCTGGAAAATTCGAAATCAGCTCGGATTGCGATATTATTTTCACGGTCATCACCAGACTGGAATTGCGAAAGCTGAAGACCCTCGTTTACAATGTGGATCCGAATGCCTTTGTTTTTGCCAATACCATCAAGGAGGCTTCGGGTGGTGTCATCAAACGACGTCATCATCACTAATTTATAACTTTTCCCATGCATGCAACCGATGAGGAAGCCCCGATTCAGGGGTCCGATAACCAGGATGAAAGGGATCCCAAAGGGTCAAATGGTTCGGATTTGATCAAATTTGCCAAAAAGCTTTCCAAAAGGTACCGGTTTTCCGGAGAGGGAAAATTCAGCCTGGAGGATTACCCAAAAGATGGCGGCTCTGATCTGGGTACAGATGGTAAAGCAATGGCAGAGAAAGTCCTTGCTTACAGCATTCAGTCATTGTCTGAGATGCAGGATAAGTTGTATGCCCAGGACAGATGGTCGCTGCTGGTCATTTTTCAGGCGATGGATGCAGCGGGCAAGGATGGGGCCATCAAACACGTGATGTCGGGTGTCAATCCCCAAGGGTGTGAGGTGACCTCCTTCAAGGCGCCCAACGCCGAAGAGCTGGACCACGATTATTTGTGGCGTTGCATGAAACACCTTCCCGAAAGGGGCAAAATCGGCATCTTTAACAGATCTTACTACGAGGAGGTTTTGGTTGTGAGGGTCCACGAAGAGATCCTGAAATCCGAAAAATTGCCTTCGGAATTATTTACGGACGATATCTGGAAGGATCGGCTGAATGACATTGGGAATTTTGAATCCTATCTCAACAACAACGGAACCCTGGTAGTGAAAATTTTCCTGCACGTATCGAAGAAAGAGCAGAAAAAAAGATTTCTGGAACGGATCGACACCCCGGAGAAAAACTGGAAATTCAGCAGTTCCGATCTGAAGGAACGGAAATACTGGAAAGAGTACATGGACGCCTACGAGCATTTGATCCGGAAAACAGCCACGGAAAGATCCCCCTGGTACATTGTTCCTGCCGACGACAAGCACTATGCCAGAATCATTGTAGCTGCCGCGATCATCCATGCACTGGATTCCATGAACCTCGCCTATCCCACAGTCAGCAAGGAAAAGGTTGCCGAATTGCAAAGGCTGAAGCAAGAACTGCTCAACGATGATTAAACAATAAAAACAGCAGGTGTTGAGTAAGATAATTAAACTCAAATGGAAGGGAGTATGCATTTCGATGCTTGCGATGGCAGGAGTCTTGATCCATCTGCTTCTTTTCCGCGAACTGGGCTTTCACAGGGATGAACTCTTGTTCTTTTCGCTGGGTCAACACCCTGATTTCGGCTATTTTTCTGTTCCCCCAATGATTGGATTCCTGGCCTTTGTGTTGAGCAAAATTTTGGGATACAGTTTGCTGGCGGCAAAAATAGTCCCAGCAATGCTGTGCGGAGCCATGGTTTTGCTTTGTTCACGAATCGCAAGAGAATTGGGCGGATCCTTTTTTGCACAGTTTCTGGCTGCTACAGGTTTTCTTTCGTCCATTCTCTTTCTCAGGGCCTTCAGCCTTTTTCAGCCGGTATTCCTGGATATTTTTTTCTGGACGGTGGCACTCTATTTTCTGCTTCGCTATATCAATACGGAGCATCGGAAATATTTGATTCTCTTTGGGGTCAGCATCGGATTTGGACTTTTGAACAAATACAACATCCTCTTTTTAGTGATGGCTGTGCTGGTCGTTCTTCCGTTTACCCGGTACCGGAAACTGTTTAGGGCAAGGGAATTCTACCTCGCCGTATTTGTCTCCTTCATCATCCTGTTACCGAATCTGATCTGGCAATTGGGGCATGGAGTGCCGGTTTTGGAGCACATGGTTGAACTGAAAAGAACGCAGTTGGACCAGATGGGTACATCCACCTTTTTGAGTGAGCAACTGCTGATGGTCTTCCCTGCCACCTTGCTCGCTTTGCCTGGTTTGATTTATCTTCTATTCGGCAAACGGGTGCGCAAATTTAAATGGATGGGTTATGTCCTGCTGGTCATCCTGCTTCTCTATCTGCTTCTTCACGGCAAATCCTATTACTCTGCAGGGATCTATCCGTTGCTGATCTGTTCGGGCGCAGTTTTTTTTGAAAGGAGTCTTTCCAATGGATTTGGGAGGGCGGCAATTGTGGCGTTTTTGCTCCTCTTTACCTGGAGGATACTCCCAATGGGTATTCCTTCCAAATCGCCGGAGAATCTGGTTGCCTATTTCGATCGGGTTGCCACCATCATGCACGACGATGCCATCAGGCGGTATGAAGACAATTCATACCGCAAACTTCCGCAGGATTATGCCGATATGCTAGGTTGGGAGGAGCTAACAGTACTCACCAATACTGCCTGGCAGACGGTGGAGCACAAGGATCAATGCATCATCTTTGGCGACAATTACGGAGAGGCCGGTGCCATCACCATCCTGGGCAAGAAATACAACCTTCCGGAGGCGATCAGTTTCAACGACAATTTCAGGTACTGGGTTCCCCGAACTTTTAACAAGGAGATCATCGAGTTAATCTATATCAATCATGAACTGGGGAAAGATATTCAACTGTTATTCGGGGAGGTGGTAGAAGTGGGACGCATCACCAATCCGTTGGCCCGCGAGTTTGGCACCCGGGTCTACCTGTGTAAAAATCCGAGGAGAAGTTTTAACAGTTTCTGGAAGGAACGGGTGGCCAGTCAACTCCCTTGATTTTAGTAGTCAGGCAAGATTCGGCCAAGCTTTTATTGATTGTCCATTTTTCAATTGCGTTAATGTCGCTCTAACCGAACAGTTTAAATTCTCCATTCGGGAACAGACGAACAATTCTCATGTAATGACAAGAGGCCTGTTAAAGAGAATATAAAGACAAAACCAGACCAAGAAGCTCCTGGTCTGGTTTTGTCTTTGAAACGATTCTCCAGTTAATTCTTGATACACCTTACAGAGAAGCCGTACACCTTGTCGTAATAATTTTTCCCAATGGCGCCGGAAGTATAACTCAGATACCGGTACCAGGCGAATGGAGTGGAATTGGAGGTTGCAGTCCACCAGTTTCCGCTGAATCCGTAATTGTTGTAGGAGCCATTGTAGAAACGATAGCCGCAGGGAATTGCCTTGAACCCCGTTGTATTGGTGGCGTAGGTATTGGGGCTGTACCAGTCATAGTTGCCGGCTTCCTTCAGTTTTCCACCTGCCAGGGAATCCGTACCCAGGTAAGTCTGTAGGGTTAACCAATCGGCATCCGTTGGGACGTGCCATCCGGTCGGGCACAATTTTTTTGTATCTACCGTGTACCAGTTGTACAAGGCGCCTGCTTTGGCTTTATAGGTAACAGAGTCGTCCGCATAATAACTGTAGGCGGGTGTGGTAAGGTTGGACCAGGTGGTTCTGTTGACAACATAGGGTATCTGTGTGCCATCGTTCAGTTTGATGGAGCGAAGGTTTTCGGCCATCCAGGTTTGCGAACCAATGGTAACAGTATTATATACATTTCCTTCGGCATCTGTTACCGAGGTTCCCGGAACCACGGTAGAAAGGGTAGAATCTTTCGAACAACTGGAAGGAAAAAACAAAACCATCCCCAGCAAGAAAATGAAACATATGATACTTAAGCTATTTTTTACCATCACTCAGATTTGATTTGAAACAGTCAATATTACGGTTTTCCAACGTATAAATAGGCAGAAACACTATTTATGGCGGTAAAAATACCAAATCCATTCTCAACATTCGCCTTTATTTCTGAAATAGATATCGAATTTGTGCTATTCTGTTGAAAAAAGAGCACATATTCCGGAAGGATTTTGTAAAGAATCACTCGATGCATGCCATAATATTTGAAGGAACGGGCATTTATTTCGTAAGTACTGCCATTGGTAGGGGTATTCCGGAAAAAATCCTGGGCCTTGCTGTCCTTCGAGTCGATGGCAATTTTATCGGTCTCGACATTCTTGACGTAGATCAGGTAATAGCTTTGGTCGGAGTTGGTCCATTTAACAGTAATGGGAGCTGGCATCTCTCCGCCCGAACCGCTTGCGGCAATCGCCAGGTTGGAAGCCGAAAGTGTCAGGTTCTGTGGCTTTTCCGGGACTACCGTCGTAGCAGAAATGTCCATCCCATTGTAGGGAAAGGCAAGTTGATAGGTTTTGCCGGAAGCAATGATCAAGTCACTGTTTTGGTAAGTGCCATCCCCGTTGGAGGACATCACGTATTTCTTTCCGGAAAGCGTTTCTGTGATGCTGATGTTCAGTTTGGCGACATCCATGTCCGAAAGGGTCATGTCGCTGCTGAACGGAATCAGTTTGGAGACCTTCACAGTAGGAGAACCGTCTGCATACAGATACGATTCAACAACCGGTTTATCCTGAAAGCCTGTCACAATGGTCTCCTTGCAGGACATCAATAGCGCGAGGGAAATGAGTAGTATAAATTTTTGCATAATTTAGAACTTTACAGAGATGGAAAGATTGGGTGTGATTCCCAAATAGCTGATATCGCTTTCAAGGATCACATCATCCACAAGCTGATACTGTTTGGAACTGACATTGGTTCTGTTGTAAAGATTGAAAACCGAGAGACTGATTGCATTGAGCTTTCCTTTTTTCCCAAACATATCAAAACGGTAAGAGGCGGCCACATCCATCCTGTGGTAATCGGGAAGCCGGTAGGAATTTTTGTCGCTCACCGAGTAATAGGCTGAAGAGGTGCCATCAATTAAATTCAGTGTGTACCCTCCCAGCGGAGCGGTGTAAGGCCTTCCGGTGGCATAGATCCAGGAGGCTGAGAAATCAAAATTTCCGAATTTGTAGATGGCAACCATCTTTATTTCGTTGGTAACATCCTGGTTGGCATAAAAATATTTACTTGACTGAAGCGGGAATCTGTTTTTTACCTGACCCAGGGTATAGCAGATCCAGCCATTGAAATTACCGGCTTTCTTCTGCGCCAAAAGCTCCATCCCGATGGCATATCCATTGCCTGTAAAAAACTGTTCGGTCGATTGAACACTGGTCCCGGGTTGGGGTACTGACCGGTAACGCATCGAAAATTCATTCACATTCTGGTTTAATTTGTAATATCCTTCTGCACTGAACAGGTAATCCGACAGATCATAGTTGAGCCCGAGGTTGAAGTGTTTGGAGGAACTTACCGGAATGTCCTTGCCGTTTGACAAGATCCAGAAGTCGCGGTTGCCTGTCATGACATCTTCGCGCACCACCCTGTTGGCAAACTGATTGTAGAGCCCCGTGGCAAAATTGGCAGTCAGCCTCTTGGAAAACAGGTAGCTGGCATTCAGCCGGGGTTCCGGATAGATTTTTCCCGTTGCCGAAAAGAGATTGAAACGCAATCCGGGGGTGATGGTCAGCAGGTTGTCGAAAAACATCATTTTATCCTGCACGTATCCTCCGACAATGGCCGCCTTGATGTTTTTGTTCAGAATGGTCAGGGTGTCATTTTGCTGGTAGGTATAATCGATGGCATAATAGGTGCCAAAAGCCCCATATTCAAAAATATTTTTGTCATCATACACATATTTCCAGTCATTTTTAAGGCTGATGTCGATCAGGTTGTTGTTCTCAAGGATACCGCTCTTCATGATGGTCGAAACGCCATTGAGGTCTACGGTGATGCTCCGTCTTTCATCGCGGGTGCTGTAATAATCGGAGAAGCTGATCAGCGAGGTTGAGGTGAGGGTTTCGCTGATTTTCCGGGTCCATTTGAAACTTGCTCCCACATTCCCGTAGCGGGTATAGTCCGTATTGCTCATCGAGATGCTGCCCCCACTCAGGGAACTCCCCCCTGGAGGCGCTCCTCCGCCTCCCCGCATGCCAAAATGCGGCGTGTTGTCGAGGTAATCTGTTCCATTGAAAATACTGAGGGAGAAAACATCCTTGTCGGAGGCCTTGTAGGTGATTTTTCCATTTAAGTCGTAGAAATAGGAGCTGTTGTCTGAATTTCCACGTCCCATCACGAAAGAGTTTGAATTTCCTGTACTGGCCTTGCTAAGGCTGGTAATTTTATCGTACAGGTATCCCTGGTAAGACCTCCTGAAGGCAAAAAGCGAGGTAAATTTGTCTCCTTTCGGTATTTCAACATAGGCGTTTGTGCTCAGTAGGCTGACCTCCGCCCCTGCAGAGACTTTTTTGGCATTCCCGTCCTTGCCTGTAATTTCAGTAACACTGGATAGCCGACCCCCGAATTTGGAGTCAAAGCCCCCCTTGTGCAACTGTACATCCTTGATGGCGTTGGAGTTGAAGGCACTGTAGAAACCATAGAGGTGATCCACATTGTAAACGGTAAATCCATCGTAAAGAATCAGGTTCTGGTCGGGCGTCCCTCCCCTGACATACATTCCAGCCGACCCTTCGTTGGAGGCACTGACACCCGGCATCAGCTGAAACCCCCGCATGATGTCCTTCTCTCCGATGTTGGGCAGGATCTTCAGGGCAATGGGAGACATCTTTATTTTCTGTTCGATGGTCGATTGCTGCAGTGCCTTGTCGTCTTTCCTTCCATTCACAAAAACCTCCGTGATCCCGACGCTCTGCAGTTTCATTTCAACAAACAAGGAAGGATTTTCCTTCTGGGGAGTCAGTTCGATCTTCTTGGTGTGATATCCAAGGTAGGAAATCACGATCACGGCAGTATCAGCAGGGACCTTTTCCAGGGCAAAATGACCATTCTGGTCGCTGGTGACCCCTTTGGTGGTTCCCTCCACCATGATGGTGGCAAAAGGAATCCGCTCTCCATTGTCACTGTCAGCAATTTCGCCCGAGAGGAGAAAGTTTCGCTTGATCGGCTTCAGTGTTTTTCTGGACTGCTGCTTCTCCTCCTTAACAATCTCCTTGTGTTGAAGCAACTGGTTCAATTGCTCCTTGTCGCGGGCAATGTAGATGAATCCGTCTTTCCCGACCAGGGTGACCATGTCCCAGGCGGTGGTGAACATTCTTAATACGCCTGCAACGGTTTTTTCGTTGTCTGTCATCAGGGAGGTGTTGTATTTCTGCAAGGTGGCAGGATCATAGACAAACCTGATGTTGAGGTCTTGGCCCATTTCAGTCAATATTTCATCCAACCGGCCGATGTAATTTTTTGGGAGTCTGAAATTCTCTACAGTTTGTGCGCCTGCAAGTACCGGCATCAGTAAAAAAAGGACGACGGAAACCAATTGCTTCATCATTGTTGAAACGATTTATGTTAGCGGTCTTTCGCGGGAGATGACTATAAGTTCCTTCATTTTTAACCATTGTTAACCTCCCGAAAGATGAGTGGTTAAAACTATTTGAATGGATGATTCGAAAAAAAAACATTCAGTGAATGGGCGAAAAGTATAAGTGAAACCCCCTGAATAGCATGTTTTCGCTCAAAAATGGCTATTTTGAGGTGTTAAAAATTGTTTTAATTGCTACTAGCAATTATTATCCGGCTTCCGAAGAACTTAATTCGCAGGGAGCTGGTGCAGGTGTAATTTCTTCGCAATCGGGATGATCTCACTCTTTCGGGGAACCCAGAGGTATCATCTTCTGCACCAAAGAGCATCGTTGACACCAAACGATGGTTGGACAGTTCTCCACACATCAGTCAGAATTTTGGTTTAAATTTCCTGATAATTTTGTGAATGGACCTGGAAACTCCTTCCATCAGAAATTGCTTCCCGACTCTTTTCCCATAGGGGAGTTCCACGGCAGCAATCAACAGTATATTTTATTTTTACCGTGAATATATCAGACCATCTGTCCTTAAAATTTCTGATCTTTGAATCGCTTTAAATTGAGAGGTGTGACGGAATTGTTTGCATTTCATCTGCGTAGTAACTGTCAAATTAATAATTCTAAAAAAATGCTGTTAAAAAACAAAATTGCCCTTGTGACCGGCGCCAGTCGCGGGATTGGGGCTGAAACTGCCAAATTGTTTGGATTGGAAGGGGCTAAAGTGGTGGTCAACTTCAACAAAAATGAGACTGCCGCAATGGAGGTGGTTGGAGCAATTCAGGCCAGTGGAGGAGAAGCTTTTGCCGTTCAGGCGGATGTTACGGAGGTGTCACAGGTGGAAAACATGATGAGGCTGGTGGAAGCCCATTTTGGAGTAGTGGATATACTGGTGATCAACGCCGGACTCCACTTCAAGGTCGCTCCCTTTATGCAACTCACCTGGGAAGATTTTTCCTGGAAATATTATGGGGAGATGAAATCTTTCTACAACTCTGCCAAGGCGGTCATTCCAGGTATGCTTGCCAAAAAGAGCGGGGTCATTGTGGCGGTGTCGAGCGGACTGTCGAGGCATCCCGGATTTGGATTCTCTTCGCACAGTGCCTCCAAATCTGCCGTTGATGCTTTGGTGAAATCGCTGGCACTGGAACTGGGAGGAGCTGGCATTCGTGTCAATACGGTCGCTCCCGGACTGACCATCACCGACGCCACCAGCTGGATGCCCAAAGATCAGCAGGAACAAGCCGCCAACCACACGGCCTTAAAGCGTAACGGAACTCCGGAAGACATCGCCAGGGCCATCCTGTTCATGGCCAGTGAACTTTCGGGTCACGTAACAGGAACCTATTTGTCAGTCGACGGAGGTTCTGCCATGATCTGACCTGTTGCAGAAGTTTTGCAAAGGAAAAGAGTGAGATGTTTACACCTCATTTCTAATCCTTTGCAATTCTTCCCTCCTCCTTATTTAATCGTCATCCCCGTCTCCCTCGTTTTCAGCCTTGAAAAAGGCAGCATGAACGGGGGCTGGACAAGGGCTATCCAATCCAAATACCGAAGCCCAGAGGATGGCATTGAACTGATGGTCCGGAACCTTATCCTCCTTGCTGAAATCAAATTTTTCGCTGAGTTTGGATAATTTGTTTTCAGCCACATTTTTCAGGTTGAAATCTACCAGGTTGGCGGTTGAATGAAAGACCGGATGGTTGGCCGTTTTGTTGAAGCATCTCCACATCGGCTGAGCCGCTGCATCATATTGACTCATGGGTGGCAATCCAAGAATCAATTCGATGGTTCTCAGGGCGGAGCTGGTCGAATACATGGTGTGATCGACGAATCCCTGCTTGACAAAACCTCCTGCCACGTAAGTCGTGGATCTGTGTGCATCCACGTGGTCCGGACCATTTTGGGCATCATCTTCCAGAATGATGATCACAGTTTCGTTCCAGATAGGTGATTTACTAAGGTATTCCACGAAGAGGCCACAAGCAAGGTCATTGTCTGCTGCATGGGCCTTGGGCGTTGGCCTTCCCACGCGAAGCCCCTCTGTATGGTCGTTCCCAAATCGGAGCGTATTTAACCGGGGAACATTTCCTTCAGATAATAGTTTTTCGAAGTCGGTTTTCCATTCCCTAAAACGAATCGTATCCCTGATTGCAAGATCCCAGCTATGATAATCCTTTGAGAAATGATCTTTCAGGGAGGGCAGATTGGGTGTTCTGGCATCCGAAATAAATTCACCGTAACTTCGGTAACTCACCCCAAATCTTTTGCAATAATCCCACAAAAAGCCTTTTTTGTTGTTGGCGATCTCAATATCTCCCTCTCCGGGATAGGATCCTCCCCGTCCGCCATAGCTGGTTGGCCAGTTCTTTTCGAGATAATCCGTAGCATAGGCACCCATCGTCCAGTTGTGACCAT
>Ga0209697_10000552_pt1 | contig 61420 bp, 54 predicted proteins | sample AliMusrvi5mmetaG_FD_184115 | JGI IMG/M metagenome (GOLD analysis project Ga0209697, IMG submission 184115) | Freshwater lake bacterial and archeal communities from Alinen Mustajarvi, Finland, to study Microbial Dark Matter (Phase II) - Alinen... | ecosystem: Environmental > Aquatic > Freshwater...
CCATTAATCCAAGCGTTCCGGCAGAACTTGGAAGGGAAACTGCCGACCGGGAGCGCCGGTTTAAACAAAGCGGCGGTGTTGAAATATTCCGCCGAGTTGTACGCGCTGGATGGGCTGATTGCGTATCAACGCGCGAAAGTGATGGGCGAAATCATTCACGGCTTGAGTGATTCGCAGAAAGTCGCGTTGGCCAAATTAAAATTCGGTGATTCGCGGACTTGGCCGGATGTACCGGAGCAACTCGACAAGCGGAGCGTGCCGCATGCGGTGGATGTGGCGGTGATGACTTACGCCAGCGAGATGTTTGCATGGTACGCCGGTTCCATTGAGGCGGATACTTACTTTTGTCCGGAGCGCCACGGAATGTATTTCGGCGGATTCGGCATGAAGACCGCACCGGCGATGGGCAAGCAGGATTATTCGATTAGCACGTCGCTGACCGGTGATAGCGGGCAGGCGTTTCTGGCTGCGCTGACGGAAACACAGCGGAAATACATCACGGACTTACCGGGTTTACAACGGCAAGACTTGAACGAAATCGTCCAAACACGCCGGGCGATTGCGACAGAACTCCGGCATTTCCAGAAGGGTGAAACCGTCGACAAGGCGAAGGTGTTGGCGCTGTCTAAACGCTACGGCGAGTTGGATGGCGAGCTGGCGTACTTCTACGCGACGGCTTTCGCGAAAGTCGGCCAGACACTGACGGCGCAACAAAAAGAAAAGTTGGCCAAATTGCGGACGATTAATCCAGCGGATCCGCGCGGTCCATTCCTCTATTCAGATCCGATTGACACGCCTAAGATTGAGAATACAGATTTCCTGTTCCGCACGCCGAAATAGTGAATTACCGATTCAAGAATATTATGCGCTGGTTGTTCCTGGTAATGGCTCTCGCTGTTACCAGGAACACTACCGGCACAACCTTTGTCCTGCACAGCCCTGCTGTTGTTGATGGCGGGAAGCTTCCGCAGGAGTACACCGGCGATGGTGAAAGCGCGACGCTGCCGTTGGAATGGAGCGGTGCGCCGGAGGGAGCTACAAGCTACACCTTGATCATGCATCACATTGATCCTGAGGGGAAAACAAAGTGGTACTGGATTCTCTATAACATTCCGGCGGATGTCACCGGTCTTCCCAAGAATGTCAAAGGTGTCGGCACGCTCGGCAATAATAGTATTAATCATCGAGCGGAATACGCGCCACCGCATTCGAAGGCACCGCTACCCAAGATGTACATTTACACCGTTTATGCGCTGTCAGCGTTGCCGAAGATTAACGTACCACCGGTGGAGGTTAGTCGGGAAATTCTGCTCACCGCAATGAATGGTTTGATTCTTGGAAGTGCTGAATTCAAAGTTGTTTATACGAGCCTTGCGCGTTCGATGCCGGCACCTGCCGGCGGCGACAGCGGCGGTCAACGGAAGCCTTGGCTGCAAATTCACGGTGCTGAACTTGCTAATCAAGAGGGCGTGATTACACTCGAGGCGATACTGGATGATGCCAACCGGGCGTTCGCGATTTATGATCGCAACCATGACGGCGTCATCACTGCGGAAGAACTCAAAGCCACCGGTGATGTCCGAGAGGGCGCAGCCTTTGCCGGTCTCATTTATCGTCACTTTTCCGACCTAGATACGAATGGTGATGGAAAGGTTTCGCGTGAGGAGCTGATAGCCGCTGTGAAATACATTTTCAATACCACCGACTTAAATCACGCCGGCAAACTAACTCCGGCGGAATGGCAAAATTCCCCCAATGCGCCGCTGCCAATCCGAAAATGAAATTCCCAATCACGCGCAGAAATTTTCTGGGCATTCTTGCCACGACACTGGCTTGGTTTGTGGTTCCTACTTTTGCACAGGAAGAATCCAGTCAGCGCGACCGGCAGAAAAAAACCGGCAGCGATTTGTCGTTGGTCTTGGGCCGCGTGAGCGACCGAGCGGTGACGGTGAGTACCCTGGCGAATGCGACCGTAGAGGGATGCTTTGAATACGGCACAGCCACCGGGACTTATCCGCATAAAACCGGCGTGATTACTTTTCCGGCTAACGCACCGGTGGAGACAATCTTCGATAACCTTCAGCCCAACACCGGATACTTCTACCGGCTGCAATTTCGCAAACCGGGCGAAACCAGTTTCAACGCTCGACCTGAGCGCCGGTTCCACACGCAACGCGCCGCCGGTAGCACATTCACATTTGGTATTCAGGGCGATTCACATCCGGAGCGACCGCAGATGCACGATTCGGAATTATACACTCGCACTTTACTGAGTGTTGCTGCTGGCAATCCAGATTTCTACATCTGCATGGGCGATGATTTTAGCGTGGATACGTTGCGGACAATTAACGCCGACACAGTCGCCAGTCGTTACACGCTTCAACGACCATTTCTAGGATTGGTTGCGCAATCGGCGCCGCTTTTTCTGGTGAATGGAAATCATGAGCAGGCCTCGCTGTTTAATTTCAATCAGACGGACGATCGTCACGATGTTGCAGTTTGGGCGCAAAATTCTCGGAACCGTTACTTTCCAATGCCGGCGCCGAATGGTTTTTACACCGGTGATGCCGAGCCGTTGAAAGATTATTACGCTTGGACGTGGGGCGATGCACTCTTTGTGGTTCTTGATAACTACTGGCACTCACCGGCGCGCGTGGACAATCCGTTGCACGAAAAACCGGGCGCTCACGGCGGGAATAAGGACCGCGATTGGTGGGGAATTACCATTGGCGACGCGCAGTACCGGTGGTTGAAGCAAACGCTGGAGCAGAGTAAGGCGAAATACAAATTTGTCTTCGCGCATCACGTGCTCGGAACGGGGCGAGGCGGTGTTGATGGCGCGGATTTGTACGAATGGGGCGGAAAAAATAAACGGGGCGAGTGGGAGTTCAGTCAGAAGCGACCCGGTTGGGAACTGCCGATTCATCAGTTGATGACCAAGAACGGCGTGACGATTTTCTTTCAAGGTCACGATCATCTTTTCGCGCGGCAAGAACGCGACGGCATCGTTTACCAAGAAGTGCCCAATCCCGCCGACCCAGTTTATGTGGCTTACAACCAAGACCGTTATCAATCCGGCGTGAAGCTGCCAAACTCCGGCCACTTGCGCGTCACCGTTTCACCGGAACAAGTGCGAGTAGATTATGTCCGGTGCTATTTGCCGAAAGATGAAACTGATCAGCAAAAGAATGGCACGATCGCTTACAGTTACGCGATTCCAGCAAAACACACCGGAGGAGCCAAGTGATTAAGTCTGTATTTCTGTTCCTATTTCTCGCCGGCGCAGCGCTGGGAGAAAACTCGTTCACCTTCACCATTACCGCCGACTCGCATCTTGACTACAACACCGACCGGGAGCTGTATCAACGCACACTCAACAACGCCGCGGCCGACAAGCCGGCGTTCCATATTGATCTCGGCGACACGTTCATGTCCGAGAAACACACCAACCGCGCGGCGGCGGCGCAACAGTATCTCGATCAGCACCGGTATTTCGATTCGTTGCATGTGCCGGTGCATCTGGTTATCGGGAATCACGATGGCGAGAGCGGCCGGTATCTCGACGGCACCACCAACAATCTCGCTGTCTGGTCTCGGTCCATGCGCCTCCAGTATTTTCCGAATCCGCTGGCGAAGGATGGCCGGAATTATTATTCGTGGGAACATGGCAACGCGTTATTCGTCGTGCTCGACCCGTTTTGGTATACACCCCGGCAACGTCGCGATGATGACAACTGGACGCTCACGCTCGGCACCGAACAGTACCGGTGGTTACAGCAAACACTCGAAACCAGTCAGGCGAAATTCAAATTCGTCTTCATCCATCATCTCGTCGGCGGTCGCGACCGACAGTGCCGGGGCGGCGTGGAAGTCGCGCCGTTCTTCGAGTGGGGCGGCAAGAATTTGGATGGGAAAGACGTTTTCAAAGAGAAACGTCCGGGCTGGACGCTGCCGATTCACCAATTGCTGGTGCAAAACCACGTCAACATTCTCTTTCACGGTCACGACCATTTCTACGGCAAGCAAGACCTTGATGGCATCGTCTATCAGGAAGTTCCACAACCCGGTGATCCACGTGGCAACCTCCGGAGCGCCGCTGAATACGGTTACCAAAGCGGCGTCATCCTCCGTAGTTCCGGCCATCTTCGCGTGACCGTCAACACCAATCAAGCAACGGTGGAATACATTCATCCCGACCGGTCGGTGGCGCATTCGTACACAATTTCTGCCGGTAATAAACTATGAAAAACCTCGCCGCCATTGCGGCTGTTTTTGTGGCGTTCAGCGTTAATGCCCAGAATTATGTCGTCGTCGGCACCGGGCAGACGAAGTGTTATGATTTTCGCAACGAAATCACCCCGCCAAAACCGGGGCAGCCATTCTACGGTCAAGATGCACAGCACCGGAGCGTGTCACCGGCGTACCGGCTCAGCGCCGACGGTCTGACGGTTCAAGACCTCAATACCGGTCTAACTTGGCAGCGCAACCCGGACACCAATGGCGATGGTGTGCTCGACCGGCGCGATAAGTTGACATTGAAACAAGCGGAAGCATTACCGGCGCAACTCAATGCCGCGAAGTTTGGTGGATTCCATGACTGGCGCCTGCCGACGATTAAAGAATTGTACTCGCTGATTTTGTTCAGCGGTGTCGATGTTGGTCCCGGCGCAGAAAGCGCCCGGATGATGCCGTTCCTCGACACAAAATATTTCAAGTTCGCCTATGGCGACACAAGCAAAGGCGAGCGGCTCATCGATTCGCAATACGCGTCGAGCACCAAGTATGTCGGCAAATCGTTTCAGGGATTTGCCAAACTTTTCGGTGTCAATTTCGCCGACGGCCGAATCAAAGGCTATGATTTGCAAATGCCCGGTGGCGGGACGGAGAAAACTTTCTTCGTGCAATGCGTTCGCGGCAATCCGCAATATGGTGTGAACGATTTTCACGACAACGCCAATGGAACTATCACCGACCGCGCCACCGGCTTGATGTGGTCGCAGGCCGACAGCGGCAAAGGTCTGAACTGGGAACAAGCTCTCGCCTACGCAACAAACGACAAGCGCGCCGGTCACAACGATTGGCGGCTACCCAACGCAAAAGAATTACAAAGCATCGTGGACTACACTCGCGCTCCCGACACCACTAGCTCACCGGCAATTAATCCGGTCTTCAACTGCACCGCGATTAAAAATGAGATTGGTCAGACCGATTATCCGTTTTATTGGACCGGCACGACGCACGCCGGAATGCTGGGCGGCAGCGCGGCAGTTTACATTGCATTCGGTCGCGCCGCTGGCTGGCCGACCGGGATACCCGGTCGCGGCGGTCCACCGGATGCCGGTCCCACCAATTACCATTACACCGACGTTCACGGTGCCGGCGCGCAACGCAGCGATCCGAAGACCGGTAATCCCACCGATTTCCCCCATGGACGAGGTCCGCAAGGGGACGTGATTCGGATTTATAATTTTGTCCGGCTCGTGCGCAACGTGGCGAACTGAGCTGCCATGCGATCGGCAGCGATGGCGCAGTATTTCGCGGAGAGATCGAGGTGGATGAAGTGGCGTTTAGTTTGCGCGGCGACGGCGGCGACGGTACCGGTGCCGCCGAATGGATCGAGAACGACATTACCCCGGTAGCTATAGAATTTAATGAGCCGGTAGATGAGTTCTTCCGGGAATGGCGCGGGATGACCTTCTTTGGCTTTCGGTGCGTTACGACCGGCGCGCGGCGGGTAGAGACTTTTTAGAAATGGTTGGCGACCGGCGGTTTCAGGTTTGATGGACCAGAAGCCGTCGGAAAATTGGATAAATTCTTTACCGGTAATGTCGGCGTCCGCTTTGTTGCCTTCCAGCGTCCACGAACCTTTTGAGAAGACGAGGACATATTCCCAACTCGGTAGCACATGCGGATTGCGCGGACTTTTCCACGAACCCCACGCGGTCCGGCGGCGAATAGTTTGTTTGTACCAAAGAATTTCGGTGCGCATGATGAAGCCGAGACTGCGAAGTTGCGCCGCCATGTCGTAGTGAACAGGTTTGAAGTCTTTGATACTGGTCGGCGTGATGTTCAGCGCAAACCGGCCGCCGGGAACGAGGACGCGGTGGAGTTCCTTCCAGAACGGCATGAGCCATTGCAAATATTCGTCGTACGGCATTTGGTCGTGATGGCCGTCGTAGGCGAGGCCGACGTTGTACGGCGGTGAAGTAATCGCCAAGTGAACGCACTCCGCCGGCAGTGCGCGGAGAGTTTTTTGCGAGTCGCCGCAGATAATTCGGTCTTTCCACCAGTGACCGGTGGTCACCGGTGGTGGGAAATTCAGAACGGCCGACCGCGGTTGCGCAGATTTTGGCATGAGCCTTGTCTAGCAAACCCAGCGCCGGTTGCCGACAGAAAACTTCACTGGTGCTGCCGAGTTGCGTTATATTCCCGGCCATGAGTTCGTTCACTTGCCAGCATTTAGACGTGGCCGATGATCAGTGTCTGCTGTTGAAAACCGACTGTGTGCCGGGCCGGAAAGGTTGTGTGTTAGCCGGGCAGAATACATTTCTCGTACCGGCGGAGGAGCGCATCCGTCGTCGGGCGGAAGAAAAACGGCAATCTCCACCGCAGAAAAAGACTTGATGGATGGAGTGTTTTTAGGCAAGTTGGCCGCCCTTTATGAGCAAGACCTATAACGTAGCTGTAGTCGGTGCCACCGGTGCGGTCGGCATCGAAATGATTAAAACTTTAGAAAAACGCAATTTCCCGGTCGGGAAGTTGACGCTCTTGGCGTCGGCCAAATCCGTCGGCAAGAAACTGAAGTTTCGTGGCGCGGATGTCGCGGTGCAGGAATTGACGAAAGATTCCTTTGCCGGCATCCAGTTCGCGTTGTTCAGCGCCGGCAGCAGTATTTCAAAAGAGTTCGGCCCGATTGCCGCCAAAGCCGGCTGCGTGGTCGTGGATAATTCGAGCTGCTTCCGCATGGACCCGAACGTGCCGCTCGTCGTGCCGGAAGTGAACGGCGCTGACGCGAAAAATCACAAAGGCATCATCGCCAATCCGAATTGCACCACGGCGATTACCTTGATGGCGCTCTATCCGTTGCATCAGGCATTCGGCTGCACCCGCATTTTTGCGTCGAGCTATCAGGCAGTTTCCGGCACCGGCGCAAAAGCAATTGCCGAGTTGGAAAAACAGGTGGACCAAGTCGTAAAAGGTCAGCCGGTCACCAAAGAAGTTTATCCACATCAAATCGCTTTCAACGTGTTGCCGCAGGTGGATTCGTTCCTGCCGACCGGCTACACGAAGGAAGAAATGAAGATGGAAAACGAAGGCCGCAAAATCATGCATCACCCCGGCTTCAAAGCCAGCGTGACTTGCGTCCGTGTGCCGGTCTATCGCGCTCATTCGATTGCTGTCACTGCTGAATTTGAAAAACCAATCACCCCGGAAGCCGCGCTGGCCGTGCTGAAAAAAGCGCCCGGCCTCGATGTCATCGACAATCCGGCCAAGAACGAATATCCGCTGCCGTTGTACCAAGCCGAAAAATACAACTGCGCTGTCGGTCGTATTCGCAAGGATTGCGCGCTGGAGAACGGCTTGAGTTTCTGGGTCAGCGGCGATCAACTGCTCAAAGGCGCCGCGCTCAACGCCGTTCAAATCGCCGAGCTATTCGTTTAACCGCGCAACGCGGCCGCGTCACGGATTGGCCGGTGGAGTTGGCTTATTCCCGAACATTTGGGAAGCCATCTTCAATCCCATCGTCTGCATAGCGCATCCCACTGCTGTTGCCATTTCGTGAATTGCTCCAATTGCGCGGGCGTGAGAATGCCGGCCGCCCGGTCCGCATATCGCGACTGCAACTGCTCCAGTTGTTTCAGCGCTTCGGCGATATTCTGTTCGGTCAACTGCGCCGGGTCGGGCGTCTTGGTATTCAGGAGCGCCGTTGCCGGTAAGGCTGTGCGTTCCTCAGTCATCACGGCGATCAATTCCGATTCCTGCTGGTCGGTCAGCGCCAGTTCACCCGGTAACGCGGCCTTGAACATCTGCACCTGCATCCGTTCACCGAGCGATTGTTCGTATTGCTTAAATGTTTGGTAATCGGCCGGGCCGAGCAGGTCTTGAATCTTCTGGTCGTACTCCGCCTTGATCGCCTTGGTTTCATCCAGCGCCTGTTTGCGTTCAGACGCCGAACCATTCATCACCGCGAACCCGGCATCGACTGACGCCATTTGCCGGTCGAGCAAGAGTTTGTTAAACGCCTCGGATTGGTCGGTGGACAAGTTCAAATTCTTGGCCAGCGAACCGTACATCATGTCGAGCGACAGCTTTTGTTGCGCACGGATCATTTCCTTCATGGCCGGGTCTTTCATCATACTGGCTAAACCGGCTAACGGATTATTTGTGGTGCTCGAATTTGGACTGGCCGGTGCCGCAACCGGTTCAACTGACGTAGCGACCGGCAACGGAGCCGGCTCGCGCTTCGGCGGTTTGGGAATAACCGGCTTTGCCGCAACAACGGGCCTGACCGATAGCCTTTCCACCCGTTGTTTTAATTCGCCAATCTCGGTCTGCTGCCGGACAACCACAACCGCCAGTCCGACCAGCACCACAAGCAGCACCGCCAACCACATGTCTTTTTTCATCAGCGTCTCGCTTTCTGGTTTAATTTCCGGCACCGCGCAATGCGGCGCGCACCAACTCTTCCACGGTTGCATCTTTGTCGGCAACGGCCGCGATGGCTTTCTGCGCATCGGCTGGTTTGTAACCGAGTGAGACTAGGGCAGCCGCGGCATCGGCTTGCTTCGGATCGCTAATGACCGGCGGGCTGCCGGCACTACCGGCGGCTGCGCCAACTTTATCTTTCAATTCGACCACGAGCCGCTCGGCGGTTTTTTTGCCGATGCCGCGTAGCGACGACAATGTCTTGGTGTCACCGGTGGCGATGGCGTTGCGCAGGCCGGTAATGGACGCGCTCGACAAAATATTGCACCCCAGTTTTGGGCCGATACCGGAGATGCTGATGAGCAGCAAAAACATTTCGCGTTCCTCCGGTGTCGCAAATCCGAAAAGCTGTTGCGTGCCGTCTTGTCCGTTGACGTGGTGGTAAGTCAGCAGTTTTACCGGTGCGCCGACCGCCGGTAGCTTGGCGTAGCTCGACACCGGAATAAAAACTTCATAGCCGACGCCATGGCAATCCACGACGACGCGAGTCGGTGAAGTTTCAGCGAGTTGGCCCTGCAGGTGCGTAATCACTCCTCCGAAATACCACGAAGCCGGCCTAAAGTTCACGAACTAAATGCGCCGGCAACTTGCTTTTTTGGAAAGATTTTCGCACACTGCCGACGTGGCTACTCTGAATTACAAAGCGGCGGGTGTGGATTACGACGTGCTCGACAAGTTCAAACGGGCTTGCCAGCGCGCCGCCGGCACGACTACCGGCAATCTTGCCCGACACGGCGCGACTGAACCGGCTGGCATTCGCGGCGAAAGCGCCTACCTGGTCGAAACACCGACCGAATATCTCGCGCACGTCGAAGAAGCGCTCGGCACCAAGATTCTCGTCGCCGACGCGCTTTACAAACTGACCGGCCAAAGTTTGTACCGGAATGTCGCCATCGACGACGTCGCCACCATCGCCAACGATTTATGCGCGGTCGGCGCGCTGCCGGTCAGCATCGCAATGTACGCGGCGGTTGGCGACAGCGCCTACTTCACCGACGAACGCCGCGCGACGGATCTCGCGGATGGTTTCGCCGAAGGTTGCCGGCAGGCCGGTGCCGTCTGGAGCGGCGGCGAAACGCAAACGCTCACCGGCATGATTACTCCCGGCACGGTGGTGCTCGGCGGCTCGGCGCTGGGTCGCATCGCGCCGAAATCTTTGCGGATTGCCGGTGACGTGCGTGACGGTGATGCGATTATTTTCCTCGCCAGCTCCGGTGTGCAAACCAATGGGCTGACATTATGCCGGGCGCTGGCGGACCGGTTACCGGAAGGCTACCGGACCAAACTTTCCGACGGACGTGGCTACGGTGAGGCGTTGCTGGATGCGTCGGTGATTTATGTCCGGTATGTCGCGGCGTGCCAACAGGCTGGAATTAAATTGCATTACGCCGCGCACATGACCGGGCACGGTTGGCGGAAATTGATGCGGCTGGACGCGCCGTTTGTGTACCGGATTGAAAAGGTACCGGTGGCACAACCGGTTTTCGATTTGATTGCCAAAACCGCGCAACTCGATACTCGCGAAATGTACGGCACGTTCAACATGGGCGTCGGCTTCGCGGTGTACGTCTCGCCCAGTGACGCGACACGGTGCGTGGAGTTGGCCCAACAACTCGGCTATACCGGCACAGTTGCCGGCACGGTGCGCAAAGAAGGCGACCGGAAAGCCGTGGAGATTCCACCGCTCGGTCTCACCTATGCCGGCGATTCGCTGCATATCCGTTGAAACGTTTTTAACGACATATGGAACAAAAGCTACCGGACCCTTTGCCGTCACTGCTAAAGGCTAGATTGGCTGGAGCGATCTTTGCTCTGACCGTGTTAATACCGGCGATGTATCTTCCTGGCTTTCTGGATCGTTCGCACCACGGATTTAGCTGGATTGCACTTCCAGCACTTGGCACCGTTTTATGTACTCAGTTAGTTGCCGATAAGCGAAATAGACTTTGGGCGGGTCTGTTCGGTTTTGCAGGCGGCGGCTGCAGTTATCTGGCGGCATCCAGTTGGGCAGCAGGAAGTCCACACACATCCCGGCTCGAAATCATGCTGGTAATTTTATTGGGCGGAATACCGGTCTTGTTGCTCTATAAGTTTTGGAAAAAATTGCTTGATCCGGTTGCGGATCAAGCGGCAACGCTGGCGGCAAAAACTTTCTGGAAGAATCGGCTAAAAGCCCAAATAAAATACCCTCGTTTCTTGTTCATTATTTTGTTTGCCTCATTTACTGCCGTAACGATTTTAACCATTTTGGATCTAAATCATTTAGAGAAACATGACATTTCGCCTGACATTCTAATTCGAGTTGCGCACTCGTGGGCACCACCGATTTCAATCTATGATCGATATGGTTATTGGCCCGCCGCGCTCTTCACACCTTGTCTCGGTCTTGCTCTAATCGGTTGGTGTGCGTGGCTAAATCGCCTGAAATCTCGCAATTACTAAGGAGTGCATAATTGGATAAACGTTTTGACTTGTGCCAACTGCCTAATGGCTAGAGAGATGCGTCGTTCGCTCATGTCTTTACTATTATAGCCGCCTTAGTAAAAGCTTGTCCCTGATGCGTCGCAGTTGAAATTCCATTGAATCTCGGCGCGGCGTCCGGTAGGCTGCGCGACGGTATGGGTCAAATCCGGCGAGCGCTCATCAGTGTTTCCGATAAGGCGGGGTTGGTCGAGTTCGTGCGCGAACTTCACCAGCTCGGCGTCGAAATTATTTCCACAGGCGGGACGGCACGCGCGGTCAAAGAGGCGGGCGTGCCGGTGATGGAAATCGGCGAGTTCACCGGTTTCCCAGAAATGATGGATGGCCGGGTGAAGACGTTGCATCCGAAAGTTCACGGCGGCTTGTTGTTCATTCGCGGGAATGCCGAACACGAAGCGGCGGCGGCCAAGCACAATATCCAGCCGATTGATTTGGTGGTGGTGAATCTTTATCCGTTCGAGAAAACGGTCGCCAAGCCGAATGTCTCTCTGCACGATGCGATTGAAAATATCGACATCGGCGGGCCGAGCATGTTGCGGAGCGCGGCGAAAAATCATGCGAGCGTGACGGTGGTGGTAGATCCGGCGGATTATGCGCCGGTGGTGGCGGAGATGAAAGCGAACGGCGGCGCGACATTGCCGGCGACGCGGGCGCGGTTGGCAGTAAAAGTTTTTGCAACGACGAGTCGGTACGATGGCGCGATTGCGGCGTTTCTCGGTAAGGGCGATGGATTGCCGGAGACATTGACGCTGTCGCTGCCGAAAGTGCAGGCGCTCCGGTACGGCGAGAATCCGCACCAGAAGGCGGCGTTGTACGGCGATTTTGGCAAGTATTTCCAGCAGCTCCACGGCAAGGAACTTTCGTACAACAACATTCTCGACTTAACCGCGGCGGCGGAGTTGGTAACGGAATTTGAAGACCCGACCGTCGCAATCATCAAGCACACGAATCCATGTGGCATCGGCAGCGCGGCAACGCTCCGTCAGGCGTGGGGCTTGGCGTACGAGACGGATAAGCAAGCGCCGTTCGGCGGCATCATCGCGGTGAACCGGCCGCTCGACGCGGCGATTGCGGAAGCGATTGCGGAAATTTTCAGTGAAGTGATTATCGCGCCGGAATTCTTGCCGGAGGCGGTGGCGATTTTGCAGAAGAAGAAAAATCTGCGATTGATTCGGCAGATTGCGCCACCGGTGGCGGGCTTGGCGTTGCGGTCGGTGACCGGCGGCGTGTTGGCGCAAGAGCGCGATAGCCGGTTGGTTTCGGCGGCGGATTTGAAAGTGGTCACGAAACGGCAGCCAACGCAGGCGGAACGGCATGCGTTGTTGTTTGCGTGGCGCGTGGTGAAGCATGTGAAGAGCAATGCGATTGTGTTCGCCACGGCAGACGGAAGCGCGGCGCGGACGCTGGGGATTGGCGCCGGACAGATGAGCCGGGTGGATTCGTCGAAGATTGCGGTGTGGAAAGCCGGTGAAGCGGGATTGAATTTGACCGGCAGTGTGGTGGCGAGCGATGCGTTTTTCCCATTTGCGGATGGCGTGCTCGCGGCGGCTGACGCCGGCGCGACGGCGGTGATTCAACCGGGTGGCAGCGTGCGCGACGCGGAAGTGATTGCCGCGGCGGACGCGCGAAATTTGGCGATGGTGTTTACGGGGATTCGACATTTCCGGCATTGAACGCTGCCGGTGGTAAACGAGTCAATAACAGGACGGACTTTTAATTATGGCAAAACAACCGAATAACAATTCGCCGGCAACGCAGCCGGTGATTCTTCCGACACCGGGCACACCGGCGGCCGGCTCAAATTTATTTACACCGGTGGAATGGCTCGTGGCGGTGTTGGCATTTCTGGTGTCGGGCTTCGTCTATTTTCACTACATGTCGCCGGAGGTGACGCTGGAAGATGCCGGTGAATTGGTGACCGGTGCATTTAATTTCGGCGTGCCGCATCCACCGGGCTATCCGCTATGGGCGTTTATGGGTTGGGTTTGGCGGCATTTGGTGCCATTTGGAAATCCAGCGTGGCGGATTTGTTTGATGTCAGTGCTGACGGGCGCGAGCTTGGTGGGCATCATGACGTTGTTGATGTCGCGCAGTATTTTGATGCTGCTGCGAAATGTGTCATGGGCGGATAAAATCGAGGAGTCGCTGAAGAGCTGGTTGTCGCTGACGATTGGCGTGGCGGCGGCGATGTTATTTGCGTTCAATCGCGGTGTGTGGCTCTGGGCGTGCGTGCCGGAGATGCGCGTGTTGAATGCGTTTTTGTTCGTGGCGATTAGCTGCACGTTTTTTGCGTGGATGATGCGGCCAGAGAAAAGCCGGTATCTGTACGCCACGTTGTTGCTACTGGGATTGAGCATCGCGAATCACCAGACGATTGTGGTGATGGCAGGACCGTTCTTGGCAGGGGCGTTTGCCGTCGGCTGGTTGAGTGAGCGCAAACCTGGTTGTTTCTCCGGATTTTTGGAATTAGCGTTCGCGTTATTGGTTGGCTTGGCGGTGGGCGTCATGGTCAACGCTTGGTTGTTGACGCCACCACTGACTTCGCTGTGGATGCAGCAGGTTAAGGCGTTGATTTTGTTCGGGCCGCTGACACCACCGTTGCCGGTGGTGTTGGTGAGCGGTGGCGCAGCGGTAGCGTTGCTGGTTTTGGGCGCACAGGCTGGCTGGTTGAAATGGCAGCGAGCGTTGTGGTGTGCTGGGTTATTTTTGCTGGGATGCGGCATGTATTTCTATCAATCGGTAGCGGCTTCAACAAACCCGCCGATGAACTGGGGTTACTGCTCGACCAAGCAAGGTTTCCTGCACGCGATCACGCGGGGTCAGTACGAGCAACTTCACACGGCGTCGCCGTTGAGCCATGCTTTTTTTGTGCAAGTGCGGTTGTTCACGGAAGCATTGATTAGCCAATACAGCCTACCGGTGGCGTTGTTTGCGTTTCTGCCGTTGGTGTTGCTAGTTTGGCGCTGGCGTGAGTTAAATGTCCGCGGCCGGCAATGGTTGATCTATGTATTTGCGGCACTGGTGACGACTAGTTTTGGATTGTTGATGATCATTAATCCGGGTCTCGACAAGACGCAGCAGGAAATTAACCTGAAGTTCTTTGCGCCGGCGCATGGTTTTTTTGCGATGCTCATTGGCTACGGCATTGCGCTCACGGCAACGTGGATAATGGCGCGCTGGACAGCATTTCCGCGTTCGGTATTCCGGTATGGCAGCGTCGGATTGGTGGCATTGGCTTTGATTCCGTTTACGGTGAACTGGAAGAGCTGCGAGCAGCGCGGTCACGACTTTGGTTATCAATTTGGCTATCGGATGTTTTATCCCGGTGGCGAATATCCGCCGATGGAGCGTGGCGCATTTCTGTTTGGCGGCACTGACCCGGGTCGGTTTGTGCCGACATACATGATTTTCTGTGAGAGCGCAGTGCCGGCGAAGGAGAAATTCCAAGACCCAAATCTGGAACGCGCCGCCATTCCGTTTGACCGGCGCGATGTTTATATCGTCACGCAAAATGCGCTCGCCGATACCACCTACATGGCCTACATCCGCGACCATTATGATTTCACGCGGCCAAATCCGACCAATGCCGAGACGCTACTGAAGTTTGAGCCGTGGCAACGCACACTGTTTAAGTGGGGTTGGCGTAATTTGGAGCGCAACGTGACTTATCCGGCGGCCCCGATTTACATTCCGACCGAACAAGATTCGCAACACGCATTTCAGGAATATGTCGCTGATGTGCAATCTCGCCGGTCGCGCGGCGAACCGATGGACCCGGATGAAGAAGTGGATTTGGCTAACGGTCGCGTTCAAGTGCGCGGCGTCAAAGGTGTGATGAACATCAACGGAATCCTGTGTAAATGGATTCATGAGCGCAACAAAGCTAAGTGCGCATTCTACATCGAAGAAAGCTACGTGATTCAATGGATGTTCCCGTACCTCGAACCCTACGGCATCATCATGAAAATCAACAAGGAACCGCTGCCAACGCCGGCTGAAAATCCGGCGCTTTGGTCGCAAATGATTGCACGCGACCGGCGGTATTGGGACAAGTTGGTTGCAGAATTCACCGCTCGGCCAGAATTCTGGCGCGACAATGATGCGCGCAAAACATTTTCCAAGCTGCGCTCAGCTATTGGTGGCGTGTATGCCTACCGGAAGCTCTACGACGAAGCGAAGTATGCTTATAACCAATCCCGACAACTTTGTCCGGATAGCCCCGAAGCTAATTTCCGGTATTCCCAATTATTATTAGAAATTGGTCAGCCCGATGTCGCCATCAGCGTTCTTGAGGATTACCGAAAACTCGACCCGCTGAATAGTAAAATTGAAATGGCGATCAACCAAATCCGCAGCATGAAACAAGCGAGTGCCACCATTCAGCAACTCGAACAGCAGCTCGCCACGCAGCCGCACAACCTCCAGATTGTCGCCGAGCTGGCCAAGAGTTACCTGCGCGTGCAGCAATTTGCGCGAGTACAAGCGTTGCTCGATGGTTTCATTGGCCATCCCAACACCACCGCCAACGAGATGCTCCAGGTCGCTCAATTCTATCTCAGCGTCGGCCAAGCGCAACTGGCGATCCGCACGATTGAACAAGCCACCCAGCGGTTTCCGCAGGACGCCGATCCGTTCTACGCGCTGGCCATTGTTCGCGGTGCGATGAACGTGCCGAATGATGCTTTGGCGGCTTTGCAGCGTGCGATTCAGATCAATCCGGCCATTCGCGACCGAGCACGCAACGACCAACAATTTACGGCATTGCGTAACGATGCGCGTTTCCAATCCATCGTGGCCGGTCCGTAGTTGTTTTCATGACACCCAAAACCATTCAGGTCATTCATCGCACCTTGGCTGTCATTTGGAGCGATAGTCGGGAAGATTATTTTGACTTGGAAAAATTGCGCCGCGCTTGTCCATGCGCCACGTGTCAGGGCGAAGGCAATGTCCTCATCAGTGCTCGCCCGACGCCACAAAATTATCTACCGGCCAGTTTTGAATTGCGCGGCTGGCAATACATCGGCGGTTACGGCGTCCAACTTCAATGGGCCGATGGCCACGCCACCGGCATCTATTCATTTGATTATCTCCGGCAACTGAGTACCGGTAACTAAAATCTTTCTATGCGTATCATCGAACCGCATTGCCACATGATTTCGCGCGTGACCGATGACTACGAACGAATGGCACTCGCCGGTATCGAAGCCGTAGTAGAGCCGTCGTTCTGGCTCGGCGCACCGCGCACCAGCGCCGGTACGTTTGTGGATTATTTCGAGCTGATTATCGATTGGGAAACACAACGCGCCAAACTCTTCGGCATTGACCATTTCACCTGCATCGCCATGAATCCGCGCGAGGCGAATAACGTGCCGCTGACGCAAGAAGTCTTACCGGTGGTGGCGAAATATTGCCGGCGCGAAACGTGCGTGGCCATCGGTGAAATTGGTTTTGACCGGCAGACGGACGCCGAGGAAGCGGCGATTCGCGCCCAACTTCAGCTGGCGAAAAAATTGGACATGCCGGTGGTGATTCACCTACCACACCAATTCAAAAAAGTCGGCACCGAGCGGACGCTGAAAGTTGTGACCGATGAAAAAATGAATCCCGGTAAAGTTTTACTCGATCACAATACCGAAGAAACGATGCCGCTGTATGCCGGGACAAAGTTCTGGCGCGGCTTGAGTATTTATCCGATTACAAAATTGACCATCGAACGTGCCGCTAACATCGTCGAGCAGTATGGCGTCGAGCGGTTGCTGGTAAATAGCGCGTGCGATTGGGGTCCGAGCGATCCGTTGAATGTGCCGAAGTTAGTGCAGGAGTTAGTGGTCAGAAAATTTCCGCGTGACCAGATTGAGCAACTTGTCTTCCGGAATCCAATTGCCTTCTACGGTCAGAGTGACCGGTGGACTTTTAAGGCTTAGGAACGGATTCATATCCGCTTGCCGGTCCGGTCCATTGGCAGGAAAGTGACCGGTTGTCGGCCGGAATCTAATGGGTAACCGGCTGGCCGGCCTTGGCTTCGAGGAATAAATCTGGTTCGCCGAGAAATGCTGCCACCGGTGGCAGCGCATTCGCATCTCGGGAATTCAGCGGCGATAAGTTATACAAACCTTCGATGAAGGCGAGAATTGAAACGGTTTCGTACTGGTTGTGATCGATGAATCCTTTTTTGCTCCACGGCGAAATAATGATGAACGGCACTCGCAGTCCCGGTCCCCAACGATCAATGACCGGCGGGACAACGTGATCCCAGAGTCCGCCATGTTCGTCATAGCAAATGAAGATAACGGTGTTCGACCAGTGCGGACTGTGTTGAATGTGATTCACAACGCTCGCCACCCAATCTTGGCCGCGTTTGACGCTGGCGTAGCCGGGATGCGAATTATCTGCCCCGTTGGGTTTGATAAAGCTAACTTGCGGTAGCGTGCCGGCGGCGAGCATCCGGTAGAAGTCGGCCTCTTCGTCGAGCAGATGATTGGCGGAGCCGATGCCAAAACCAACCGGTTTATTATTTGGGTCTGTGCTATCGATGCCGGGAACCGGCGCATTGGTGGCACCATTGGCCGGATAAATCGGGCTTTGCGCCAACGCGTATTTGGCAAAGTAAGCAAAGGGTTGATGATGAAATTGGAATAGATGGTCGGCGGTGCCGAGTTTTGCTTTATTCCAACCACCGGAGAACCACGCCCAAGAAATGTTGGCCTCGTTGAGGCGGTCGCCAATCGTATCGTAAGTTTGCAGCGGGAGCCGCTTTTTCACCTCCGTGCTACTGACCGACAATCCTTGCGCTCTGGAATATCCACCGGCGGGGCCACGGAGTGGCCGGATCGTGTTAATTGCCCAGCAATCGCCCGGACTCAGATTGGTGACGGCATTCGAGAATGGAAATCCCGGCAACGTCGAGTCAGCAGTCAGGGCGTTATCGGCGAGAGTCGCGCCAAAATGGTTAGCAAGACCGGCAGCGCTGGGCCACCATTGACCGGCCGGTGCATCAGGATCTTTTGGGGTCTGTGCGGCCGTGGGAATGGCCGGCCAAACTGGAGTGCGAGCAGCAATCAACCATTGATGGTTCAAAAAAGAACCACCAAACGCCGAGTGAAAACAGTTGTCAGCGAGGACGAATTTTTTGGCTAACGCACCTTCGCCACCATTTTGCTCATCGTAGTAACTCAAGACTAGACCGGGATTGCTGCTCCAAACAGCAAACTTGCTCAGCGCTGGGCCACCGGCGTTTTTCGGATCATTCGCAATCCAAGTGTAGTTGGAATTATTGATTTGGTATTGCTCAAGGTAAAACAGATGCGTCAAGTCGCCGATGCAATCTTTGTCCGAGACCGATTGGGCGGTATCCAATGGCACATTTGGAATCGTCGCCGGAAATCGGGAATCCACTTGCTGGCCATCGAGCACCGGTTGCGGAAGATTCGCGAGTGTGACATTGTTCGAACGCCCGTACTGAGTGAAATTGGTGGCATTGGTGAGACCGTTTGCACCGGGAAACTTACCGTACAAACTGTCAAAGCTCCGGTTTTCTGGATAAATGATTATGACGTGAGTGATCTGGCTGCGAATGGTCTCGGGAAATACTTGGAAAGCACGGGGAAGCGTTTGCGCCGGAGCGACCGTTGCCAACCAACAACCGGCGAGCAAGATTATTTTAACTGTGCGACTTGTTTCCAAACTGTTAGTCGTCCAGCTTCAGTGTGATGTTATTCTTGCTGAGAATTGTGCCTTCGGCTTGATCGAGCGCGACGAGTGATTCGCTATAATCGGAACGCGCGCGAATTTCAGCCGAACGCGCAGTTGCTAATTGCGCTTGTGCTTGGAGGACAAGGAAAGTGGTCGAGGTGCCGGCGAGCAATTTCTTTTTCTCGGCATCCAACGATTCTTGTGCAAGACGAGTGGCTTCGTGTGTGGCTTTGACACTTTCCAAATTCGCTTCGACGTGGCCGACAGCGTTGTCGACTTGAACAATGATGTCTTGTTCAAGTGCTTTCAAGTTCAAGAGCAATTGGTCGGCGTCGAGCCGAGCGACGTGATAATTCGAGCGCGCTTGCCGGTTGCCAATCGGAATCGAAACGGCAATGCCAACGCTCCAGACCGGGCTGTCATCGGTCGTCTGGTTGGCGGTGTAACTGCTGAAGCTGCGGCCCCGGCCGTTCAAGCCGTAGCTGCCTTGCAAATCAATCTCCGGCCAGAGTTGATTGCGATTGAATTGAACCACAATGTTTTGTTTTTCCAAAGCTTCTTTGGCGCTGAGATAATCCGGCCGCCGCACCAACGCCGTCCGCGTGCTTTCTGCGGTATCAGTTTGAATCATTTGCACCAACGGATAGTCCACCGGCAGCAAACTTGTGCCGCGAAATTCTGAGACCTCCCGGCAGATGAGTCGCTTGAGAGTATTTTCGTTATCTTTGATTGTCCGCGCGGCCAGAATGACGACTTGCTGCCGTTCCGCCACGCCGGCTTCGGCTTGAGTCACATCCAACGGAGTGAGCACACCAACTTGGACGCGCCGCTGATCTTCCGCGAGCAATTGTTTCGCTTGGTTCAAGTCTTCGACTTTGGCTTTGTGATCCTCGATAGCGAATATCAATTCGTAATACGCCGTACTGACGGCGCTGACTTTCGTCATGACAAGCTGGATGAAATTTTGGACAGCAATCGCTTTGGATTTGCGCGCGATGCGAATCGTGGCGGCGTTGACGCCCAGTCCGAAATTTTTCCACAACGGCTGAGTCACACTGACGCCGGCTTGACCGGTATAAAGGAAATTGGTGACGACATTCCCGGAGGTGCGAGTATCGTTGGCGGAGAAATCGTAAGTCGCGCCGGTCGGCAATTTTCCCGCCAGACCCAACGATGGTTGCAAGGTCTGTTGCGTCTGATATGGCAGACTGTCTTGCGGCGTGGTGGAGTCTTGATATCTAAGTGCGCCGGTCAAAACTGGGTCGTACACGCCTTGTGCGCCGGTGATGCCCCAGGTTTGGATGCTGGGATTAATTCGCTCGGCGCGAATTTCGATATTGTTGGCCAAGGCGCGTTCCACACATTCGCGCAACGGCAACGCTTTTAGTTGATTCGTCTCGCCGTACCCGGTGAGTTCTACCAGCAATATTGCCGGCGCTAGGATGCAAAGGAATTTATTCATATCGGAGTGCCTCAATGGGGTCTAGTTGTGACGCTTTTCGCGCCGGATAGAAACCAAAAAATACGCCGACAGCGGCGCTGAACAAAAATGCCACCACGATCGCCGGCATTGAAATTAACGTTGGCCAGCCGGCTAATAAGGATAAAGCTTTTGCCGCACCAATCCCGATTACGATGCCCAAGATGCCGCCGAGCGAACTGAGCGTGATGGCTTCGATTAAAAATTGCAGGAGAATGTCTCGGGCGTGGGCACCGACAGCCATGCGGATGCCGATTTCGCGCGTTCGCTCTGTGACGCTGACGAGCATGATATTCATGATTCCAATCCCACCAACCATCAGTGAGACGCTGGCAATCGCTGCGAGCAATAATGTCATGACTCTGGTAGTCGCTGTGGCCATTTGGGCGATTTCCTCTTGGTTACGTACGGTAAAATCATCTTCTCTAGTGGGAGAAATGTGGTGATGTTCGCGAAGTAAGGCTTCGATTTGCCGTTGGACAGGGGTCAGTAAGTCTTGGGATGTGGTCTGCACATTAATCGCACGCAGATTATTTGTGCGCAGAAAGCGCTTCATCACGCTGGTGTAAGGTGCATAGATGACATCATCTTGATCCGTCCCCATCACCGACATCCCTTTCGGAGCCAGCACGCCAACCACGACCATTGGTACCGACCAAATTCGCACGACTTGACCAATCGGGTCTTCGTCGCCAAACAGTTGATCAGCAACCGTCTTGCCGAGTACGCACACTTTTGTGGCCCCGCGCACATCCTGTTCGGTGAACGACATTCCCGCCATGAATGGCCACTGGCGGATGGTAAAATACTCCGGTGATTCCCCGAGCATCCGGGTGTTCCAGTTTTGGCTACCGGCAATCACTCGGCCTCCCAACCCAATCTCTGGGCTAACGGCTACGACGCCAGGAATTTCTTGCGCAATGCCTTCGACATCCCGCATTAGTAATGTACCGGCGTTGCCTTGGCCCATTCTTACGCCGCCACTGGTGACATTACCGGCCCAAATGATAATGACATTTTTGCCGAGACTGGCAATTTGCGCATCGACTTGAGCCTTCGCGCCATTACCAATCCCGACCATTGCGATCACTGCGCCAACGCCAATGATAATGCCGAGCGCCGTCAATACCGACCGGAGTTTGTTCCGGCGGAGTGCGCGCAAGGCGATGCGGAATGTGGCAAAGAATCTCATGCGGTTAGTTGCACGGCCTGATGATCCTGCTCAAGACGCTGTAGCTCTTCTATCGCCGATAAACGTTTAGAAACCAGGACATCGCTGACGACGCAGCCATCGCGCATTACCACGTTTCGCTTGGTGTATTGTGCGATGTCCAATTCATGCGTGACCATGACAATGGTGATGCCTGCATCATTGAGTTTTTGGAACACGCCCATGATTTCAATACTGGTCCGGCTATCCAGATTGCCCGTCGGTTCATCGGCCAAAATCAGCGCCGGCTGATTTACCAAGGCGCGAGCGATGGCCACGCGTTGTTGCTGACCACCGGAGAGCTGACTCGGATGATGGTCGGCCCGATCAGCTAACCCGACCACTTGCAGAGCGCGGGTGGCCCGTTCGGTAATATCATGATGATGTAGATGGTCGCGAATGTATAACATCGGTAATTCAACATTTTCCAAGGCCGAAGTGCGCGACAACAGATTGAAACCTTGAAAGACGAAACCAATTTTGGTGTTTCGGATATCCGCGAGTTGCTCGCGGGTTAACTCGGATACATCGACGCCATCGAGGAGATACTGACCGCCGGTCGGACGGTCGAGACAACCGAGAATATTCATCATCGTGGATTTGCCAGAGCCGCTCGCTCCCATCAGCGCCACAAACTCACCCCGGCCAATCGTCAATGACACGCCGCGCACCGCCCGGACATCCACCTCGCCTGTGTGGTAAGTCTTATGAACATCTGCGAGCTGGATAACGTTCGGCATTAGTGCAACCGGGTGCCACCACTAAATGGATTACTGGTTGTCGTCTCGCGGCCTTGTTTGAGAATGGCCGTTACCACATTGTCACTTTCCTGCAATTCGTTTCCCAGCACTTCCGTGTAAACTCCATCGCTGATTCCGATTTTAATTTTTACCGGTAGTAGTTTATTCGTCTTCAAAACGTAAATTGTCCGATCAGTGCGGCGTTCGCTCTTCAGCCGTGTTCGTAAACCACCGGCACCCGGCACAGCAGCCTGCGCTGTGGTGTTGGTGGTTAATTCGGGCGGGCGGAAACGCAGCGCCGCATTCGGAATCTGTAGTACGCTATCTCGTTGCTCGATAATAATGGAAATATTGCTCGTCATCCCGGGCTTGAGCTTCAGGTCGCTGTTATCAACGCTAATGACCGTGTCATAAGTCACGACATTTTGGACGGTAATGGGCGCGTTACGGACTTGGGTGACCTTGCCGTGAAATAATCGACCGGGAAATGCATCCACCGTAAAGTCCACAGCTTGCCCTTCCGCAATCGTTCCAATATCCGCTTCCGCGACATTCGCATCGATTTGCATTTTGGTCAGGTCGGCGGCAATCACAAACAACGTCGGCGCACTGAGGCTGGCGGCCACAGTTTGCCCGACATCGACGCTGCGCGAAATGACTGTTCCCTCCACCGGCGAGTAGATTGAACAATACGAGAGATTAACTTTCGCCATCGAGAGCGACGCTTCTTTCATTAAAACAGTCGCTTCGGTTTGACGGAGCGTTGCCATGGCGGTGTCGTAATCCGAATCCGCGACTAACTTCGCCTCGAACAATTCTTTCGATCGCTTGGCATTGACTTGCGCGAGATCGCGCGTTGCCTTGGCGTTGGCGAGATCACCTTGAGTCTGCTGAACAATGGCTCGATAGGTGGCCGGATCAATCTCCGCCACAAGCTGGCCTTTTTTTACTGAGGAATTAAAGTCCACATACAAAGTTTGAATAATCCCCGAGATTTGACTTCCCACAGTGACATTGGTTACCGGATTGAGCTGCCCGGTAGCGGTGACCGATTGTATAATTTCGCGGCGTAGTACAGCAGCAGTTTGGTATTGAGTACCGTCCTGACTGCGCCGGTAAAGCCACCAGCCAATACCGGCGCCAACCAGCAATACTGTGGCAACGACGCTAATCCATTTCCAACTGCGTTTGTTATTTGTAGGCACGATTAATTTCTCCGGTCAACAGGTGTGATGCTGAAGCTAATTTGATTAAACCCGATTGTCTGTAAAAAGTTGCGGATAATTATTTCGGCGTTTTGCTGGGCATTACTCAGGATTCCCATCTGCAGCGCCGCCAGTCGCACATCTTCCAACGCCGCGCGCCGGGCGTTTTGTTCAAGGTCTGGATTCAGACTCACCCACGGTGTCCACCAAGTTTTGCTCCGGTCCCAGACTTTGGTTTCTTTATCATCGAGCGAAACATCAAGAATACTCGCCGGTGGCAACCCAATCATCACGACGCTATCAGTCCGCCTGACCGTGGCGCCGGCCAAGTTCACACCGCCGAGTACTTTGGCCTGTACCAACATCAACACTTGCTCGCTGCCGAACGGAACTTTTTGCTCCTTGAGGCCGATCACTTTTTGGATGTTGTACCGGACGGTCGTCAACTCGCTAAGCGCTTGGATTTGTCGGAGAATCGCCGGTGTATCAACAGTGGTCTGAACGACCGTTCGCTGCGGAAAGTACTGGTAATATAATGCCAGCCCGGCCAGTCCGATAATCAACGCCGAGATGAAATAAAATTTAATAGTTTGCCACATCGCTTACCAATCCTTTTGCCGGAACACCACGAACTGATCTTTTCCCACCGGCAGAGTGTAGGGTCGGGGGCTTTTGACGGTGATGAAATATTGCTGCCCCACCTTCAACGCAATCAAGCCAGTGAGCGCCTCATTGGGAATCACGAATCCAAACACTTCGCGTTCCACCGCGCCTTGCGCCGGAATGCGGATTGTACCCAGCTGCGTCGGTTCGTAATATTCCTTTTCGTGATCCAATAACACAAACCATTCGCGTTTCAATATCACCTCGAACGGATTGGGATTTTCCAACCGCAACGACACAATCACCATGCAGCCGGTCTCGATCCGACCCACCGCGGTTTCCAGTGGGCGCACGAGATAATTTGTTCCGCCATAGGTGTGCACCTGACACGGTTGCGAAAATGACTGCGAATCATGCGACCGCAACCAGACTAGTGCGGTGATGCTGAGAGCGTTGATCGTGACAATCCCACCAATCGCAATCCACAACCGTTTACCTTTCATGGCTGACCTACCGGACCGACGCGCTGAACTAGCTTGCCTCGCACTTGATCGAGACGCGCGGCTAAATTTTCATCCGTGACCGATGCCCTGAGATTCGTCACAATTCGTAATCGCAATGCGTAATCCGGTTTGAATCGCGGCGGCGGAATGATACCGGTGCCTTGGGTTAGACGCGTAGCAAAACCCGGTGTTTCCAAGCCTGTCGCCGCCGAATCCATACGCGACGGATTACCGGTCAATGTTAGCAGCAATTCTTCCGCGTGCGGATTTAGCTCCACCGTCGCGCCGAGCAAAAGTGTGGCGCGTTGTTTGCCGGCCTCATTGAGTAATGGTGAAGAACACAGCCGTGTCAGCGTCTCAGCCTTGTCCCGGTCGGCCAATAATGCCACGGCGTCGAGCGCATCAAGGTTGTTTTGCAGCGCCGCTTGTTCAAGCTTAGGAAGCGACTGCATATCCGGATTGCGCGTGGCTTCCAAAATCCACGGCTCGATGTCCGGCGCACTTTGCACCCGGCGAAACGGAATCCGCCGAATCGGCTCCGCCGCTGGCCGGCTGCGCAGCTCCGTTACCGTCTCACGCAAGCGTTGGACTTCGGCAATTAGTCGTGCGTTCTCTTGTTTTTCACTGGCCAGTTCCGTGACGCAAGAATCTGTCGCCGGTAACGTCGGCTTCACAAGGTTACCGGCCCAAACCCAATAATAAACCAACCCAACCGCCGTCATTACCAACGCGCTGGTCCAGAGCCCCACCGCAAACGCCGCTGTAGGTTTCATCGCCGGCACTATAGCCGGTCCGGTCGCCGGGCAAAAGTAATTCTTCCGCTGTGTTAAATGAAACCCAACTCTTTCAAACTCACGAAATCCTGTTCGCGCCCGGCGGTTTTCTGTCCGAGGATAATGTGGTCGTGAACCGCGATGCCGAGCAACTCACCGGCTTTGACTAACCGGCGCGTGACGGCAATATCTTCGCTGCTCGGCGTCGGGTCGCCGCTTGGATGGTTGTGAACGAGAATCATTCCGGCGGCCGACGCGACAATGGCGTCTTTGAAAACTTCGCGCGGCTCGACGACGCTGGCGTTCAACGAACCGCGCGAGACCGGACAGATTTTGAGAAGCGCGTTTTTGGTATTCAGCAATAAGACGTGAAATTCTTCACGGTCGAGCAAGCGGAAATCTTCCCGAACATACGCTGCGGCTTCCGCCGGTGTAGTAATCACACACATTACCGAATGAGAAATTTCTGCCAACCGGCGGGCCAACTCAAATGCCGCTTTCAACTGAATCGCCTTCGTCTCGCCAACGCCTTTGGTTTTCGCAATAGTTTCGAGCGGAGCGCCGGCCAGTTTATCGAGAGAGCCGAATTGCCGGAGAAGTTCCTGCGCCACCTGCACTACCGAAATACCTTTCGTACCGGTGCGTAGTAAAATCGCGACCAATTCCGCTTCGGTCAATGCCACCGGCCCGCGCTTTTTGAGGCGTTCGCGTGGTCGTTCACCTTCCGGCATCTCGCGAATGAGATAGCTGCTCATACTGGTGACGATGGCGAACCGGCGCCGGTGTGTCGAGGAGAATTTCGCGGGTTGTTCCGGCAAATTTGACAGACGCGCGTTCGCCACTATGTTTCCGCGTCGCAGTTATCCAAAGGAAATTAAAATGCCCACTACCAAACAGCCCAACATTATCGCCTGGTTAAAACCAACATGCGGATGGAGCAACGGCGTTCGCGCCACATTCAAGAAATATCAACTCGCCTATGACGACCGCAACATCATCGGTAATCCAGAATTGCGCGCTGAAATGGAAGCGCGCACCGGCCAAGAATTATCGCCGTGCGTCGAAGTGGATGGTCACATTTTGGCTGACGTCAGCGGCGCGGAAGTGGAAGCGTGGCTGATTGAGCGCGGTTACATCCAACCCAGCGCTGCACCGACGGAGGTGCCGAATAATTCTTCCTGCCAACCACACGGTGGAACCGTACCGGTGGGAAAATAACCGGCGCGTTATTCTTCCGAGATAACGTACGGTTTTAATTCACCGGCCATCACGCGCGGAATTTGGGCGCGGAGAATGACCCTACCGGCTTCGTGTTCGCGCGCCGTGACATAACCGGCGCGGTACACCAACGCAATCGCTTGTTGCCGGTCCGCCGGAATCGAAAGCGTCACGCTGACGCGCCGGTCGCTGAGCCGCAATGCGATTTCGTCCTGCAACACGTCGAGATTTGTGCCGCATTTCGCGGAAATCTCCACGCTACCGGAATGCTCGCGTTGCAACCGCTCCACCACCGACCGGTCCTCGCCAATCCGGTCGATCTTATTCAACGCCACCACCACCGGCTTCATGCCGGCGTCGAGATCATGGAGCACCACATTGACCGCGGCGATTTGCTCGTGCACCTGCGGATGCGTCACGTCCACGACATGCAACAGCAAATCCGCCTCGGTGGTTTCTTCGAGCGTCGCCTTGAAGGATTCGACCAAATGGTGCGGCAGCTTCCGGAGAAAACCAACCGTGTCGCTCAATAAAATATTTTGATTGTTCGGCAACCGGTGCTTCCGCGTCGTCGGGTCGAGCGTCGCAAACAATTTATCTTCCGCCAACACACCGGCATCGGTCAGTTTATTCATCAACGTGCTCTTACCGGAGTTCGTGTAACCGATGATGGAAACGCGCGGCCAATGCAGCTTCTCGCGACCGCTCCGTTCGATGCGCCGATTTTTTCGGACTTCTTCGAGTTGCCGTTGCAGCCGTGTGATTTTTTCCTGCACATGCCGGCGGTCGGTTTCGAGCTGCGTTTCGCCGGGACCGCGGGCGCCGACACCGGCGCGTTGCCGGGACAAGTGCGTCCACATCCCGGTGAGTCGCGGCAACATATATTCGAGCTGTGCCAGTTCGACTTGGATTTTGCCTTCGCGGGTCCGGGCGCGCTGCGCAAAAATATCGAGAATCAATTCCGTCCGATCAATTACCTTGATCGTCGGACCAAGAATTTCGCCGAGATTCCGGCCTTGCGCCGGTGAAAGATCGTCGTCAAAAATCACCGTGTTGGCGGCGAGTTTCTGGCAAAGCGCCGCGATTTCGGCAACCTTGCCTTTACCGACGAACGTCGGCGCGCTGGGCGCGTCGCGTTTCTGCGTGAGCTTATCGAGAACAGAGACGCCGGCGGATTCAGCGAGTTCCCGGAGTTCATCGAGTGAATCGTTCGCAGCCCACCGGTCAGTGCCGGGCCGATCCAAACCAATCAACAACGCCACCTCCGGTGGCGGCGCTTGGGTGTCGTACATCTTCAGCGCGATGGTAATTTCTCCAAAATTTTCTGTGCCGTAACTGTCGGCGGTTCGTCCGCCGCGACTGGAATCCACTCTAAACCCGGCTCCCGGCGAAACCAAGTCAATTGTCGCCGCGCCAGTTGCCGGGTGCGCGTTTTGATGAGCGTGACCGCCGCCGGTAGCGTCAACTCGCCAGCAAGATGCGCGGCTAACTCTCGGTAACCGGCGGCTTGCATCGCAATCGGATTTTTTGCCAGACCTTGTGCGAGAAGTTGCCGGACTTCTTCCACCCAACCGGCGGCGATTTGCTCATCAATCCGGCGTTCAATCCGCGCGAACAAATCTTTCCGGTCGCGTTCCAATCCGAAAATGAAATCGCTGGGCCGGCTGGTTTGTGTTTGGAATTGGCGAATGGATTGACCGGTGGCGTGAAAAACTTCAAGCGCCCGGATGAGCCGGCGCGGATTGTGCCGGTCAATCGTGGCGGCGGTTTGCGAATCGAGTTGCTGGAGTTCGGCGAAAAGTTTTTCCACCGGTAACGCTTCGAGCCGGGCGCGCAATCCATCGTTCCGGCCGGGACCGGTGAACAATCCTTGCCGGAGCGAGCGCACATACATACCGGTCCCGCCGACCACCAAGGCGCGCGCCAGATGTGGACTGGCCAGCTCGACGAATTTTTTTGCGTCAAACGATTCATGGATGTCGCAGACATCGACCAAGCGAGCGTTTTTATCTTTCGCCGTGCCGATGTCCATTCCCCGGTAGACTTGCATCGAATCAGCGGAAATAATTTCCGAGCCGAGCCGGCCGGCTAGCTCCAGCGCGATGGCGCTTTTGCCGGAGGCGGTCGGGCCGACGAGAAAAACTGGGAACATAGGCGGATACGATAAAACAACCGGCGGTTATTGGCGAAGGAATTTCGTGAAAGCGCTGTTGACGCTGGGCGGATTTGGTCGTAGTTTCTGCGCTCGAATGGCTAAGATTTTCACAATCTACGACACGACGTTGCGCGACGGAACGCAAGGCGAAGGAATTTCGTTTTCGAGCGCCGACAAAATCCGCATCGCCGAGCGGCTGGATGCGTTTGGTGTGCATTATATCGAAGGCGGTTGGCCGGGGTCGAATCCGAAGGACATGGAGTTTTTTGAACTGGCCAGCAAGCGGAAGTTCAAGCACGCCAAAATCACGGCTTTCGGTAGCACGCGCCGAGCGAAGACGACTTGTGCAGCGGATGCGCAAATCCAAATGTTGGAGAAAGCCGGCACGCCGGTGGTGACGATGTTTGGCAAGACGTGGGCGTTGCACGTGACGGAAGTGTTGCGGACGACGCTGGAAGAAAATCTGGCGATGATTTCTGACTCGGTCCGGTATTTCCAACAGGCCGGCAAGGAAGTGATTTACGACGCCGAACATTTTTTTGACGGTTATAAAGCGGATGCGAAGTATGCGTTGGCGACATTGACGGCGGCGCAAGATGCCGGCGCGAGCATGGTTGTGCTCTGCGATACGAACGGCGGCACGATGCCGGCGGAAATCAGTCGGATCACCGGTGCCGTTCGCAAGGTGTTGAAGTGTCCGGTGGGAATTCACACGCACAACGACAGCGGTGTCGGCGTGGCGAATGCATTGGCAGCGGTGGAAGCCGGTGCGACGCAGGTGCAAGGCACGATGAACGGCTATGGTGAACGCACCGGTAACTGTAATTTGACGACGGTGATGCCGTGTCTCGCGTTGAAACTGGGTTACGATTGTATCCCGAAGGAAAACCTCCGGCATCTCCGTGAGTTATCGAATTTTATCGACGACTTGGCGAATGTGCGGCCTGATATCCGGCAGCCGTTTGTCGGTGCGACAGCGTTTGCGCACAAAGGCGGCATCCACGTGAATGCCGTCGAAAAAGTTGCGCACAGCTATGAACACATCACACCGGAACTTGTCGGCAACCACCGGCGAGTGCTGGTCAGCGACTTGAGTGGTCGCAGCAATATTTTGATGAAGGCGCACGAGATGGGTATCGACCTCGGCAAAGACACGCCGGAGGTGCGCGAGATTTTACAGCAGCTCAAACAGATGGAACACGCCGGCTACGAATACGAAGCCGCCGATGCGAGTTTTCACATTCTCGCGCAAAAGTTACTCAAGAAACACAAACCGTTTTTTAAGTTACTTGCCTACCGGGTGATCATGGACCGGCAAGGCGCCGGTGCTGGCGTCGTGGAAGCCAGTGTGAAACTCGAAGTTGCCGGTAAGGTAATTCACACCGTGGCCGAAGGCGATGGTCCGGTGAACGCACTCGACCAAGCGTTTCGCACGGCGTTGAGCAGTTTTTATCCGGCGGTCAATACGGTCCGGTTGGTGGATTACAAAGTCCGGATTCTTGACGGCGGCACCGGCACAGCGGCCAAAACGCGGGTCATCATCGAAAGCACCGACGGAACAGACACGTGGGGAACTGTCGGCGTGGATGACAATATCATTGAGGCGAGTTGGGAAGCGCTCGTGGATGCTGTCGAATACAAACTTTTTAAGGACGAAAAGAAAAAATGAAACGCTCAATGAAATTATTGACTGTACTTGGCGTGCTATTTGTTGCCGGTGGAATTAGCCGGGCGGATGAAACGAATCTCAACCGGCATTTTGTGTTTAGTTTTACGGAAGACAATGACTTTTTTTCCATTCCGAAGACCGACAAATATTACACGCAAGGTTTGCACGTCAGCTTGCTCTGGCCCGATGAAGAATCGCCCTTGCCGACCCGGCCACTGACTTGGTTACCGGACTTCGGTATCGCCGGCGCAGTTCATACTTACGGCATGCGACTTGGCCAAGATATGTACACGCCGGTCAATCTCACCAACAATCCGCCAACTCCGACTGACTGGCCGTATGGTGGCTGGTTATTTCTGGGATTCATTCGCAATACTCGCGGCACAGCGTTTGGCAACATTCCGGTGCGGGATCATTTGGAAGTGGATCTCGGCGCAGTTGGCCCGGCTTCATTCGCGCGCGATGCCCAGATTTGGTGGCACCAAGTGATTCGCGGCGATTTGCCGAAAGGTTGGGACTCTCAAATTAAGAATGAACCCGGGTTTCTGATCAATGGTGACCGTCAACTGAAACTCTGGGACACCGGGACTGCCGATTTTTTCCAAGCGCAATTTCTGCCACACGCCGGTTTCAATCTCGGCAATATCCAGACCTCGTTACGTCTTGGCACGGAAGTTCGCCTCGGTCACAACATCCCCGACGAATTTGCCAAAATCTCTGATTCGAAATACGGTTGGTATCTCTTCACTGGCGTCGATGGCCGGTTTGTCGGTTACAACGAATTTCTCGACGGTAACGCGTTTCAAAATAGTGCGAGTGTCGCCAAAGAGCCGGCGGTGCTGGAAGCGCACGGCGGATTGGTCATGGTATTTAAGCGGACGCAAATCAGCTACACCTACGCCTACATCAGCAAAGAATTCAAAACGCAGGCCAAGTACGACGCCTACGGTTCGCTTAACATAACGCAGCAGTTCTAAACTGCTGGTAAGTTTTATCTAAGGCTGTGGCGTTACCGGCGCACAAAACCGATTGCGCCATGATGCCGTACACTTCCATCCGCGAAACTTTCACACGCTGAGTCGCGTCCAGCGGATTCGCCCGCCGGAGCCGCGCGATGGTTTTCAAACCAATCCACAACGGCCAGACACACGCCAAGCGCAACCGTTTCTGACTTGCCGGTATCGCCAGCGTGTACTGCCAACCGGCCTCCAAATGTCCGACCGCCACATCGAGCCACTTTGTGAAAACCGGTAAAACTTCGGCGTGATCCAGAGGATTTCGAACCGGTAAGTAACACCGGCCAATCGCATAATCGCGTGGCAGATCGCGCAAAATATTGACGAGCTGTAGTCCTTTGCCAAACCGGATTCCGTCGGCCACGCTCAACTGCTCCAACCCCGGCAAGTGCGCTTGACACATCTCCGTCCAAAACTCGCCGACGCATCCGGCGACTTGATAGGTGTACCGGTCCAACGTTGCATCGTCAGCGATTGCCGTGAGATTACCGGGAAAAGTTTCGAGATCAAAAATCTGACCGGTGATAATCGTGTTCAGTAATTGCTGAATCAACTGCCGGTCCCGCGCGTCAAATGTGTCGAGCATCGCGAGACATTCTTCCAACCGCTCCAAAAGCACGCGTTCCGCCGGTAACGTCTGATTTTCCGCCAACACGCCGAGTTCCGGAACGCGGTTCAGACTTTGCAGTTCACGGAGAAGCACGATGCGTTTAGCGCGCGGCACGGCATTGGTGTCGGCAATGGTGTCCGTCGCCCGCGCCAGTAGGTATGCCAGTGAAATTTGCGGTCGAATCGGTGCCGGTAAAACGCGGAGCGTCAGGTAAAACGACCGCGAGACCGCTTTCAACAGCGGGCCAACCAATTGCGTTTGGGTGGTAGGCGTCATGGCGAACAGTTTAGAAGCGTTGGTTGTGTTCTGCAAGATTTGACGTATAGTTAAAAATGTTTTCATTACTTGCCGAATTTTGCGGATTTCTAGCGGGCATAGTTTATTGCAGCTTTTTTGAATGGACGTTGCACCGGTATGTCATGCACCGGCCCGTCGGAAAGTTTGCCTATCCTTTTCGGGCCCACGCTGTAGTTCACCATCAAACGTTTCGCGCGGATGACTCCTATCATCTCCAGCAGGCGTCCGACAAAAAAACCGTTCCGATGGCGTGGTGGAATGCGCCGCTCTTGATTGTACTCCACGCTCCGGTGGCATTCTTCGTGGGCTGGCTGATTGGACAACCGATTACGATTGGTTTATTGAGTGCGATGGCAGCGTACTACGCCACCTACGAATACATCCATTGGTGCATGCACGTGCCGCGCTCCCGGAACATCGAACGCTCTGGGATTTTCTTCCGGCTTAATGGTCATCACCTTCTCCACCACCGGTACATGGGGAAAAATTTCAATGTCGTGATGCCGCTGGCGGATGCCGTGTTGGGGACATTAATTTTGCGCTCTCAAGTGAGCTTCGTCCAAGTCACCGGCCCTAGCGTGCCTAATGTTCAGCCCTGTCTCGACTGAGTTGCGCAACTTGTGTTCGCCCGTCTCCGCTGCTATTCTACGCTTCACCGTGGGCACCGACCGAACTAACCAACTTCGCGCCGCTTTGAATGACCGAATCCTCGTGCTCGATGGCGCGATGGGCACGATGATTCAGCAACGCAACCTGACCGACGCTGACTTCGGCGGCGCAGCGCTTGAAGGTTGCAATGAAAATCTTATTTTGACCCGGCCCGATGTCATTCGCGACATTCACCGGCAATACTTCGCCGCCGGTGCAAATATCGTCGAGACGAATACCTTCGGTGCGACGACGCTTGTCCTCGCCGAATACGGACTCGCCGAAAAATGCCGCGAAATAAACATCGCCGGCGCAAAACTCGCCCGTGAAGCCGCCGCTGAATTTAACGGCTTCGTCGCCGGTTCGATGGGGCCAACCACGAAAGCGATTACCGTCACCGGTGGCGTGACATTCCAGCAGTTGGTCGAAAATTTCCACACCCAAGCCGCGGCCTTGATCGAAGGTGGCGCAGACTTACTGCTCGTCGAAACCTGCCAAGACACTCGCAACATCAAAGCGGCACTCATCGGCATCGAACAAGTCGGCGTGAAAATCCCAGTGATTGTCTCCGGCACTATTGAGCCGATGGGAACCATGCTCGCTGGTCAAGCGGCTGACGCGCTCGTCGCGTCATTGCAACACGTGGACTTGTTCGCCATCGGACTGAATTGTGCCACCGGTCCCGAGTTCATGACCGATCACATCCGCACGATTCATGAGATGGCCACCACCGGTGTATCGTGCTATCCGAACGCCGGTTTACCAGATGAAGACGGTAAATACAGCGAGACGCCGACGTCACTCGCGACGTCGCTCGAACGCTTCGTGAAAAATGGTTGGGTGAATATTCTCGGTGGCTGCTGCGGCACGACGCCGGCGCACATCAAAGCGATTGCCGAAATGGTCGCCGGCAAATCGCCGCGCCGACAACGCGGCCAACGCAAATCATTTTACGCCGGCATCGAATTGGTTGAAGCCAACGACGACAACCGACCGCTCATCGTCGGCGAGCGAACGAACGAAGTCGGTTCACGCGCGTTCAAGCGATTGATCACCGAGGAGAAATTCGAGGAAGCCAGCGAAATCGCCCGGGCGCAGGTCAAAAACGGCGCGCACATCATCGACATCAATCTCGAAAATACCGACCGCGATGAATTAGTCGACATCGACCGGTTCTACGAGAAGGTGATCCACAAAGTCAAAGTGCCATTGATGATTGACTCGACCAACCCGCAATCCGTTGAGCGCGCTCTGACGTATTGCCAAGGCAAAGCCATCATCAACTCGATTAACTTCGAGGATGGCGAAGAGAAATTTAACAACATCCTGCCGCTCGTGAAAAAATATGGTGCGGCGGTGATCATCGGCTCCATTGACGAGGATAAGCAGCAGGCGCAGGCCATCACACGTGAACGCAAACTCGCCATCGCGTTGCGCGCCCACCGATACTGCATCGAGCGCGGAATCCCGGAAGAAGATTTGATTTTCGACACGCTCACATTCCCGTGCGGCACCGGCGACGAAAATTACCTCGGCAGCGCCGGCGAGACCGTCGAAGCGATTCGGCTCATCAAGGAAAAATTACCGCGTTGCAAAACTGTGCTTGGCGTCAGCAACGTCAGCTTCGGCCTGCCACCGGCGGCGCGCGAAGTCGTCAACTCCGTGATGCTCTACTACGCCACCAAAGCCGGTCTCGACCTCGCCATCGTCAACGCCGAGAAGCTGGAACGTTACGCTAGCATTCCGGAAGCGGAAAAGAAACTGGCGGAAGATTTACTTTTTCACTCGCCGGACAAAGCCAATTCTCAGCGTCACATCGCCGCGATCAACGACCATTTTCGCGACGCCACCAGCCGCGTGAAGAAAAAGATTTCCGATTTGCCGCTCGATGGCCGGCTCGCCAATTACATCATCGAAGGAACGAAGGAAGGTCTCATCCCGGACCTCGATTTGAAATTGAAGGAAGCCGGCCCGCTCGACATCATCAACGGGCCGCTCATGGCCGGCATGAGCGAAGTCGGCCGGCTGTTCAACGCCAACGAACTCATCGTCGCCGAAGTTCTCCAGAGCGCCGAGGTGATGAAGGCCGCCGTCGGACATCTGGAACAATTCATGCAGCACGCCGAGAGTTCGATCAAAGGCAAAATTGTTCTCGCCACCGTCAAAGGCGACGTTCACGACATTGGCAAGAACCTCGTCGAAATTATTTTGTCGAACAACGGTTTCCGAGTCATCAATCTCGGCATCAAGGTCGCACCGGAGCAACTCATTGAAGCTTGTCACCGGGAAAAACCTGACGCCATCGGTTTGTCCGGCTTGCTGGTGAAAAGCGCCCAGCAAATGGTCGTCACCGCTGCCGACTTGAAAACCGCCGGCATCACCGTGCCACTGCTCGTCGGTGGTGCCGCGCTCAGTGATAAATTTACGCGCGGCAAAATCGCCCCAGCTTACGACAACATCGTCGCCTACTGCCGGGACGCCATGACCGGTCTTGCCACGATGAACAAGTTGATGGCTCCTGCCGAACGCGAAAAACTGGCTACCGAACAAGCCAGCCGCGAAGTCGCGACTGCCACCGTCGTCGCCGAATCTGTTCCCGAATCCAACACGCGCAGTAGCCGGGTTCGGATTCTGCCGCCGGTACCGGTGCCGTATTCCGACCGGAAAGTCATCCCGGTGCCGAACCTCACTGAAATTTGGAGCTACATCAATCCGCAGATGTTGTTCGTCCGGCATCTCGGCTTCAAAAATAATTTCGAGCGCGCACTGGAGAGCCGCGACCCGAAGGCGCTGGAACTCCACCACGCCGTTGAGGAAGTCAAAGCCGAAGCCGCGAAGTTCATGAAAGTCAAAGCCGTCTGGCAATTCTTCACCGCCACTGCCACCGGCAACGCCATCAAACTACCGGGCCACACCTTCACTTTCCACCGGCAACGCCAACCCGACGGCTTTTGCCTTGCGGATTACATCTCACCGGCCGGCGACTCCATCGCCGCGTTCGTCGTCACCGCCGGCGCCGGCATCCTCGAACACGCCAACGCATTCAAAGTCCGTGGCGAATTTCTAAAATCGCACGCGCTCCAAGCCCTCGCGCTCGAAACCGCCGAAGCCACCGCCGAATGGTTGCACCGCCGGCTCCGAGAAGACTGGGGTTTTCCGGATTCTCCTGAGACGACAATGCTCGACCGGTTCCAGGGAAAATATCGCGGCAAACGTTACAGCTTTGGCTATCCAGCTTGCCCGGCACTCGAAGACCAAGCCGGTATCTTCAAGCTGCTACACCCGGAAGAAATCGGCGTGCAGCTTACCGAAGGTTTTATGATGGAACCGGAAGCCAGCGTCAGCGCGCTGGTGTTCCACCATCCGGATTGTTTGTACTTTGGCACCGGGGATGCACCGGAATAAGCCGGCCATTTCGCCACGTGCATCCTTGATTCTCAACCCATCTACGGCTAATCTAGGGTTGTGATCACGACCAACGTCAAAGCCGATCTGCGAAACATTGCCACCCATTTGCCGCAATCCGCTTCCTATGCGGACGCGATGTATGAGTTGTACGTCCGTATGAAAATTGCGCTGGGCAAGCAGGCCGCCGATGACGGCTGTGTCGTTTCCCACGCGGAAGTGAAACGTCGCTTTGCGAAATGAAGATCGTCTGGACCGAGCCTGCCGTCGCCGATCTCGACGCGATCCAAACTTATATTGCCCGCGACTCCGAAACCTACGCGAGTGCGATGGTCTTGGAAAATTTTGAGGCCACCGACCGGCTGGAACGTTTCCCACAATCCGGTCGGGTCGTTCCCGAACTCGACGATTCCACCACCCGCGAAATCATCGTTGGCAGTTACCGGGTGATCTATGACATCAGCGGCGAAGTGGTTCGCATCCTGACCGTCTTGCACGGCGCACGACAATTCCCGATAACCGAATGAAATACATTCTTTCAAAAAAGCGGCTGTGCTCCGAAGAAATCTACCATAATTTCTTATCGGGGTCAGCATCATCTGTAACGCGCAGAATATGAAATTCTCACTACGGATGTTGCTGTCGTTTGTGACGATCTTCTCGCTGATTTATGGCGGGGCGCATCTGTATGTTTATTGGCGGCTGGTGCAGCCGTTGAAACTTTCCGGCGGACCGGTCTGGGTGGTGCGACTCGGATTACTGATTTTGTTTCTTTCGTTCCCGGTGATTCATTTTGTGTTGCGGCGAGAAAACGGCGCGGTGCTGGGCGCGGCTAACTTTGTGAGTTCGGTCTGGATGGGAATGCTAGTGTATCTGGTTTTAGGAACGTACCTCTACGATTTAGTGCGGCTCTACGGTTTAATCCCGATTCCAGTCGGAAAAATAATGACGGTGATTGTCACCGGTGTTGCCGCGGCAATCACGGCGTATGGGTTGTGCGAGGCGCATTGGATTCGCGTGACAAACCTGCCGGTGCGAATGCCGGGCTTGCCGGCGCACTTAGACGGTTTCCGCATCGCGCAACTTTCGGATGTGCATCTCGGCCGGATTATGCGCGGATCGCAACTGGAAAAAATCGTCAACCAAGTCAACGCGCTCCAGCCGGACTTGATTGTCATCACTGGCGATTTGGTGGATGCGGAACCGTCGCACATGGAGGAAATGATTCCGGTGTTACGGCGATTGCAAAGCCGGTACGGCGTGTTTGCCGTGACCGGTAACCATGAATTCTTTGCCGGCGTGGAACGCACCCAGTCGTCCATTGAACGCGCCGGCGTGACGCTGTTGCGCAACCGGTGGGTGATGATCGCCGACGATTTGCAACTCATTGGTCGCGATGATGCGGTTGCATCGCGTGTCACCGGTGTGCCGACGCCGACGTGGGACGACAACTTGCGCGGGCTAGATCGCACGAAACCGGCCGTTTTGCTGTACCACACACCGGTGACGACGCTGGCGGAATTGGAAGCGCGCGGCATCCAGCTGCAACTCAGCGGTCACACACACCGGGGCCAGCTCTGGCCGTTCAATTTTATCGTGAGATGGATTTTCAAAACTCCTTACGGATTATTCACCGATGGCAAGGCGGCGATTTACGTCAACCGCGGCATCGGCACCTGGGGGCCACCGATACGCGTGTTGGCGCGACCGGAAATCACTTTGGTCACGCTGACTGGAAAATGAAAACCAACGAATTTATCGAGAAATTTACTGGCAGTTTGCGCAACGGCACGTTTGTCCGGCTCACGCTGACGCGGCCGGTTAAGGTCATTGGCCGGCTGGTTGAAATTCAAGGCCAGCCGGTTTTGTCGCTGACGTTCCGCGAAGCCACGCGCGACGTGACCAAGAATTTACCGGTCGCTGAAGCTGCCGGTTGGTTGCATCAACAAAAAATTCAGGGCGCGTTGCTGAGCACGACGCAGCAGGATTGGCAGTTGACGCCGAAACTTCTGATTGCTCATAAACCTTCTGTCACTGTCACGACGGTCCGGACGCACGACCGACAGAAAAAAACTTTTCTCGACGACTTCGCGCAAGTTTGGCTGAACGCATTGCACACGACGCCGAAAAAACGCCAGCAGATTGACCGGTATCTCGAAATTTTTTCCCATCTCGCCGAGGGAATGGAATTGCGAACGATTGCCGACATGGGTTGCGGCAAAGGTTATCTGACATTCGCGCTCTGGCATTTGCTGCGGACACGAATCATCGGCGTCGAACAGCGCCCGGAACTTGTTGCCGCCGGTAACCAACTCGCTCGGCAAATCGGCGCAACGGGTTTGGAATTTGTTGCCGGCACCATTGAATCAATACAGTTGCCACCGGTGGATGCGCTCATCGCGCTCCACGCCTGCGACACGGCGACCGACGATGCCATCTGCCGCGGAATCACTACCGGCGCGAAACTCATTGTGGTTGCGCCTTGTTGTCACCAACAAATCCGCCCACAACTCGGTCGGCCAGAACCGTTGGCCGAAAGTCTCCGACACGGAATGCTCGCCGAGCGAATGGCGGAATGGGCGACCGATGCGCTGCGCGTGTTGGTTTTGGAATGGGCTGGCTACCGGACGAAAGTGATTGAGTTTGTCGCCAGCGAACACACGCCGAAAAATCTGATGATTGCCGCCATTCGGGAGCGTCCGCCGTTCGCCGACGCGGTAGCGCGGAAGCGCATCGAGGATTTCAAAAAGTTTTACGGAATTACCAAACACGGATTGGATGAGCTGGGACGAGATTGATTGGTCGGCATTGGAACGACTGCGCGCCGGTTTTATCGCCGGCACCGCCGGCACGTCAGATTATTGGCGGCGCGAAAGCGATCTCGCCAGCTACGACCTGACGTTTGCCCAGAGGATTGGCTGGAAATGGGATTTTGTTTTTCGGGAACTTCAGCAACGCGGTTGGCAACCACCGGCCGGCGCGATTCTTGATTGGGGCTGCGGTAGCGGGATTGCCGGGCGCGCATTCTTGCAATATTTTCCGGGACACGCGGTGCAGCTTTGGGATCGCTCCACACTGGCGATGCGGTTTGCCGTGAGCCGACTCGGCGGAAACGCCACCACCGGTCAGCAACCGTGTCCGATGCTTTTGCTCAGCCACGTGCTGACGGAATTATCCGACGCGCAGGTGCCGGCGTTGCTCGAACTGTGTCGCGCGGCGACGACAATTCTCTGGGTGGAACCGGGAACTTTTACGGCGAGCCGCCGGTTGATTGCGATGCGCGAACAACTCCGCGACAGTCATCAGGTTGTCGCGCCGTGTGTGCACCGGCAGGCGTGCGGGATGTTGGCGGAAGCGAATGCCCGGCACTGGTGTCATTTTTTTGCGCCATCGCCACCGGAAGTTTTTACGGATGGAAATTGGGCGCGCTTTGCGAAAATTGCCGGAGTAGATTTGCGGAGTTTGCCGGTGAGTTACCTCGTGCTTGACCGGTGCGCAAAACCGGAAAAATCAGCCGGTGCAGTGCGCGTCATCGGTCCGGCGCGCTTCCGGAAAGGATATTTGTTGGTGACCGGCTGCGATGCCACCGGAGCGCGAGAATGCCGACTGACGAAGCGGTTATTGCCGGAGCAGTTTAATCAGTTTCGCAAAGACACCGCCGGCACACTGCAAAGCTGGCAACGCGACGGCGATGAGATTATTGACAGTCAGCTCCTGTCCCATTCGTAGCCATTGCCGCCGTAGACCGATAACAGTTATTCGCCGAGATTTCGCTTCAAAATGGCGTTTAATTTCGCCGGGGCAAGCACAGTGATGATCTTGCCTTTTACGACCAGTAATTTCTGCTCGCGGAACTTCGCCAGCATGCGCGAAAATGTTTCACTGACTGTACCGAGTTCCGCCGCCAGCACCCGCTTGGTCATCGTCAACTCAATCGACACGGGCAATATGCTTTGCGGATTCGGGCAGCGCTTCATCAACCAGTTGGCAAGGCGCGTTTCGACATCTTTCAACGTGAGGTCTTCCAACTGGCCAACGAGCACTCGCAGGTGGCTGCTCATTGATCCGAGCATGCGCAACGCGAGTTCTGGCTGGCGCTTAAGCAACGCGAGAATGCCGTGCTTTTGGACGAGCAAGACTTGCGTGGAGTCCAAGGCGCGGGCATCGGCGGGATAACCCGTTGTCGATGTCAAGGCTACTTCGGCAAACGAATCTCCCGCGCGAAAAACGTGGATGATCTGCTCCTTGCCAGCCGCGCTGACGCGGTGGACGTTTACGGCACCGCGTTGCACGATGTAAAATCCGTGAGCCGGATCGCCTTCGTGAAACAGATACTCACCATTGGCCAACGCCTTGACGACCGTGATTGCGGCGATCTGCTCAAAATCGGACAGCGGCAATCCTGCGAAAAGCTGACAGCTACGCAAGGAATGGATGATCACGCTCTGTTTAAGTTCGGCCAGTGTCGGCATGGTTTGATTAAATCAGCCTCTCGTCCAAAGTAAAGCGGCAAGGGGCTTGCGGTCAATCATTCACACCAGCAAACGCCACGATCATCGGTGCTGCTAATTGCGCCCAGTGACCAGCGCGAGGTCAGTCTTGGCATCCCGCCCGATGAGCCGCAGCTTGAATTTTTCCTGGAGAATCTTGAACACGGCCGGCGTAATAAACGCCGGTGGCGTTGGGCCGAGCGTGATGCCTTGAATATTCAACGCGAGCAATGTCAACAGCACAGCCACGGCTTTCTGTTCAAACCAACTAATCACCAACGTCAACGGCAAGTCGTTGACCCCGCAACCGAATGCGCCGGCCAGTGCGACGGCAACTTGGATGGCGCCGTAGGCATCGTTGCATTGTCCCATGTCCAGCAGGCGCGGCAAGCCGAGAAGCTGGCCGTAGTCGTGGTTACGAATCCGGAACTTGCCGCAGCCAAGCGTGAGGATGAATGAATCCGGCGGAGTCACTTGCGCGTAGTCGGAGAAGTAGTTGCGGCCCGGCTCGGCGCCGTCGCAGCCGCCGATGACGAAGAACCGGCTGATTTTGCCGGCTTTGACCGCAGCGACAATTGTCGGCGCGAGATCGAGCAACACTTGCCGGTGGAACCCGACCTGTGATTTGCCGACCACGTGTTCTTTGCATGGCGGACACTGGCGCACTTTGGCGATGACAGGATTGAAATTGTTATCTTTGATTCGCGTACCGCCCGGCACCGCTGTGGCGCGGGTGGTGAAGATGCGGTTCGCGTATTGTGCCGGTGGAATCAACACGCAATTTGTCGTCGCGATAACCGGTCCCGGAAAAACCGCAAACTCTTCTTCCTGATTTTGCCAGGCCGTTCCGTAATGACCGGCGAGGTTGGGATGCTTGTGCAGTTTCGGGTACATGTGCGCCGGCAACATTTCGCCGTGGGTGTAGACTTTGATGTTGGTACCCTCAACCTGTTTTAGCAGATCGGCCAGGTCGAGCAAGTCGTGACCGGTAATCAGGATGCCGGGACCGGCTTGCGTGCCTTCGGTGACGGCGGCCGGTTCGGGTTTGCCGAAATGTTCAATGTGCCCGGCGTCGAGCAGTTCCATGACGCGGAGATTTTTGCGGCCGAGTTCGAGCGCGATCTCGAACAGGGCGTTGATGTCGAAGTTGACATTAGTCATCGTTGAAAAAAGCGCTTCTTCAATAAACGCGCTGACTGATTCGTCCGATTTACCGAGCCGGCGCGCATGATTGGCGTAAGCGGCCATGCCTTTCAGGCCGTACAGAATCAACTCCTGCACCGACTGGACATCCTCATCTTTACCGCAGATGCCGACGTTGTTGTTGCAACCGGTGCCGCAAAATGACTGTTCGCATTGATTACAAAACATGAGTGAATTTTCCTTTGTTGCGTGATTATTAACTGGCAGTGAATTCCTCACGCTACCGCACTGAGCGCAATTCAGGATTGACCCACGTCAAGGTTTGTAAAGATTTTCTGGCGGCTGCCACAAGCCATCCCATACGAACAGCGAACTACCCTTCGTAAGGGGCTACGCTTGTCAAAAAGTATGTGGTCGCGTCGTCGAACAGTTGATTACGCGCCGAACTTATCGAAGCGCAGGGCGTTGGCTTGCATGAAGCGAATCAAAAACTTCGCGTCGAAGATTCCGAGGCTGCCGTGGTTGGCGGCGCGTTCGGTGAAACGTTCCATGCCGTCCCAGCCGGCGGTTTCGCTGGCAATCATGACCGGTTGCGGATGCCAACTGTGCGCTTTCATCGGGACCGGTGTGGAATGATCGCCGGTAACGACGAGCACGTCGGGTTGCGCGGCAATCAAGGTCGCTAAGCCGGCATCGGCTTCTTCGATGGCTTGGACTTTCGCGGCGAAATTTCCGTCTTCACCAGCGGCGTCGGTCGGTTTGATGTGAATGAAAACGTAGTCGAAAGTTTTCAGCGCTTTGACGGCGAGTTCAAATTCTTCGGCGAGCGAATGCGCGCCTTCGATTTTGGTCATGCCGACGAGTTGAGCGAGACCTTTGTACATCGGATAAATCGCGATGCACGCGGCTTTTAAGCCGTACCGGTCTTGGAATGTCGGAATGTGCGGCTGGTGGGCGATGCCGCGCAGCAGGAAACCGTTGGCCGGTTTGCAGTTTTTCAGGAGCGGCAACGCTTGCTTGTAAAATTCGGCGATGACTTTGGCGGCTTTCGCGGTCTTGGCGGTTTTCTTGACCGGTTTCGCAACACCGATGGGCTGACCTTCGCGGCCGGGATCGGAATTAGTGAGCGGGCCTTCGAGGCTTTTGCCACGGAATACGACGACGAACCGGTGGCCTTTACCGGCTTTGATGATGACTTCGATATCACCGATTTTTTTGATTTTCTTTTTCAGAATTTCGACCTGCGCTTCGCAAACTTTGGTGTCGATGCGACCGGCACGCCGGTCGGTGACGAGACCTTTGGGATTGAGCGTACAGAAATTGGCGCGAGCGGCAACGTCGCCGGCTTTGAGTTCAATGCCGAGGCCGAGCGCTTCGATAACGCCGCGACCAACTTCAAATTCCAGCGGGTCGTAGCCGAACAAACCGAGGTGACCGGGGCCGCTGCCGGGAGTGATGCCGGGCGTGACCGGTGTCATGCGACCCATGGCGGCGTGTTTGGCGAGCGCGTCGAGGTTTGGGGTTTTGGCGACTTCGAGCGGTGTGCGGAATCCGGTGGATTCGGTGGCGATGTCGCCGACACCGTCGAACACGACGAGCGCGAGTTTGGATTGGTTCGGGATTGTGAGATTTGTATAAATTTTATCGAGATTCATGAATTTGCTCCGGGTTTTTGCCTTGAAAACGAGTGAAACTTGCGACATTGTGGCACACGGGATGCGGCGTTGTCAAAAATAAACTGGTGCCGATTGTGAAAAATACATTTCTCGACAAACTCATCGGTCGGATTGACCGGGTGGACCCGCAAAGCCTGCAAAGTTTTGTGCTGAAACTTTCGCGGGAAAAAGGTTTTCTCGAAACGCTTTTCAACACCATTCAAGAAGGCATCATCGTGGCCGGGCGCGATGGCAAAATTAGTTATCTCAATGCCGCCGCCGCCGAGATGCTTGGTCTCGACCCAGAGCGCGCAGTCGGCGATCCGCTCGCCAAACATTTGCGCGATTTGGATTGGAAGAAAATTTTTGCCGCTGACAAAAACGAATGGAGCAAAGTTTTGGCGCGCGAGTTGGAGGTGTTTTATCCCCGGCAACGGTTTCTGAGTTTTTACATCGTACCGTTGGTGGAAGAGACGGACGATTCGGTGACCGGGATGGCGGTGATTCTCCGGGATGTTACCGAAGCTCGGCAACGCGCGGCGACGGCACTGGAATCGGAAAAAATTTCTGCGCTGACATTGCTCGCCGCCGGCGTCGCGCACGAACTTGGGAATCCGCTGAACTCGTTGAATATTCACCTCCAACTGATGGAGCGCGAGTTGAAAAACGTGCCGGTGGCAAAAGCGGGCCGGCTCCGGAAAGATTTGGGCATCGCTCGCGAAGAAATCGCGCGACTCGACCGAATTATCAGCCAATTTCTTCGCGCCATTCGTCCGACGAAACCGGATTTGCAGCGCACCGGTGTTAATGATGTTGTGACGGAGTCGCTGGCGTTATTGGAGCGCGAGATTAAAGACCGGGATATTCTCGTCGAGCTGGAATTGACTGCTGGTTTGCCGCAATGCCTTGCGGACCGGGCGCAATTGCAGCAGGCGTTTTACAATTTGATTAAGAATGCGCTGCAAGCGATGCGCGCCGGTGGCATTTTGCGGATTCGTACTGAAACCGGCACGGATTATGTGGCGGTGTCGTTTACGGATACTGGTCACGGGATTGCGCCGGAACATATTGGCCGGGTTTTTGAACCGTATTTTACAACCAAAACTGAAGGCACCGGTCTTGGTTTGATGATTGTGCAGCGGATTGTTCGCGAACACGGCGGGACGCTGGATGTCGAAAGCGATATCGGTCGCGGCACGACCGTCTGCCTGAAATTGCCTCTGACCGAAAAACGCACCCGCCTTCTCGCCACCGGTAGTCATCATGAATAGCAATAAACGCCCAACAATTTTGATTGTGGATGACGAACGGTTGCAGCGCGATGGTTTGCAGCGGGCGCTTGAGGACCGGTATGACGTGCTGGCCGCTGACGATGTGTCGAAGGCGACCGGTATCTTAGAAACCCAACCGGTGGATGTGTTGCTTACTGATTTACGAATGCCGGGTGACGATGGTTTAAAATTGCTCCGGCGAGCCGGTTCGCTGAGCAATCCGCCGGTGAGCATCATGATGACGGCGTACGGTTCGATTGAAAATGCAGTGGAGGCGATGAAAGCCGGTGCGTATCACTACGTCACCAAGCCGGTCAATCTCGATGAATTGGATTTGGTGATCGGGCGGGCGTTGAAGAGCCGGCAAATCGAAGCCGAGAACGTCAACCTTCACGAACAACTGGACCAGAAATTCGGCCTCGAAAATCTGATTGGCCAGTCGCCGGCGATGTTGCAGATGTTCGACATTATCCGGCAGGTTGCGCCGACGCGGGCATCGGTGTTGATTACCGGCGAGACGGGCACCGGTAAGGAACTCGTGGCGCATGCCGTTCACAATCTCAGTCCGCGTAAAGGCGGACCATTCATCGCCGTCCACGCGGCGGCGTTGCCGACGACGTTATTGGAGAGTGAATTGTTTGGTCATGAGAAAGGTGCGTTTACCGGCGCGGTCGAACGTCGTGCCGGCCGATTTGAGATGGCGGATGGCGGGACGATTTTTCTGGATGAAGTCGGCGAATTGGAACCGGCGATGCAGGTGAAACTGTTGCGTGTGCTCGAAGAACGAAAGTTCGAGCGTGTCGGCGGCAACAAAACTATCGAGGTGGATGTGCGGTTGGTGGCGGCGACGAATCGGGATTTGAAGAAGATGGTAGCGGAAGGAAAGTTCCGGGATGATTTGTTTTACCGGTTGAGCGTGGTGACGGTGGGCTTGCCTCCGTTGCGCGAGCGCCGGGACGATGTGCCCTTGTTGGTGGCGACATTCAACCGGCAATACAGCGAGGAAAATAATGTGCCGGTCCGCGAAATTACGCAAGAGGCGATAAATTTATTGATGGCCTACGACTGGCCCGGCAATGTGCGGGAGCTGCGAAATGCGTTAGAACAAATGGTGGTGTTGGCGCGCGGCGACCGGCTGACAGTTCGAGATATTCCGGCGCCGATTCGGACCGGTGCTGATTTAACAAAGATTTCCGTGGTTCGTCCCGGTGTGACGATGACAGTGGAGGAAGCCGAGCGGCAATTGATTGTGCAAGCACTGAAGGAAACCAATGGCAATCGTACAAAAGCCGCCGACAAAATCGGCATGAGCCGGCGGACATTGCACCGGAAGTTAAAGCAATACCGGTTGGAAGCTTTGTAACTGCTTTTAGTTTGAGTGCGGTGCTGCTTTTGTCTCGCTATGATGCGGAACACCACGCACATCAATCTCATAGCGTTGACCGCGCCAAGTGATTGTGCTCTCAGACATATACCCGACAAATCCGAACACAATTGCCAATAGTAATGCGACGACACCGATGGTAACCGAGATTGGGCGTTTCTTCGGATGGCGTTCCGGTGTGCGATCTAAGAACGGCCAGATCAATAGCAGAACCTGCGGAATGAGCGACACAAACAACCCGATTGTCTTCGGGAAGTATTTCAAGAGTTGGTAGGTGGAAAGAAAATACCATTCGGGCTTGATGCCTTCCGGTGTCACTAGCGGATTCGCTTTTTCGCCTAACTCGACCGGCCAGACCACAATCAATGTGATGAGTGTGGCGAGTAAGCCACAGAGAATCACGCCTTCTTTCAAAACGTGATGCGGGAAAAACGGCACGGCATCGTGTTCATCGATATGTTTTTCTTCGCCGACTTTTTCCATCGTCGCGAGACCTTGGACACGCATCAGGAATAGGTGTGTGGCAATTAAGGCTGTCAAAGCCCACGGCAGAACCACCACGTGTAAGACGAAAAAGCGTGCCAGTGTTTCGCCGCTGATGCTTTCGCCGCCGCGTAACAATGTCCGCAAATATGGTCCGACGAATGGAATCGCACCGGTAATTTCCGTGCCGACTGTTGTCGCCCAGTACGAAAGCTGATTCCACGGTAGCAAATAGCCGGTAAAGCCGAAGGTGACCGTGCAACCGAAGATGGCTACACCGAGCACCCACGTTAGCTCGCGTGGTTTTTTGAATGCGCCCATGAAGAATGTCCGGATCATGTGAATCAGCACGCACAGAATCATCAGCGTCGCACCCCAAGCATGCAGTCCACGGATGAACCAACCGAAATGCGCCTTCGTCATGATGAACCGGATGCTCTCAAAGGCAGTGTTCGTCGTCGGCCGGTAATACACCATCAGCAAAATGCCGGTCACGACTTGATTAATGAACAAAAACAGCGACAAGCTGCCAAACGTATGCAAAAAACCAGTCGCCTCCGGCATCGGCTTGTGGGTTTGCTCGTCAATAAACTGTTCGGCGGTTTCAACCGGCAAGCGTTGGCTCAGCCAGTTTTGAATTTTGTTAGGTAATTTTAGACTCATGTGGATTTCACCATGACTTCGTTGTTAACCACGACGACAGTTTGTTCCGCCAGCGGCCGCGGCGGCGGACCGGCAACAGGCCGACCGTTCAAATCAAAAAATCCGGCATGGCACGGACATGCAATCTGCCGGCGCCCGGCATCCCAGCCGACGATGCAGCCGAGATGGGTGCAGATTGCCAAGTAAGCCCGAAAACCTTGCGGTGTGCGGACGACGATAACTGGCTTGTTATCTAGCGCCACCATCTTGTGTTGCCATTCTGTGAAGTCGTCAACCTTGCCGACGGAAACGGTTTGCGAGTTCGGCCCACGTTTCTGTGATGGCCAGACATAAGTGATGACCGGCGCGACAAACGCCGTGCCCCACGCGAGGAGGCCGCCCATCAGTAGCCAATCTAGAAATGTGCGTCGGGAAATTTTTTCAGATGTGTTCATGGTTTATCTTGCTTCTCCAATTGCTGGTGTTTCGCCCAAAAAATAATCGCCATAATCACTAAGAACGCCCAGACCGGCCAGAGTGCTTTGCGCTTTAATAGCTCAAACCGCTCCATATGCCGGACATCGGTCAGCACTTGCGCGACGGTTTCGGAAGAACGCTGCGCGACCGGCTCTAGTTGCGACATGGTCAGCGTGTGTTGCAGCACTTCAAGCTGTGTGACTTGTGTTTTCGCATCTTGCAACAACACCTGATCGTCGTCAGTCGCTAAACCGCGAATCGTCGCGGCGTGGAGAGTTTCCTCAGCGTGCCGGTAATCCGCTTGAGCCTGACGAATCAGACCAGCGACGGCATCGCGCACTTTCAATTGCTTCGGATCGTTCGCGTGACATTCAGTGCAGGCTTTCGCATACAGTTCCACCGACGCTTTTTGAATCGCATGATTGCCGTGGCAGCTAACGCATTCGTTAAATGCACCGGCGGTGGCAACTTCGGCATGCGGACTCTTGGCGAACAATTCGCGCTGCCGGACGTGACATTTTCCACAGACTTGGCCGACTTCAGCCGTGCCGGGCGGCGTTGCGCCGTGATTGCCGTGACAAGTAATACAAGTCGGCGCGCTGAGATCGCCTTTCTCAAGCAGCAAGTGCGCATGATGACTGGTTTTGTATTTGTCCACAACATCCGATGGCAATTTATATTGGCTCATCAACTTCGCATCGCTGTGGCACCGGCCGCAGGTTGCCGGAATGTTCGTCGGGAACGCGCGCGACTGTGGCGATTTCACTTTCAGAATGTCATGCGTGCCGTGGCAATCAGTACAGACCGCGACATTTTGGTCGTTGTGCTCAAATAATTGCTCGCCGTGTTTGCTGGTTTTGTACCGGGCCAATTGATCCGTCGGCAAGCCGTAAGGATTCATCCGCCGGACGTCGCTGTGACAAGACGCGCACATCTCCGCGATGGCGCGTTTGCTTTCCAATTTGCCGGCATGGCAACTGGCGCACTTGAGTTCGGCATGCACGCTGGCCGCGACTTCATTCGTCACGTCCGCACGCACCAACCCGGCGAGAGAAATCGCGCCGGCAATAATTACATTGCGCCACCGCTGTGACAATCGTTGCATTTCATTCCTTTCCATGTATCGCCGACTTCTTCGGCGGGATGTTCGAATTCCAAACCTTGTGAACTAATCGTTTTCAATTCCGTCGCCGCGCCTTGACTGATAATCACGTGGCAACTCTTGCAATCGGCGGAGATTTTCCGGCCATCGGCGCTCACATGCTGGTCATCGTGGCACCGGAAGCAACCAGCCCATTCAAAGTGGCCGATATTATTTGGGTAAGCTTTCCACCGGGATTTCATTTCCGGGAAGAAATTGTCCCGGTAAATCTTTTGCAATTCCGCAATCGCCCGCGTCACGGTCCCGGTGGCGGCGTGGGGATAATCTTTCTGCAACTTCGCGGCAATCTGCCGGCAGGCTTCTTCGGTTTCGGTGTAATCCGCTGCCAAAGCATCCACCGCGTGCTTTTTAATCGCCGGCAACTTCGGATCAATCCGTCCGAGCATCATCGCCATGTCCACCGTTTCGTCCGGTGACCGGAAAATATGCGTCGGCCGGTTATGGCAATCAATACAATCCATCCGACGCGGCGTGGCTTCCGCGACTTGCTCTGGTTTCAGCCGGCCTTCCTTGACTTCATAGGTGGTGACGCGACCATCGCGGTCGGTCATACGCACCCACGGAATCACCTGCCGGGCGTCGTCGGACGCAATGTATTCCGTCTTGTTAGCGACGTTCATGTGCCAGTGAATTCCGCCCACCGGTCCGTGCAACGGATCGCCGCCGCCAACTTTCAACAGCAAACGAACCGTGTACGGTGAATTTTCATCATCATATTTGAAATGCGTCCGGACGCGTTCCACCGCGCCGTAAAATTTCTGCGGCCAGTGGCATTGTTCGCAGGTTTCTTGTGCCGGGCGGAGATTTTTCACCGGCGTCGGAATCGGTGTCGGATATTTATGGAAAAGCGTGGCGTACACCTGATAGCTGCCAGAAAGTTTCGAGCGCACAAACCAGGTCGCGCCGGCACCAATATGACATTCTGTGCAGGTGACACGGGCGTGCGGCGAGTTTTGGTAGGCGGTGAATTCCGGCTTCATCACTGTGTGGCAAGTTTGCCCGCAAAATTGTTTCGACTCGGTGAAATGGTAGCTCCGGTAGCTGCTGACCGCAATGACCAGCAGCAACACGACACCGAATCCGATGAGACTGCCGAGGATTTGCCGGTGCCGGGGACGATTCAAATCCACCACCGGGAACCAACTCACCACGCCTTGCTGGCTGCGAATCAGTTGATGCCGTTCAAACAACATCCCGCCCACGATGACGAACAAACCGAGTCCGAGGAATGCTGGTGCGACGAAGTACGTGACGATGCCGATGTACGGATTCTTCGAGGCGGAAAAGAAATCCATCGCCATCAAACACAGCATGGCAAATAAGCTGCCGGTGGCCACAATCAAGCCAGCGACACTAATCCAGTTCTGAATTAAAGACGGTTTTTTCTCAGCCACGCTCATGCAATCTCCACCGAAAATTTCGACACCCCGGCGACCTTGTTGTAGTTTCGAGGAATCGACCTTACGCCACCTACTTGACAATACAGCAAATCCGGCAGTGAACTGTCAAGCTCACACATTTTCCACCGGTGGTGCGCGTTGACTTTTTCAATCGCAAGTGCTAATCCGGTCCCATGAATCTCTCCATCTGGCTGAATGTCGCGTTGGTCATGACGCTGGGTTGCGCGGTGGCATCCCTCCGGTACCTCGTGGATGACCGGTCTGTACGAGTGGTTTGTTGGGGAATCACCTTCCGGAAGATTGCGCTGACCGACATCGTGAACATCAGCACCGACGCGCCATTCTGGAATGAACATTGGTGCAACACCTTCTGGCCATTCGGTCGCATCGTTTGCCTCCGGCGGCGTACCGGCCTCTTTCGCAACTTCATCATCACGCCGAAAAACCGTGATGAATTTATCCGCGACCTCCGGCAGCGATTAGGCCAAATCGCTTAAGCGCGTTACTTCTCAAACGCCGCGTCGAAAGCGACTACGTTCGGCTTGAAATCCGCCCGGCGTACAAATGCCGCCGCTTCGGTCGCGCCGTGTTCGCGGTCCATCCGACTATCTTCCCATTCCACCGAAAGCGGTCCGGTATAGCCGACGTCATTGAGTGCGACAATAATCTCCTCGAAATGAATATCACCGTGGCCGGGGGACCGGAAATCCCAATACCGGCGCGAATCGCCGAACGGAACATGACCGCCGAACACACCAACCGTGCCGTCGCCGTGTCCCCACCAAGCATCTTTCATGTGAACATGGAAAATCCGGTCACCAAATAACCGGATAAATTGAATGTAATCTACGCCTTGATAGCCGAAGTGTGATGGGTCGAAGTTAAAACCAAACCGTTTATTTTTCTTCACCGCTGCCACGGCGCGTTGGGCGCTGGCGATGTCGAACGCGATTTCCGTCGGATGCACTTCCAACGCGAAGTTGACGTTGAATGCGTCAAATGCTTTCAGAATCGGCCGGAACCGCTTGGCAAAATCATCAAACCCTTTCTGCCAATACTCGTCGCTGGTCGGCGGAAACGCATAAATGGAATGCCAGATGGATGAACCGCTGAAACCATTCACCGCCGCCGGTGCGCCTTTCTTGCCGCCGAGGCTTGTCGGTTTCGCGTCGAGGAATGCGCGCGCCGCTTGGCCGGTCTTCATCATCTTTTCGGCAGCGCGCCGCCGGACGCCTTCCGGTTCACCATCCCCCCAAACATCAGCCGGCAGAATCGATTTATGCCGGTCATCAATGTTATCGCAAATCGCTTGGCCGACGAGATGGTTGGAAATCGCAAATGCCGTCAAGCCGTTACCGGCGAGAATCTCCCAGCGTTTTTTGCAGTAACCTTTATCGGCAACCGCCTGATCCACGTCAAAATGATCGCCCCAGCAAGCCAGTTCAAGCCCGTCGAAGCCGAAGCTCTTGGCTTTCTGACATAAAGTTTCAAACGGCATATCAGCCCACTGGCCGGTAAAAAGAGTAACAGGTCGCGCCATAATTTCCTCCGTGAGTTAGTTCCAGCGATTGTGATAAAGTCGAAATGAAAAGCAAGCCCTATGTTGATTGACACCCATGCGCATCTGAGTTTTCCAGATTTCGCGAGCGACCTACCGGCCACGGTCGCGCGCGCCAACGCCGCCGGCGTGACACAAATCGTCAGCGTCGCCACCGACCTTGCCGATACGCGGCGCGTGCTGACTGTCGCCGGTGAATATCCCGGCGTGTTCGCGTCTATTGGATTACATCCGAATCACATTTCAGATTCATGGCGCGCCGACATGCAAGAATTAGCCGCACTCGCCGGTCAATCAAAAGTCGTTGCCGTCGGCGAGACCGGTTTGGATTACTACCGGTCGCGTGACCACGCCATGACGCAAAAAGAAATGTTCCAAGCGCATCTCGACTTAGCCCGGCAACGCCGCCTACCGGTGATTATTCACTGTCGCGCCGCCGATGCCGATACGCTGGCGATGGTGCGCGCCAATGTCCCGGACTGGCGGCCATGGGGCGTGATGCATTGTTTCGCTGGTAACACAGAAGTTGCGCTGGAATGTATCAAACTCGGTTTGCTCATCAGCTTCACCGGTATCGTCACTTTCAAAAATGCCGATGCGCTTCGCGTAGTCGCCGGTGCGGTGCCGCTGGAAAGTTTGGTACTCGAAACCGATTCGCCGTATCTGGCACCGGTGCCGCAGCGCGGTCAGCGCAACGAGCCGGCGTTCATTCCGCACATTGCCGGTGCGCTGGCGCAAATCAAAAATGTGCCGGTGGAAGAATTAGCGCGCATCACCAGCGCAAACGCGCGGCGGCTATTCAAGTTGCCGGGCTTTTAGTTTGCGCGAAAACTGCCGGCGGCTATAATTACCGGCGTTGACTCCTGACAATCAACCGCCAGCCCATGCGACGCCGATTTTCGGCGATGGTACGGCATTCACTGAGTTTGGTCGTTATGAAATCCTCGACGAGATTGCGCGCGGCGCGACGGCGGTGGTGTATCGCGCCCGGCAGCGTGGCTTGGATCGTGTCGTGGCGCTGAAGGTTTTACTCAGCGGACCGATTGCCTCCTCGGAACAACTCCAGCGGTTCATGCAAGAAGCGCATTCTGCGGCCAGACTTCAACATCCGAACATCGTGCCGATTCATGATTTCGGTGTGCAAGACGGCCAGCATTATTTCACGATGGATTTGATTGAGGGCGAATCGTTGGCAGGCCGACTGGCGCGCGGGCCGATTCCGACTCGCGAAGCGCTCATGATTATCCGGCAAGTCGCGGATGCGTTGCACTTCGCCCACGAACACAACGTCGTGCACCGCGACGTCAAGCCCGGCAACATTCTCCTCGATAAATCTGGCCGCGTGCATGTCGCCGACTTCGGCGTCGCAAAAGAAATGGATCACACCGACATGCGATTGACAGCGACCGGCCAGATGATTGGCACGCCGCAATACATGTCACCGGAGCAAGCCAGTGGCCGGTCGGCGCGGGTGGACCGGCGCGCGGATATTTTTTCGCTCGGCGTCACGCTCTATGAAATGCTCACCGGCCGCCCGGCGTTTCAAGCGGACGGCATGCTGCAAATGTTACACAAGATTTGCCACGACGACCCGCCGTCGCCGCATACCATCAATCAAAAGATTCACCGCGACGCCGCGACGATTTGCCTGAAAGCCATTGAGAAAGACCCGGAGCGCCGGTACGCCACCGCGCGCGAAATGCAGCAGGACATCGAGCGCTTTCTCGCCAGCGAACCGATTGTCGCGACTTCGCCGAGTAAGTTGATGCGCCAATTTCGCAAATACAAACGACACTTACCGCTCGTGGCCGGTAATCTGATTCTGGCGACTTTGTCGGTGTACGCGGTTCGGACTTATCTGCATTCCCGTCCGAGCCATCTCAAGTTGCACCTCGGCACGGAAAACAGCGAAGTCACGCTCGACGGTCAGCGAGTCGCACCAGAGCAACTCGCGGAACCATTACTCATAAAATCCGGCCGACACCGCGTGCAAATCGCTGCCGAACCGGAATACAATCCGCAAGAATTCACCTTTGTCACAAAACCGGCTGAAAGCGTTTCGTTCAATGTCGATTTGGAACGCCGCCGGGGCCGCCTCGTCATCACCGCGAATCCACCGGACGCGGGCATCACGATTTTCGGGCCGGATAATTACCGACTGCCGTTGCGCGGGCCGAAGGTCGAGCAAGAATTGCCCACCGGCCCGTACACCGTGTTGGTCTACCGGGAAAATTATCTCGCGCATGATCTGGATGTCGTCGTCGAAAATCGCGCCACGAACACTTGCACCATCGCCTTACCGCCGGTCGGCGTCTGGTCGGCTCCGACCGGCGCTAACATCCAATCCGTGCCGGCGGTGGCGGACGTGGATGCGACTGGCGTGGCGTCAGCGATTGTTGGCGACAACGCCGGCAGCGTGTATTGCGTTTCGGCGCGAACCGGCGTGATGAAATGGGTGCATCAAGTCGGCGATGCCGTGCAAGCGCCGGTGGCAGTTTCCGCCACCAACATTTTCGTTGCCACGACGGCCGGTAAACTTTTCTGTCTCGCCGGGAACGACGGTCACGAAGTCTGGCGCAAACCATTTGAAACTGGCGGCCCGATTTACGGCGCGATTTTGCTCCGCGATTTGAATGACACCGGCACGCCGGACGCCATCATTGGTTCCGGTGATGGTTCCGTGTGCGCCGTCTCCGGTAAGACCGGCACCGGTCTCTGGACAAACAACGTGGAAGGTCGCATCGAAAGTGCCGTGGCACTCGGCCGCATCAGTTCCAACGAAGTCGTGCTCGTCGGCACTTCTGCCTCGTTTTTGTATTGTTTCGGTTTGCAAAACGGCGAATTGCTCTGGCGCATCGAGACCGGTGCGCCGCTGTTGTTCCCACCGCGCTTTGAAGAAATCGCCGGCCAACCGTGCGTGCTGTTGCCGACGCCGAAAACCGCCGGCGACAGTCGCACCATGACCGCCGTCTCGCTCACCGAGCAAAAAGTTGTCGGCGTCAGCGACGTGTTTCCGCAACGGATTGATTTCGCCGGCACCGGCACGCCACAACAACTCGTCGTCACCGCCACCGGGACAAGTTGCTACGACGCCACCGGTACGAATCGGCTCTGGCACAGCGATTATCTCGCCGTCGGCGCGTACACCGCCGATATGGATGGCGACGGTACGCTCGATTTAGTTTTCAACAATGGCCCGGATGAAATCGTTGCATTGTCCGGCAAGGATGGTGCGTTGATCGGTCGCATCAAACTCGACGCCACCACCGGTCGCGGGCTGGCGCTCGACGACGTGGTGCGCGACGGCACGCCGGACATCATCGTCGGCGTCGCGCAACATCTCCAATGTTTCGCGTTCAACGGCGGCCGCAAACTTTGGTTCGCGCGAAGCGATGGTTACTACGACGCGCCGTTTACCGGTTTGGATGGCCGGTTTTTCACAAAGAACAACGCCGGCGAAATCGCCTGCCACGACCCGCAATTTAGCGACGCAATTTGGAGTGTGCCGACGTCGCCGCAACCGACGCCGTTTTACGGTGTGGCCGCCGGTCAAGGAATCGTCGTGGATGCGGACGCGCCGGCGCGGTTGATTCGCGCTTTGTCCGCTGCGACCGGAAAACCACTCTGGCAAACGCGCTTGCCGGCGGAAACCGATACCATCGGCGCGCCGGCCATCGGTGAAAATTTAGTGGTGGTCAGCGACGGCGTTGCGAATGTCCGAGCGTTTGCGTTGACCAACGGCGGAGCGCTTTGGTCGGCCCGGTTGCCAAACATTACGACGGCCGCAGCGATTGCCGGTGGCCGCGTCATCGTCACCGGTATGACCGACCGGTACGCCGCGATTTATTGTTTATCGGCGACGAACGGCCAGACGTTATGGCACACCGGTTTTTCGGATCCAGTGCCAACGACGCCGGTGTTGGTGGATGTGAATGGCGACGGAATTCCGGACGTCATCGCGGCGTGTGACAACGGCATCGTCTATGCGCTCGACGGCAAAGATGGCTCAACGCTTTGGCTCTACCGGCACACCGAACGGCACCTGCGCACTCGCAACGGTCTGGTCGTCTCCGGTACCGATGGATTCATCGCCACCGCATCCGGTAATATGTTGTGTCTCGACTTGAAAACCGGTCAGCCGAAATGGACGAGCCGGTTAAAAGAATCCGTACTCGGGATGCCGGCGTTGGCGGATATGAACGGCACGCCGGCAATCGTCGTCGGCACGATGAAAGGCCGGGTGCATTGTCTCAGCGCGGCGACCGGCACGGAGCTTTGGACATACGAAGTCGGTGCGCCAATCCGGTACGGCGCGCCGTTGGTGGTAAAAAATCCCAAACCGGGCGCGCCGCTAGTCATCATCGGGACCGGGCCGCCGGAAAATGGTTTGTATTGTTTGCGCGGCGAAATTCCGCGCGCCAATGACCGGGGTTGGTCCGGCCCGTGGAAAGAAGTCGCCGGCCAACGATGAAGCCAGAGAATTTTGATATCTGGTCGGGCATCGCACCAATTGGCGATGGGAAAACCGAAACCGCTGCTGTATCGATTTCAGTTTATCGTCCCACGCAACCGAATGGTGCCGCGATGATTATTTGTCCGGGTGGCGGTTATGGCACGTTGGTAATGGGGGGCGAAGGAAACGGGATTGCGCGATGGTTGAATCACCACAGCATCACGGGAGTTGTGCTCGCTTATCGGTTGCCGAAAGGTCGGCCGTTTGTGCCGCTCTTGGACGCTCAGCGCGCAATTCGTTTGGTTCGCGCGAATGCCACACCATGGAATCTTAATCCGCAGTGTATTGGTATCATCGGTTTTTCCGCCGGTGGACATCTTGCTGCGACAGCGGCCACTCACTTCGATGCTGGCAATCTCAGTGCGAGCGACCGCGTGGAGCAATTCAGTTGTCGACCGGATTTTTCCGTTCTGATTTATCCGGTTATTACGATGGGGGAAAAGAATCATGGCGGCTCCAAAGCCAATCTACTCGGTCCGTTGCCAACGCCAGCGTTGATTGATTTATTTTCCAATGAAAAACAGGTGACCGCACAGACGCCACCGGCATTTCTCGCGCACGCCAAAGACGACCAGACTGTGGATTGCGCCAACAGCCAGATGTTCCACGACGAACTCCGCGCTCATGGGGTGGCGGGTGAATATCTGAAGCTTCCCGCCGGTGGACATGGATTTAACGGTTACAAAGGACCGGCTTGGGACGCGTGGCAATCCCAATCTTTGCGCTGGCTGGCGGCACAGAAATTCATTCCCACGCCCTGATTCGTGGAACGATTGCCATTCATCGGGAATGTTGCTAGGCTGATTTTACCGAATGGAGAAACCCGAAAATATTTTTGATTCCGTCGAGACTTGTCTGGCCGAGATCCGGCAGGGGCGGATGGTGATTGTCACGGACGACGAAGACCGGGAAAACGAAGGTGACTTGATCATGGCCGCCGACAAAGTCACCGCGCCGGCGATGGGTTTCATGATTCGGCACACCAGCGGCGTGATTTGCGTGCCGATGACCGGCGACCGACTCGACGCGCTGCAACTCCCGTTGATGGTCGAACACAATCAAGAAAGCCACCGAACGGCGTTCACGGTGTCGGTGGATGCGGCGCGGGGCGTGACGACTGGAATTTCCGCTGGTGACCGGACGGCAACCGTGCAGACCCTCGTGAATCCGCAAGCCAAACCGACCGACCTCGTGCGGCCGGGGCACATTTTTCCATTGCGCTACCGGGAAGGCGGCGTGTTGATTCGCGCCGGACATACGGAAGCGTCGGTGGATTTGGCGCGATTAGCCGGTTGCACACCCGCTGGCATCCTCAGCGAAATCACCAATGACGACGGCACGATGGCGCGGTTGCCGGAGTTGATAAAATTTAAACAGGCACACGGCCTGAAACTTTGCACGATTCGCGATTTGATTGAATACCGGCGCCACCGCGAGAAGTTGGTAGCGAAGGTGCAAGAGGTGTCATTGCCGACGCAATTCGGTGATTTCACGCTGCATCTCTACCGGTCGCTGCCGGATGGCGAACACCACATCGCGTTGACCTACGGCGATGTGCGCGGTCAGGCCAATGTGCTGGTGCGAATGCATAGCGAATGTCTCACCGGTGACATTTTTCACTCGCAACGTTGCGATTGTGGCGCGCAATTGGAGCAGGCGATGAAAATGGTCGCGCAGGAAAAATGCGGCGCGATTGTCTATCTGCGCGGGCAAGAAGGTCGCGGCATCGGCTTGGCCGACAAAATCCACGCCTACCGGTTGCAGGAAAAACAAGGCCTCGACACCGTCGAAGCCAACGAACAACTCGGTTTCAAAGCCGACTTGCGCGACTATGGCGTCGGCGCACAAATTTTAGCTGACCTCGGCCTCCGGACGATTCGGATTTTGACGAACAACCCGAAAAAAGTTATCAGCCTCGACGGATTCGGATTGCAGATTGTCGAGCAGGTGCCGATTCGGATTGAGCCGACGGCGCACAACCGGAAATATCTTGAAACCAAGAAGCTGAAAATGGGACACAAACTTTAATCATGTTGCGCGCTCAAAAATCTAAAACCGAACTTTCGGCAACCGGTTTGCGGTTCGGCATCGCGGCGGCCCGGTATAATCCGGAGCTGGCGGATTCGCTGGTTGAAAATTGCCTCGCGACACTCGAAGCTGCCGGTGCGGATTTGCGTCGGACGCAAGTCATCCGTGTGCCGGGAAGTTTTGAAGTTACTGTGGCGGCGGCGAAGTTGGCGAAGTCGGGTCGGTATGATTGCGTCATCGGTCTCGGCGTACTTTTACAGGGCGAAACCAGTCATGCCGAACACATTGCCGGCGCCGTGGCGCACGGTTTGACCGACATCGCCATCACCACCGGCGTGCCGACAATTTTCGGAATCGTAACCGCTAACAATCTCCGGCAAGCGCGGGTGCGCTGTCTCGGTAAAACTTATAATCGCGGACGGGAAGCCGCTCGCACTGCAATCGAAATGGCTCGCACATGGACGAACCTGTAAAAACTGGCGGACGCCGCCGGCAAGCCCGCGAACTCGCGGTGCAATTTCTTTACCAATACGACGTCAGCGGCGGCGGCGATTTGCGCGACGCGTTCGCGGCGTTTTGGCCGGCGCAACCGGACGATCAAACCAACGCGCGCGGTTTTGCGGAAGAATTAATTCGCGGGGCGGTTGAGAAGCAAACCGAGATTGACGAGCGCATTAAAAAATATACCGAGCACTGGGAACTGTCGCGCATCGCGGCGGTGGACCGGAGCATTTTGCGGTTGGCGATTTACGAAATGCTGTTCCGCGACGACATCCCGCCGGTGGTGAGCATCAACGAAGCGGTGGACATCGCGAAGAAATATTCCACGCGCGAATCCGGCGCGTTCGTCAACGGCATTCTCGACCGGCTCCGTGGCGATTTGCCGCGGCCGGCACGCACGCCGGCCGGTTCGTAATGTCCGGCGTTGACCTGCATCTGCACACCCGGTATTCCGACGGAAGCTGGACACCGGAGGAGTTGTGCCGAGCGGCCAAGCAGAAACAACTCGCCGCGATTTCCGTCACCGACCACGACACGCTCGATGGAATTCCGGAAGCACTCGCCGCCGGTCAACAGCACGGCGTGGAAGTGTTACCGGCGGTGGAAATCACTTGTCGGATTAAAACTCGCGAAGTGCATTTGCTTGGCTACTTTCCCGGCAACACTTGGCAAAATCCGGAACTTCACACCGTACTCAATCATGCGAAAGGCGTTCGCGAAAAACGCATCGGCGAAATCGTGGCGCGATTGAACGAACACGGCATCGCGTTGACGACGGCGGATGTGTTTGAATGTTCGACGTGTGGAACCACCGGCCGGCCGCACGTGGCGTTGGCGCTCCGGCAACGCGGCGTGGTGAAAAGTGTGGAGGAAGCGTTTGAGCGGTTTTTGAAATCCGGCAAACCCGGTTACGTGGAGCGGTACCGGATGGAAGCGGCGGACGCCATCTCACTGATTAAGCGCGCCGGTGGCGTGGCGGTGTTGGCACATCCGGGATTGAGCAAGGCGGACAAAGAGATTCAGAATCTTGCGCAACAAGGATTGGCGGGCTTGGAGATTTGGCACTGCCGGCAAACGCCGGCGCAAACGGAACATTACCGGGCACTGGCGGCGCGATTTGATTTGTTAGTGACCGGTGGTAGCGATTGTCACGGCGTGGTTCTCGGCAAAACCTTGCTCGGGACGGTGCCGGTACCGTATGAATGCGTCACAGCAATCAAACAAAAAGTGCAATGAATCTTTTTCAGAAATTCCGGGACGGTCTCAAGAAAACGTCCACCAAGCTGGCGAGTGAAATCAAACGGATTGTCACTCGCGCACCGCGCCTCGATGCGGAGGCGATTGAAGAACTCGAAGCGGTGCTGCTTGCTTCCGATATTGGCATCGGAACGACGACGCGCATCATTGAGCAGACGAAGGCCGCAGCGAAAAGCGCCGGCACGGTGGATGTGTTTGCGATTGCGCGAGCGGAGATTGAACGCGAACTCGGCGTGGCAACGCACCAGCTTGTGAAAGCCGCAACTGCGCCGACGGTGATTTTGCTGGCCGGCGTCAACGGCACCGGTAAAACGACTTCGACCGCGAAGCTCGCGCACCATTTGAAATCGACCGGCAACACGGTGTTGCTGGCGGCGTGCGATACGTTTCGAGCGGCGGCGATTGAGCAGTTGAAAATTTGGGGCGACCGAGTCGGCTGCGACGTGATTGCCGGCGCGTACGGTTCGGATAGCGCGGCCTTGGCGTTTGATGCGGTTGGCGCAGCGGTGAGCCGGAAGGTGGATTATCTGTTGATTGACACGGCGGGCCGATTGCACACGAAACAAAATTTGATGGAAGAAATGAAAAAGATGCGGCGGGTGTTACAGAAGCGACTACCGGACGCGCCGCACGAAGTTTTGTTGGTGCTTGATGCCACCACCGGAGCGAATGCGTTGAATCAGGTTCGCGAATTTCACAATACACTCGGCGTAACCGGTTTGGTGGTAACCAAACTCGATGGAACCGCCAAAGGCGGGATCGTGGTGGCAATTGCGCGGGAACTGAAGTTACCGGTGAAATTTATCGGCCTCGGCGAACAGCTAGACGATTTACAACCATTCGATCCGCAGAAGTTTTCCGAAGCGTTATTTGGAGAACCAGTAAGCGGTTAATGTTTGTAGCTTATTTGGCTGCCTCGGAAACTGATACCCGCGGGATGAAGCCAGCTTTTGAATCTCGACAGGTGGACTTCCTGCATGCGCCATGAATAATCTCCCGGCATAGACGGGATCTCCCGCACCGTCTACTTCGATGTGTCCAACTA